>Ga0207856_1000333_pt1 | contig 10067 bp, 9 predicted proteins | sample LuqExpMetageno21_FD_187779 | JGI IMG/M metagenome (GOLD analysis project Ga0207856, IMG submission 187779) | Tropical forest soil microbial communities from Luquillo Experimental Forest, Puerto Rico - Sample 21 (SPAdes) | ecosystem: Environmental > Terrestrial > Soil > Tropical forest ... | reverse complement strand
CTACAGCAAGATTATACCTGGTGGTGAAGATATTACAGGATGCTATTTTGCAAAGCTTTGGTGTTCCTTTCTGGTTAACTACCCTGATCATCCTTGTTATGATCTTACTGTATACCTATGAAGGAGGCGTTAAAACAATTGTATATACGGATACTTTGCAAACTACCTGTATGTTACTGGGGCTTATCATCTGCGTGGTGTATATTTTGAATACGCTTCACCTGAGCGTACCTGGCAGTATTGCTGCTATGAGTGAAAAGGGGTATACCCAAATATTCTTTACCAACCCTTCGGATAAATTATTCTTTGTAAAGCAGATACTGGCGGGTGCCTTTATCACGATCACGATGACGGGGATGGACCAGGAGATGATGCAAAAGAACATTTCTGTTAAAACACTTAAGGATTCTCAAAAGAATGTGATCAGCCTGGGTTTTATACTGGTAGTCGTATTGGCCTTGTTCTTATTTCTTGGTGGACTGTTGTACCTGTATGCCGGGCAGATGGGTGTAACGGCTACCGGTGATAAGTTGTTCCCTGCTATTGCATTGAATCATATGCCTACAGTAGTGTCGGTTATCTTTATCATTGCATTGATCTCTGCTTTATTCCCCAGTGCCGATGGAGCTATTACGGCTTTAACCTCTTCTTTCTGTATTGATATATTGGCTATGCAGAGAAGAGATGACTGGAACGATGTTCAAAAGAAGCGGGTGAGGCAACGGGTGCATCTTATCTTTTCCGCTATCTTTTTATTCTTTGTAATGGTATATAAATGGATTGATAGCCCTAGTATGATTGGTGTGATATTAAAGGTGGCTGGTTATACTTATGGGCCATTACTGGGCTTGTTTGTGTTTAGCATTCTTACAAAGCGGACCGTGCGTGACCAGTTGGTGCCTGTTGTATGTATTATTGCGCCTGTTATCTGTTTCTTTTTAGATAAGTTTCAACGGCAGTTATTTGGCTCTTTTGAAATAGGCCTGGAGCTGCTGATCATTAATGGTCTATTAACTTTTATTGGTTTGCTGGCAATATCCAAACCGGCAGCCGTTCGTTCGTAAATTTGCTGCCATGGAATTAGTAAGCGTTTTAGCAGAGCAATATGCTGACCGCCTCACTTCGCAGGAGGATGGTTTACTTAGGGAGATCAACGAAGAAACCACGCGCTTACACCCTCATGCACATATGCTGAGCGGGCATGTACAAGGGAAATTTTTAACATTTATCAGTACTATCCTGCGGCCTGTGTACATTTTGGAAATAGGCACGTTTACAGGCTACAGTGCCTTGTGTTTGGCGGAAGGTTTGCAAAAAGATGGGGAATTACATACCATTGAGTTGCGGGAGGAGGATGCCCGTACCGCCCAAACAAATTTTAGCAAATCAAAACACAATAAGGCGATACATTTGCACACCGGAAATGCGTTAGAAATAATACCGCAACTACCCTATACCTGGGATTTAGTTTTTATAGACGCTGATAAAACGGGATATATCGATTATTACGAAATGGTGCTACCGCGGTTGAGTGAGGGTGGCCTAATCATTGCTGATAACATATTGTTTCACGGGCAGGTTTTAGAGGAGCCTATTAAAGGGAAAAGTGCTAAAGCCATTGATGCATTTAATCAACACATAGCCAACGATATTCGGGTTGAACAATTATTACTGACTGTGAGGGATGGACTATTACTCATTAAAAAGAAAAGCTCATGAAGCAATTCATAACGATTACTTTTTTATTGATCGCATTGGCATCACAGGCGCAAAAGGAAAAGGGCCAGGCATATGTAAATGCCTATAAGGATATTGCTATTAACGAGATGATCAGAAGTGGGGTGCCTGCTTCCATTACCCTGGCGCAGGGTATTCTTGAGTCGCAATATGGGGAGAGCGACCTTTGTAAACAATCCAACAATCATTTTGGTATTAAGTGTAAGGAAGACTGGACAGGTGATAAGGTATATCATGATGATGATGCGCGGCATGAATGCTTCAGGAGTTATGCGAGTGCTGCTGATAGTTACAAAGACCATTCTGATTTCCTGAAAAGCCGCCAACACTATGCCTTCCTGTTTCAACTGGAGCCTACTGATTATGTGGGTTGGGCCAAGGGATTAAAAAAAGCCGGTTATGCTACTGAGAAAGATTATACGCAACGCCTGTTGCAACTGATCAATGATTATAATCTTAACCAGTACACATTGGCTGCATTGCAGCAAAAACAAAACCCTGGTCAGAACCTGGCTGCCAATACGGGTGATGAGATTGTAAAAGACACGGTACTGGGTGAGTTGGTGATACCTATGAGCAGCAAGCGTTTAAAAACCGCTACTACTGTTGACACAGACGATAAAGAAGAGGAAGAAAAACCTGCTACCACATCGGAAATAGCCACTATTGCGAAAGAAAAAAGCATTTATCCTGATAGTGTTTTTACTATTAATCATACCAAAGTAGTATTTGCCAAAGAGGGTACCTCTCTTTTATCCATTGCGAACAAGTATGATATTATACTGAGTCGTTTGCTTGATTTTAATGATATGGAAGAGATGGATATATTGAATGCAGATAAGCTGATCTTCCTGGAGAAAAAGTTGAAAAAGGGATCTACTGATTTTCATGTGGTGAAGCCGCATGAAACCTTATATGATATTTGCCAGATTGAGGGGGTGCGCCTGGAGAGCATTATGGAATACAATAGCCTGAAAAAAGATGCTCACCCAGGTGTGGGTTCTAAAATATATTTGCGCGCAATGGCACCCAAAGCAGGCTCCTCAACAGGTGATACTGCTACCACCGGCCATACTGCCCAATAAAACATACACTATGTCTGTTATTAAAGTATTTGACAAAGAATTTGTTCCTTATTTGCCGGAAGCGCTCATTTTGGAGAAAGTAAAAGAGTTGGCTGCGGCATTGAATAATGATTATAAAGGCAAGAAGCCTTTGTTTATATCTGTGCTTAACGGTTCTTTTATGTTTAGCTCAGATTTGTTTAAGGAACTGAATATTGAAGCAGAGATCTGTTTTATAAAACTGGCTTCTTATAAGGGTACCAAGAGTTCGGGGAATGTGATTACGGCTATTGGCCTGGATACAGATATTACCGACCGGCATGTAGTGGTATTGGAAGATATTATCGATACCGGTAAAACCATGTATGAGTTTCTTCGCCAGCTTTCTAACCAGCAGCCGCTCTCTTTAAAAGTCGCCATATTGTTGCATAAACCGGAAGCTACCCGTTTTCCTATCCCTATAGACTATTGTTGCTTTAGCATCCCCAATAAATTTGTGTTAGGTTATGGTTTGGACTACGATGGGTTGGGCAGAAACATACGTGAAATATACCAATTGAAAGAGGGTGATATAGAGCATTAAAGCAGCTAAAAGGCTGTTCATGCCTGTTAATACTGTGTAAAAGATCAGCTTAAAGTTGGCTTTATCCAGTGATTATTGTTTGGTAAGTGTATGGTTTATGCGTTTAAAATCGTTACTTTGGATATAAACCCTTACTGAACATGAGGCACTTGTTGCTTATTGTGTTATCGCTTGCCATCCATTCTTCCTATAGCCAATATTATCTACGTGGCGAAGTAAGGAATGAAAAAGGGGCAGTATTACAGGGTGTACGCATTAACCTGTATTCCAAAGGCACTATTCCTTTTTTTAGTGGCGATAACGGGGCTTTTGGCCTCCCCTCTTCCCTTGTTACAGATACGATTACACTGAGCGTTGAAGGCTATGAAATGCTTCGGCAGCCTGTGGCTACACAGCAATACCAAAAGCTGGTAATGAAAATGTTGCCTGCTACTGCCAGCATGATGAAGAGCCGCCTGGCTTCTGTAACCAAGAATTTAAAAGCGCAGGAGCAACTGAGCTTTTTCTCTGTAATGGGTGAAAGCTATAGTAACCTGTTGGAAAATGGTTTTATTCCCGCTGCACGCTACCCTGAAACGGGGTTTGCCTTGAATATTGACAGGGCTTCCTATAGTAATGTGCGTCGCTTTCTCAATAATGAGATGAATGTACCCAGTGATGCGGTGCGTATAGAGGAGATGTTGAATTATTTTAGTTTTCATCCTGTAAAGCCTGATAACCAGCAGAAGCAGTTTTCTTTTAATTCGGCAGTTACTACCTGCCCCTGGAATGCCAATAACCAGTTATTATTCATTAACCTGAATGCACCTAAATTAAACCTGGATAGCGTTCCCCCAAGTAATCTTGTTTTCTTAATTGATATATCCGGTTCAATGGATAAGCCTAACCGCTTACCGTTATTGCAAGCAGCTTTTAAGCTATTGACAGAGAACCTTAGGCCTATAGATACCATTTCTATCGTTACTTATGGTGGTGGGGTTGGGGTTGCCTTGCGCCCTACCAGTGGTGCGGAGAAAGAGGTGATTAAGGAAGTGATTGACAGCCTTACTGCCAATGGCGATACGCCTGGTGAAGGCGCTATACGAATGGCTTATTCGGTAGCGAGGCAGTCGTTTATTAAGAATGGCAATAACCGGGTGATACTGGCTACAGATGGGGATTTTAATGTTGGCCAAACCAGTGAAAAACAACTGGAAGACATTATTACACTGGAACGGCAAACGGGTATTTACCTAACCTGTCTTGGCGTGGGTATGGGTAATTATAAGGATAGCAAGCTGGAAACCCTGGCCAAAAAGGGGAATGGCAATTTTGCTTACCTGGATAATGTAATGGAGGCTGAAAAGGTAATGATCACGGAGTTTACCAAAACCATGTACTCTGTTGCCAATGATGCCTATGTAAGCGTAAACTTTAATCCTGAAATTGTAAAACAATACCGGTTAATCGGCTTTGATAATAAAAAGGATGCGATCAGTGATAGCTCCAGTGAACTGGAGGGGGGCGATGTAGGTAGCGGTCATAGTATTATGGCCATCTTTGAGATTGAACCCCGGGCAGCTGTACCATTGAATAATACCAATGTGGGGCATTTATTGTTACAATACAAACCTGTGAAAATGCTGAATAGTGTGAAACAGGATTTTGCGATCCCATACCAGCCACAGGATTTTGCCACTGCGGATAATACGTATCGTTTTGCTACCAGTGTGGCTATGTTTGGCTCCCTGATAAAACAATCGCAGTATATCCGGTATACTTTTAATGATGTGTTACAAATAGCCAATGCTTCTGCAAAGCCCAATGATTATGCAGAGCATGAGTTTATTGCATTGGTGCAAAAGGCCGATAAGATCTATAATCCGAAAAAGCGGAAGAGGGATAGAGAGTGAGAGAAAGTTGTAAGTGATAAGTTTTAAGTTATAAGTATAGAACCAAAAAAGAGCCGCTTACAGCGGCTCTTTTACTTATAACTTAAAACTTATCACTTACAACCTAATCAGGTATTACCAGCTTATTGTTCTTTGGATTGATATCAGCCATCCGTTGGCTGGGGTCTATTTCAATACTCTTAATGTCCTGGATATTCCTGCCGGTTTCGAACTTATAGTCGGGATGTGTCCATTTCCATTCTGTATGAACGGTACGGGGTATTTTGCTTTCTGCAGGCTTTTCACCATACATGATATTTAAGGGTATATAGTGCAATTCCTGCGTACCGTCTTTAAAGGTAACCAGTACATCTATCGGCATGGGCATTTTGCCGAGGCGCTTTAATGTGATCTGTGTTTTACCATTTACCACGTTAATATCATCTACTCCGTAATCGATGGTTTTTGTGGTATATACCCAGTATTCTTTGTACCACTGTAAAGTAAGCCCGCTTACTTTTTCGGCTACCCTAATAAAATCATTGGCATTGGGGTGTTTAAAATGCCACTCTTTGTAATATTCCAATAACACTTTATCCCTTACGCTATCGCCTATAATATACCCAAGCTGGCATAGAAATACGGCCCCTTTGGAATAAGATGCTATGCTATAGGCGGTATTGGTATTATAGTGATCAGCATGGGTGCTCATTACTTCTTCATAAGGGCTCCTGGCAATATTGAAATAGCTATCGTAACTGTCTGATTGGTGAATAGGCAACTTTGTTTTAGCAGCTTCTACCTTTGCAGCCATAGCAGCCTTGGCGGCTACCGTGGTATAAGGGGACTGTTGCGCCCAAACACTATCATAATAGGCTGTTACTTCGCCTTCCGCATACGTAGTAAATCCTTCATCCATCCAGGGGAATAAACTTTCGTTGGTACCCATCATATGTTGGTACCAGCTATGCATCCACTCATGGAATACGGTACCGAGGCTGGCATTCTTGATCAATGTGGCCATTGCATACTCCATGCCTCCATCACCACCCTGTATAAAAGAATATTGCGGGTACAGGTATTTACCAAATCGTTTATTCATATAGGGAAGCACATGCCCGGCAGCCCATAAAACATTGTTCCAGCTGCTATCAGTAGCACCATCCCCTGCTTTATAAAAGGCGTGGAGCATTACACCGTCTACTTTCTTAGAGATATGTTTGAACTTTGGATCGGCAGCCCATACAAAATCATGGATATCCTCTCCTTTAAAATTCCATGTAAGCGTATTGCCCACAGGGGTAGGTACTTTTGTGCCCGGTGTTTCATAACCAAAGCCTATCTGGTTGGCATTCTGTAATATACCGGTAGCCCCAATCATATACGTTTTATCAATCGTGATCTTTACATCATAATCTCCCCAAACACCATAAAACTCACGGGCTACATAAGGGTTGGCATTCCATCCCTGGTAGTCATATTCCACCATTTTAGGATACCATTGGCTCATGCTATACCGAACACCTTCTGCATTATCCCTGCCACTTCTGCGTATTTGTATGGGTACCTGTGCTTCAAAAGCAACATCCATCAGGGTAGTACTATGTGGTAATATGGGTTTATCCAGTTTTACCTCCAGGATGGTTTCGTATTCACGTAGCTTTTGCTCTTTGCCATTGATCTTTATACTCTTTACACGCTGGTAACCTATTTCACTATCAGACAAATTCTGGATACGGTCTTTTACACGACCATCCCATTCAGGCAAAGGGTTACCGTTCTTGTCTGTTCGTAAAGAAATCTTACCCAGTTCACGGCTCCGTACATCCATACTGCTATTTGGTTGAAACGCATTCCAGTACAGGTGAAACATTACTTTGTTCAATGTATCGGGCGAGTTGTTGGTATACTCCAGTTTTTCAGTACCATTAAACCGGTTGGTAACAACATCCATATTTACATTGATGTTGTATTTGATGTGCTGTTGCCAGCGGTCAGGCTGCGCCTGCAGCAACTGTCCGGTTAATAAAGAGAGCAGGAGTAGGCTTGCAATTTTTCTCATTGTATTGTGTTTAGATTGCCTGCCGGGGAGCGGCATTTTACTGGTTTACAATAGTACTACATTCTGTATTTTATACAGCAGTGCTTTCTTTCTGCATCTGCCCGTTCTTATTAAAATACAGATACTTTTTCTGCAGAGAGCTTTTTCTTACCAGTATACGATAAATCACTTCTTTGTCTTTTTCCCGTATTTCTTTAATACCCCTTATCTCCCAATCGGCAAACCGGCTTTTATGAAAGCCATCCTGTACATCATTATTGAGATCATTAAAATTGATCTTCTTTTCACTTTCTATCCATTCTCCTTTGCTGTTGAATTTGGTAGAATACTCTGTATTGTTATTGGTAAATGAGGCTTCGAAATTGGTAAGATTGTCCTTCCAGGAAACCGTTTTTGCGTTGGGGTATTTGCTTTTAAAAGAGTCTGTTACTACAGAGGGGATGGTTCGTATTTGTGCGGTACCCATAATAACCACACCCAATAACATTGCTACTGTTACCAGCTTTTTCATATTTCAGTATTTATATTTTTACAATCGGATATTATTCTTTGCCAGCTATTACAATCACAATTTCTCCTTTCACCCCTTTGGCTTTAAAATAGTCACTTACTTCCTGCAGGGTGCCCCGTTTATTTTCTTCGAATAGCTTGGTAAGCTCGCGGGTAACACTGCATTGTCTTTCTGCCCCCAAATATTGCACCAGCTCATCCAATGTTTTTACCAGCCGCATAGGGCTTTCGTACAATACTATTGTACGTTCTTCTTCAGCCAGTTGTTTGAGCAGGGTTTGCCGCCCTTTCTTTAAAGGTAAAAAACCCTCAAATACAAAACGGTTGGTGGGGATGCCGCTGTTTACCAGGGCCGGTACAAAGGCCGTGGCACCTGGCAGGCATTCTACTTTTATATCGTTCTTAATACATTCCCTTACCAATAAAAATGCCGGATCGCTGATGCCGGGTGTACCCGCATCGGTAATCAGTGCAAAGGTTTTCCCTGCCTGCATTTGCACAACCAGGTGCTGTGCAATTTTGTGTTCATTGTGCTGGTGATAAGGGGAGAGCGGTTTCTGGATCTGGTAATGGTTTAACAACCTGGACGATGTACGGGTATCCTCACACAGTATTACATCTACCTGTTGCAATATTTCTATTGAGCGAAAGGTGATATCTTTTAAATTACCAAGTGGTGTGGGAACAATGTACAGCATAATTATGTATGGGGTAAAAGAAACAAGTACAAAGTACGAACTACGAAGTACCTTGTTCTCGATTCGTACTTTGTACTTCGTAGCTCGTACTTGTATTTACACCGTACATCTAACATCGTACATTAATTGATTAGTTCTATTTCGTAGAATTCCATTACAGGGTTAGCCAATAATTTCTTAGCGGCTTCGTCGGCTACTTTTTTAGCAGCCTCTTCACTACCTGCTTCTACCTGTAATGTGATATGCTTACCTACACGTACATCATTAACGGTGCTGATGCCTAAATTTTGTAATCCACTCAATACTGCTTTTCCCTGGGGGTCTAACAGGTCTTTTAACGGCATCACCTTTATCTGTACATTATATACCATGATTATTTCGATTGTTTAAAGAACAAAGATATTAGTACGTAGGCAACAAAAGTAACCGGAACGGCTATCCATCGTAAAATTATTGCGGATACTACTGCTATAATGGCTATGATAATAAAGGGTAAGAGTTTTTTTACCGTCAACTCTTTGAACTTTAAAGCCATCATGGGCAGTGTAGATACCATCAGGTAGCTGATCACCACTATTACCGCATACCAGAACCATTTGTTTAATAAGATATCCAGTACCCAGCTGGTGTTGGCGTACCAATAGATCAAGGGAAAGGAGGCAAATAATAACCCCGCGGCAGGTATGGGAACCCCTTTAAAGGAGTAGGATTGTTCCGTATCAATATTAAACCTTGCCAGCCTGTAGGCGCCGGCGCAGGGAATGATAAAAGCGGGTAATACCCATAAAAGACTTATATCGAGGCCATCTTCCTGTTGGGAGAAAGCCAGGCGTAAGAACTGGAAAACAATCATACCGGGTGCTACACCAAAGCTTACCAGGTCTGCCAGGCTGTCTATCTGTTTGCCCAGCTCGGAGGAAGCTTTTAATAGCCGTGCAATCAATCCATCCAGGAAGTCAACTACTGCCGCAATAGCAATAAACAGGCTTGCCCAACATATCTTTTCGGGTAATGATACCAGGTTTTGACCATTGATATCGTAGGTAATGGTCAATCCGGGCTGCATGATATAATAAATAGCCATGCATCCAAAAAACAGGTTGGTTAGTGTAAACAGGTTAGGGATTGTTTTCATAAAAATCTATAGTCTATTGAACCAATTTATTTTTTCATCAGTTTCTCAATCTCTTCTACCGTAATAGGAATATTCTTCATCAGGTCTACGTTACCTGTTTTGGTGATCCATACATTGTTCTCTATGCGGATGCCCATCTTTTCCTCTTCTACATAGATGCCGGGCTCTACTGTTAGCAACATACCGGGTTGTAGCGGTGCGGTACGGGTACCCAGGTCATGTACATCAATACCGAGGTGGTGGGAAAGGCCATGATACATGTATTTGCGGTAAGCACGGTTGTCTTTGTCCTCATTTTTCACATCTGCTTTGGAAAGGAGACCAATCTTTATAAATTCTTTGGTGGCTTCCTCAGCAAATTTGTCCATATAAGTGGTATTGATAATAATGCCCGGCTTGAGTATGCT
>Ga0207856_1000332_pt1 | contig 10068 bp, 7 predicted proteins | sample LuqExpMetageno21_FD_187779 | JGI IMG/M metagenome (GOLD analysis project Ga0207856, IMG submission 187779) | Tropical forest soil microbial communities from Luquillo Experimental Forest, Puerto Rico - Sample 21 (SPAdes) | ecosystem: Environmental > Terrestrial > Soil > Tropical forest ... | reverse complement strand
GTGAAGCCGGAGCCCATGAGCGCCATCGCATCGGGCATCTCGGCGTGGACGTACACCATCGGCGCGGCCGGCTCGATCACGCTCGTGTCCAGCGAGTCTTCGATGACGCCGATGATGTCGTACCAGATCTGCGCGCCCGGGATGGTCTGGCCGTCGGGACCGGTCGTGGGCGGCGCGTGCTGGCGGTACGACAGCCGGTGACCGACCGCGGCCAGCGTGCCGGCGACCTGGGTCGCAAACGCCCGGTTCACGATCACGCGGTAGGCGCCCTTGGCCGAGTCGCTCGTGGTGAACGATCGCCCGGAGAGGATCGGGATCGCCATCGCCCGGAAGTAGTCGGGCCCCACAAGGCGCAGCCTGGCAACCACGTTCTCCTTCGGGGCGCCCGGCTCCATCTGCAGGCCGAGCGAGAGCCCGTCGTTGCCGAACGGCAGGTCGCTCGCGATCGCCGCGGCGGTCACACCAGGGAGGTGCGCGGCGCGATCCACGAGGGCGCGCGCGAACGCTGTCTTGCGCTCCAGGCTGGCCGTGCGCGTGTCCGGGAAGATCACGCGCACCCCGACCGCGTCCGTGGCGATGCCGAGGTCGACCGCCTGCAGGTTCCCGACGGCGCGGATCAGGATCGTCGCGCTGATCACGAGCACGATCGTCATGGCGATCTGCATCCCGACCAGCGTCTGGCGGAATCGCCGGGAGGCGCGGCTCGACGTGCTCCTCCCGTCGGCGCGCAGCGACTCCATGGGCCGCACCCGCGCCGCGTGGAGCACCGGCGCGAGCCCGATGACGATGCTGGCCAGGATCGTCATCGCCACGAACGAGATCAGGACCCGCAGGTCGAGCCGCGCGGGCGTGTACTCGAGCTCGCTGGCGAGGAGGCGGTTGGCCGCCGAGACCACCGCGGCCGCGAGCGCCAGCCCGGCACCCGCCCCGATGAGACACAGCAGGACCGACTCAAGCCCGCTCTGCCGCGCCAGGGTCGACGGACCGGCTCCCATCGCCGCCCGGATCGCGAGCTCGCGCGAGCGCAGCGACGCGCGGGTGACCATCATCGACGCGACGTTGGCGCACGCGAGCAGCAGGAAAGCGGCGACCGCGACCAGCATGAGGACCGCGCTCATGCGCTTGTCGCCGACCAGCGCCTGGCGCAACGACTTGACCGTGCCGTACACCACGCCACCGTCGGGTTCTTTCAGGTTCTGGGCGACGCCGGCGGCGCGGAGCATCTCGCGCGTGCTCTCCAGCGTCTGCCCCGGTGGGATCCGGCCGACGGCGCTCAGCACGTAGCGAAACCGCCCGGTCTTGTCGTCGTCCGACAGCTCGATCGGGAACCACAGGTCGGCGCGCGCGGGCAGTGCGCGATCATCGGCGATCACGCCGACGACCGTCTTCGGCTTGCCATCGACGATCAGCGTGGTGCCCTGGAGGGGCGCCCCGCCGAGCGACGACACCCAGAACGAGTGGCTGACGACCGCGACGGTCGACGGATCGGGCGACGCGCCGGCGGCGGTGAACGTCCGGCCGACCTCGGCGTCCGGCTGCAACATGTCGAAGAAGTCCGGGGTGACCCCGGCCGCGATGGCGTGGCGTGCGCCCCCTGCGCCCGTGATGGTCACCCCCGCCTTGCGGTACGCCGCGACCGCCGAGAAGATGTTCTTGCGCTCCTTGAACTCGGAGTAATAGGTGAACGAGACACCGTACGAGGACTCCGCCTCGCTCTTGGAGCTCGTCATCTTGATCGTCACCAGCTCGTCCTCGTTGGGGAACGGCAGCGGCCGGAGCACGATGGCGCTGAACACGGCGAACACCGCGGTGGACGCGGCGATGCCGAGCGCCAGCGACAGCAGCGCCGGCAGGGAGTAGCGCGGCGTGGCCAGCAGCGCACGCAGCGCCGAGACGGCGTCGGCGAGCCAGACGCGGACCAGCGGCTCCTTGGCCGGACCGCTCACGACAGCTCCTCGAGGATCCGGCCGTCCGAGAGCCGGACGCTGCGCTGCGCGCGCCGGGCGAACTGGCTATCGTGCGTGACCATGCAGATCGTCGAACCGGCGCGATGGAGCTCGTCGATCAGCTCCATGATCATGGTGCCGTTCGTGGAATCGAGGTTTCCCGTCGGCTCGTCGGCGAGCAGGATCTGCGGATCACCGACGAGCGCGCGCGCGACCGCCACGCGCTGCTGCTGGCCGCCCGAGAGCTGCCCCGGCATGTGCCGCGCGCGGTGCGCCATCCCCACGCGGTCGAGCGCGCGGGCGACGCGCTCGCGGCGCTCGGCCGGCGGGACCCGTCGGTACACGAGGGGGAGCCCGACGTTCTGCTCGACGCTCAGATCGCCGATGAGGTTGAACGTCTGGAAGATGAACCCGACCTGCTCGTTGCGCACCTGCGCCATCTCGCCATCGCTCAGCTTCTCGACGCGAGCACCGGCGAGCTTGTACTCCCCGCTCGTCGGGAGGTCCATCAGGCCCAGGATGGCGAGGAGCGTGGTCTTGCCGGAGCCCGATGGGCCGACGATCGCGAGGAACTCCCCGCGCTCCACGCGCAGGTTGATCCCGCCCAGAGCGTGGGTCTCGACGTCTTCGGTGTAGAAGACCTTTCGGAGGTCGCGGATCTCGATAACGGGCTCGGTCGACATGGCCGCCAAGCCTGTAGCAGAGGCCGTACCAGCGGGCGGCCTCGCCCAAGCGAGCGATTTCAAGCGCGCGACTGTGCAGGATCCCTGATGCAGGACGGGGCTCGTCCCAACGATGGGATCCGCGCCCGGCTCACTCGAGGACGAGCGAGTCCACGTTCGCGTAGCGGCTCGTATCCGAGAGGATCACCTCGTCGCCCTCGGCGAGGCCCGAGAGGATCTCGATCGTGTCGACCGATGCGCGCCCGGTCCGGATCGACACGCGCGAGGAGACGCCTGTCTTTGCGTCGATGCGAAACAGCGACGTCGTCGCGTTCGGCTCCACGTACATGGGCCGCGGTACGTAGAGGGTGTTGTCGACGCGGTCGATCTCGATGAAGCCATCGACGCTCTGGTCCGGGCGCGCGCCCTTCGGCATCTCACCGGCGAGCGCGATCTCGACCAGGACGGTCCCCTGGCTGGCGGCGGAGGCGACCCGCCGCACCTGCCCCTTCGCCGTCCCCGAGCGCGTATCGATCGTCGCGGCGTGCCCCACGACGATGCCTCCCGCTTGCTCCTCGGGGACCTTCAGCTCCGCCTTCAGGCGGTCCGAGATGATCACCCGCGCAACATTGGTGCCCGGCACCACCCACTGACCGAGCTCGACGAGGACATCCTCCAGCGTCCCCTTGGCGCCGGCGCGGACGGTCAGGTGATCGACGATCGTTTGGCGGACCCGCGTCATCTCGAGCTGCGCCTGCAGCTGCGTCCTCAGCGTGGCGAGCTGCGCGGGGCCGGCGCGACGGAGCAGCGCGAGCCGCTTCTCGGCCAGCGCCGTGCGCACCTTGAGGTCGCTCGCCTGGGCGTCGGCGCGTCGCATGTCGAGCACGGATACGATGGTCCCCGGCTCCTTCGAGTACGCCTCAGCGACTCGCTGCGCATCGCTCATCGTCGTGCGCAGCTGCGCCACGTCGGACTCGCGCGAGATCTCGTCTTCGCCCAGCGCGCGCTCGAGCGCCATGATCTCGGCGCGGGCGTTCGCCACCTCTCGGTCCGACTGGACCGCCAGCACGCGGATATCGAGGTTCTCGAGACGGACAATTGGCGTCTCCGCAGCCACCTCGGAGCCAGGCGTGAGCAAGACCTCCTCGACGCGGCCCGAGGTCTCCGCGGTGAGCCACCGCACCGCCTCCGGCACCAGCGTCCCCGCACCCTTCACACGGATGAGGAGCGGCCCCCGCTTCACGTGTCCCGTCCAGATCCCGCTTCGCCGGAGCGCTTCGTGCCGCGGGCCAAGCCGCTGGATCAAGAGGATCCCGATGACGACGATGGCCAGCGCGGCGCCCCCGAGCACCGCATAGCGCAGCCGCCGCTTCGGGCGTTCACGTTTGATATCCATCCCGGTCGAGCCTCGCGTTCGCGGGAGCGGTTGCACGTCACATGCCGCCGCCGGCGCACGCGCCCGAGGCGGTTAGTCACGCTTCGGCCGCCGCGCGTCCCCGACTCGGAACGTCTCTCGACCTGCCGTCCCGAACGTGGGACGCGCCCCTGGGCACACGACTCGTGAGATACTCGGAGTGCCCCATGCGGGTACTCGTTGCCGACGATGACGAAGCCGCTCTCATGGCGCTGGAGCTCCTGCTCCAGCGCGAGCGAATGACCGTCTCGTGTGTGCGGTCGCCGCGCGAGGTCAGCGCGGCGGTCAAGAGTGGCTCTTTCGACGCGGTCCTCCTGGATCTCAATTACCAGCGTGACACCACCTCCGGCAGCGAGGGCTTCTCGCTGCTCGAGGAGCTGCGCCAGACCAGCCCGCAGCTGCCCGTGGTCGTCATGACGGGCTGGGCCAGCATCGAGGGCGCAGTGCGCGCGATGCGCCAGGGTGCGTCGGATTACGTCCCCAAGCCGTGGGACAACGTCCGGCTCGTCGCGCTGCTGCGCTCGCTCGTGCCGTCGCCGGCGGTCCGAGAGCCCGCGGCATCCGCGCTCGCGGCCAATGGCTTCGAATCGCCGGCGATGAAGCAGGTGCTCGCGACGATCGACCGAGTCGCGTTCTCCGACGCGTCGATCCTCGTGACCGGCGAGCACGGGACCGGCAAGGAGATCGTCGCGCGGCTGGTCCACGAGCGGAGCGGGCGGCGCGGCGGATTCATCGCGGTCAACGCGGGCGCGCTGCCCGACGGCACGTTCGAGAGCGAGCTGTTCGGCCACGTGCGCGGCGCGTTCACCGACGCCAAGACAAGCCGCGTGGGCGCGTTCGGTCGCGCCCGGGATGGCACCCTGTTCCTCGACGAGCTCGCGAACATGCCGCTGGCCCAGCAGGCGAAGCTCCTGCGCGTGCTCCAGGAGCGGGCGTTCCAGCCGCTCGGCGCTACCGAGCCGGAGCCTTCGACCGCGAGGATCGTCTCGGCGACCAACGCGAACGTCGAAGCGCTCGTGAGCGAGCAGCGGTTCCGCGCTGACCTGCTCTACCGGGTCAACGTGATCCGCATCCACGTCCCACCCCTGCGCGAGCGCCGCGAGGAGATCCCCTCGCTCGCGCGACACTTCGTGCGCCGCGACGCGGAGCGCTACGGGCTCTCCGTCCCCGCCCTCGACGATGAGGTCGTCGACCTGCTGTGCGCCTACGAGTGGCCCGGCAACGTCCGCGAGCTCGAGCACGCGATGCAACGCGCGGTGTTGATGTCGTCGAGCCGCGGCGCGATCCAGTGCGCGGATGTCGGGCTCCCCGCGTCGCCGGGCGCCGCCGCGCCGCCGATCCCCACCGCGCCGGCGACCGCGCCCGCTGCACCGCCAGAGACCGAACCGCTGACCCTGCGCGAGTCCGAGCGCGCCGCCGTGCTCCGGACCCTCGAGCGCTTTCCGAACGATCGCGCCGCGGCTGCCAAGAGCCTCGGGCTGAGCCGGAGCGCGTTCTACCGCCGGCTCGCGCAGCTCGGGATCCGTCCGCCGCGATGAGCCTCGCACGGTCGATCCCGCTCATGGTGTACGCGGTCGCGGCCACGAGCTTCGCGCTCGGACTCGTGGCGGACGGCGGCGCCTTGTGGTCGATCGCCGGCGGCGCGGCGGTGCTCGGCGTCGGTTGGTTCACGAGCCGCCGGATCGACGAGACGATCGGGCGCTCGCTCCGCACAGCGACGAACGTCTTCGACGCGCTCCGGCATCACGACTACGGTGTGCGCGCGCGGGTCGATGTCGACCACGGGCCGATCGCCAACCTGCTGGCCGAGACCAACGCGCTCGCGGGGCACCTCTCCGACGAGCGGTCCCGCGCCAACGAGACCTCCGCGCTGCTCGAGACGATCGTTCGCCGCGTCGACGTCGCCCTGCTCGCGTTCGACGAGTCGGGGCTGCTCCGCTGGTGGAACCCCGCGGCCGAGCGGGCGTTCTCGAGCGCGTTATCGGAGGAGACGACCGCCGAGGCGCTCGGGATCGCGGACTGGCTCGACGGGCCGAACGAGCGGCCCGTGGTCATTCCCGGTCACACCGCACCGGCGACCTGGGATCTGCGCCGCGGCGTGTTCCATCGAGCGGGTCAGCGTTATCATTACCTGCTCCTCGCCTCGTTGCAGCGGGTACGTCGCGAAGGGGAGCGGGAGGCCTGGCAGCGGCTGCTCCGCGTCATCGGTCACGAGGTCAACAACACGCTCGCCCCGGTGAGCTCGATGGCCGCGACTTGCAAGGGGATGCTCCAGGATGACGGCGCCTCGGCGATCGAGCGCGTCGTCCGCGCGCTGGACGTGATCGAGCGGCGCTCCGCGTCTCTCGGTCGATTCATCGCGGAGTACGCGCGCCTGGCGCGAGTCCCCGAGCCGCGGCCGGCTCCGGTGGAGCTCGGCGGAGTCATCCGTCGCATCGCTGCGATGGATACGCGTTGCACCGTCCGTGTGATCGGCGTGGCCGAGACCACGGTGCTCGCCGACGAACCGCTGCTCGAGCAAGCGCTGGTCAACCTCGTGCGCAACGCCATCGACGCGGCGGTGACGACCGGAGGCACGGTGACGATCGATTGGCGTGCCGAGAACGACGAGGCGCAGGTCTTGATCGCCGACGACGGGCCCGGGATCGAGAACCCCGAGAATCTGTTCGTCCCGCTGTTCTCGACGAAGCCCGGTGGCTCCGGGATCGGCCTCGTGCTGGCGAGGAACATCCTCGAGGCACATCGCGGCGATGTCAGGCTCGTCAATCGCGCGCGCGGGACCGGCTGCATCGCCTATGTCACGCTCCCTCTCGCCGATCGAGTGATAGTCTGCGCTTCCTAGCCTTGCCTGCAGAGGTGCTACGGATTGTCGCTCGACGACTCGCGAGCGGTTGTTCTCGAAACCAGCCCTAACTCGTCCGCTGCGTAGATGATGGCACGGCGGATCAGGATTGCGCGCCCGCTAGCCAGCTCGCGCACCGCACAGAACGCGTGATCCACATCGGCGACTGCCGCCGGCATCGTACCGCCGGCACGACAGAAGTGCCGCGGGCCCGGGCCGGAGCAGCCAGCGGGTCCGGTTCAGGCTCCACAGAGGAGGCTCGGTACCGACGGAAAGATCAGGAGCAAATGTTGACGTGCGATCTGGAAATCGTTTATGAAGGCCAAATGCCCTCAGGGTCATTGCCCGTAGCTGAGAGGATCGGTCACGCCGAACAGCGCGAGAATAACTACGACTCTGTCGTTAGCGGGCACAGGATCAGTCGATGGTAGACGGTGCATCCTACTCCGTCACCGCACTATCACCGCACTATCACCACAGCCAAGGAAGTCATGATGAAGAAGATTGCATGTGTTTCATTGCTCGCTGGCGCGCTCCAGCTCCCTGCTTGCGTCGCCGACCCCGCTGGAGAACTGAGCGATGACGAGCTCACGGCGGAGGCTGCGTCAGCGCTATCCGGCGGGCCGTGGATCTGGCTGCACTCCGTCACGGGTCGTTGCCTCGAGAACACGTCTGATTGGCACGTGTCCATACAATGGTATAACAGTAGCAACTCCCAAAAATGGACGGACACTCCGTCTACCTACGGGGATGTGATCGTCAATTCTGCAACTGGGCAATGCCTCGCTGGCAGTTCCCTTGGTGATGTTTATACTTGGAATTGCACTGGCGGTGCCAACCAGCAGTGGGCCGTTACCGATCTGGGCGGTTACGTGTATCAGGTCAAGAACGCCGCCTCCGGGCTTTGCCTCGACGGCGATGCCAGCGGAAACGTCTACACGGTGGCCTGCAACGGGGGTAGTTCCCAGCGCTGGCAGTGAGCTTGAGGAGGCCATCACCGCGGCGGCGAGCTCGCGGTCGAGCGCCAACTCGAGGCTTACCATCGCTACGGCGGCCAAGGCGTCTCGGACTGGATCCGCGAGACGTGCAACGCCGCCGCGGGGGTGACGCGCGGCCAGACCTCGGTCCAGCCGATCACCGGCGCGTGCGCCCAGGCTCGCCTCGAAGCTCCACCTCTCGCATCGAGCTCCGATCCGTGCCACTCGACCGAAGGGTCGGGCCGTCAACACAGTCGTGGCGGCGAGTCGCTCGCGCGCTCGTGGTGCGGTGCAGTCTGGCGCACCGCACGGGCACGGCGCGGCAGCGATCTGACGCAGGAGCGGGGTTGCCCCCATCGAACGCGCGTAGGGTCGCGGCGATCCAAGCCGCCACCTCGCCCTGCGCCGGTAGCGGCTCGTGGGAGCGGCCAGATCATGGCTCCGGCGTCATCACGAATCAGAAATCCGAGAGCGCGCGCATCGCAAGGGGCGGGATTCAGGTCGATCGCCGCTGGTACGCGAGTCGCACAGGGAAGCGCTCATGCGTCACTTGATACGGCCGTGCCCGCCGGCGCGCGCGGCTATCTTCGCACTCCAAATGGAGCGCATGGCACGGGCGATCCTCGCACTGGTTCTGGTCTCTTCAGCATGCGGTGGCTCGGGCGGTGGCCACGAGCATCCGGACGCCCCGGGCGACGGCACCTCCCCCGACGGCGCGCCCCTCGATGCACCACCCGATGCGCCACCCGATGCACCGACGACGGAGGGCCAGCTCGCGCAGCAGGCGTACATCAAGGCGTCCAACACCGACCCGAGCGATCGCTTCGGCTGCAGCGTCGCGCTGTCGGCCGACGGCTCGACCCTCGCGGTAGGAGCCTGGCAGGAGGCGAGCGCGGCGACCGGCATCGGCGGCAACCAGGCCGACGACTCCCTCGTGGCCGTCGGTGCGGTCTATGTCTTCACGCGCAGCGGCGCGACCTGGACGCAGCAGGCGTACCTCAAGGCCTCCAACGCCGGCCAGCCCGACATGTTCGGCTATCGCCTCGCACTGTCGGCCGATGGCTCGACCCTCGCGGTCGGCGCCATGCAGGAGGCCAGCGCGGCGACCGGCATCGATGGCAACGGGGCCGACAACTCCGCGGCGAGCGCCGGCGCGGTCTACGTGTTCGCGCGCAGCGGCGCGACCTGGAGCCAGCAGGCGTACGTCAAGGCGTCCAACACCGACGCGGACGACAAGTTCGGCACGAGCGTCGCGCTCTCGGGCGATGGCTCGACGCTGGCGGTGGGCGCCGAGCAGGAGTCGAGTGCGGCAACGGGCATCGGCGGCAACCAGGCCGACAACTCCGCCATACGCGCCGGCGCAGTCTACGTGTTCGCGCGCAGCGGCGCGACCTGGAGCCAGCAGGCGTACGTCAAGGCGTCCAACACCAACGCGTTCGACAGGTTCGGCGCGAGCGTCGCGCTCTCGGACAACGGCTCGACCCTGGCGGTGGGGGCCTCGACCGAGTCCAGCGCGTCGACCGGCATCGACGGCGATCAGCTCAGCAACGGCGTGTCCGGCGCCGGCGCGGTCTACGTGTTCGTGCGCAGCAGCGCGACCTGGAGCCAGCAGGCGTACATCAAGGCGTCCAACACCGGCGCGATCGACACCTTCGGCACGAGCGTGGCGTTGTCGGCCGACGGCTCGACGCTCGTGGCGACCTCCCCCCTCGAGGACAGCGCGTCGACCGGCATCAACGGCAATCAGGCCGACAACTCGGCGACCAACGCTGGAGCCGCCTATGTGTTCGTGCGCAGCGGCACGACGTGGACCCAGCAGGCGTACGTCAAGGCGTCCAACACCGGCGCAGGCGACAACTTCGGCGAGAGCGTCGCGCTGTCGGCCGACGGCTCGGCGCTGGCGGTGGGCGCCGTCGGCGAAGCCAGCGCGGCGACCGGCATCAACGGCGACCAGACCAGCAACGATGCGCTGACCTCCGGTGCGGCCTATGTGTTCGCGCGCAGCGGCACGACCTGGAGCCAGCAGGCCTACGTCAAGGCGTCCAACACCCGCGGCGGCAGCTTCTTCGGCATCGGCATCGCGCTCTCGGGCAACGCCTCGACGCTGGCGGTAGGCGCCGACGGCGAGGCCAGCGGGGCGACCGGCATCGGCGGCGACCAGACGAGCACCTCCGCGTCCCGCGCCGGCGCGACCTACGTGTTCCACCGCTGACCGGGCACTCGCGCT
>Ga0207856_1000330_pt1 | contig 10087 bp, 8 predicted proteins | sample LuqExpMetageno21_FD_187779 | JGI IMG/M metagenome (GOLD analysis project Ga0207856, IMG submission 187779) | Tropical forest soil microbial communities from Luquillo Experimental Forest, Puerto Rico - Sample 21 (SPAdes) | ecosystem: Environmental > Terrestrial > Soil > Tropical forest ... | reverse complement strand
CTGTTGTGTAAATGCATTTCCCCGCTTTTCACATCCCAGTTTTCTGGCAGGTATACCACTACCTGTTCTTTGTAGCGGGCCGGGTAAATTAAGCGAAAGGGCATACTGCGATTGTGTTCCTTGGGTCTTCTTAGCGTATTACCAATCAGGAAGGGTTCAAAAGAGAACTTCTTTACATTGCCCTTTTCAATTGTCCAGAAATCGGGTAGTGTATAATATTCTTTGGTAGTGAACACGCCTGTACTGTCGTTGTCTGTATAGGTAAGGCTGTCGGCCTTTATCTGGTCGTACCATTCGGCATAGAACTTACGGTACTGATCCATCATTTCGCCAATACTATTGCTGTGAAAATCGTCTCTTGTATCGTCTGCATAAGAGCCGGTGAGGGTGGTGGTTACCACCAGGGTTCCACTACCCTGCATCTGTTTTACAGAGAATACTTCCTTTACATCGTGTGTACTATTGTTGTGAAAAGGAATAGGGGTTAGTGCAGTGGTAGCGGGTGAGATTACCAGCCCTACCTGGTAATCGGGATAAAAGATATCTTTTAAACTACCGCGCTGGCTGGCTATGGTAGGATCGAGAAAATAGGTTTCCTTCCCCAGCGTTACCCTCACCGTAGCGTGATCGAAACTGGTGGGTGCGGGTAACCAGTTGTTAAGCGAATGTTTATCGTCAGTATTGATGAGTACCGGTTCTGCCGTTATATGCATCGCATTGAGCATACAACAAAGCAGGTAGGATTTTTCCTTACAATCCCCGAAGCGCTGTGCAAATACTTTTGAGGGGTCGGCAGGTTTATGGGAGTGTTCTCCCATTTCAATACCCATGTACCGGATATCATCCTGTACAAAACGTAAGGCTGCCAGTACACGCTTTTCATCAGTAGTGGCGGTTTCTTGTATTTCAGCTACTTTCTTTTGTATGGCAGGGGATAATGGTTTATTAAGCGGGAATAATTCCATCGCCCAGTCATTCACCTCCTTCCAGTTATTGAATTCGCTTACGGTTACCGATGGATAGGGTTCATACCAGGAAGGCATGAAATCCTGTGTATGTGTAGCGGCTATATTGCCCTTCTTCCATTCATATACCTGTTGCCCGTTAACAGTGGTTATTACCGGGTTAATGGTTTCATTACAATTTTTGACGTTTATTTTCCTGCCGGCAGGTACCAGTAATTTGTAATACAGGTGATACAGGGGTGTACCGGTACCGGTGGAGTATTCATCAGCATACCGGCCTTTGAAAATGGGATTAAATCCTTTGGTGGTGTAGCTATATTCTATGATATCTCCTTTGCGTACATCATCGAGAAAAAGCACGGCATCGAGGGAACCATTGTAGATATAATTGGAGAGTTCCTTTTCCTGCTGGATGATTTTGATTTTTGAAAGCTGTAACCGGTTGATGGATTTGCCGTCGCGTATAATGCGTATGGTATGGAAGATGAGTTGCTGGTAAGAGGGATCGAATGAAACTGATACCTCGGAGGCATTTTGTACACCCGCGGTTGAGATAATACGGTTGGTTCGCTTTTCATATACCGACTGTTCTGCCAGCGATACCTGTTTCTCAAAGCCTACATCGATATAGCCGTCTTCTGCATCTTTATCCAGTGAGGTGTTGCTATAGTCCACCGTAGTAAGTGTTACCCAGGCAGGTTCTTTACCGGTTATGGGGGTACGGGATTGGGACCATAAGGAACAAGGAGCGGATAATATAGTGGCGATCAGTAAAAGACGAATGATGCGTTTCATGTAATAGCGGCTAGGTAATGACGAGGTACAAGATAACGAGAAAAGGATTAGTGCCGCTAACCACGCTCTTAAAATTGCCCAGGTAATGTCTATTGTCTTGTAAAGAAATTGCCGCATTGGTTGATAACAAGGCTATCACTGGTGGGAACGGCACCTGACGGTTGTTGTTTGGATAGCCAGGTGGTAGAAAAGGCAACTTTACCGGACGTTATTTTAAATTGTATGGTATCGCTGATAAAATGAAAATTGGCGTAAGGTGCATATACAGGATAGGTAGAAGGGTCACCGGGTATAATAACGGGTGGTACTACAGGTGGTGTGGTTGTTGAAAAAGTGGCTGCTGGTTGTGGATAGTTGAATTTCACAAAACCGGCAGTATCTGGCTGAATCACCAGCAGGCTATCTCTTACAATGCTATAAGTACCCTGGTCAACGGGTAAATGGAAATTATAAAAGGTGAAAGTTCCATTGCCATTGAATACGATCCTGATACTATCATTTGACAATGCCATGGTACTATAGGTAGAAGGGTAAAGAGGCGATAAAGTATGATCAGTATACGATGATGCCGTAAATTGATTGGTAAAAACCCATGTACCCACAATAGAATCAGAGGCATTTTTTGAGCAAGCGGTAAGCATTACTCCTATCAATAAGATCGTTATTTGGGTACGGCGTTTCACGAGAGGTGGCTAAGGGTGTTACCCAAATATATTACAATCTGTTTGTTATATGGTTTTATAGCTATTTAAAATCGGCTTAACGCGGGTAAAGAAGGGGTGAATGGCTGGGTAAGGAGTAGTTGCGTGTTGCTAAAATCAGATTATTAGAAATTGCAGTTGAGCCAATAAGCAAATCGAAATCATCCAATATATTACCTTTCTTTTTGAGACGAGCCTTTTCTTTCGCATAAATATCAAGTGCAGTAAAAATGGGAAGTATTGTAAACTTATCCTGAAATTTTTGAAGTGTTTCCCGGTTTTTAGCTATATGAGTACTGTTTTCAACACCATACTTTAGCTCAGCAATAGTTATTTCTGAAACAAAGCTATTAGCTAATCCGATCTTTTCGATTTTCAGATGTAGATCAAATTGCCCTTTGAGAAAGTAAATACAAATGTTCGTGTCAAGAAGATACTTTCTCACAACTCTTCTCTTTTGCGATTGAAGGTTCGAGCTGTCTTAATATCATCAATTAATTCGTCAGCGGATTTTTCAGATATAAACGCACCATAGAGTGATTGCAGAGAGCCATTTTGTGTTTCTTTTGATGTTTTCATTGAATTTGAAAGTCTGGCAATTAGTTCCAGTTTACTATCAGGACTTAAGTTTTTAAGTAACCCGAAGTAAGTATCAATTATATTAAGATTTATATCTGCTGCCTTCATTTTATAATATTAACAATGTACAAAATAACAAAAAAGGTTCAAATGAAAGAGTGAAATTTCCAGATTTGCCACCACTGTCATCTATTGCCGCACTATCTCACCCACCAAACCCATCCAACGCCACAGTAGGTTTGCCCGTGTTATCAAAAGCCCCTTTGCCATATTGCATCCAGTTATAGCATTCGGGTTCCCAGTAAAAAACACCAAGGCCCTTTGACCCTGTTACGGATTTGGTTTTACTGATGAGATCGGTTAAGAATGCTTTGCATTGATCGGCGGCGGTTACATCCATCCCTACCTCACTGATCATTACTTCACAACCATAACGGCTTACCATATCATTCATATTGGCGAGGCATTGGGTATTAAGGGTGCTCCAGGTAGTGGGATCGGGATAGAGCGACATACCGATCACATCCCAACGGGCGCCATTGGCCTGCAGCCCGTCAAACATCCAGCGGAACAAGCTATTATCATATCCATTGGAGAGGTGTACAATCACTTTGGTGGAGGGGCTTACAGATTTAACAGCACTGTAACCAGCGCTGATAAGAGCAGCAAAGTTCTTCATATTGGTAGAAGCTCTCCCATCTTCCCATAACATACCATCATTGGTTTCATTGCCTACCTGTACCCAATCCGGCGTAATACCATTGGCTTGTAATGTGTCCATCACCTGTATGGTATAGGTATTCAGGGTACCGGCAAGTGTAGTAAAGCTTTGTGTTGCCCAGGCGGCAGGTTTGGTTTGATTGGCAGGGTCGGCCCAGGTATCGCTGTAATGAAAGTCAATCATGATTTTCATACCCGCATTCTTTGCACGGAGGGCTTTGATTACCATGTCTTTGGTATTGCACCATCCATTAGCGGGGTTTACCCATACGCGTAATCGTATGGCATTGATGCTTTTTTCCTTGAGTACCTGTAGCAGGTCTTCCTTTGTTCCATTGCTGTTATAGAAGGAATAACCAGCGGCTTCCATCTGCGTTAGCCAACTGATATCGGCACCTTTTGCGAAAGAAGTAGTGTTGCTGGTGGTAGTATTGTTGCCGGTATCGTTTTTGGAACAACTGGCTAACAGGAGGATCAGCGTGGCATAGACAATCGTTGGCAGCGTTTTCATGCTTGTATGGTTAACAGTTACTGCTACGCTTTACAGGAACCATACTCTACACACTATGCGCTATTTCTGGTAGGTGTAGTAGGTAGTAGTAACTACTTTTTTGTCTTTGTTATTTTCTTACCGGCTTTCTTTTTTGCCAGTTTGGCCTTCTTAGCCTTTTCGGCTTTTTCTACTTCTTTGGCGTGCTTCTTTAATTGAGCCTGGTAATCTTTTTCAATGCGAATGTTTTCTCTTATCGCGTCCCAGTATTCCTTACCATAACTCACAAAGATCTCGGCACCTGCAGGAATATCTTTTTTGGCATCTATATATCCATGCAACCCTTCGTTTACAAACTCAGCATTATTGCTTAATCCCTTTACCTTTTTTAAACCACTGGCATCATTGGCGTACCGGGCGAATGATTTTTTATGGGTGAGGCCATTGATCACATGGTTACGGGTGATGTAATAGATATACATATTGTGGTCTTCTCCCTTTACATCTTTCCAGGTACAGATCTTTCCTTTGTATTCTACGATCCGGGTTCCTTTTGCGATTGGTTTGTTAGTGAATAACCCGTTGCCGGCTTCGGGTATGGTTGATTCTTTTACGAACAACTGCTTTTCTAATAATGCCATTGGGTGCGGTACAATTTTTATTCTGCAATAATGGTGAAGATAAATGATATACGATTACATTACAGGCTGTTTTTTTCAATTATATGCTATGGAATATAGGTTGTTGGGGAAATCATCTTTACAAATAAGTAAGATCGGGTTGGGCTGTATGTCGTTGAAGAAAGGTTCTGTTGCAGACAATGAGGCCATCCTTTTACAGGCAGTAGAGGCAGGTATCAATTTTTTTGATACAGCAGATCTGTATGAACAGGGATGGAATGAGCAATTGATCGGGAAGGTTTTGCAGCAGCACCGGCAAAAGCTGATCCTCGCTACCAAAGTGGGTAATCAATGGCGGCCAGATGGCAGTGGCTGGGACTGGAATCCCCGTAAAGCATACATACTGCAGGCCGTAGAAGGAAGCCTCCGCAGGCTTCGTACCGACTATATTGATTTGTACCAGTTGCATGGAGGCACCATAGACGACCCTATAGAGGAAACCATTGAGGCTTTTGAGTTGTTGCAGCAACAGGGGAAGATCCGTTATTATGGCATTTCATCCATTCGACCGAATGTGATCAGGGAGTATGTTCGCCGCTCAAATATGGTGAGTGTGATGATGCAGTATAGCCTGGGGGACCGGCGGCCGGAGGAAGCCTGTTTCTCTTTATTACAGGAAAACAATATCGGCGTACTGGCGCGAGGTGGCCTGGCCCAGGGGCTACTGGTGAATAAGCCGGCCAAATCTTATTTACAATACACAGCAGCGGAAATACAAGCGCTGGCAGCCGCGGTAAAAGCAGTTTCCGGCTCAGGGCGAAGTGCTACACAAACAGCCCTTCAATTTGCGTTACACCACCCGGCTGTTACCTGCGTAGTTACAGGAGTAAGCACCGGGGCACAACTGGCAGAACTGGTACAAACTACAGGATCGCCTGCCTTAACCGACAAAGAACTGGCTGATCTACAGCGGGTTCTGCCGGCCAACCAATACCTGGAGCACCGATAAGTGATTAGTACAGTATACGAGACAGCACACAGGCTATTTCCGTACTCAATTGGGTGGTCAGACAGCGTTTTTAGGCGTTTTTTCCTCTGAAAAGGGCGGAATAATGCCGCCAAACGATCCATTGTTATAAAAATATTATCTTCACCGCCCCAAACCCCAAATTGAAATTAGCACCAATGAAAAAAGAACGTGAAGAAGACCTTGAAACGAACCTGGCAGGCGATGAAGAATCAGGCAATCATACGGACGAAAGTGGTCGCAGGAGCTGGTTTATGCGCAGAAAGAAGGGGATACTTACTTCTACTGCCGACAAAAAGGAAACCCCGGAAGGGCTTTGGAGCAAATGCCCGAACTGTAACTTTATCAGTACTACTACCGATTTAAAAGAGAATCTCTTTGTTTGTCCAAAATGTAACTACCATCACCGTATTGGTAGCCGTGAATACTACGAGATCATTTTCGACAATAACCAGTATACAGAGCTGTTTGACAATATATTAAGCAAGGATTTCCTGCAGTTTACCGACCTGAAGTCGTACCAGAAACGCCTGGATGACATTTATTCCAAGACCGACCTGAAAGATTCTATGAGCGTGGCAGTGGGTACGGTAAATGGCGAAGGCCTGGTAGTAGCCTGTATGGACTTTGAATTTATCGGCGGCTCACTGGGTAGTGTAATGGGTGAAAAGTTTAGCCGTGCGGTAGATTACTGCATTGCCCATAAACTGCCGTTTATGGTGATCAGTAAAAGTGGTGGCGCCAGGATGATGGAGAGCGCGTTTAGCCTGATGCAACTGGCTAAAACAAGCGGTAAGCTTTCTCAGTTGAGTGATGCCAAATTACCTTATATCTCCCTGTTAACCGATCCAACTTTTGGTGGTATATCTGCCAGCTTTGGCATGTTAGGCGATCTGAATATCGCAGAACCGGGTGCCCTGATTGGTTTTGCAGGCCCTCGTATTATTAAAGAGACCATTAAAAAAGATTTACCGGAAGGGTTTCAACGCAGTGAGTTTTTACTGGAGCACGGCTTCCTTGATTTTATTGTAGACAGGAAGGTGCTGAAGGATAAACTGGCTTCGTTGATCAGGTTGTTTAAAAACTAGTTCCGGGGTAATAAGATAGTGAGAATAGCACCATGTATTAATGGGTGCTATTTTTGTATGTATAGCAGCTATGGCAAAAGAAATGAATAACAGGCAGGCCTACTTCAATTACTACATAGAAGATAAATATGTGGCGGGGGTTGTATTGCTGGGTACTGAGGTAAAAAGCATACGGGATGGTAAAGTGAGTTTTAATGATGCCTTCTGCCTGTTTGAAGGAACCGAATTATGGGTACGGGGATTATACATTGCAGAATACAAACTGGGCACGGCCAATAACCATATAGCCGTTCACGACAGGAAACTGTTGCTGAACAAACGGGAGCTGAAAAAGCTGGCTACCAAAATGAAGGAACGCGGTTATACCATTGTGCCATTAAAGGTTTTCTTTAATGAGCATAACCTGGTAAAAGTGGAGATTGGACTGGGCCGTGGTAAGAAAACACACGACAAGCGCGAAACCATCAAGGAAAGAGACACGCAAAAAGAGATTAAACGATACTTACTGAAATAATTGTCAATGGTTAATTGTCAATTATAAGACAAATTGAACAATGGCTTTCCAATTGACCATTAACAATTAACAATTAACCATTAACAGGCAGTTCTATCACAAACGTTGTTCCCACCCCCTCTTCGGTGGTAAAAGAAATGGTTCCATTGGCTTTCTCTACAATGCCTTTACAAATAGCCAGACCTAAGCCTGTTCCGGATGTTTTGGTGGTGAAATTGGGCGCGAAGATCTTCTCTCTCATCGGTGCAGGAATACCACTGCCATTGTCTGTTATAGAGATCCTGACATTTCCGTACTGAATATCCTGTTCAATAGTGATGTGTGAACGTTTGCCCTCTTCAGTGGCTTCAATGGCATTTTTGATGAGGTTGGTGAAGAGACGGTTGAGTTGTATTTTATCTGCGATCACTCTGGCAGGGCTGGTATGTTTCTTCCATTCTATTTCTACGTCTGTGTTTCCTTTGTAGAGGTTGATCACAGAGGCAATGGATTCGTTGATATCAAAACGTTCGGGGTTTACATTGCTAATATTGGCAAACTGGGAGAAGTCACTGGCAATCTGTGATAACTGGTCTATTTGTTCTACCAGGGTTACCGCTACACGCTGTGATAATTCTTTTGTATTGGGAGCCCCGCTATCGATCGATTTTTGGAGGTACTGTATACTCAGCTTCATGGGCGTAAGCGGGTTCTTGATCTCGTGCGCCACCTGGCGTGCCATTTCTCTCCAGGCCCCTTCCCTTTCATTCTGAGCAAGCGCCTTGGCACTTTCTTCCAGTTTGTGTACCATTTTATTGTATTCATTTACCAGGGCACCGATCTCATCATCCCGGTTCCAGATGATCACCTCATTTACTTTACCAAGGCCTACTTCTTTCATCTTGTCGCCAATAAGACTAAAGGAAGCGATGATCCGGTTGGTAAGCAGGAAAGCGATGGCGCCAGCGAGTAAGAAGATAAAAGCATTGAGGTTGATAAGGGTGGCCAGGAAACCTGAGATCTCCTGGTTAAGCTCTGACTGGGAATTGAGATAGGGAATATTAAGATAAGCAGTAGTGTGTCCATTCTCATCCAGAACAGGTACATAAATACTTAAATACTGCAGGTTAGCCAATTGCTCTGACTGTACAAACCGGATAGACTTTTTATAGTGTAATTCATTATAAGCATTGGCATCCATCTTCATACTTAACAACTGCTTATTATATATATAAGGTTCTGTAGAAGCTATCTGGTCGCCGGTAGGGCTATACAGGTTGGCATCTACATTGTGAATACCAGCTATTTCCCTGATCATCTTTGCATTAACAGTAGTAAAGCCAACATCATCAATGGTATAAGCATCATCTGTGCTGGATACTTCTTTCACCTTCCCTTCTATTTCGTTGGCTATGATCTCTATATTATTGGATAAGCGCTCGAGGGTGTTCTTTTTAAAGCGTATAATAAAGAAGGAGATGGTGGCAATACCGATCACCAGGAAGGAAAAAACAGAAATGAATATAATGGTAGCATGGATCTGTGTACGGATGTTGAACCGTAGCAATTGTTTCATTTCCTCTACCTGGAACCTTGTTTGCAACAGGTAACTACCCATATCATACAGGCATATTACCAACAGGAAAATGATGAACAGGTAGGCGAACAGGGTTACGGCTTCGAGCAGCAGGTTGTTTTGTTTTACAACAATTACAATCCTGCCATTGCCATCATTGTACCATAGCTCATTGTAGCCATCAACATCATATTGCAGGTAATCAAACGCTGCAGGCAGCACCTGCTTGTTCAACCTTAATGGAAAACCATAATCATTTTCTTTATTCGCCAGTTTTCCATTGATATAGACAGCTGTTGCATATTCCTGGAGATCATTATCCTGTACCTGGTTAAACAATTCGAGAGAGAGTGCCTCCCCGTTATAACGTTTGGGTTTGGAGATAATATATACATACCCCAATACCGAATCTGCCTGTGCGATGATCTTCTCATACAGGTAACTCATTTGCCCTTCCACATTTTTATAGGTATACAGGCTATCGGTAGTAGAAACCCGCTGGGTAGCGGGATTACTGATGATGTTTTGAATGATGAGGTAATCAGTACTATCATCATTGAACAAAGGATGGTGATCGTGGCTAAAAGTATAAATGCGGGTTTCGTATTTATTAAGATAGCCGGAGAAATTGGCATTGAGCAAACTGTCTTTAAAAGCTTTATTCGAATACTCATACCGCAGGTGATAAAAACTTTTTGCGGAGAAGTTATTGTCATTAAAAGTAGAAACGGCCATCCTGAGCATGTTTTCCCCGGAAGGGTCTTCCTGATTAGCAAGCCCTTCGGCTTTCTTCTTTCTGATATCTATCTCTACTACTTTGTTCTGGTACATCACCAACGAGGCTACAGACATAGCAAAGAACATGGCCCAAAAAATAAAGAAAGAAGATTTTAGCAGCGATACATACAAATCGTGCCTTCGCTTATTCATTAACCATATATAAAGCAGTAACCAGGCTATTAGTACAATATTGCCATTGGTGGAGGAACGGCCAATAGAGAAAGAAAGGATGAACAAGCCGGATACAGCTGTT
>Ga0207856_1000329_pt1 | contig 10106 bp, 6 predicted proteins | sample LuqExpMetageno21_FD_187779 | JGI IMG/M metagenome (GOLD analysis project Ga0207856, IMG submission 187779) | Tropical forest soil microbial communities from Luquillo Experimental Forest, Puerto Rico - Sample 21 (SPAdes) | ecosystem: Environmental > Terrestrial > Soil > Tropical forest ... | reverse complement strand
TTTTTTGCCGCCATGCCGACGGCGCTTGGTTCGAGCTTAAGGCGCAGCGCATAAATCTCTTCCGCCTCGTCTTCCGAGAGGACCGGGACGAAGAAGCCGCGGTTGGTGATCGATGTGAGAAGCCCGTCGCGTTCCAGACGGGCAAACGCTTCCCGCAAAGGGATCTTGCTCACGCCAAGTGTCTTGGCCAGTGCATCCTGACGAATAGCTTCACCGCAGGGCAGATCTCCGCAAACGATCCGGTCGCGGATCAGATTGTAGGCCTGTTCCGAGAGTGTCCGTGCGATGATGGCCATTGGTCAGTCCCGTGCCGATTTTCGGATAGTATACGGCTCGAAGTATACGATACTGCTGCTGGCAAGAGCAATCTGGCTGCGGAACAGTCGGCGCTCTGGCCGTGCCGGCGGCCGCGAAGCCGCGGTGCGTTGCCCGTTCGGCTACTCTTCGTCCGGGTACGGTCCTTTGCCATGGTCCACGATGAACCGGTCCACCCGAGCATCAATGACCGGCAGGGTTACTGAACCAAGCGCCAGGATGGCATCGTGGAAGGCGCGGATGTTGAAGCTGCTGCCCAAAATCGCTTCGGCGCGCTGGCGGTTCCGGCGAATATTCATTTCGCCCAGATAATAGGACAGGGCTTGTCCAGGCCACGCGATGTAACGGTCGACTTCGGTCGCAATCTCGTAATCCGGCAGGGCCGTGTTTTGATGCAGGTAGCGCTGCGCCTGTTCGCGGGTCCAGCCCTTGGCGTGAATCCCGGTGTCCACCACCAAGCGGGCCGCCCGCCACATCTGGTAGCTGAGCATGCCGAAGCGTTCATAGGGCGTCTCATAAATCCCCATCTCGTCACCAAGCCGTTCGCTGTAGAGCGCCCATCCCTCGCCATAAGCTGAGATGAACGTCTCGCGCCGGAAGGGCGGCAGATCGGTGTTTTCGGCCGCCAGCGGCATCTGGAACGCATGTCCAGGCGCGGATTCGTGTATGGTGAGTGCCGGCAAGGTATAAAGCGGGCGGGCGGGCAAGTTGTAGGTGTTTACAAGATAAATGCCTGGGCCGCCGCGCCCTCCTGTGAAGAAGGGAGCGACATCATCGGGCACCGGCTCGATCGCGAAACGTTGCCGGGGCAGGCGCCCGAAATACTGCGCCGCCTTGCCGTCAAACTTCTTGGCGATGAAGGCGGCGCGTTCGAGAAGGGCTTGCGGCGACTTGGCGTAGAACTGACCGTCGGTACGCAGGAAGGTGAGAAAGCTCTGCAGATCGCCCTTGAACCCCACCTCTTGCATGACAGCCAGCATTTCGGCCCGGATGGCGGCAACTTCCTCGATCCCAATCGCGTGGATCGCATTAGGGGATAGGTCGAGCGTGGTGTATTTCTTGATCTGCGCTTGGTAAAACGTCTTGCCGTCCGGCAAGTCGCAGGCCGCGATCGAGGTTTGCGCCCTTGGGATGTAGCTGTCGCGCAGAAACTGCAGCAGCTCCCGATGTGCCGGAATCACACTCTCGTTGACCGCCTTAAGGCCTTCGCGCCGCAATTCAGCTTGCCGTTCGGCCGATAGTGTTTTTGGCATAGCCCGGAACGGCGCAAAGTAGGGATTATCTTCCGGTGTTGCTACGTCGATGACACTGCGCACGCTGGCATCGCGCCCCTTGAGCGTGATCTGCGGCAGGCTGAAGCCGCGCTCCAGACCGGCCCGCATATTCGCGATGTTCTGCTGAAAGTAGCGGGGCATGCTGTTCAGCAGGGCGATGTAATTTCGATAATCCTCTTCGCTACGGAAATTCCAGCGGGCAATGCCGGCCAGATCGCCCCAGAACGAGGTATCGGAGCTGAGCGGGCGCTGGTAGGTCTTGAATTTCTGGTCGGTTATCGCCGTTTCGATCTGGAAAAGATAAATCTGGTAGTCAATCGCCCGTTGCGCTGACAAGGCCGCCGGATCGAGCTTCTTGAGCTGGCTCAGCACGTCTTCCAGGTAATGAAGTTTTGCCTCCTGTGTCGGCGCGCTGACATCGGGCAGCTGCGATGGCACTTGGCCTTGCGCCGTATCTTCATCCGGTGCGGCATGCTTGTTCCGCCATTCCCATTCGGCGGTGTAGGTCGCCTCGAAGGCGGTGTCCGTGCCGTTGGCGGGTAGGCCGGCATTGGCGGGAAGAAGGGAAGAACTACTAGTCAGAGACACGATCAGCACCAGGATGCGACAAAACCGGTTCATCAGGAAAAGCCCCTTAAGGCGAGTGTACGGCTCCTATCCCAGACGGCAAGACAGCCGTTGATCCATAATTGTATACGGTATAATATAACGCAATGAGACAGAAGGGCATAGGGGGAACGGGTATGATCGTATCGGTAGCGGTTTCTCGCCGGATTCTACTGCAAGGCACCGCGGCTGCCGCTCTTCTTGGCATGTCCGGTGCCCACGCGGCGCAGGCTGCCATGCCGACCGTGGCATCGCCGTTTCCGCTTGATCACGTGCGCTTGCTGCCGTCGCCTTATGCCACGGCGGTCGACTCCAACCTGAAATACCTGCTGTCACTGTCGGCCGACCGTTTCCTTCATAATTACCACCAATTCGCCGGACTTCCCATCAAAGGCGAGGTCTATGGCGGCTGGGAATCCGACACCATCGGGGGGGAAGGCCTGGGCCACTATTTGAGCGCCCTCGCCTTGATGTACGCCCAGACCGGCAACGCCGAGTGCAAAAACCGCATCGCCTATATCGTGTCGGAGATGGATCGTGTCCAGAAAGCGCAAGGTGACGGCTATGTCGCTGGCTTCATGCGCAAACGGAAGGACGGCAAGGTCGTTGACGGCAAGGAGATCTTCAAGGAAATCGCCGTCGGCGACATTCACTCGTACGGTTTTGACCTCAACGGTGCCTGGTCGCCTCTCTACAACCTCCATAAGGTCTTCGCTGGGCTGCTCGATGCGCACGGATTGGCGGGAAATGCTGAGGCGCTTGCCGTGGCAGTCGGATTCGCAGGGTACCTCGAAAAGATGTTCTCGGCGCTTTCCGACGAGCAGATGCAATCCGTGCTGGGGTGCGAATACGGCGGTCTGAACGAGAGCTTTGCCGAACTCTATGCCCGCACCGGAGACGGCCGCTGGTTGCGGCTGGCGGAACGGATTTACGATCACAAGGTCCTGGATGCCGTCGTCGCTGGCAAGGATGAACTCTCCAACAAGCATTCCAACACCCAAATCCCGAAGATCATCGGGCTGGCCCGCCTTTCCGAGGTGTCGGACCACCGCGATTTTGCACGTGGTGCCGTCTTTTTCTTCGACACCGTGACGCATCACCATAGTTTCGTGATCGGCGGCAACGGCGATCGCGAGTATTTCTTCCAGCCCGATACCATTGCGGAGCATCTCACCGAGCAGACGTGCGAGCATTGCTCCAGCTACAACATGCTGAAACTGACCCGCCATCTGTTTGCCTGGCAGCCGGATGGTGCATTGTTCGACTATTACGAGCGCACGCACCTCAATCACATCCTGGCGGCGCAGAATCCGAAAACGGGCATGTTCACTTATATGACGCCGATGCTGTCGGGGGCGGGGCGCGGCTTCTCCTCACCGGAAAGCGACTTTTGGTGCTGCGTGTTGTCCGGCATGGAGAGTCACGCCAAGCATGGCGATTCCATCTATTGGCAGGCCAAAGACACGCTGTACGTCAACCTGTTCATCCCTTCGAACCTCGAATGGCCGGAGAAGCACGCCAAGTTCGAGTTGCAGACGCGCTACCCCTACGACGGGCATATCTCCTTCAACGTGAAACAGATCACAGGCAAGGCGCCGCTGACGATCGCAATGCGCATCCCGGGCTGGGCACCCACCGTGTCAGTGTCGGTAAACGGCAAGCCTGCCGCGGCGGTGCACGAGCGGGGCTATGCGTTGGTGCGGCGCCTATGGAAAAGCGGTGACACCATCACGCTCGATATTCCGCTGGCCTTGAGACTCGAATCCGCGGCGGGCAACGATAAGGCCGTTTGCGTTTGCCGCGGTCCGCTGGTGCTGGCGGCCGACCTTGGTCCCGCCGACCAGCCGTTCGAAGGTGTCGCGCCGGCGCTGGTCGGATCGGATCTGCTGGCCGGACTGGTTCCGGTGTCGGTTCAAGAGGCGGTTTATCGCACCAACGGTGTCGGCCGTCCCGATGAACTCGTGTTCAGGCCGTTCTATTCGCAATGGGAGCGGCGTTGTGCGGTGTATTTCAACCGCTACAGCGAAGCCGAGTGGACGGTGGCGCGTGCCGCATTCTTGGCGGATCAGGCGCGGCAAAAGGACATCGCGGCGCGGTCAGTTGACGTCGTTCATCTCGGCGAGATGCAATCCGAGCACGATCACGCTTTGCGTTCGGATAACTCCTGGCCGGTCGTCTACCGGGCGCATAACGGACGCGATGTTCGCTCCGGCGGTTATATGGAGTTCGAACTGGCCGCCATGCGCGACGGCAAATCGCCCGGCCCGCTCATCCTTGAGGCCACCTATTGGGGTTCGGAAACCGGCCGCGTCTTCGACATCCTGGTCGGTGATACCGTCATCGCTCATGAAACCCTCAAGGCTCCCAAGCCTGGGGAATGGGTGGATATCGACTACTCGGTGCCGGAGAAACTCACCAAGGGCAAGGCCAAGGTCACGGTGAGGTTCGTGCCGCGCAACGGCACGACTGCCGGCCCGCTGTTCGGTGTTCGGCTGTTCAAGGCCAAGGCTTCTCAATAAGGGATCAACTGTCATGGCTGCCGCATATTGGCGTTACGGAGTGTGTGTCGGATTATTGGCCGCTGCGTCGTACGGTCAGGGCGTGCCGCAGGCCGTGCCCTTGCATGTTGCGCATAACCCTCTTGTGTCTGACGGCAGCTCCTATTCGGCCGACGCGGCGCCAGTCATGGATGGAGACACGCTCTACATTCTGGCGGGGCGAGATGAGGCCGCTCCCGATGTCAACGATTTCATCATGAACGAATGGCAGCTTTTCGCCACCAAGGATCTGGCCTCCGGAACCTGGCAGCACTATCCGCATTTTCTGCGGCCCGAACAGATATTCAAATGGGCGACGCCGGGCCGCGCCTATGCTGGTCAGATCATTCAGGGCCGGGACAAGAAGTTCTATCTCTATGCACCGGTGATGCAGGCGCATTGCTCCGACAAGGATTGCATGGCCATCGGAGTGGCTGTGGCCGACCATATTATCGGTCCCTGGCGCGATGCTCATCCATCGGGCCCGATCATTTCCCAATCGGTGCCGCAATCCAACGATCTGCAGAACATCGACCCGACGCCGTTCGTCGACGATGACGGCAAAGTCTACATCTATTGGGGCACGTTCGGGAAATTGCGGGCGATGGAACTCGCTTCCGACATGATCACACCGAAATCGGGCGAAGTGCGCATCGATGGTTTGACGGGCTTCTTCGAAGCGCCTTGGCTGTTCAAGCGCAATGGCACCTATTACCTCGTCTATGCCGATAATGACACCGATCCGGGGCGCGACTGCACACCGGCATTCTATCATGCCTGCATTGCCTACGGCACGGCCACCTCGCCGCTCGGGCCGTGGACCTATCGTGGTGTGATCTTGCCGCCAGTATCGTCGACGACCTCCCATCCCGGCGTCATCGCGTTCAAGAACAAATGGTATCTCACCTATCACACGGCCGATGCCAAAGACGGCGGCCATTTCCGTCGCAGCGTTGCGTTGGATGAACTACAATGGGACGATACCGCGGCACCGGCGGCGATCAAAAAGGTGATCACCACGCCGCGTCCGGCGAAGACCCTGCCTCCTCAACGCAACATCGCAGCAGCGGCAAAGGTGTTTGCCTCCAATGAGCCCATCCCGGCGCAATATTGGATCAAGGCGCTGAATGACGGTATCGTGCGGCAGAACCCTCTACCGCCTGACATGTGGGGATCATGGGTCGGAAACAATCCTGCCCAGCCCTGGATTGCTTATCTTTGGAGCCAGCCCGTCACCTTCACGCGTTCGCGAATCTATTTCTGGAACGACCAGCCGGCCGGAGCGGGTGTTGGTGTGGCACCGCCGAAAGCATGGCACCTGGAATATTGCAGCGGCAAGGACTGGCTGCCCGTGAAGGCGACCACGCCTTATGCAACCGATACCAATCGCTGGGTTGAGGTCGATTTCGAACCGGTTTCGACGCGCTGCATGCGGGCCGTGTTCGATGCCTCGTCCAGCGGCAGTTCCACGGCTGCCGTTGCGGTGCAGGAATGGGAAGTCTGGGCGGACAAGCCGATGAGCATTTCGCTCGGCGATTAGAGCGGCTTGCGCAAAAGTGCTGGCGGTTTTGCACGAAAACGCCGCGGCAATCAAAATCTAGAGCAAAACGTCAGGCCCTTCGAAGGCGTTTTGCTCTAGCGATCAGGGCCAGACCTTCAGCAGCCGGACGCCATGACCGGGAACGGCGAAATCGTGTCGGTTCCCGTCGAGTTCGGTGCGGGCCCACAGATCGCGCACTTTGGCGACGTTCGGCAGGCCCAGCGCCCTCCAGTCCATGCTTACGGAGCGTTCGGCCGTATCGCGATTGAAGACGCCGACGGCAACGGCGCCATCCGCCAGCTTCTTGGTCCAGATCTCGATCTTGCCATCCTTTTTCACCGGCAAGCCTTGGGCTCCGGCCGGGTCCTGATCGATGGCAATCACCTCGCGGTTCGAAAGCAGTTCCAGTGTCTCGGTGCTCATGCTGCGAATGTCGTTGCCGAGGATCAGTGGTGCTGCCATCATCGCCCATAAGCTGATATGCGTGCGGTATTCGGCCGTGGTCATGCCGCCATTGCCCGCTTCCAGCATATCGGGATCGTTCCAGCCATTGGGGCCGGTGTGCTTGGGCGTACCGTTTTTGTCGAAGCCGATCTTTGCCATCGTTTCATAGTTGTCTTCGATGTCGCCGGTCGTGCGCCACAGATGCCCGCCAACGTCACGTCCCCAACTGCCGACATCGAAGCGGCCATATTCGCAAAGGCTGTACACGACCGGACGGCCGGCTGCCGCGAGCGCTTCGCCCATTTGCTGATAGGTGCCATAAACCGTATCGGCCGCGTGATAGAAGGCTTCGCCGGAACATAGATCGTATTTCAGGTAGTCGATGCCCCAGGCGGCAAAGGTCTTGGCGTCCTGCTCGATATGGCCATAGCTGCCTTCATATCCGGCGCAGCTCTTTGGCCCCGGTGACGTATAGATACCGAGCTTGAGGCCGTGCGCATGCAGATAATCGGCCAGGGCTTTCATGTCCGGGAAATTGGCGTTCGGTTGCAATACGCCCGCACTGTCGCGCTTGCCCTGCCAGCCGTCATCGATGTTCACATAGAGGTATCCGGCATCGCGCAGCCCGGAGCGCACCAGCGCATCGTCGGTCTCGCGCACGGTTTTGTCGCTGATGGCTGTCGCAAATTTGTTCCAGGAACTCCAGCCCATCGGCGGCGTCGGAGCGAGGTTTTGCTGCGCAACCTTGCGGCGCGGCGGCAAAGGGTAGAGAGGAAAATCGAGCGCTTTCAGCTCTGCCGTTGAAGCGGCGATGCCGGCAATATCGAACTCCTGCCACCAGACCTTGCCCTGCAGGCGGACACCAGTTTCGGTCCGTTCCAGGACGATATCGGTTTTGGGAACGCCGGAATTGCCATTGGAGAGCTTGAAAACCAGCTGATCGCCGCTCAGCCGAACGCTCTGCATTTCCATGTCACCGTACCACGTCGTGGTGACGATACCGCTCCAGGTAGCGCCATCGCGTTTGACGATAACGCGGGTGATGCCAGGAAAATCGGGCGACTTCGCGAACACCCATCCGCCGGCCGGCGGAGCCGCTTGCACCGGAAAGCAAAGCGCCGAAAACAGAAGAACGTTCCCGAGCAGACGCCGTTTCATGTTTCGTCCTTCTCGTAAAATCGTATACGATTGCGATATTGATACCGGCATTTGCAGGGCGATGCAAAAGCTTCTGCATGCATTTCTTGCCGTTCTGTCGCGTTTTCGCGTTGATTGGCAAAATAATATACCGTATAACATTTAATCTTCAGAGGTTGTCGCAGCACGGCTCACAAGTGCCGGATGGCGTATGATGTTCGCCGGTTGGGCGCCGGGGTTCTCTATGGCAGACACGGCGGAGCACAATCGGATGGCGAAGGTGAAATCTGTGCGGCTGAGGGCTGCCATCGTGCTCGGCGGATGGCTTGCCACGGTATCGGCTGTTGGCGGGGATGGCGGACCATCACCGTTGCAGGCTGCAGAAATTGCCAATTTCGATGCCTTTATCGTGGGGCACCCGCCAGCGGCACTCAAATTGGATCCGTTCTACACGAAATATGCGGACGCATCGGGAATCCCCATTGTGTCGTCCGGCAAGGTCCCCGATACGGCGCTTTTGCTGGCTCGCGACATTGTCCTCTATATGTTGTCAGAACGCAGAGATGTCCGTCGCGCCATGATCCATGCAGGGGCGCGGGTCGGCATCATGGCGATGGATGAAACGACAACGGACATTCCCGAACAGCGGGACTGGAAGAAACCGGCGCCCGATGATCCCCGTTTGACGTCGGATGAGCGCCGAAATTACTCCAGCACGATCGGCAAAATGACAGATCGGGAATATTGGGCGCAACGGGCGCGCGGCATGGGCGGTCTCTATACCACGGGAGCGGTCGAGAACGTGATGGGCGTTCCCGGAACCCGGTATTACGGCGAGAACATTCTTGTCCACGAATTCTCGCACAGTATCTTCGATACGCTTCGCAGCGTCGATCCGAAGCTTGTTGCGCGGGTCGAACGAGCCTACCGGCATGCCCGCAAGAAGGGGCTGTGGACATGCGCGTATATGAACAACAATGTCGAAGAGTATTGGGCTGAGGGAACCCAATTCTGGTTCAATTCGAATTTTGCCTATCACCACGGCGATGTCACGGTCGCGACATCGGCTGACTTCAAGGCACGTGATCCTGAGCTCTACAAGATCATGGCTGAAGTCTACCGCCGCGATCATCATATTCTGGCGGATGTGTTTTACATGCACCCCGCACGTTTACGGGTGGTTCCAGATAAGCCTGGGCGCTGTGAGTGACAAGCGGGTCAGAGCGGCGTCGGATATTTGCTGCAACCCGGTTTCACCTTGATAGTCTGCGTTACGGCAGCGGCGATTCACATATTGTTTCCCTGTTGAACCGAAAGTTTTCTGGATGCTCGCCGCAATGCCGCGCATCGTTCGATGCAATGCTGCCGGAGTGTCAGCCGAAGACCCCGCATTGGTTCGCCGCGATGGCATCCCCGAGCCCGCCATGGGGACGGCTGATTGGCGGTGAAGCCTGGGACCAGGGCTGCAGATCAGGGTTACGAGGCTTTTCCAGCATTCACGAGCGATATGTTGAAAGAGCGCGCCTGCAAAGTAGAAACGACGGAACTCGTCATGTTCCGCTTGCTGATGTTAATCGGAAACTCTTCAGCAAAATCAATGGCGGAGCCGGAGGGAGCCATAAGTTTTGGATAAGGTCAAGAAAAACAAAGAGAAATCACGTTTTGAATTTTTCAGATACCCCAAAATATGCCCCCCATTTTCTGCTAAGGGATGCACAGATCGTGGTGTGTCGGATTGACTCGGTCTGGCTGGACGAGGTTTCGCTGGGGCTGGGTGCATGATTCAATTTGCGGCGCTTTGATAGTCGGGAGCGCGGCGAATGAAGAGACAGGATTGGTCGGCAGGCCGGTTTGGGGATAGCCGCCTTGATAAAAAGGGGCGGCTCTGCTCGAAGGCATGGTCGCGCACAAAACGGTGTGTTTGCGCCGGCTTTCCGGCGGCGAGCGGTCGCTGGAAGTCTGCTTTAACCGTCTGCTCGGCAACCCCAGAGTGACGCCTGCGCAAGTGATTGAGAGCTGGAGCGATCAGACCGGGGCCGCGGTGCAGGGCCGTCACGTTCTGGCCCTGCAAGACACCAGCGAGATCAAATTTTCCACCACAGAAGACGCGCGCCGGGGGCTGGGCAAAATCAAGAAAGGCAATGCCTTCGGCCTTCTGCTGCATCCCATGCTGGCGGTCGATGGCGATAGCGGCATCTGCCTGGGGCTGGTGAGCGGTCAAGTCTGGAACCGCAAGGATGTGGTGAAGGTGCC
>Ga0207856_1000327_pt1 | contig 10112 bp, 10 predicted proteins | sample LuqExpMetageno21_FD_187779 | JGI IMG/M metagenome (GOLD analysis project Ga0207856, IMG submission 187779) | Tropical forest soil microbial communities from Luquillo Experimental Forest, Puerto Rico - Sample 21 (SPAdes) | ecosystem: Environmental > Terrestrial > Soil > Tropical forest ... | reverse complement strand
CGTTCCGTCAGCTCCTCGCGCCGGTCCCGCTCGCGGCGCGCGTGATCGCGCGCGAGCCAGGCTCCGGCTTCGGCTACTTCCCCGGCGTCACGCTCGCGTTCGACGCGCCGACCTCGGAGCAGCAGGAGCACATCGCGGGGCTGATGGGCGCGTACGACAACGAGCGCCTCGGCGAGCGGCCGGTGTGCCGGGTCCTCCTCGTCGAGGACAGCGCGCTCATGCGCGACTTCGTCAAGATCGGCACCGAGCGGTTCGTCGATCGCCGGGTCCAGGTGGTCGTCGACACCGTCGACACCGTCGCGCGCGCGCTCGAGATGCTCGAGGCGCAGACCTACGTGCTGGCGCTCGTCGATCTGTACCTCCCCGGCGAGGTGAACGGCGATGCGCTGGTGCGGACGATCCGCGGGCGCGGGCTCGATCAGCTCGCGGTCATCGGGTTCAGCGTGGGCGGTGCGGCGGCGCGCGCGGCCTTCCTCGAGGCGGGCGCCGACCTGTTCCTCGACAAGCCCGTGATGATGAAGGATCTGTTCACGACGGTGGAGCGGCTGACCCTGCTCAAGGTGCGAAAGGGGTTGGTGTGAAGCGCATCCTGTTGATGGATGACAGCCCCATCTTCCTCGCGGTCGCGCGTCACGCCCTCGAGACCGCGGGCTACGAGGTCATCACCGCGAGCGACCTCGAGACCTTTCAGCAGGCCCGGCAGCAGAAGCCGGCCGACCTCGTGCTGATGGACGTCCAGATGCCGGAGGCGTTCGGCGACGACATCGCGATGACCCTGCGGTTCGCGCACGACGTGGACACCCCAATCTATCTCCTGTCCAGCCTCGACGACAAGGACCTCGCGGAGCGCGCCAACGAGGCCCAGATCGATGGCTACATCTCCAAGAACATCGGCATGGACGCGATCGTCGACGAGGTCCGGCGCATCCTCGGCCCGGGCCTGACGCCTGCCTAGGTAGGTGCTAGGGTGACGCCGATGCGGCGTCTGGCGCTCCTGGTGGTTCTTGGTGCGTGTGCGGATCCTGTGACGGCGGTGTTCGCGGTGCCCGGGGCCGCTCCGGCGGCCGACTTCTATGCGTTGCCGTTCCCGAACGACCTCTGGCGCATGCCGGGCGGCGGGCTCGACCTGTCGCGGTTCCCGACCCACAGCCTCATCATCGACGCGTATCGCGCCGCCGCCGGGGAGCTCGACGGCTTCGGCCTGAACCCGGTGGTGTTCGCGCGGTTCGATGGCGAGCTCGATCCGGCCAGCCTGCCGGACCCCGCGGCGTCGACGGACGAGCGCGCGTCGGTGTACCTCGTCGACGTCGATCCGGCCTCGCCGGAGCGCGGCCGGCGCGTCCCGGTCCACGTTCACTTCCACGCCCCGGCCACGCCCACGATCGGGTCGAACCGCCTCGCCGTGCGGCCGTTCCCCGGCTTCGGCCTCGCCGAGGGCACGACGTACGCCGTCGTCGTCACCGATCGGGTGCGGGGGGCCGGCGGCGGCGAGGTCCTCGCCTCGGCCCCGCTCCGGGCGATCCTCGATCGCGGCGGCGACCCCAGGCTCCAGGCCGTCTACGAGCCGCTGCTCGCATGGCTCGACGAGCCGGGCGGCGACGAGCGCGGTGACGTGGTGTCGGCGGCGGTGTTCACCACGCAGCACGCGACGACCATCGGGCACGCGATCCGGAAGGGCGTGTTCGGGACGTCCGCACCGGTCGCGACCAACGTGATGCCGTCGCCGGACGTCGGCGACCTCCGCCTCTTCCTCGGCGAGTACACCGCGCCGAACTTCCAGACCGGCGACGTGCCCTACCGCGAAGCGCCGAACGGCAAGATCGTCGTCGGCCCGGACGGCGCGGCGATCGTGCAGCGGATGGAGTCGATGCGGTTCGGGCTCTCGGTGCCGGTGGGCCCGATGCCCGCGGCCGGCTGGCCGATCGCGATCTACGCGCACGGGACCGGCGGCAACCACATCACCTTCTTCGAGGACGGCACGGCGCTCTCGCTCGCGCGGGAGGGCATCGCCGTGATCTCGACCGATCAGGTCCTCCACGGCCCGCGCAACCCGGGCGGCAACGAGGAGATCGACTTCTTCAACGTGAGCAACCCGTTCGCGATGCGCGACAACTCGCTGCAGGGCGCCGCCGACGCCTGGTCGCAGATGCGGCTCGCGCTGGGCCTCGCGATCCCCGACGGCGGCGGGACGATCCGCTTCGATCCGGCGCACGTCTTCTTCTTCGGCCACTCGCAGGGCGGCTCGACGGGGCCGGCCTTCGTGGCGCTCGAGCCCGCGCTGCGGGGCGCCGTGTTCTCCGGGACGGCCGGCCTGCTCTCGCTGTCGCTGCTCTACAAGACGAAGCCGCTCGACGTCCCGATGCTCCTGCAGACGTTCCTGCGCGAAGATTCGATCGACGAGGACAACCCGTCGCTCGCGTTGTGCCAGATGTGGTTCGAGCGCGCCGACGGCATCAACTACGCGCCGATGATGGTGCGCCAGCCGGGCCGCGCGCCCGACGGGACCGCGCTCGCGCCGCGCAACATCTTCCAGACCGAGGGCTTCGCCGACACCTACACGCCGAACCCCGCGATCGAGGCGATGGCCGTGGCGATCGGCGGCGACCTCGTGCAGCTCCCCGCGGAGCGGGACGTCGAGGGCCTCACCACGCTGCGCGGCCGCCGGGTGCTCGCGGCACCGATCTCGAACAACGCCGATGGCGTCACGGCCGTCCTCGCGCAGTTCAAGTCGGCGCCCGGCTCCGACGGTCACTACGTCGTGTTCGACATCCCGGCGGCGCAGCGCCAGTCGGCCGAGTTCCTCGGCACGCTCGCGCGCACCGGCACGGCCACCGTCGTCGCGCCGTAGCTCGTACGGGCGCACGCCGCGTGCGTGGGCGCGCGCCTGCGGGCGACCACGGCGCGTCACGGCGGCGTCTGCGGGCATCCGTGCTGGCACGACGGATGAACAGTTCGCGACCCATGATGGTCAAGCTTGGACTCGTCTCGCTGTTCTCCACGTGCGTTGCGTTCGGGATCGCCGCTTCCAGCGGGTGCAGCTCCGTCGAGCACGCCTACGACTGCAGCCAGATCTGCAACAAGTACAAAGACTGCGCGAATGAGAGCTACGACGTCGCCGCGTGCACGCAGAGGTGCAGCGACAGCGCCGCCAAGGACAAGGCCTTCGCGGACAAGGCCGAGAAGTGTCAGAAGTGCGTTGACGAGCACTCGTGCCTCGGCGCCACGTTCGCGTGCGCCACCGAGTGCATCGGCATCGTCCCGTGACGCGCCTTGCGGCCGGGCCTACTCGGCGTCGCCGCCCTTGAGGCCGTGGCGCTTGAGCAGCTCGCGCAGGTGGTAGCGGGTCAGCCCGGCCTCCTGCGCGGAGCGCGTGATGTTGCCGTCGTTGCGCTGCATCAGCGCCGTCAGGTACGCGATCTCGAACGCGTCGACGACCGACTGCTTGGCGCCCTTGAAGCCGAGGCCGGCCTTGAGCAGCGCTGCGTCGAAGATCGCCGGGCCGCTCTGCTGCGGCAGGTCGACGCCCGAGAGCTGCGCCGCCGCGCGCTGCGCCGCGTGCGCGCCGGCCTGCGCGAGGTCGTGCGCGACGACGACGCTCGGCCCCATCTCGCGCCCGAACACCAGGTCGGGTCGCGTGATCACCGGCCCGTCGGACAGCGCGGCCGCGCGCTCGATGACGTTGCGCATCTCGCGCACGTTGCCCGGCCACGAGTGGTTGATCAGCGCCGCCATCGCGTCCGGCGCGAACGACATCGTCATCCCGCGGCGGGCCGCGATCTCGCGCAGGAAGTGGTTCGCCAGCGCCGGGATGTCATCCTTCCGATCGCGCATCGGCGGCAGCTCGACGTGGACCACGCTGAGCCGGAAATAGAGGTCCTCGCGGAACGTGCCCTTGTTGACCTCCTGGCGGAGGTCCCGGTTCGTCGCGGCGAGCACGCGCACGTCCACCTTGTGCGTGCGGTCGCCGCCGACGCGCTTGATCTCGCGCTGCTCGAGCACGCGCAGGAGCTTCGGCTGCAGCGAGATGTCGAGCTCGCCGATCTCGTCGAGGAAGATCGTGCCGCCGTTCGCCTGCTCGAAGCACCCGACGTGCTGCGCGACCGCGCCGGTGAAGCTGCCCTTCTCGTGGCCGAACAGCGTGGACTCGATCAGCTCGCGCGGGATCGAGCCGCAGTCCAGCACCACGAACGGCCGGCTCTTGCGCGGCGACACCTCGTGCAGCGAGCGCGCCACCATCTCCTTGCCGGTGCCGGTCTCGCCGGTGATCAGGCACGTGAGCTCGCTCGGCGCCACCTTCGCGAGGTGCGCGAAGATCTCGCGCATCGACGGCGAGCTGCCGAGCACGCGGCCGAACCGGTCCTCCTTCGACAGCGGGATCTCGATCACGTCCTGCGTGGACTGGAACTGGATGTTCGTGTGCCCGATGCGGAACACGTTCCCGGCCCGCAGGAACGCCTCACGGACCTTCAGGTCGCCGACGTAGATCCCGTTGCGCGAGTTCAGATCGCGCAGCCGGAAGCCGTCCTCGCGCGCCGACACCTCGAAGTGGGTCCCGGACACCGCCTTGTCCTGCACGACGAGGTCGCTGATGATGCTGCGCCCGCCGGTCACGCGCGGCTTCACCATCTCGAGCTCCTTGCCCTGGTCCGGTCCGTTCAGGACGACGAGCTTCCCCTTGAACAGCCGCAGCGCCGTCGCCCACTCGCCGTCGAAGAGCGTCGTGAGTCCGGTGCCGGACTCGGACTGGGACCCATCGTCTTCCATCCGGACCACGGTATCATGGCGGACGCGCGCCGCGCGGGAGGCGCTAGGTCTCGGCTCGCGCTAGTTAAGCCACTTCTGCTCGTCGGTCGCGCCCGGAGACCTCGACGGCCTCGGCGACCCTGGCGGCCTCGCCGAGAGGTCGTGCTTCGCGCCGCCCTCGAGCACCGACAGCTTCGCGCGCGCCCGCGCGATCCGCCAGCGCCGCCACGCGAGCCCCGGCGACCACCGCTTCGACGTCATCACCGCCGCCGCGAGCATCGCCGCCGCGAACGCGGCGCCGAGCGCCCATAGCTGCTGCAGCCCGACGAACAGGAGCAGGAACGCGATGAACCCGTACATGAGCTGCCGCCCCGTCAGCGGCAGCACGCCGAAGAACTGCACCGGCTGGCGCGCGTACACGATGCCGAACGCGACGATCGACGCGTAGATGAACGGATCGAGCCCGTTGATCGGGACGCCGGGCGGCCCGACGAGCAGCCCCATCGCCGTCCCGGCGAGCGTGCCCGCAAGCGACGTCACCGCGACGAAGCGATAGAACCGCGCGGTGCCCCAGAACCGCTCGAGCGTCGGGACGAACATCCACATCACCACGCCGTGGAGCACCAGGTTGAGGAACTTCTCCTCGAGGAACACGCTGGTCGCGAGCGTCCACACCCGGTAGCGCTCGAACACGTTCTCCGGCGTGGCGACCAGGTACTCCCACAGCGTGCGCCGGGTCGGCTTGTCCGCCAGCAGCCACATCAGCGAGAGCCCGATCTCGAGCCCGACCACGATCAGCGCGCCGCGCGTGATCCGCAGACCTTCGAACCGGCTGCCTCGTCGAGGGCTCACGCAGAGACCTTAGCACACGCGCTCGGGCGCCCCCGCGCGGCCGCGGAGCACCCCCGAGGCCGGTGGCCGGCCGGCGCGCACCGCGTCCCTCGCGAGCTCGAGCGGGCTGCAACGAAAACGCCCGCCTCGCCGACGAGCGGCAGGGCGGGCGCACGCTGCGGATGAAAGCTCGGGCTACTGGCCGTCGATCGCGAGCATGACCGTGCCCAGATCGGTGACCTGGTTGCGATCCCGCATCACCTTGTTCGCGAGGTTCTGGACCGGCCCGAGCGCCTGGTCGGCGGAGTTCAGGGCCGCGACCGAGACGACGTAATTACCCTGGAGCACGGGCGCCGAGAAGTCGGAGCCCCGCACGCAGTCGAACTTGTCGGCCACGGCCTGCTGGCTCCCGGCGAGCGTCGCCGAGATCTCGATGCTGCTGAGGCTCGCCACGTCGGCGCAGGTCAACGCCCGGTTCGATGCCGCGCCCTTGAGGTTCCACGCGATCGAGAAGTAGCCACCGTTGTTGATGATGTCCGAGTGGAAGGGCAGGTCCACATCCCTCACGTCGAGGATCCCCGACAGCGACTCGGCGTACAGCGCGCCGCCGTTGCCGTTGGTCACCTCGATCCAGGTCTCGTAGACGGCCGGAGCGAGCGGCGCGCTCGGGCCGCGGCCGTCGGCGCAGTCGAACAGGTCGAGGACCTCCGTGCCGGGGATCGGGCGATCGTTGGCGTCGACCTCCTCGGTGTGGAGCGCCACGGTGCCGTACCCGACGGGGCACGGCGTGGTGGTCGTCTGCCCTTTCGCGTTGACGTCCTGGAACGTCCAGTCGGCCGTGATGACCGCGCCCGAACCCCCATCGTCACTACTGATGATGCAGCCGGTGGCCTGCGTGCCGATCGCGGCGAGCATCAAGCTTCCTAGGATAAAAGTCTTCATCTGGTTTTCCCTCGGGTGTGCCGCGCGTTTGACGGCGCAGGCGGCAGGTTGCTTCACGTCGATGGCAGAGGCAATTGCCGCGCCACCTCCATGCCACGGCGGTGTGACCGAGCGCAAATGCTACATGCAGATGCAGCGCTGATCGCCGCACGAGGTCACGACCACGACGATCTCCACGGCGCCCAGGCTGACGGTATCTCCCACGATCACGCGGCGTTGTTCCGCCGCGGGCGCGATGTAGGATGCCTGGAGTGCCGGTCCTTCCTCACACAAGGGCGTCACGGTGAGCAGCGCGTTGCCGGCCGGCAGCTCGAAGCCGGTCGTGCCGTGATTGTCGTCGCACCGCCAGGTGGCGAAGCCTTTTCGAACGCCGACTTCGGCGCCGGCGTCGACCGTCCAGTCGAGCTGGATCCGGGTCACGGCGCCGGTCCCGGGCTTGCCGGACTCGCAATCCACGAACTTGTCGTCGAGCGAGCTGCTGGCGGGCCGCAACTTCCACGACAGCTCCACGGCGCCGCCCTGTACGTCCGCGCACCCGTGAACCAGCAGACACAACACTGTCGCCAGCGTCATACGGGGTGCCGCCGCGGCCGCTGGCATCGGCACACATTGTAGCCCGATCCTCGGTCCGTTGCTGCCGCGCGTCCTCGCCACACGTGGCGCGGTGCCTCATGGAGGCTGATTTGACCGCCGCGCGCAGCGCGTGCTATCGCGTCCCTCGTGATGCCAGGGGCCCCGACGACAACGACGCTCGCGGCGAACCTCGACCTCATCAAGATGTTCGAGCGGGCGCACTGGATCGTTCAGTCGGTCATGGTGCTGCTGGGCATCATGTTCATGATCGGCCTGTACATCATCATCTACAAGACGATGTACCTCCGCCGCGCGTCGACCGAGTCGGACCGGTTCCAGGACTCGTTCTGGCGCTCGCGCGACATCGAGCAGATCTACAAGCAGGCGCAGGCGCTGCGGAACAGCCCGCTGTCGCAGATGTTCGTCGCCGGCTACACCGAGCTCGCGAAGCTCGCCTCCGACGAGAACCTGCGCGGCGATCGCGAGGGCAACCTGGCCAACATCGAGCGCGCGCTGCGCCGCGCACAGACCGTCGAGACCACGAAGCTCGAGTCGATGGTGCCGTTCCTCGCCACCACCGGCTCCGCGGCCCCGTTCATCGGCCTGTTCGGCACGGTGATCGGCATCCTGCTCGCGTTCCTCGAGATCTCCGAGGCGGAGGCCGCCGCGACGCTCAAGGTCGTCGGCCCCCACATCGCCGAGGCGCTGTTCGCCACCGCGATCGGCCTGGTCGCCGCGATCCCCGCGGTGATGGCGTACAACTTCTTCATGCGGCGGATCCGCGTGCTGCGCTCGGAGATGGAGACCTTCGAGCACGACTACCTGAACATCATCAAGCGTCACTTCCTGCGCTGAGGGATGCCCCCATGGCGATGAGCAGCGGCGGCAAGGACGACCTGAACGCGGAGATCAACGTCACCCCGCTGGTCGACGTGATGCTCGTCCTCCTGATCATCTTCATGATCACGGCGCCGATGATGAACACGGGCGTCGATATCGATCTGCCTCAGGTCACGGCCAAGGAGGTCAAGGACCCGGAGGGCAAGCTGATCCTGTCGATCGGCCTCGACAAGCGGCTCCACATCTCGAACACGATCATCCCGTGGTCGGAGCTGACGGACAAGCTGAAGGCGCTGATCCAGAACCGCGTCGCGGCCCGGCAGGACAGCGAGCTCTACATCGAGGCCGATACGAACCTGCCCTACGGTGTGGTGGTCACCGCGATGGCGATCGCGAAGAATGCGGGCGTGACCAAGGTCATGATGCTCACCGATCCCGCAGAAAACCTGGACCTCAAGGCCCTGGATCAGACCGCGGGCCGCTGACCCGCGTCACCATCAAGTATGAGCTTCAAGGACGGAGAGATGCACGTGGTGGCGGTGATCGGAGCGGCGCTCCTCACCGCGGGCCTCGGCGCGGGGCTGCGCGCGTGCACCGACGAGGCGAAGGCGGCGCCCAAGGGGCCCGTGCTCGAGGACATGGAGGCGATCGAGGCGTCGATCGCCACGCGCAAGAAGCCGGCGAAGCTGCCGCAGAAGAAGACGCGGGAGGCGCCGCCGGAGAAGCAGGTCGACAAGGTCAACCGCGACGCCACCCACCTCCCCGATCCGCCCAAGGACAAGCCGGACGATCCGAAGATCGACCCGAACGACCCGCTGAAGCACGTCAAGAAGCGTACCCTCGACGACGACGCGCCGGTCGGCCCGCCCACCGAGGACGTCGGCGTGTTCAACGACAACGAGCGCGGCTTCGCGGACGAGACCAAGGGCCACCCGTTCTTCCAGCGCGTCGCGCGCGACATCAACGACGCGTGGGAGTTCCCGAAGATTCTGAGCGCGACGAACGCCGCGGTGGGTTGCCTGCGCATCACCGCTGACGGCAAGATCGCCGGGACCAAGCTCGAGAAGAGCGGGGACAGCCAGCTCGACCAGTCGGCCGAGGAGGCGCTGAAGAAAGTGGAGAAGCTGCGCAACACCAAACCCGAGCCGGTGCCCACGGATATCCTCAAGCCCGCAACCACCAAGTGGACATGCTTCAAGTTCAATCCCCAATCGCGCAGCGACTAGCCGTCGCGCTCGCGGTCGCCTCCGCCGCCACGGGCTCGGCCACCGCCCCGGCCCACGCCGACGAGCCGAAGAGCGGCGTCGTCATCGACATCAACTCGCCCAAGCGCACGCTCTATCCGCTCGCGCTCCCCATGAGCCCCGAGGGCGACGCGCAGGCCTCGCGGGAGATCGCCACGGTGTCGTCGTTCGATCTCTCGGTGGCGGGCTTCTTCAAGGTGCTCGACCCGGCCGGCTTCCTCTCCGATCTGAAGGCGGAGGGGCTCGGCGTCGACCCGCAGAAGTGGAAGGACGCCGGCGCGTACGGCGTGGTGAAGTACCGCGTCACGGCCGGCGACGTCGAGTTCCGGCTCTACGAGGTGGCGAAGGGGGCGAGCGCGTCGCTGACGAAGACGTACTCGCGCAAGGACGGGCTCCGCCAGATCGCGCACCGCTGGTGCAACGAGGTCGTCAAGTACTACACCGGCGAGCCCGGCTTCTTCGGCTCGAAGATCGCGTTCGCGGTCAAGGCGAAGACCGGCAACGCGATCTACGCGATGGACTTCGACGGCGCGAACGCCTACGCGGTGTCACGGAACAGCTCGACCAACATGTTCCCGGCGTGGTCGCCGGACGGCTCCCAGCTCGCCTACACGTCCTACATGCGCAACAACCCGGACCTCTACATCGGCTCGGCGTCCGGTGGACGGCCCCGGCAGGTCTCGAAGTTCCGCGGCATGAACACGGGCGCGTCGTGGTCGCCGGACGGTAGCCAGATCGCGTTGACGCTGTCCAAGGACGGCAGCCCCGACATCTACATCATCAGCGCGGCCACCGGCGCGGTGATCCGGCGGCTCACCAACGACAAGGCGATCGACACGTCGCCCGCGTGGTCGCCGGATGGCAGCCAGATCGCCTTCGTCTCCGATCGCAACGGCGGGCCGCAGATCTTCGTCGTGCCGGCGGCGGGCGGCGCGGCCC
>Ga0207856_1000325_pt1 | contig 10138 bp, 27 predicted proteins | sample LuqExpMetageno21_FD_187779 | JGI IMG/M metagenome (GOLD analysis project Ga0207856, IMG submission 187779) | Tropical forest soil microbial communities from Luquillo Experimental Forest, Puerto Rico - Sample 21 (SPAdes) | ecosystem: Environmental > Terrestrial > Soil > Tropical forest ... | reverse complement strand
GAAAGAACGGAAACGATTAAGTTGCTCCTCTTAAAACCGCGTTGTATAGTCGGGGCTACTGCACTCGCAATGCCACTTTCAAGTCTGTCTGTTGCGCGGAATGGCGATGTGTGCGGGTTGAGACCACATAACCTTTGAAATCGCTAAAAAATACTTATGAAAAGAACGTGTGCAGGGAAACCTGTTACCCCCGCACACTGGCAGACTAAATGCTTCCTACGCCACGTAACAGCGAAATGGAGAAGACGATGCCTACGAAACAGGACACCACGGTCAGCGTGGCGGTGACACCAAAGCTGGTGGAAGCATTCACCGGGCTTCACGTCCAGGGTAAAGGCGGCTTCCAACGGCTCATGCGCGAAGTGGCTGAACGAGTTACGACCGCTGAGGGAGTGGCTCAATTCACGCCCGAGGAGTTCATGAGGGTCGCCAAATACGCCACGAGCTATGGCGAAGGCGGCTTTCAACACCGACTGCGACTTCTGGTCACGCAGTGGGTCGTTCAACATCCCGACCGGGTATTCTGACGGAGAGGTGACTATGCCACGCGGTGTCTACGAACGGAACACGAGACCTACAGAATCGATAAAGCCTAGCGACATTCCGGCAACGGGTGATGTCGATGCGCTGTTCGAGGGGATGAAGGCGACGTTACTCCAAAAGAAAGCCGAGTACGAAACCGCCCTTGCCCGCATCAACGATATGCTGGACACGCTAGACCCGCGCCCCCGCCAGGGACGCCCACCCAAGGGGACAGCGTAGCCCACAGGCGAGGACGGCACCCACGCGCCCTCGCGCCCCACGCGCCCGCGAGCCTGTTTGTCCGAAGGCCGTTACAAACTTCGGACAAACCTTACCCCTTCCCAACGGGAAATTTCCTTACCCCTTCTCCTAGATTCTCCTCTACCCCTTCTCCTTTACCCCTTCTCCTGGGGAGACGCGGCGAGCTTCCGTGCAGTACCGGATAGTCCAGTTCACACCATGTCGAGTACCGAAAGGTACAGGGATAGACAGTCGAGCTAGGGTGGAACGGTTCATGGCTGGACACGAATCATGCCATGTCCCAAAATAGTCCACTGTGTGTTAGGACTGGACATGAGCCAAAGTGGGACACGAGCGGGAGCGTCCGTCTCGTGTGCTGTTTTTCACCGCTATGTGTTAATACGGTACCCTAAGCAAATCGCGTGCTGGCGGTAAATCGTTGAAAATGCTCAGGGTACACTGTGGCATTCGCAATGCAGTCTTAGACCGTCATGAAGCACACACCCTACACCATTAGCACTCTCATCGATGACTTGACAGCGCTCTATCACCAATATGGCGATATCGAAGCGCTGGACACTCGCGGGCATAGTTTGTTTGCCCACCACGTTGAATTGGTCAAGGTAGACGACTGGGACCACAGCACACAAACCGAGGACGGCGAGATACCCGGTGTGGGTTTCGCTGTCCAGATTGGACGGAGGTAAACGGACATGACACTTCAGGAAGTTTCAAATCGTCCCGCAGTCCGCGCTACGCGATTCGTGGTCAAGGTCAAGGGTGAACCTGAGTTCACCGTGCTTGTTCACCGCGGCAGCGTCCCGCGTGAACGTATCGCTATCTCGCTCGCCGTTCACGAAACCGTTGAATACATCCGAGAGGAGAACAGCCTATGAATACCGGACTGGCGCTTATCGTGGAGATTCTGTTGTGCCTTGCCGCATTTGCCGGATGGAGGGTGAGCCGATGAAGTGGCATGTATTCGCGAATGGCGCATATCTCGGCGCAATTCGCTGTTCCCTAACAGAGCTTGCACAAGCGGTCCGCATTATCAAGGTCTATGAATATGGTAACGCGGTGGACGTTGCGCCACTTTCGCGGAGGGTATCGCGATGATTTGCTCAATCTGTCTCCCGCATACGCAAGCGCTCCAGGTCATCAACATAGACGGGCACTGTCCCCGCTGCGGCACTGACTACCGCGCCTACATGCGGCATGGTGACTACAACACACGCACACAGAAGCTTATCCCGAATGGTCAAGCGCACCGGGATAGGCTGGTGTCGGAGCGCTTGAAACTCAGGAGTGCTCTGTAATGGCCGGATACCTCACAGACGATGGGACGATGGATACGGTTATTCGCTGTTCCGAGTGTGGGCGGGAACAGCGTTATAACTTTGACCCCGCGATACCGGACACAATCGATGATGTCCAAGAAGACTACGATTCATTCATAGATTGGTGCATTGAAGACTTCGAAGAGTCCCACGAATGCCCGCGCTACTCCGTTCAAACGTGGTTCGAACGAGACCGCGCGCATGTCGCGCTCTATTACGGCATCAACGGAGATGCTAACGATACGCTTGTAGTCGAATGGTGGGACAAGGCTGTATCGCAAGCTATTGAGGACGGTTTTCTAGACCCACGCGATTATCTCGGCTCAGCGCTGGAGTATGCGCGGTCTGTCGGACTCGCGAAGAAAGCAGAGCGCATCTACTTTGACGATTTTGAGGAGAACATCTAGATGACTGCCGAATACATCATCCGCGCAGCAATTGCTTCGATGATTCACGGACACCACAAACCGCACTGCTACAGCGCTCATGTTCCGGGACACGGCTATATCTCGGAAGGTCTAGGACCGATTGAAGACCGCGCCGACTACTTGCGCCAGCTTGAGCGCCACGCTACCAGCGAACTGGAGAACATGAATTGGGCAAACGAATACGCTGAACCCAGATATGACCAACCCACAAAAGGCATTCTGTTTGCGGATTGGAATGTGTTCCCGCGTGGGTTAGACGACATCCTAGAGCGCTACGGTTACGCTCTCGAATGGTCGGACGAATGGAGCACATGTGAGGACTGCGGGAAAGCTATTCGCACATCCGGCAATAGCTACCACTGGCAACCCTACTACACCATGCCGGATGAGTGCTCGATTGTCTGCAACGATTGCACGGACTGGAGCGCTTACCTCGAATCCATTGAAGACGACAGCGACAAAGCTTGTGTCCGCGACTGTGACCCGAGCGAATACGGGTATGAGCGCTTGTCGGACTCCAAAGAATACGAAAGCGGGTTCTTTACCGGACAGAATGACAAACCAGCCGACATTTTGAAAGCGCTTCACGCCAAAGGGTACAGACATATCGTCTTTAGGCTCGCAGAAACCTCACAGTTCTACATCAAATTCGAAACTTGGAAGAAAACGGAGGACTCCGACAATGGCGAATGACCGCTACAACGGTTGGACTAACTACAAAACCTGGAACTGTGCGCTTTGGCTGGATAACGACTACGGCGAGTATCAGCACTGGCGCAGTGTGACACTCGAAGCGCTTCGTAATGCTGACGGTGATACGCTCGAAGAGAAGAAAGAAAACGCAGCGTATGACCTCTCCAAAGCGCTGGAGTCTTACATCGAAGAGAACGCGCCAGAGGTTAGCGGGTTCTACGGTGATATCCTGCATGCCGCATTGCGTAAGGTCAATTACTACGAGATAGCAGAACATTGGCTATCAGACTGTGACGCCGATGATGCCGGTCTCGAAGCGGAGGACAAATGAGAAAACACTACGCAATCATCCGTCACGATATGGGCGATGTTATGTTCTACGGCCCTGTTTGGGGTTCTATGTCCCCCGATTGGAACCCGTTTCCAGAAAACGCCCAAATCTACTCAAATAAACAATACGTCATTGCCGATGCTAAGCGCTTGCGGTTTCCCGTCACTGTCGTAGAGATGGGACTAGGCGCATACGTTCCAAACCGTATCATTCGGACTATTACCGAGGTAGGCCGATGAAACCCGTCATCATCCACTTTGCCCAGTCGAGCGCAAAGCACATTAAGGACGGCGCATTGCGCTCCAGTCTGCAATTGCTTGTGACCTGCAAACGCTGCCAGCGTAAACACTGGCCGAGTGTCGCTCAGGAGCGTAAATCATGACTGAGCACATTAACCTTATCAAATTAATCCCGGACTACCGTGGCGGACGCATTCGCTACTTCGCCAATGGCAAATCTGTTAGTCGGGGACGCTACCGATTGATTGTATCGGCGGCCACTACTATGGAGTGTTTCCAAACGGAGCGCACTATCCTCCGCCATGGCCTCATAGCGTGGCGTCACCGATGTATCGCCCGTGTCGTAGTGGAGCGCAAACCATGATGGTAACTGTGACCTGGGGAGTAGTGAAAGGTTCTATCTGGGACAAGCTTCAGGAGCGTCTAGGCCGAGCGCCGACACACGCGGAAGCTACGGCGGAAGTGAAACGTATTCTTAGTGGGGAGCGCAAACCATGAGCGCACCTTACCGCATGGCAGACATGGCGCTGCTGACTCGTGATGACCTGTTCTCAGTGGCGCAAGCGCTCTACTGGTATTGCGCCGACTATCACGGCGGACAGTGGAGTCCTGAATACGCTGTCCTCTCAAAGCTCGCCTATCATCCGGGCCGAATGGAGCATTGCGTAGACCGTGAGGACTCTACCGCCAGCGGTCTCTACGATGACTTGGCAAACGGCCTGTTTGACGTTGAAGACGTGTTAACTTGGATTGAGGAGCATTCATCACATGACTAAGAAACACTTTGAAGCAATGGCGCGGATTGTCGATAACATCCGTTGCGGCGAATGGGATAACGCAACGTGTCTGCCTTGGGCACGTTCTTACATCAAAGACGCCTCAGACGCCTATGACGCGGAAACGGCCTGCCAGGTAGCGGAAGCATTTATCACGCTAGCAATTAGCCACAATCCGCGCTTTGACCGCGAGCGCTTCCTAAAAGCGTGCGGATTGATGCGTTAGCTGCTGCTAACCCCTTATCTAGTTAACTAGTTATAACGCTTTGGAGGACTGATAACCACATGGTTATACAACATGCTAGAAAAGTAACAGGTCCGGTTGAAAAGGGGCGGGAAACGGCAACCCCGCGATTCCTTTCCACCGATGATGATGCGCTCATTTTCGAAGCGCTCCGTATCGGTAGTCTCGCGTTGAAAGACCTTGCACGCACGCATGAGCGCATGCTACCGTCATCCCCAATGACGGAGCATATGCGGATGCTGGCTGAGCGGATGGAAGATTTGAAGGGGGAGCTAGAATCATGACTCCGGATAGAATCCTCGGATGGTCTGTTGAGCGAGAAGGAAAGCACTCACACGTTATTGGGGCCGCGGATGTAGTAGTGGGTACGTCCAGCCCTGCGACTGTAACGGTCCGGTTCTCTCTATGCGGAGTCGCGGATAGTGGTAGTCAGGCGCTAACGCCTAATAGGTCTCCGTGTGCCAGATGCTTGGATATCTCGTTTCGTCTCGCGCAACGCGGTATGCTGCCGGATATGGCCGGCGCTAGGTAGTTCCTACCTGCTAGGAGCGCCGGACCGCAACGGCGCTCATCCCCTCCCGTCTGATAAGCAATCTTATGTTAACCTGCGAGGCGTAGCACGGGCGCGCCTGGTCGGTCAAGGCCATAGTGCTTTACACCCCAAAGTGCGCAGCAGGCATGCAACCCAGTGATAGGCAGTGATAGGCTATGAAGCCCCAGGAAGTTTAGCGCAGTAGGTATGCAATCATGTGCAACCCAGTGATAGACTACGCACCCGGGGGACACCCCGCGCAGTTGTGTGAAGTCCGGTCGGCCGGTGCCCCCGCTAAATTTTATACGATGGGAAAAGGGTCAACCAGTCAGGGGAGGGGAGAGTGAGGTGTGCAGTCCCTCACTCGGGCGGAAGGGGTTATAACTAGTTAACTAGTTAACTAGGTAGCAGGGTTCAATCAGGAATCTTGAAGAACTTCCGCCAGAACGTCATGTCATCGATGTACCACTGCCACAGCTTCGCCGACTGCTCGGGCGTTTGTCCTTTCATCGCCGTGTTCACCAAATCGAGCAGGGACTTCGCAAGCTCCACAAAGACCAAGGGGTCCATTCATCTCTCCTTTACTGCCGGATGCCGCTGATATCACAGGCGGCAAGTTTCATTGTTCTCCCCGTTCCCAGTTGTCCAGAGCGCCTTCAGAAAGGCGTTCTTGGTAAAGCGTCACTGCGGCGTTCGCGTCTTGTGCGGCCTCGTGCGGCTTGTAACCACGCTTAATCCTCATAAGAAAAACGGACAGCCACAAGTCGTAGGGCTTCATCATCATTGCCGAATCCCACTAATCTCACATGCCGCCAACTTCATGCGCTCGCCATCCCAGTTGAGGCGGGCCGTCCCACCCATCTGGAGGCATTGGCCGATAGCAGCGTTGTCCCGCTGCTGGCGTTCCCCGTCATACAGGAATACCCGATAGGCGAGCGCCCCATAGGACAGCACGATGGCTGCTATGAGCACGAGAATCGTACGGTTCATTTAAGTCTCCTTCAATCGCGCCTCGCTTCGCTCGGCGCTACGTGGGTTCATACGTAGAGTCCGTTTGGTTGCCGCGTTCCGTTGTAGTAGCCGTCTGTGTAGGCTCCGTTGTAGGCGCGGGCACCCAGCAACGCATAGGTGGTCGCGTCCCCCGTCGCCTCGCTGATGACGCCATCGAACTCGTCTTGCGCGTTGTTCTCCGCGATGATGAAGCGGAAGGGTTCCCCGGCATCAACGCGCCGCCGCGAGAGTCCCATGCTGCCCTTGTCCGTGCGCCCGTGGAAGTAGTCCAGCGTATCGAGGATTGAAAGCTGGTAGTTCCGCGTCTGGGTGCGAGCCGCTTCAGTGTTGCCCTGGTGATGCCCGCCTGTGAGATATGGCTGCATCGCCGCCCACCACGTAAAGCGGTCCACCACGTTGATGGTCTGGTAGGCATCGCTCCAGACTTCCCCGCCCGATTTCCACCACGCTAAGGCTTCGTTGGCCCAATGGGTGTAGAGGGGGATGCTCCGCGGCAGTGCTCCCGCGATGTAGGCGATGATGGCGATGAGTTGGTTGCCGGGGACGTTGTACTGGTCAAGCTGCCAACCCACGCACGCGAGGTCCACCACTCCCGCTCCCAAGAGCCGCGGAATGATGGGGTCGAGTTGAGCCCGCCAGAAGTTCACGTCTGCGTCACGAGCCCCACCGATAACGTCATCCCCGGCTAGGAACCAATGGTCCACAAACAGCCCCGCGCTCTGGGCACGCCGCGCTAAATCGATATAGCCGTCCAGTGAACTTCCATAATGGAGCGCATGGAAGAGCGAAAACTGGATGTGCGTGTAGTAGCCCGCATAGATCTCCAGGAAACTGTCCTGGAAGGCCTGCGGATAATTCGGCAACAGCGCGGTCATCACCAGGGATGGGTTCGCATCGTTGCCTCCGGGCACCACAGGCGCTCCCGGAATGGAGAGCCCGCTGAAGTTGCCCCGGATGAAGTTGAGGTCTCGCCCCCTCGGGAACTGCGAGACATCAGGCAGCGGGTAGTTCCGCGGCTCCGGTAGCCATGTGAGAGGTTCGCGTTGAACCGGCGTCCACGGCTTGCGGGGCACGGGTCCGTTTCCAGACGCTCCGAACAGCAAAACGTGGTTCGGTCTCATCGGATGATGATGAAGCCGTGGGGAGTGCCGTTGCTGCTACGGAATATGAGCTTGTCGCCCGCGAGGAACGCCGCCTGAGTCCAGGCTGAATCGAAGTTGGGGTCGTTCGGCGCGATATCCCGAACGTGCGTGCCGTTGGGCTCGATACAGACTGAGTACCCATTCTCCAGCACGAGATTGTAGTAACCTGGATTCGCGGTGCTTGGCCGTACCGTGCAGGGAATGAGGCGTGTGTCGGGCGCGTGCATGTCGATGGCGTACGTCAGCAAATGTATCCTCGTTTCTCCGTTAAATTACGTTGGTAAATCGTGAACGTGGTGTAAACTCAAACTCACCGATGCGAACAATCGAACGCGAGTTGCGAAGGGTCGGGGATGCCCTGTCGCAATACGGCGACTTACATGCCCCAGACAGCGAAACATCACAGGCCCTAAGCTGGGCCTCAATACACCTTCATCACATTGCGAACCGACTTCGAGCAGTGGTTGAAGGACTGGTCGAACTGCGGCCTCCAGACGCCGCGGGGATGACGCCCGAAGAGAAGCTGGTCTTAGCGGATAAGCGAACCCAGCACTCCCACCAAGCACCCAGCGCCAATCTGCCGCCAGAAGTGGCGACCGGCAAAGTTCCGGCCTAACCCGGTAGCCCCCGCGAGCGGAAGCGTCACCGAGATAGAGGGTCCACCGAAAGTGGAGCAGGCGAGAGCCGTGTGTCCGCTCGGAAACCCAGACATCTCGGAGTCGCTTCCGCACGTATGGGTGGGGGTGCAGGGGCGAGCGTCGGGGAATGCTTTCTTGAGCCCGAAGACCGCGCCTTCAACGGCCCCGACTCTAAGCCCTTGCATCAGCAGTGCGTGTCCGCGGTTCTCAGAGCGCCATGAAGCGAGCACATCGAGTGCTTCAGCGGTGAGCACCGTTGCCCAGCTGATGATATGAGAAGCGTTCCTCTCACTCTCGGTAGGGAGCCCAGCCGGTTGCTGCGCCCAGAGTGAACAGTTCAATAGCAATACGACGCAGAAGGCGGCGCAACTCTTTTTCATTTAACGTTTCTCCTGTTGTGGTGGTAGACACGGGATATCCTTTTCAGGGGTTCCATCCTTCCTGAGTGTGTAGCGTTCGTAGTAGCTTGGGTAAAGGTGAATGAAATCGAACCAGTCATAGCCGTCGTTGCGGTCCCAGACGATGCAGTCCGCGGGGTCAACACCGTAGAGGGCGATGAGGTCTTCCGCGCCTACGTCGAGTCGTTCAGTTGCCTTTGGGCTCTTTGGCGGAAGAGAGTCAGGATGTAAGGCATACATCAGAGCGGTTCAATCCCCATCGAGCGAAGGAAGTCGTCCTCGCTCATGCCGAGTGGTCGGAGTGGGCGGTTACTCGTGCGGGCCTGCTGATGCTGCTTCTCCTGATACTCCGCATACCCGCAGTTGCAGGGTTTGGAGACTCCGAGTGCGCGGCTCCCGCCTATCCACTCCCATCGGTCACAGTGTGAAAGGTGTTCAGTCATGTCAGCCCTTGCTGTATCCGTTTTTCGCGCTGAAACCGGCGACGGCGAAGTTTGGAGCCGCGGGTAACTTTTCCATTGGGATGCCGCAGTTTGGGCACCACGTTGCTAGGAGTTGGCTACAAGTTGGATTTTTGGGCGGTGCAACCACGTCCTCTTCTAACCGTCCGCACGCAAGGCATCGATAATCAAAGCGCGGCATCGGTGTTGAGCCTCTTGCATCGTGGGCATTGCGCCCGGTCTCGGGTCCAATTCCAATTCAGGCACTTTCGGCACTTCCACCAGATAAAGGCCATCAGCTAACCTCCCGGTATTCCACGAGCCGTTGGTCTGTTCGGTAGTGGTCGAAGCGTTTTTGCTCCCCTGCTTTGCCGTACCAGTAGGTGGGGAGGAGTTCACGAGCGATGTCTTCCGGGTTGCCTCTCAGGTCTCCCGCGATTTGATGTACCCCCGCCAACGGGCCGGTTCTGTGCAGGATGACGATGCGCTTGGTGACCGTTTCAGTGGACAGACGGATACCTCCTATCTCTGTACCCTTGCAAGAAGTGTACCACGGGCTGGACAGCAAGGCAAGAATCGTGCCATACTAGGAATGGAGGCTACCTGTGGCTGTTTCGCGAAGAAAAAAGAAAGTACCCAAGCGTCGAGGACGGCCCATGACACTAGGGCCGAAGGAACCGAGTGTGGCTCCGTCCCTCCCTCCGGAGCCCGTTGCTGAGACGCCACAGGTAGACTCCGACTCTCCCCAAAACCTTTTACCCCAAGAGTGGACAGACCGAGACGAACGGCCTCCAGTCGGGCATCCGGCCCGTTCCTGGTGGTTGCCGGACAATTCCAAGGTGCGTCCGGTTGCGATGCAAATCATCGCGATGCGGCTTTCAGGCATGGAAGACCCCGAGATTGCCAAGGCGCTGCAAATCTCCGAGAAATCGGTGAGTCCTTACGTCTATCGGGCCACGAAAAACGGCTGGCTCGATATCGACTACGACCCGAAGGAGCGCATCCAGTATCAGGTGATGCATCAGGTGGTCAAGGAATTAGAAAACGGCCTCGCCGACTCCGTACGAATGAACAACGGCATGAAAGTTCGGACTGCGGTTGCTCTCAAAATGGCTGAGGGTACAGTATTCAAGTCATTTGACCAGCAGACCGCACAGGCGGCTCCGT
>Ga0207856_1000324_pt1 | contig 10156 bp, 8 predicted proteins | sample LuqExpMetageno21_FD_187779 | JGI IMG/M metagenome (GOLD analysis project Ga0207856, IMG submission 187779) | Tropical forest soil microbial communities from Luquillo Experimental Forest, Puerto Rico - Sample 21 (SPAdes) | ecosystem: Environmental > Terrestrial > Soil > Tropical forest ... | reverse complement strand
CAGCGACACCAGCAAAACTTACCAGATCCGGCGGCGGCAGAAGACCAACGCATTCGGTGAGGTCGTGCAGGAGATCGACGCCAACGACTACATCACCGACCTCACCTACAACTCGCTCGGAAAGCTGATCCTCAAGCAGGACCCAAGCACCACCGCCACACTGGAAAACGGCCTCCAGAAGACCCTTCGGCCGACAACCCAATACTTCTATGATTCGTTGGGTCGCTTCGTGGGCAGCATCGACGCCAACGGCTATCGCAACAGCCAGGTGCTCGCTACCGGCATTTCGGCCGGCCAGTTCGACGACCAAGGCAACGCCGAAGCCCTTGTAGCCCAGGAATTTCACGCGGACGGCGGCAAGGTGCAATATGGCTACGACGCATTCGGGCTCAAGCGCTACACCGTCAACGAGCTCGGCAAGCGCAGCGACTACAGCTACGACAATGCTGATCGGCTCACCCAGGTATTGCGGCCCGTGCGCGAAGCCGGATCGCTGTACGCCGGCTTGCGAGCCTACGACACGTACACGTATGACGCCGCAGGCAACCGCATCACGCACAGCACCAGCCCGGACGGCGCCACCGCTTATACCGACAAGACCTACTACGATGCGCTAGGCCGGGTCACCAAAGGCATCAGTGCCCAAGGACGCACCACCACCGTTTCCTACACCTGGGACGCCAGCCTAACCAGCATCGGCGGCGCCATGGGCGGCTGGCGCAAGACCACCAGTGATGGCCTGACCGGGTCAACACAGTACGGCACCACGATCTCGGCGATGGTGGACGCCGCCGATGTGTTCGGTCGCCTCCTCAAGCACACCGATCTGGGCGGCCGCACCTACACCTACAACTACAACGCGGCAGGCTGGCTGTCGACGCAAACGAGCAGTGCCGGCCAAAGCATCACCTACAACTACTATGCCAACGGCTACATCAAGAGCACGCTGGACAACGTGACCGGGGCGCTGACCGAGTACGGCTACGACAAGGTGGGCAACCGCACGTACGAGGCCTATAGCCGCCTGGTAAACGGCTCGCGGGTGTACGAGCAAAGCGCCGCGATCGCCTATGACGAACTCAACCGCGTCAAGGAAATCAAGGACGTGCGCGCCACCATCCGCTACGAGTACGACGCGGTGGGCAATCGCCGACGCGTCTGGAGCAACTACCAGGACGGCGTATACGGCAACAACAGCACCCAGGACTACTGGTATCTGTATGACAGCATGAACCGCTTCACGGTCACGCGCGGCAGCCTGGGCGCCCGCGCCACCGTCGAGACGGATACCAACAAGGTTCAGGCCAGCGGCGCCAACGCGGTGCTGGTGGGCTACGACCTGGCTGGCCAACGAACCTTGGCGGTTTATGCTGCCGACGGCCACCGCGAGGACTACTCCTATTCCAGCGACGGCTTGCTGGAGAGCACCTGGATCAGTGCCAATGGCAGCGCCAAGGGGCCGCTGCGGGCCAGCCGCTACAACGACCTGATGGGCCGGACCCAGGACTACTACGAATACAGCCCCGGCGGCAGCGTCACCCGCCATCGCACCACCGTTTACGACGCCGACAACCGCGAGACTTCAGAAGCGGTGCATGACGCAAACGGCAGCACCCCCACGGATTCCACCAGTTCATTCTTCTTGCTCGCCGACGGCACAGTGGATCACGTCGACACCGTCACCGTCGCCTCCGGAGCAAACAACGCCTACTCGTTCACCTCCTACAGATACGAATGGTGGGACTCGGCAAAGCAAAGCCGCATTACTGAACAAACAAGTGGCGCCTGGAAACCTGGCGTTTCGCACTATACGTACGACGCCAATGGCCATATCAAGCAGGCCATCGATGAACTGGGTCATCAATCGTTCGAATACATCACCAACGCACAGGGCCAGGTGATGCAACGGTTCCAGTACAGGGACGGAGTCCAGGCCAATTGGCACCGCTTCTACTATGCCGAAGGGCGCAGCGTCGGCGACGTCGGCAATGACGGCGACTTGTCGGTGGACTATGCCACCCAGTTGGCGCAAGCCGGCTCAGCTGCGGGCAGCACCTATACGCAGCGGCAAGAGGCGTACAAGAATTGGCGGCCCGTCGCCAGCGCCGACTTCGACCAGAACTACCAGCCGATCACCGCCAGCTACCCCGGCACGGCGCCCGGACACTACACGGTCCGCGCCGGTGACTCGCTCTTGAGCATCGCGGCCAGCCAATGGGGCGATGCCAGTTTGTGGTACTTGATTGCCGAGGCCAACGGCCTGACGGCGAGTACCTCACTGACAGCCGGCCAGACCCTGTCCATCCCGAACCGGGTTACCAACGTCCACAACAACAGCACGACCAGCCGCGTCTACGACGCCGGACGGACGATGGGCGACACCTCGCCCACCCAGCCTGATCCACCACCGCCGCCACAAAAGAGTCATGGCTGCGGTGAGATCGGCCAGCTGATCGTCATGGTCGTTGCCATTGTCGTAACCGTCTATACGGCCGGTGCTGCGGCTGGTTGGCTCGGCGCGACAGAAGGCGGGTTTGGCGCGACGATGAGTCTTGGCGTTGATGTCCTCAGCGGAACTGCAGCCACCTCGACCAGTCTTGGAGCAGCCGAAATGGTTGCATCTGCCGCCATCGGCGGGGCTGCGGGCTCGATTGCCAGCCAAGGCGTGGCCATGGCGATGGGCCTGCAGGATCATTTCAGCTGGAGCCAAGTGGGCATGAGTGCGCTCGGTGCCGCTGTAGGCTCCGAAATCGGCATGAAGTTTGGTGCCCCCGCCAACATGGGACCAGGAGAAGCCATGCTGCGTGCCGGCGGGGCAAGCATCGCCACCCAAGGTATCGGTTCGGCGCTCGGCATGACCAAGTTCAATTGGAAGGGTGTGGCCGCTTCAGCGATCGGCGCAGGCATCAGCAACGAATTGGGCAAGGCCGAATGGATGCAGGGCCTAGGCCCGGTGGTCGGCGGCACGCTGAAAGGAATGACCAACGGTGCCGTCCAGGCGGGCATCTTCGGAACCAAGCCAAACTGGGGCGCGATTGCCGCCCAGAGCTTTGGCAGCGCAATTGGGGATTCTTTCGCCAGTGAAGTGGTGAGGCGAGATGGTGTTGGCAATGCGTTGGGACAAGGGTTGGTAGATCAGTCGAACAGCACGCCGACATACGGGCCCGAGGGCCAATTCACACCGACCGCAGAGAACTGGCAGAGGCTGTTTGATAGCGGGGCTAACACTCTGCGCTATCCGGGCGTGATCGTTGCGAGTAATGACGTTCAAGATGCGCCTGGCGACACGGTACTGGAGTGGTATCCGGACGGAACTCCCAAGAAAGTCCAGTTGCAGCCCGTCGTAATCACGGCCAACAGGTTCGATGAGGAGGAAGCGACGTACGACACGACACGCGAGAGCAATCGGTTCAAAGAGATGGCGGCACAGATGAACCAGCCGCCGGCGCAACCTGGCTTCTGGAGTGGACTGGCATCGTCGATGCTGACCGCGATCGCCGGCGGTCGGACGGACCAGTTCCACATGACACCGCAGGAGTGGGAGACCTGGAAGAGCCAACATCCCAATCCGAACTTCGGTAGCGAACTTCCATCGATTCGCTATGACGTGAACCTCGAAGACATGAGCGTCAATCGCGTGATCGAGGCCGCGCCACCGCTCACCGAGCAGCTGAAGGACGTCGCATCGCTTGGCTTCAGGCCTGTGGGCACAGGCTTGGGCAACTTCTTTGGCGGCTGGAGCGTTGCGGGAGATCCAACTCTCTCGCGATACGCGCGAAATCAAGGTGCATATGACGCAGGAGCGAACGCGCTGTCGGTGCCGGCTGCAGTTGGCATGGTCGGCCTGACTGGCATGAGACAAGCACCGGGCGCGCGGCCGGAATTCGTCGGCCCCCTGAAGACCGCACTCTCAAGAGAAGAAATCGCCTACTACCGTCGCACGACGCCGAATCAAGTGCTGCGTGACATGGTGAATCCGGTTGGGCCGAAGATCGATCCGATCTATCGATACCCGGTGCAGCGCCTCGAGGCCGATCACATCATTCCGTTCGACAAGGTCATCCGGATGCCGGGCATGGAGAAGCTGCCGGCTCAAGACGTCATCGACGTACTCAACGCCCCCGACAACATCATGGGCGTAGGCAAACCCACGAATGCTTCGAGGCAAGACCGGTCGTACGCGACTTGGCCCGGCCACTCGAGGCTTGGGCCGGTCGATCCGCAGATTCGTAATACGATGATGCTTCGCGAGCTGGAGGCGCAGGCCGCCTTGCAGAGAGAAATTCAGCAGAGATTGACCAATGGCAGCAACTAGGCGTTCAAAGATTGGCAGTGAGACCATCCTGGTAAGTTGCGCGCCAGAATTGCAAGCGCAGGCAGATTGGCTGCTCGATGTGCTCGCACAGATGCACGCATCTGGTCCCTCGTTGCAAGATGGCTCGCGGATTCAGCTCGGATGGTCGATCCTTCAGTTGAAGCGTCGACTCTATACGGGGGAGCTGGTCGTGTGTGAGCCGGACTTCACTCGAAACCCGTTCACTGACGTGGTGGAAGAGGTGACGTCGACCTTGCGAACACTCGTGCAGCAAAACGATCTTGCGCAGCGTGCGGGTGCGCAGCCTGTGCAGATCTCGTTCCAGGACAAAATCGTGTTGACCAAGGGATGCCTTGAGCACGATGCGATCTGCCTTCAGCGTGGCGAGGTGCATCCAGAAAAAGGAGACTCCGGCTGGTTCATCGGTCCTCAGGGCGACCGCGCAGAATCGCCGGAGCTCGAGGCGATCTACGCGTACGAGTTGGTATCGCGCAGGCCGAAGCTGGCTGCCGCATTAGCCTTGCCCTCGGGCTACATGGTCATGGCAAGCGGCGAGAACATCCAAACCGTCATCAATGCCAGCGACGAGGTCGTGCTGCAAAGCGAATGACCGTGACGAGGGCCGAGCGCATCTCATTTGCTGCGCTAGCGGTTTCGATCTTGAGCTTAGCCTGGTCGGCGTCGCAGGCGCATCTTCGCGAAGACGAGCGAATCGTCGTCGAAGCGCATGGCACCGACGCGTACCCACGCGTGACCAATTTGCAGTGCAATGGAATGGGCGCTGCGGGCAATGTCGTGACGGTGGACCTGGGCTGGAAGGTCGCCATCTATAACCCGTCGCTGCAGCCTGTCACCGCGACAGACATCACATTGACTGGCATCACCGACGATGGCCCGGCGATGCGTTCGCTGTTAACCGCTCAAGGTCTAAGCACCCGCATGGGTGTTCCCCGCGGACCGGCAAATGCCCTTGGCAATGCGTTGGGCGAGAGCCTCGCGTACGGATCGAGCAGTGCGAACGCGCCGGCGGCGAATACAACTTCCCCGATGCGGATGGCATCTTCTATGTGCGCAATTTGGGGTCAGAGTCAAACTCTGAACGCCAGATCCCGCTACCGACTCACGCACTCAAGTTATACCCAACTCGTCATCTCGACAATGACTCAGGTCAGGAGAGGGACTGTTAGAGAGGACCTGCGCAAAATGATCAAAACGTCGCTTGATCACCCCGAACTCTTGCATTTGGCGGTCGAAGCGTCCGCGAGGAACGAACACGGCACCGCCATCGGTTATCTCAAGCAAGCACTAGACCTGCAACCCGGAAGCGCACTGAGCTCAACTGACTACGCGAATTTCGCGTATTTCCTTGGCGCCGAGTACGCGCAGATTGGCATGATGGAGCGCGCAGCGGAACAGTTGCGCAGCGCACTGGCGCTGAACCCGGCACTGCACGCGGCGCGCTTTCAGCTTGGGCTACTGCTGCTGACGGAAGCCCAGGTGCCCCAGGCTCTCGAAGCGTTGGCTCCACTGGAACAGTTGTCCGAGCAGGATGCCTTCCGTTATCTTGGCGCTGGCCTGCGGTACCTCGCGGCGAACGACCTATCCGCCGGCCGCCAAGCCTTGCTGCGCGGCATGGAGCTCAATGGGAAGAGCACTTCGCCCAATCTGGCTTTGAACGCCGACATGCAAGAGCTGCTGGACGGGATTCAGGCGCAGATGAACTCGCCGCATGCGTTGCCGGCGAATGGCACTTCCGGGTCCAACGTCGAGGCGGGTTTTTTGATGTCGGCCTACCACCGCGGCAGCCCGACGCGCTAAACGCATGCCCTGCAGCATTGACCCTGCAGCATCTTCCGCTGCCCTCGCGCAGCTGATTCGCACAGCTGTTTCTGCCCCGGCAGCCGCCCGAGGTCGGTTGGCGCAGCGCGAACGGTCCTCTGCGCGACCAGCGGACCTTCGTCGGAAGACGTCCGGCCGGCCCGACCTCGGCACGCTTGTCGCCAGCCGCGCCCGGGCCCTGGACCGCGACGCGCCAGACTTCAAGCGCAGGCTGCTGCGCCTGGTGGTAGAGGCCAGTCTCCTGCATGAATTCGGCAGCCATTTGCTCAATGCGCCCAAGTTTCAGGGGATCGTGGAGCACGTGATGCACGAGCTGGAAAGCGCGCCGCAAATGCAGGACCAGGTGCAGCGGGCGCTGCAGGCGGTTCTTTCGCCATCCGCTTGACAGCCGAGGGGGCCGGCCTAGCGGCCAAAGCTTCGCATCACCTCCCGGAACAGCTCGTCCACCCGCCCCGGGGGATTGCCTTCCAGAATGGACTGCGCGTAGCGCGCGGCAAAGCTGTTCTTGTCAAGCAATGTGGCGCGCCGAATGTTCTTTTCTGCCGCATCGCGTTCGCCGCGCAGGGCATGGATCACCGCGAGCGTACCGTGCGATTCGGCAAAAGTGGGATTGGCCTCGATTGCGCGTTGCGCAGCAGGAAGCGCCTCGTCCAGACTGCGAGAGGTGATGTACACCCATGTCAGCAGCAGATGCGAACCGGGGTGATTGGGATAGATGCGCAGGACTTTCTGCAAGTGATCTAACGCCTCTTGCGTGCGCCCCGCCATCAGGTTCGCTGAGGCGCTCACCAACCAAACGCGCCCATCGTCGCTGCGCAGCCACTGGGCCAGCTGAGTCAATCGCAGCGCCCCTTCCACGTCGCGCTGCATCAGGCATTCACCCGCGAGCACAGGCAACGCGGCATAGGCGTGTGTCGGCGACAAGGCGTAGGCACGCTGCGCGGCTTGCAGTGCTTCCCCGCTCCTGCCCAGGTCATAGAACACTGCGGCGCACGTCGCCAGGATGCGTGCGTTCTCCGGCCATTGGCGCATCAACTCAGCGCCCTCGTCGGCAGCCACCTCGAGCTGACCCATGTGCCAGAGCGCCTGTAGCCGGATCTCGCCGGCCATTTGAGCCAGCGACCTATCTGTAAATGCGTCCTGGCTGCTCATACCGGCGGCGTCGTGGAAACGACGAACATTGAGCAGCGCCCGAGCGAATTCCAGGCGAACGCCTTCGTCCTCGGGCCAGGCCTTGTGAGCTGATTCGGCGCGGCTGCAAGCCTCCTCAGTACGGCTCAGCTTAGTGAGCGCATGGAGCGCGGCGGCTTCGACATCGGCGCTGGCGGCCTTGAGCTCACGCAGCCGATCGGCCGCCCGAAGAGTATCCTCCGGCGCGCTTACCTGCAGTCCCTCGCGCGCGATGTCGCGAAGCAGGTTAATGTTGCCTGGGTCCGCCTCGAGGTAGCTCCACAGCCGCTCGATGCGTTCGCGGTTGGCGGCAGATGGAGACGAGGTCGTTGTCATCGGTGAGGCTCCTACACTTTAGCCTGACAGATCGTCAAGGCGATATTGCTTGATTGAGTCCCTGAGCTTGAGCAAGGCTGCGCGGTGAACCTGGGAGATGCGACCCTTCGTCAGGCTCAGGTGTGCTGCGATAGTCACAAAAGACTCTTGCCCAAAATAGTGCCGTTCGAGCACCGCTTTTTCCTGTTCGTTCAGCGAGTCCATTGCCTGCCTCAGGCGGTGCCGAAGCTGCTTGTACGCTACATTGGCAGCCCCGTCGTCCCAATGCGTCGGCTCGCTATCCGCGTACAGTCTGGTGTCTTCGAGCATAAAAGCGACAGCCAGTCCCAGCGCGACATTCACCAGCCGACCGAAGGCTTCCTGCGGTCCTGAGACTGACGAAGCGGCCTCTTCATCGCCTGCGCACAGCGATTCCATGCGTTCCTGCGCCAGACGACGAAGCGTGGCGACCTGCTGATTCACCTCGGTCGATTTCTCAAGACCAGACAGAATCGCGCCACGGATTCGGTGCGTGGCATAAGTGTCGAATTGCGCGCCACGTTCCGGATCGTAGCGCTCCAGTGCCTGCAACAGACCTTCGGCCCCGAATTGCACGTACTCCTCGAACGGAACGCCGTCAAACGAGCGTTGGGCGAAGATGGTTCGCGCAATCTTCCTGACCAGGGGCAGGTGCCGGGCTACCTCATCGTCCTGACAGGCGCGATCCTTGACGGAGGGAGGCACGATTCTCGCCTGCCTCAGCCACTACTGATACGACCCAACTATCGCGCGCAAGATCAAGGCCCACCCGTCGATCAGCACAAAGAGCATGAGCTTCATTGGCAGGGAAACGGTAGCCGGCGGCATCATCATCATGCCGAGCGACATCAAGACAGCACCCACGACCAGATCGATCAGCAGGAACGGCAGAAAGATCACGAATCCCACCGAAAACGCCGTGCGCAATTCCGACAGCATGAATGCGGGGACAAGCAGCGTCAGGTCGGCGTCGCTGGCGTTTTCGATCGTAGGTTTCTTTGCCAAAGAAGCGACCAGGTCCAGATCTTGTTCGCGGACATGGTGTGACATGAAGTCTTTCAACGGCTGGGCAGCGGCGCGAGACGCTTGTCGCAGATCAAGCTTGCCTTCCATGAAAGGCGTGAAGGCCTGGTTCTGCAACCGGTCTACCGTCGGCGTCATGGTGAACAATGTCAGGAAAAGGGCCAGCGAAATCAGAACGGCGTTGGGCGGCGTCTCTGGCAGGCCCAAGGCATGCCGTACGAGCGAAAGTGTGATCACGATGCGCGTGAACGAGGTCATCGCCATCAGGGCCGCTGGAATGAAAGCCAGGACAGACAGCGCAATCAGGGTACGCAGATAGGGTGTCACCTGGCCCTTGCCGGCCCCCAACAACTCGGCACTCTTGACCGCCGGCAACGCGTCTGAAAGATCTGCGGCCGCTGCCGCGGTGCCGTTTAGGAGCAAGAACCCGGCCCCCAAGAGTATGAGAAAGGCGCGAACCCAGGCGGCACCGGAGATAACTGGAGCTGATGGGATGCAGAAATTCTGTTGACTCATGGCCAGACGCAGCTTTTGCGCGCGAGGCGCTTTGGACTCGCACCGGTCTGCGGTAGCAAGGGTTGCACGTGGACATTCGCGGTGCTCTCCAGCACCATGAAACGCTGGCCCGCGGCATCGACGACGATGAAACGCGTGTGTTCCGTGAGCTTGAGATCACTCAAGACTTGCGGGGCCACCCCGGCGGCTGGCTGCGCCATACCAACTCCCAGTCGCTTGAGCACATGAATCAGTGCAATTCCAACGACGATGACAAGCGGCAAGGCCCACGCCAGCCGCAGAAGCTGATCGCTCATGTCGGCTCAGCAATCAGGAAACTTGAGCGACAGCGGTAACTCGAACCCCGAAATGGTCATCCACTGCAACCAGGGTCCCCTGTGCAATCAGATGCCCTTCGGCGAGGAGGTCCACCGGCTGATCGATGAGCTTGTCAAGTGCCAACACCGCTCCTTCCTTGAGCGCCGTCAGTTCGCCTATGGTCATGTCGGCACACCCGATGCGTGCAGTCAATCGCACTTTCAAGCGGCCCAGAAATGGCAACGCAGCTTGCGCCGTCATAAATGGCGACGCATTTTCGTTCGCAGTCGAAAGTGGGAGCAGGTTGATGGCTTTAGCTTCGATGTTCATGACCGAGATCAGGAGAGAGACCGGGATGGTTCAAGTCGAGCTGCGACTCGACCAAGTTGTTGCCCTAGCTCGGCGGCGCAGAGCACTTGCGTATGTCCCTCGCATTCAAGCAACGCAGGCAGGCCGTCTTGAATGCGAGCGGGAAATCGAACGACGTCGCCCAGATGCAAGTCAGCGAGGTCTGCCATCAAGACGTCCACATGACCGAGTTCCACCGATATGGATGCAGGCTCGGTCGCGACCAGCGACAGCAACGCCAGCACCGGGCGCGCGCTCCGGCGCGTGGTGAAGACGATCAGCGCGCCGATGAAG
>Ga0207856_1000322_pt1 | contig 10209 bp, 10 predicted proteins | sample LuqExpMetageno21_FD_187779 | JGI IMG/M metagenome (GOLD analysis project Ga0207856, IMG submission 187779) | Tropical forest soil microbial communities from Luquillo Experimental Forest, Puerto Rico - Sample 21 (SPAdes) | ecosystem: Environmental > Terrestrial > Soil > Tropical forest ... | reverse complement strand
CGGCCGCCAAGGACCGCAGCCATCCGGGCTGACCTGTATATCCGTCGAACCGATCATATCGCCGCATCAGATTCATGTATCGCCACCGACTGCCTATATGACGCCAACGGCACGTCTTCACCGGGGCCGCCAAATTCGCCGGCACAATCCGTCGAAAGCCATGCTAAAGCAAGAACAAACAACAACTTAGATCAGGACGGATAGGATGCCCGTGCAACCGCATTTATTCTGCTTCGGCCTCGGCTATAGCGCGCTCGCCCTGACCGAGGCCTTGCGCGCCGAGGGCTGGCGGCTGAGCGGTACCTGCCGCAGCGCGGCGAAAGCTGAACAACTGAAGGCCTGCGGCATCACCCCGCATCTCTTCGACCGCGATCATCCGGTGGCTGATCTCGCGCGGCACCTCCAGGACGTCACCCATGTCCTCAGCTCGGTACCGCCGGATGCCGCCGGCGACCCGGTGATCGACTGCCATGGCGCGGTGCTGCGGCAACAACAGCACCTGGCCTGGACCGGTTATCTCTCCACCACCGGCGTCTATGGCGACCGGCAAGGCGGTTGGGTCGACGAGGAGAGCGCCCTGACACCCAGCGGCGCACGCGGCCGCCGGCGCCTCGATGCCGAGCGGCAATGGCTGCAGATGACGCCGGCGGCGCATCTCTTCCGGCTGGCCGGGATCTATGGCCCTGGCTCTTCGACACTGGATTCGGTGCGGGAGGGCCGCGCCCGCAACATCGTCAAACCGGGTCAGGTCTTCAGCCGTATTCACGTCGCCGATATCGTCCAGGTGGTGTGCGCGTCGATCGCCCAACCGCATCCCGGCCGGGCCTACAATGTTTGTGACGACGATGCGGCCCAGCCGGCCGATGTCGTGCTCTATGCTTGCGAGCTGCTGGGCGTCGCGCCGCCGCCGCCGGTTCCTTTCGCGGAGGCTGAGCTCTCACCCATGGCGCGCAGCTTTTATGACGACAACAAGCGGGTGCGGAACGACCGCATCAAGCAAGAGCTCGGCGTCAAGCTGATCTATCCCGATTATCGCCAGGGCCTGACGGCCATCCTGGCGCAGGAAAGCAAGTCGCCCGCGTGAGCTCAGCGCGGCTGTGAGAGCGCTGTCACCTCGTCGAACAGCAAAGCGAGGTCCTGCGGCCGCGACAGACGATGATCACCGTCCTTGATCAGGTGCAACTGCACGTCCGTCGATCTCAACTTCTCTGTGAGTTGCAGCGCCACCGCGAAGGGCACATCGGGATCGGCCATGCCCTGCAGCAAGCGCACCGGACAGTCGAGCGGTATCGCTGCGCCGAGCAACAGATGCCGGCGCGCTTCCTCGATCAGCTTCCAACTGATGACATAGGGATCGTCCGAATAAGCGGAGGGTTGTTCCAGCCGGCCGTCACGCTGCAACTTGGCGCGGTCGGCCTCGCCCAACGCGGCGAAAACGAGATCCTCGGTGAAGTCCGGTGCCGCGGCGATGCCGATCAGCCCCTGGATTCGCGCGGGCCGCGCCAGCGCCGCCAGCAGCATCAGCCAGCCGCCCATCGAGGAACCGATCAGGATCTGCGGCCCCGCGCTTAATTCATCCAGAGCGGCGACCGCATCATCCCGCCAGCGACCGATTGTCCCTGCAGCGAAATCGCCACCGGTCTCGCCATGGGCGAAATAGTCGAAACAAAGGAAGGCTTGCCCACGGGCGCGACAGAATTCCGCCAAGGCCGTGGCTTTGCTGCCACTCATGTCCGACTTAAAGCCGGAAAGGAAGATCACACCTGGGAGATGTTCGCCGAATCCACTGGCAGGTTGGCGGCGATACGCCATATGATATCCATCTGGGCGCGCAAGTCGGGAGACAGGAACAGGCATCATGCTTCAACCGGTGCTGCTGTGATCGTTTCATGTGCCGCAATTCACGGCAAACTTGCAATTGATTACAGCCTCATGCTACCCGGCGCTCCAGAATTTATCGTGACCAGTATCGCGGTTTGAATGTCGGCCGAATTCGACCCTGTCTCGCAGTCCTCCGGCAGCCTCAGCAATGGCTGTCCTACCGTCCTACAATTGATCAGTCGCTTGGATGGCGGCGGCGGTGGCCGCATTGCCATTGAGCTCTCGAGCACGGTCAGCGAAGCCGGCGGCCGCGCCTTGATCGCCTATGACGGTGAAGCCGCGACCTATGAGCTGACCCGGCATGGCATCACCCCGGTCGAGGAAAAGCTTACCAGCCGCAACCCGATCTCTGCCCATAACGTCGTCAAGCGCCTGGCTGGCGTCATTGCCCAGCACAAGGTCGACATTGTCCATGCGCAGAATGCCAGCCTGGCGACGATTGGCGCCGCGGCGGCGAAGCGGGCGCAATGCAAGCTGGTCACCACCTTCCATGACGGGCCGGGCCATATCGCCGCCCTGAACAAGAAGACGCGGGCCGCCTTCGCCAGCAGCGATCACGTCGTGACCTTGTCCTATCTGACGGCCAACCAGATCGCCAAGGCGATGCCGGAGCTGCACAATCGCATCAGTGTCGTACCTTACGGCGTCGATCTCAGCCGCTTCGACCCTGCCCGAGTCGCGGCGCAGCGGGTCATTCAGCTGGCGACCCAGTGGCGCCTGCCGGATGACCGGCCGGTGGTCATGCTGCCGGCACGTTTCGCACCGCAAAAGGGTCATGGTCAGCTGATCGAGGCCTTGGCTGAGCTCAAGGACCTTGAGCTGCGCTGCCTGATGGTGGGGCCGTCGCCCGATGGTGGCGCCTATCGCGAGCAATTGGAAAACAAGATTCGCGCGCATGGATTGGATGATCGCATCCAGCTCACCGATGAATGCCGCGACATGCCGGCGGCCCTGATGCTGGCCGATCTCGTGCTCGCCCCCTATCTGGCGCCCTCGACCTATAACCGCGTCATCATCGAAGCGCAGGCCTTGGGCCGGCCGCTGATCGCCAGCGATTTCCCGCATGCGCGGGAAATGGTGGAAGGCAGCTCCATGGCCTGGCTGACGCCGCCCAAGGACAAGGCGGCTTTGGCCTGGGCGATCCGCGACGCGCTCTCGCTGCCGACCGAGGAGCGGGAACTGCGCGCCGAACAGGTGATCGACAATTTGCGGCAACGCTCCAACCGCGATGTCATGTGCCAGCAGATGCTGAGCCTCTATGCCAATATCGCGGCCGGGACCGCCCAGGGTGACGCCGTACGGAATCAGGTGGCGGACGAGCTTGCCGGCCTGTCGGCAACCGGCGAAGAGGCGGCCCTCGCCGCGCAACTGGCACCGCTGAACGGCGACAAGACCGAGGCCGGCGCACCCGTCCCTGTTAGCGAGTAACCTGTCAGCGACTGACCGTTACGCTGCCGCCCAGACCGCTTCCCCGCTGCGCAGCCGGCCAGCCGGCTTGTCCCAGCGCATCGGCGCTTCAGCCACGATGAGCGGCGGTTTCAGCCGCCGGGCAGGTCCCCAGGCGGTTGCCTCCGTGGCCGATGCGAGATCCTCAGCCGTCTCGGCCGGCAATGCCGCTGGCATCGTCGCATCCGGCAACACCGTCATCAGCAGCCGGGCGATGCGGGCAAGCGAGGTGCGGATCTCCGCCCCCGCCCCGCTCTCCAGGCGCCGCGACAAGGCGCGCATGGCAGCAGCAGCCAGCACATAGCCGGTGGCACAATCCAGGGCCTGGACCGGCAAGGGTGTCGGGCGCTCGCGGCCCAGCAAGCGCATGCCGGTATCGGCGATGCCGCAACTCATCTGCACCAGACTGTCGAAGCCGCGCCGGTTATGCCAGGGCCCGCTCCAGCCATAGGCGTCCAAGGACACATCGATCAGCGCCGGGTTGAGCCGGCGCCGGCCGGCAGTATCCAGGCCGAATGTTGCCAAGGCATCGGCGCGGTAGCCGTGAACGAGGATATCGGCTTCGGTGATCAGGGCCTCCAGGCAAGCGAGATCGGGGGCGCGACGGAGATCGAGGCCAGCGCAGGTCTTGCCGACGGTCAGTTCCGGCTCCAGCGACGGCTCATCCCAGAAGGGCGGATCGATGCGCAATACGGTGGCGCCGTAGCCGGCCAGGAAACGCGTGGCGGTCGGTCCGGCCAGCACCCGCGTCAGATCCAGCACCCGGATACCGGCAAGAGGACGATCCGGCCGCGGCATCCAGCCTGACTGGCCGCCGGCCGGAAAATCTCTCCAATGCAGCAATGGCTCGGCACCGACCGCGCGGCCTTGCGGATGCTGCAGCCAATCGGCCTGCGACCGCATCGTCGCGGCACAGCCCTTGGCAGCCACCACCGCTGCTTCGAGCTCATCCGCCGGCCAGCGCGACACCGCCGCAGCCACCGCCGCCTTTTCGGCCGGCACGCCGAGCACGCCCAGGGCCGCCGCCCGGTGATGCGGCGCATTGGTGTGGAGCCGGATCCAGCCATCCGCCGCCGCATAGTCGCCGGCAATCGGATCCCAGACCGGCGGCAGCTCCCAGCCCTGGGGCCGCAGCGACAGCCCGAACCAGAACGACGCCAGGCGCCGGTCGACGATCACGCGGGTCTGGGTCGTAACCGTCCGCTGTGCGAGCAGCTCTGCTACGGCAAGGCCGGCCGCGGCGATGCTGGCTGTCGCCAGGTCGGTGACGGGAAAGACCGATGGCAGGCTGCCACTGCCGGTCTGGGCGACGCTGTCGATCAGGTCAGCCCGGCCACCGAGAGCTCGCCAGATCTCGGCGAGAAAGGCGCGCATGCCGGCATCGGCGACGTTCGACCTCGAAGAAGCCGAAGCGGAGAGATCGGAAAAGGGCAGGTCGGACACGGTCGCCACCTCGCAATGCGGTCTGCAAGGGAGATTGAGCCGATACGAATAATCGTCAATATTGATTAAAAGAATCAATATGACGCTGACTACAGCAGGTACGAGGAGACGCCGTCAATGCCGCGCTATCTGAGTTCAGCCGAAGCGGCAGAGCTGCTCGGCGTCTCCCGCCAGACGCTCTATGCCTATGTCAGTCGCGGCCTGCTGACGGCGGAACTGCCAGCGGGCCAGCGTGAAAGCCGCTATCTGGCGAGCGATGTCGAACAATTGGCCGGCAATCGCCGGCGCGGCCGGCGGCCGAAGGAAGTCGCCAAGGCAACCCTCAATCTGGGCCTGCCGGTGCTGGAATCGGCGATCACGCTGATCGAAGACGGGCAGCTCTTCTATCGTGGCGCCGATGCCGTCGCGCTGGCCCGGACGCAAACAGTCGAAGCGGTCGCCGGGCGCCTCTGGCAATTTGCGCCGGCACTGGCCTTCACCGCGACGCGGCCAGTGCCGCCCGCTATCCTCTCGACGATACAGCCGAGCTTCGCCAGCCGGCGTGCCGAGGAAAGCCTGCTGCCGCTCTTCACTTTTGCAAGCGCCGATAATGAAACGGCGGCCTGGCAGCAGGCGCCGGAGCGCCTCGCCGAAGGTTGCGGCCAGCTGGTGCGCCTGCTCGCCGCCTGCCTGCTCGGCACAGAGCCAGACACGGCGCCGCTCCACCAGCAATGCGCCACAGCCTGGAACATATCTGACGGCGACGGCGCCGATCTCATCCGCATGGCCCTGATCCTGTGCGCCGATCACGAACTCAATGCCTCCAGCTTCACCGCCCGCTGCATCGCCTCGACGGGCGCCAGCCTGCGGGCCGCCGTGATTGGCGGCCTCGCGGCGTTGACCGGCGGCCGTCACGGCGGCATGACCGCCCGCGTCGAGGCCCTGTTCGATGATGTGCGCTGGGATGACCTGCGCCGGGACGATGTTGATGCGGGTCAGCAGGAGACGCTTGGCATCCGGCGTATCGCCGAGCGGCTCGCTCGTGGCGAGGATCTACCCGGCTTCGGCCATCCGCTTTATCCGCGCGGCGATGTGCGCGCCATCGCCTTGCTGGAGCGGGTCCTGCCGCACCATCCCGCCTGGCAAGAAATGATCACGGCGACGGTTGATCTTACGGGCCAACGACCCACGGTTGATTTCGCGCTGGTGGCGCTGCGACGTCATCTCGCTCTGCCGGCCGGTGCTGCCTTCGGTCTCTTTGCCCTTGGCCGCGCACTTGGCTGGCTCGCCCATGCGCTGGAACAGCGCGCCGATCCGCATGTCATTCGACCGCGCGCCGCCTATATCGGCCCGATCGGGAAGGGCGCCGGCTGATCACGCATCGCGCGACAGCGAATCTGCACGAACACCATTCGTTCACGCGGTCCGGCAGCAACGGCCCTCAACACGCCGGCGATGGAAATTTTGGCAAGCCAACACAAGCGTGCAAGGCATGTCATCTATCTGCGATATAAGTGTGAAATCGCACAGCATCCGCTCGAAAAGCCTTGGGATGATCGCCAAGATTGTGCGATCTTTTTGTAACCGATGATGGCGCAAGCAGATGGCAACAAAGAGGCCAGTGCATCCATCAGATCGGCCAAGGCTTGTCGCATATCTGAGCCTGAATCGCGTCAAGGCGGGAAAGAGCAGCACGTTTAAAGATCGGGTCGCCGACGACACAGGGCGTGATGATCGCGCGCGGCAGGTCACGTCGACATTGTCGCCGGCAACACGGTAGCAGCTCGTTTCCAAAGAAGATCTCCAAGACCGGCACGGGACGATCCGTGCCGTGATCATGCGTTTTGTCGTTTCACAACGATGCCGTGTCAGCAGTGCGGCACCGTCGACGCCGTCATTCGCACGGCTCACGCAAAGGGAGGCAAGAAATGGGCTATAAGATCAAATCATATGGCTGGCAGCCGGATCTACCGGATCGGCGCGATCACCTTTATGCCGCACCGACACCGGTCCTCATGGCCCTGCCGCCAAAAGTCGATCTGCGGCCGCAATGCCCGGCGGTCTATGATCAGGGGCAATTGGGTTCCTGCACCGGCAATGCCATCGCCGGGGCTTTCGAATTCGATCGCATGAAACAGCGTATCGGCCGCAAGGACTATGTCCCCTCCCGGCTCTTCATCTATTACAACGAGCGTGTCATCGAGGGCACGGTCAGCAGCGACAGCGGCGCGCAGATCCGCGACGGCATCAAGAGCATTTCCAAGCAAGGCGTCTGCAGCGAGACGACCTGGCCCTATGATATTTCGGCCTTCGCCACCAAACCTTCGGCAGCAGCCTATGCCGAGGGCACGAAGAATCAGGCGCTCGCTTACAGCCGGGTCGTCCGCAGCCTGCCGCAGATGAAAGGTTGTCTCGCTTCCGGCTTCCCCTTCGTCTTCGGCTTCACCGTCTATGAAAGCTTCGAAAGTGCGACCGTCGCCAGTACCGGTGTCGTCGACATGCCGAAGCCCAAGGAACAGGTGGTGGGCGGCCATGCCGTCGTCGCCGTCGGCTACGACGACAAAAGCGAGCGCTTCATCGTGCGCAATTCCTGGGGTCGGAAATGGGGCATGCGCGGCTATTTCACCATGCCCTATCTCTATCTGATCGATGACAATTTGGCCGATGACTTCTGGACCATCCGCGTGGTCGAGGATCCCGGCTCTGGCGCGCGCCGCAGTGTAAAGCGGGGCGCCCGACGTAAGCGGTAAAGAAAAATCATGAAGCGAGGGGGATGAACATCGCCCTCGCTTCACTGCCGCGACCTTGCCGGACACTCAGCTGAGCCGCATTCATCCGCGCGTGAATGCTTGTCGTTTGCCGGCCCGATGCGGCATGTCGATAGTGACCTCGATCCAACCCTGTCGAGGTCATCATGCACCAAGCCGCACCGCGCCCCACAGACGCAGCCCCGCTGCTCTCCACGGTCACTGACGGTATCGCCCTTCTCACCCTCAACCGTCCCGCCAAGCTGAATGCGCTCAGTTATGCGCTGATCGATGCCTTGCTCCAGAAACTGGACGCAATCGAAGGCGATCCGGCGATCGGCGCCGTCATCCTTACCGGGGCCGGCGACAGGGCCTTCTCGGCCGGCGCCGATATCGCCGAATTCGCGCGCAGCGTCACGCAAGGACCCGCCATCGCCGGGCGCGATTTCGTGCGCCGCGGCCAAACCTTGACGGCGCGGCTGGAAGCTTTTCCGAAACCGGTCATCGCCGCCGTCAATGGCCTGGCTTATGGCGGCGGCTGCGAGATCACCGAGGCGGTGCATCTCAGCATCGCCAGCGAGACAGCGCTCTTCGCCAAGCCAGAGATCAAGCTCGCCATGCCGCCGACTTTCGGCGGTACGCAGCGCCTGGCCCGGCTTGCCGGCCGCAAGCGCGCCTTGCATCTGCTGCTGACGGGCGACAGCTTCACCGCGACGCAGGCGCTGGAGATGGGCCTGATCAACAAAATCGTGCCGCAGACGGACCTGCTCGCCAGCGCTCATGATCTCGCGCGGCGCATCCTGAAGTATGATCGTGCCGCCATTGCCGGGATCATCCAGGCCGTGACGCGGGGTCTCAACATGCCGATCGGCGAAGGCCTGCTGGTCGAGGCCCGGGAATTCGCCCAGCTGGCTGGCGGTAGAGGCTTGCACAAGGGCCTCGACGATTGGCTCAAGCGGCGAGATAGCGCCACAATCTAGTTCGAAAAGCCCGCGCGCAATTCAGTCTCGATCCAATGCCGGAAGGCCTTCACCGCCGGACGACGCTGTGTCTCCGGCGGCGCCACCAGCCAATAGCCGGTGGCGCAGGGGCGCGGCGGACCGAACAGGGCCACCAATCTGCCGGCGGCGAGATCATCGGCAGCGAGCGGCAAGCGTCCCACGGCGACGCCCAATCCCTGGGCCGCTGCTTCCAGCGCCATATGGATGGTGTCGAAAGTCAGCGCGCGCGGCGTCTGGACCGGATCGAGACCGGCGAGCACGAACCAGCTCGCCCAATCCTCACTGACATCGGCGACCCGCAGCAATGTCGCTGCAACGAGATCGGCCGGTTGTCGCAAGTTCATGGCGACAACCGGGGCGCAGACCGGCACCAGTTGCTCCTGCACCAGATGGATGGCGGTGAGGCCCGGCCAGTCGCCGCGCCCCATGCGGATGGCAAGGTCGATGCCCTCGCGGGGAAATTCCACCGGATGATGCTGGGTATCGATGACGATCTCGATCTCCGGATGGAGTGTCTGGAAGCGCGGCAGATGCGGCATCAGCCAATGCAGGCCGAAACTCGGTGCGACACTGATCGCCAGCTTCGTGCTCGCCGCCTGTCCCGGCAGACCGCTGCTGGCTTGCGCCAGGAGATCGAGGGCTGCGCGCACCTGAGGCAGATAGGCGGCGCCAGCCTCCGTCAGGCCGAGGCTGCGATTGCCGCGGGTGAACAGCGCGATGCCGAGCCAGTCTTCCAATACCTGGATGCCATGACTGAGCGCACTCGGCGTCACATGCAGCTCCGCCGCCGCCAGCTTGAAGCTGAGCAGCCGTCCGGCCGCCTCGAACAGGCGCATGGTATGGAGGGGCGGCAGGCGATAGGGCATCTTATCCGGATATGCTGGTGTCGCTTCGACAACCTCGCCGAAGGCCACATTTCGGCCAAACGACTTGTTTGCAAGTCAGGTGAATGTAATTCACCCGGCGATAGCAGCCAACATAGGTTTAAAAGCCCCGGCCAAGCTCCGCTTGCCTTCCGGGGGGCTCGTCGTTATAACCGCGCGTCCGGCATAGAGCGGCCAGGGCTAAGCATAGGGCATGCCTAACCGCGTTCGGACTTACTAAATCTTTGAAGGACAAAGAAAATGCCCAAGATGAAGACCAAGAGCAGCGCCAAAAAGCGCTTCAAGCTCACGGCAACTGGCAAGGTGAAATTCAAGCCGGCCAATAAGCGCCATGGCCTGATCAACCGTCCGAAGGACATGAAGCGCCAGTCGCGTCGCGACGGTGTCATGGCCGATGTCGACGCGCGTAAGGTCGTCAAGTTCTTCCTCCCTAACGGCCTGTAAGAGAGGAATCGAAACATGGCACGTACAAAGCGCGGCGTGACGTCGCACGCACGGCACAAGAAGGTTCTGGAGCTCGCCAAGGGTTACCGGGGCCGCGCCAATAACAACTATCGTATCGCTCTGGAAAAGGTCGAAAAGGGCCTCCAGTACGCTTATCGCGATCGTCGCGCCAAGAAGCGCGATTTCCGCGGTCTGTGGATCCAGCGCATCAATGCCGGTGCCCGCGAGCACGGCTTGACCTATTCCCAGTTTATCGCCGGCGTGAAGCGCGCCGGGATCGAGATCGACCGCAAGGTCCTCGCCGATATCGCCGTGCACGACAAGGCCGCTTTTGCCGGCATCGTGGAGCAGGTCAAGGCCAAGCTGGCTGCTTGATTCTGCAAC
>Ga0207856_1000321_pt1 | contig 10237 bp, 11 predicted proteins | sample LuqExpMetageno21_FD_187779 | JGI IMG/M metagenome (GOLD analysis project Ga0207856, IMG submission 187779) | Tropical forest soil microbial communities from Luquillo Experimental Forest, Puerto Rico - Sample 21 (SPAdes) | ecosystem: Environmental > Terrestrial > Soil > Tropical forest ... | reverse complement strand
GCGAGCAAGCCGCTGCCGCGAGCTGGATCGAGAGGCCCGCATCGTTGTCGCCGACGATCAGCTCGCGGAGCGCCACGAACAGGAGCGCGCGCGTCTCCGCCATCGCCTGGACCCACGGCGCGCGGACATCGCCGAGCGCGCGCAGCTCCGCCTGGAGGTCGGCGCGCACGGTGTCGATCGAGCGCAGGGCCGAGTGGAACGTGCGCTGGTGCTCCTCCAGCAGCGCCTGCATCGCGAGCAGGTGCGTCTCGAGCAGCTCGCGCAGCTCGTGGGTCTCCGCGCGGGTCTCCGGGATCGGCACCGCCTTGGAGCTCGGGCGAAGGCAAAGCCGCGGCACCGGCGTACGCGACGTCGTTAGCGGGTCCTGCATGTCGACGAAGATACGGCCGCATTCGGTCAACCCTTGTCACGCGAATCGAACTGGTAGATGCTCGAAATCCCTTGTATCGACGCGGCGATCTCAATCACGTCTCGCGCACGCTGCGCGTCTTGGACGAGCTACGCGGGTTCCGCCGCGGCCGGTTGCTGTCGGAGATCGCGGCGCAGCTCGGCGCGAGCGAGCGCACCATCCGCAGGGATGTGAATGACCTCCGGAGCGCCGGCTTCGAGATCGAGAGCCTGACGATCGGGGGCCGGGCCGCCGCGCGGCTGGTGGAGAAGACGTACTCGAACATCGCGATCACGCGGCGCGAGCGCTACACGCTGCTCGCGATCGCGAGCCTGTTCGACGTGCTCCGCGGCACGCCGCTGTGGGAGGACGTGACGAGCCTGCAGGCCAAGCTCGCGCAGCGCATGAGCCCCGAGGAGCGCGAGGAGCACGCGACGTTCGGCGAGCGCTTCGCGTACGTCCCCGACGGCGGCACGAAGGCGTACGAGGGCAAGGAGGACGTCCTCGACGCGCTGCTCACCGGGGTGCTGTCTCGCCGCCTCGTGAAGTTCGCGTACCGCGACGCGCGCGGCCGCGTCCGCAAGGGCCGCATCGCGCCGTACACGATGGTGCTGTACAAGCACGGCCTCTACGTGATCGGCAGCCGCTCCTCCGACAAGCCCGCCGACGAGCCGGGGGCGCCCATCACCGTCTACGCCGTCGAGCGGTTCACCGAGGCCGAGGCCTTGCGCAACACGCCGTTCGCGGTGCCGCCGGGGTTCAAGATCTCCGACGTCCTCAACGGCGCGTTCGGCATCCACGTCGCGACGACCGATGCGCCGCCTCGCCGCGTCGTGATCGAGTTCAGCGCCGCGAAGGCCGCGTTCGTGCGCGCCCGGATCTGGCACCCGACGCAGGCGTTCGAGGAGCTACCCGACGGCCGCGTCCGCCTCGCCTTCACATGCGCGAACCTGATCCCGGTGGTGTCGTGGGTGCTCGAGTGGGGGCCGCACGCCAAGGCGATCGAGCCGCCGGAGCTGGTCGCCGACGTGATCGCCGAGCTCGACGCCGCCCGCCGGGCGTACGACTGAGGGCTAGGGATCGCGCTCGCCCGCAGCGAAGCGAGGACGAGCCACCCTGGCCCGAAGAAGTCCCGTGGGACGACTGAGGGCTATCGATCGGGCTCGCCCGCGGCGACGTCAGTCCCCGGCGCCGAGCCGGCGCATCAGCACGGCGCCGAGGCGCGCCGCGGTCCGCGGTGCGACGCGGGTCATCGCCCAGATCACCCAGGCGTCGCGCCCGACCGGGCGGATCGCCGGGTTCGCCTGCACGGCGTCCAGGATCGCGCGCGCGACCACCTCCGGCTTGGCGCCGCGGCGACGATACAGGGCGGACATCTTCGCCTTGCGCCCGTGGAGCTCGCCGGAGGTTCGCGCATCGTCCACGATCGACGTCGCGATCATGCCGGGGCAGATCGCGGTGACGCCGATCCGGTGCGGCGCGAGCTCGGCGCGCAACGACTGCGACAGCCCGAGCACCGCGAACTTCGACGCGACATACGCGGACAGCGTCGGCGCCGGATAGATGCCGAGGATCGAGCTGACGTTGACCACGTGGCCGCCCGCGCCGCGCGCGACCATCTTCGGCACGAAGAAGTGGCAGCCGTGGACCACGCCGCGAAGGTTCACGCCGAGCAGCCAGTCCCAGTCGTCGAGGCTGATGCCCACGAAGTCGCCGCCGCACCCGACGCCGGCGTTGTTGACGACGACATCCGCCGCCGGGACCCGTGCGTGCACCGCCTCCGCGAACGCGGCCATCTGCGCGCGGTCCGCGACGTCGACCCGCTCGACCACGAGCGCCCGCTCGCCGAGCTCGGCGCGGAGCGCCGCCAACCGCGCGGCATCCACGTCGCACGCGGCGATCCGCGCGCCCTCTGCGGCGAACGCGAGGGCGGTGGCGCGGCCGATCCCGCTGCCCGCGCCGGTGACGACCACGGCCTTGCCCGCGAGCCTCATGCGGCCTCGGGCATCGTCATGCCATGCGCCGCGAACCACTCCGCCGCGAGGTGCTCGTTCGGCTGTTGGCTCGGGTGGAAGTCGCGGCGCAGGTACTCGCGGATGCCGCGCAGGAACACGCGCCGGATCACCGGATCGCGGCCCGGCAGCGCGCGGAGCCGGCCCAGCGCGCCGGGCCACCGCAGGCCGTCCTGGTGCAGCAGCACCGTCGACGCCCACAGCCAGAAGCCGCCGAGCAGCGCGGTGGCCATCGCGAGGCCGAGCACGCGCAGCCCGTACGACGGATCGATCTGCTGGAGCACGTCGTACGCGACGGCCTTGTGCTCGATCTCCTCGGCGGCGTGCCAGGCGAGCAGCGCGCGCATCTCGGGCGCGCATGAGTCGAGCACGCCGTGCCGGAACGCGCCCTCGGCCAGGATCGCGGTGAAGTGCTCGCACGCGGCGGTGATCGCGAGGCGCAGCGCCGGCGGCGTGCGCGCCTCGATCCACAGCGTGAGCCGCTCGTAGGTGTCGAGGAACCGATCGATCTCGAAGCCCTGCCGCCGCAGGATCTCGTTGAACCGGTCGTGCTCGCGCGCGTGCCGGCCCTCCTGGCCGAAGAAGCCCTTGATCTGCGCGCGCAGCACCGGATCGTCGATGCGATCGAGGAACTGCTTCACCGAGCGCACGAAGAACCGCTCACCGTGCGGGAACAGCAGGTTGATGCCGTTCGCGACGGCGGTGGCGGCGGCGTGATCCGCCATCCAGTGCCGCGGCACCGCGGCGAAGTCGACATCGAGATCGCGAGGGACGATCGCGTGGGTCACGGGGACCTCCAGAGGCTGGGTTGTGCGCTCAGCATAGCTCTTATTGACCATCAGTCAATAGCAATCCGACCTCCGGACCGGACCGACCCGGATTTCCGCCTATGATGTCGCCCCCGTGCCACCGCGACGCGCGCCGACCCGCCGCCCGCTCCAGGCTCGCCCACGGCGCCGGATCCGCCTCGACAACGACCAGCGCCGGGCGCAGCTGCTCGCGCTCGCCAGGCGCGCGTTCTCCGAGCACTCGTACGACGAGGTCTCGATCGACGACCTCGCGCGCGAGGCGAAGATCTCGAAGGGCCTCCTCTATCATTACTTCCCGACCAAGCGCGACCTCTACGTCGCCGGGCTCACCGAGATCGCCAACGAGCTGGTCGCCGCGATCACCAAGGTGCCCGAGGACGCGTTCCCGATCGATCGCGTGCGGATGGGGCTCGACGCCTACCTCGAGCACGTGATGGCCCACTCGCGCGCGTTCGTCTCGCTCATGCGCGGCGGGATCGGTAGCGATCCGGAGGTCGCGCTCGTCGTCGAGGGCGTGCGCACGCGGCTGTTCGAGCGCTTCCTCAGCGGCTCGCCGTTCGCGCCGATCTTCGCCGGCGATCCGAAGTTCGAGACCGCGATCCGCGGCTGGATCGGCTTCGTCGAGGCCGCCTCGATCGACTGGTGCGCGAACCCGCGGCTGTCGTGCGTCGACCTCCGCGAGCTACTCACGCAGGTCCTGTTCGCCGTCATGCGCGTCGTGGCGCCCGGCACCGCCCGCGGGTAGCGCGAGCTTCCCCTGCAACCCGCGGCGGCCGGCGCTGTCTCACCGCCATGACCTACCGAGACGACCTCGACGCGCTCGCCGCCCGCCACGCCGCCCTCGAGGCCGAGGTCGCCCGCAAGCAGCGCGAGCTCGACGAGGTGACCGCGCTCCTCGCCGAGGCCCGCCGGGTCGACCAGGCGGAGGCCCACTTCGCGCGCGCGCCGGCGCTGCGCCGCCGGCAGTGGCGGCACCTCATCGCCGGGGCCCTCGTCGCAGGGCTCGCGAGCGGCGCGGCGCTCGGCGCCATGTCCGGTCCACTGGCGGAGGCCAGCACGCCCGGGCGCGCCGCGGCCGCCCGCGATGCGGCATCGTTCATCGCCGTGCACACCTGGACGGCCGCCCAGCGCGCCGACCGCCGCAAGGCCGTCCAGGAGGCGCTGCAGCAGCTCCGCTCCGCGAAGGACGATGCCGCCGCCCGCAAGCGCGCCAAGACGGCCGGCCGCCCGTTCGATCCGTACCTCTACCGCGAGGAGCTGGCCTCACTCGCGCGTGAACACGAGCGGTAGCGTCACCCGGCTCGCGCCACGCTGCGGCCCGAACCGCCAGCCCGCGATCGCCGCGCGGATCCGCCGGACCAGCCGCCGGCGCGCGGCCTCGTCGGCGCGCGGCACCCGCGTCGTGTCCGAGAGCAGGCGCACCGCCGACACCGCGCCGCGCCGGTCGACGTCGAACGCGACGCTGACCAGGCCAGCGACCGGCAGCGCGCCGAGCCAGCCACCGAGCTGCTCGGTGAGCGCGCCGACCCGCGCCGCGAGCGCGCGCGGCGCCAGCGGGCCGCGCACGAACGGCCGCGGCTGCACGAACCAGCCGTGGATCACGAGCCGGCCCTCGCGCGGATCGCGCGTCCCGGTCACCGCGCGCACGCCGTGGGGGATCCGCGGATCGAACGCGACCAGCCGCCCGAACCGCGGCTCCATCGCACGCACGAGCTGGCGCTCCTCGACGGCGCGCTCCGAGGCGAAGTCGTGCCAGAAGTCGAGCACCTCATCGCGGAGGAGCAGCGTCTCGCCGCCCGCGAAGGTGCGCCCGCGCCAGCGCGTCAGCGAGAACACGAACGCCCACGGGCCGTGCGGCAGGTCGCCGTGCAGCTCCTGCCGGCACCCATCGACGTACAGCGACAGCCACGGTGGCGAGATGTCGTGACAGCCGAGCGCCTCGCGGCCCCACGCGACGAGGCGGCGGTGGAACGCCGCGTAGACCCCTCGCGGGAAGTAGGTCCACGCCGGCGTGCGCAGCGCGGTGTACTGGCCGGGGACGTGCCAGTAATCCCACACGAAGCGGTCGGCGCGGGTCGAACGCGGATCGGCGAACCGCTCGTCGAAGATCCGTCGGAGCGTCACGGCCTCCACGTCCGGGGCGAAGCGATCGACGACGATCACACTGCGCGACACCGCGCCGGTCTATCACAGCCCCGCCCCCGCGGGCGCCCTTGCCGCCGCTCCCGAAACGCACGAACGCCGCCTCGGGGAGACCCGGGCGGCGTTCGATCAGTCAGATCGATGAATCAGCTCGAGAGAGCTGATCACATCTTCGGCGCGGCCTTCGTGTCGGCCTTCGGCGCGGCCTTCGCGTCGGTCTTCGCGTCCGGCTTCTTCGCGTCGGTCTTCGCGTCCGGCTTCTTCGCGTCGGTCTTCGCGTCGGTCTTCGCGTCGGTCTTCGCGTCCGGCTTCTTCGCGTCGGTCTTCGCGTCGGCCTTCGCGTCGGCCTTCGCCTCGGGGGCGGCCTTGGCAGGGGCGGGGGCCTTGTCGCCGGCGAACGCGGGGGTCGAGAGGAGGCCGAGGACGAGAGTGGTACGGATCAGAGTGCGCATGCTAGCTCCTGAGAGTTTGTTGCTTGGCCCGCAGCGACTGCAGCGACCGTGCCGGAGACCGCGAACGATGTCGACGAGTTACACGCGATCATTCGGGGCATAACACCCCCTCGGGGCATACCGCCCCAGACGTGAATAACGCCGGAGCCTCCGCCGTATCACGCGGTTTCCCGCTCCGCAGGAGCTCACGAGTCGTCGCCGACGCCCCACCGCAGGAGCTTGCGATAGAGCGTCTTGCGGTCGAGGCCCAGCATCTTGGCGGCGTCGGTGCGGTTGCCGTCGCACGCCTCGAGCACGCGGAGCACGTGGCGGCGCTCGATCTCCTCGAGCGTGAGCAGCTCCGGGATCTCGGTGCCGGACAGCGTGGGCTGGCGCCGCGCGGGCGACGCCCGGATCTTGTCGGGCAGGTCGTCGACCTGGATCTCCTCGAAGTTCGCGAGTGCGACGGCGCGCTCGAGGCAGTTACCGAGCTCGCGCACATTACCCGGCCAGTCGTAGGACATCATGCGCTCTGCGGCGGCGGTCGACAGCCCCACCACCTTCTTGTCGAAGACGGCGGCGTAGTGACGTAGGAGGTGATGTGCGAGGAGCAGCACGTCGCCGCCGCGCGCGCGCAGCGGCGGCAGCGGGATGTGGATGACGTTGATCCGGTAGTAGAGGTCCTCGCGGAACCGCTTGTCCTCGACCATCTCCTCGAGGTCGCGGTTGGTCGCGGCGACCAGGCGGACGTCGATCGTGATCTCGGCCTCCGCGCCGACCGGGCGCACCTTGCGCTCCTGGAGCGCGCGCAGGAGCTTGGGCTGCAGCACGAGCGCCATCTCGCCGATCTCGTCGAGGAACAGCGTGCCGCCGCTCGCCTGCTGGAACAGGCCCTGCCGGCTCTGCTTGGCGTCGGTGAACGCGCCCTTCGCGTGGCCGAACAGCTCGCTCTCGAGCAGCGCCTCGGGGACCGCCGCGCAGTTGACCGCGACGAACGGGCCCGCGGCGCGCCGCGACCGGTTGTGGATCTCGCGCGCGACGACCTCCTTGCCGGTGCCGCTCTCGCCGGTGATCAGGACCGTCGCGTCGGTGGCGCTCACCTGATCGATGAGCTGGTAGACCTGCTGCATCGCCGGGCTCGCGCCGAGCAGCTCGCCGCGGCCGCGCGTGTTCGCCACCACCTCGCGCAGCCGGCGGACCTCGCCGCGCAGCGCGCGGTGCTCGGCGGCGCGGCGGATCGCGATCGCGAGCGCCTCGATCTCGACGGGCTTGGTGACGAAGTCGTAGGCGCCCGCGCGGATCGCGCCGACCGCGGTCTCGAAGCTACCGAACGCCGTCAGCATGAGGACGGGGATGTCGGGCCGGTCGGCGACCACGCGCTGGCACAGCTCGAGGCCGGTCATCCCCTTCATGTTGAGGTCGGTGACCACGACGTCGACGTCGCGGCCGGGGATGGCGGCGAGCGCATCGGCGCCGGTGCCGAACGGCACGACCGTGAAGCCGCGCTTCTTGAGGCCGAGCGCGATCAGGTCGACCATCTCGCGCTCGTCGTCGACCACGAACACCGTCGTCATGCGTCACCCCGCGGCAGGTACACCGTGAACGTGGAGCCGGCGCCCGGCGTGGAGGCGACGTCGATCCAGCCGCCGTGCTCGCGCACGATCCCCCAGCTCACCGAGAGCCCGAGGCCGGTGCCGTCGCCGACCTCCTTCGTCGTGTAGAACGGCTCGAACACGCGCGACCGCGTGCTCTCGTCCATGCCGCTGCCGGTGTCGCGGACCTCGAGCGCCATCCACGGCCGCGGCGCCGGGTCCCCGCCGACGTACGGCGGCGGCACCTGCTCGACGACATGCGCGGCGATCGTCACCCCGCCGCCCGGCGGCGTGGCCTGGATCGCGTTGACGACGAGGTTCGCGAGCACCTGCGTGAGCTGAGCGTCATCGGCGAGCGCGAGCAAGTCCTCGTCGTCCGGCGGAGGGACCAGCGTCACGGAGGCCTTGCGCGCGATGGTGGCCACCAGCTCGCAGACGCGGCGCGCGAGCCGCGCGATGTTGATCGGGGCGGCGAGCGGCGCCCGGGGGCGCGCGAAGTCGAGGAGCTGGCGGATCAGCGCGGTCATCCGTTCGGCCTGCTCGACGACGATCCGCGCCGAGTCGAGCGCCTCCCTGTCATCGACCTCGCCGTCGACGATCAGCTTGGCGCGGCCGCGCACGACGTTGAGCGGCGTGCCGAGCTCGTGCGCGAGCCCGGAGGCCAGCTTGCCGACGGTGGTCAGCCGGTCGGCGTGGCGGAGCTGCTCGGTCGCCTGCTCGCGCGCCAGGCGCTCCTCGGACAGCCGCTCGCACATGTCGTTGATCTCGGCGGCCAGCTCGCCGAGCTCGTCGCGCTGGCCGAGCTGCAGCGGGCCGCTCAGGTCGCCGGTGCCGACGCGGCGCGCCTTCGCGGCGAGGCGCGAGATCGGCCGGCCGATGAAGACGACGCCGAGACCGAGCGCGAGCGCGGCGGCGAACGCGACGGCGCTGACCGAGGCGATCACCTGCGTGCGCAGCGACGCCTCGAGGTACTGGTCGAGCTGCTCGAGGGATTGCGCGATCTCGACGGCGCCCTGGCGGCGCTCCGGGACCTCGACGCGGAAGTAGGTGAGCAGGAGGCGGCGCTCCGGATCGCGCACGGTGATCACCTGGTCCTGCTTGAGCGGGGCGAGCTCGTCGCGCGGGGCGCGCGGCGCGTCGGGGCCCCTGGCGTCGATCCAGACCCAGCGGGCCTGGAGCCGCACGCTCTTGCTCGCCGCGGTGTCGAGGAACTGGCGCGCCGCGGCCTCGCCGTCTCGCTGCCAGACGTCGGCGACGCCGCGCGCGAGGGCGCGGCCGAGCACCGCCCCCTCGCCGCGGAGCTGGCGATCGAACGTGTCGCGGTCGCGCTGGTAGTCGAGGAAGCCCTGCACCAGCGCCACGAGCGCCACGCCGATGACCAGCGCGGCGATGAACTTGCGGGTCAGACGCATGCGCGCTCGGGCAAGGTACTACCACGCGGGCGCGAGCGCGCAGCGGGCGCCGGCCGCACACCGCGCCAGCACCTGCGCCGGCCTGGGCCTGGCGCGCTTCGTGAACCTCGGGAACCGGGGAGGTCACGATGCTGCCCAAGAACATCCTCGTCCCGACAGACCTGAGCCTCCATGCCGAGGCGGCGCTCGACTACGCCTGCGAGCTCGCGAGCAAGCTCGGCGCGACGGTGCACCTGGTCAACGTGATCGGCATCCCCGCGCTCGGCGTACCCGAGCTCGGGATGGCGGTGACGAGCGCGATGATCGAATCGATGATCTCCGACAACCAGAAGGCGCTCGAGGCGCTGGCGGCGCGCAAGCGAGGCACGGCGACGATCGGCCAGCTCCTGCTCAAGACCGGCGACGCGCGCGACGCGATCGACCACGCGGCCGCCGAGCTCGGTGCGGACCTGATCGTGATGGGCACCCACGGCCGGCGCGGCGTGTCGCGCGCGCTGCTGGGCAGCGTCGCCGAGACGGTCGTGCGGACGGCCCCCTGCCCGGTCCTCACGATCCGCATGCGCGACGACAAGGACCACGTCCGCCACGCGGGATGACCGAGGGCATCCGATCGAGCGCGCCCGCAGCGCAGCGAGGACGCGCCACCCTGGCCCGAGGAAATCCCCGCGGGATGAGGAGCACGCCCTGCGATAAGCTCAGGGCGTGGCTCGCTTCCTCATCGTGTGCGTCGCCGGCGCGGCCGGGTGCGGCGCTCGCTACCTGATCGCGCTGTGGGTCGGTGCCAGGTCGTTTCCGTACGCCACGCTGATCGTGAACCTCGTCGGCTCGTTCGCGATCGCGCTCATCCTCGAGCTGTCGCTCCTCATCGCCGACTTCCCGCCGAACCTCCGGCTGGCGCTCGCGACCGGCTTCCTGGGCGGGCTCACGACGTACTCGTCGTTCAACTACGAGACGTCGGCGCTCGTGCTGGGAGGAGATGCGGCGCGCGCGCTCGCCAACCTCGCCGCGACCGTGCTCGGGTGCTTCGCGGCCGGCCTGCTCGGCCTCGCGCTCGCGCGCAGGCTCGCGGCCTAGCCGCGCGTCGCTTGCCGGCCGCGGAGGTCGTGGTCTGCTCCCATCATGGCGAGGGAGATCGGGCCCCCCGAGAGGGAGCGAGCGCGGATGATCGAGCACCAGCTGCGCCGGCGCGGCATCTTCGATCCGCTCGTGCTGCGGGCGTTCGCGGTGGTGCCGCGCGAGGAGTTCGTATCGCCGGAGCTGGCCGCGCAGGCGTACGCCGACACCCCGCTGCCGATCGGCCACGGCCAGACGATCTCGCAGCCGCTCGTCGTGGCGATGACGGTGCAGGCGCTCGGCCTGTCGGGCCACGAGCGCGTGCTCGAGATCGGGACCGGCTCGGGCTACGCCGCGGCGATCCTCGGAACGATCGTGCACGAGGTCGAGACCGTCGA
>Ga0207856_1000319_pt1 | contig 10285 bp, 10 predicted proteins | sample LuqExpMetageno21_FD_187779 | JGI IMG/M metagenome (GOLD analysis project Ga0207856, IMG submission 187779) | Tropical forest soil microbial communities from Luquillo Experimental Forest, Puerto Rico - Sample 21 (SPAdes) | ecosystem: Environmental > Terrestrial > Soil > Tropical forest ... | reverse complement strand
CCCTGCCGATGCACGGCCTGGCGCACGAGGTAACGGCAGCCTTTCGCGCAGAGGGCGTGCCGCTCACGGTGGAGCAGGACGTGGAGGACGTGCTCACCGCGGTGGCGCTGGTGGCTGGCGGCTTCGGTCTGGCCATCACCACCGAGTCGGCCACCAACTTGCGGCTGCCGGGCGTGGAGTTCCGCCCGCTCGCCAGCGAGCACCTGAAGGACCTGGAGCTGAGTTGCCTGTTCCGGCGCAGCGACCGATCGCCGATCCTCGCGGCGTTCCTGGACGTGGTGCATGACGTGGCCCAGCAACCGAGGCTCAGATCCGTTTGAACAGCGGGCTGCGCACCTGCTGCGCATCGGCCGCCGAGATGAACTTCTCGGTGTAGATGTCGCGCTCGAACAGGCGCCCTTGCATCAGCGTGGTGATGCAGGCATCGATCATGGCCGGCGGTCCGCACAGGTAGGCCTTGTGGCCGCGGAAGTCGTTGGCGAAATGCGCCTTGGCTGCTTCGTGCACGAAGCCGCGTGCGCCGTCCCAGCCGCTGTCTTCCGGCTCGTTGGACAGCACCGGCACGTAGTCGAAGTTGGGGTGCTTCTCGGTCAGCGCCTCGAACTCTGCGTGGTGATAGAGCTCGGCGTGGTGGCGTGCGCCATTGACCAGCGTGATCGGCAACTCGCAGCCCTTCGCCAATTGTTCCAGGATCATCGAACGCGGGCTCGACAAACCGGAGCCGCCCGCCAGGAACAGCAGGCGCGCGCCGCCCGGCCCGTGTGCGGACTCGCGCACGAAGAAGCGGCCGTATGGGCCTGAGAAGGACACCTTGTCGCCGGCCTTCAGCGCCTGATGCACCCAGCCGGTCGCACGACCGCCAGGCACCAGGCGGATGTTCAATTCGATCTCGTGCGCACCGCCTTGCTGCGGCGCGCTGGCGATGGAGAAGGCGCGCGCCGAGGCTTCACCCGGCACGCGCAGGTTGACGTACTGACCCGCCTGGAACTCGATCGGCTGGTCCAGCGCGATCCAGACGCCCTTGATCGTCGGCGTGAGGCTCTCGATGCGCGACACCGTGCCGCTGTAGTCGTGCACCGGCAGGTTGTGCGCGTCGGGCTCCTCGTCGATCTCGGCTTCGATGACCAGGTCGCTCTGCGGAATCGCGCAGCAGGCCAGGCACTTGCCTTCCTCGCGCTCGTATTCCATCAGGGCGAAGTTGCTGGCCTCGCCATGTTCGATCTCCCCATCCTGCACCTGCACCTTGCAGGTACCGCACAGGCCGTGGCAGCAGGCGTGCGGCAAGTAGATGCCGGCGCGCAGTGAGGCATCCAGCAGGGTCTGGCCCTCCTCGACCTCCACGGTCTGGCCCAGGGGTTCGATGGTGACGGAATAGCTCATGACAAGTTCTTGGTACTGCTTGGAGATCGCTTAACAAACGCTCCGGCGTTTGTTAAGCGGGCGGGCCGACCAAAGGCCCGCCTTCACGGATCGCGCAAAACAACGTGCAGCGCGATCCCCCTCGTGGGAAGGAACCGGCTTTGCCGGGCCTTCCCACACATGCTGGAGCACCGGAAAAAGTCGCTTGCGACTTTTTCCGGTGAATGGCCTCAGTGAAACGACCCCTTGATGCCCGTGAGGCCCGGCGTGCGGAAGCGGATCACGTCCTTGTGGCCCAGCCCGTTTTCCGCCAGCGACTTCTCGAAGTCCGGCTTCCAGGGCTGGCCGGACTTGGACCACTCGGCCTTCGTCCAGTCGATCTTGGCGAAGTCGGGGTGCGCGCCGTACATCCCCGGCAGGGCGCCATTGACCATGTCGCCAAACTTCATCACCGGCGGCAGCGGCACGCAGAAGGGGGCGCACAGCATCAGGTGGTCTTCCCAGCCGATGTACAGCAACGGTGCCGGGAACTTGTCCGCGGTGTCCTTGGGGGCGAATTCATACTTGCCCACGGATGCAACAGCCATCTTGTCGTCTCCTCGTTCGTCAGTTGCCCGAAGCCTGGGCGCGCCAGGCGGCGAAGTTCTTCTGATCCTGCGATCCCTCGAAGTCGAGGTTGTCGCGGCCCATCTCCATGCGGTACCACTTCAGCACCTCGGCCAGCGGATTGAAATCCGGCGCACCAGGGTTGGCCTCGGGCGTGAAGCAGTTGCCCTGGTAGATCTGGTGCACCGGCAGCCAGCTCTGCACGTACTTCTCGGGCTCGTTGTCGAAGATCTCCTTGCAGCCGTCCGAGCAGGTGTGGTACTTCATGCCGTGATAGGTGCTCTCGCGGTAGGCGACCTTGCTCGGGTCGCCGTGCTCGGTGAAGAACATCGGGATCTGGCAGGTCTGGCACAGCATCGGCAGCGTGGTGTTGTAGAAGCGCTTGCCTTCCTTCTGTTCGGCGGCGTAGTGCTCCCACAGCGGACGGTAGTACTTGTCGAAGGTGTCGGGGTACTTCTGCGACAGCCACTCCATGTCCTTCTCGCTGGGCGCCCAGGTGTGGAAGGGCGCGGCGGCGCCGTAGTTGTAGAACACGTTCCAGGCCTGGTGCGACAGGTGCTCCTTGTCGGCGCAGGCCTGGGCCCAGCCCTTCGGGACCTTGATGCCGTAGCGCGCGAGGTCGGCGAACAGGGCGCCGCCGTTTTCCTCGGCGTAGATCTCCCACGCTTCCTTCCAGCTCATGACGCGCTTGGGCAGCATGTAGTCCATCATCATCGCCACCAGCGTCAGCACGCGGTAGCCACGCCAGAACCACTTGTCGATCCAGCGCTGCACGATGGGCAGGTTGTCCGGGTCCTGTTCCAGGATGAACTTGATGATCTCCAGGCCCAGCGTCATGTGCCGCGACTCATCGGATTGTGCCGAGAAGCCAAAGGCCATCGCCCCCATGTCGCCGTTGTAGGCCGCGCCCGAGATAAAAGGCACGAACAGCAGGTTGGTCAGCACGTACTCGAACGCGAAGCCGATCGCGATCATGTACTCGAACGGACCGGCGCTGATGGCGTCGTCGAAGAAGGACTTGGGAACCGACAGGTACCAGACGCGGTCGTGCTGGTGGCGCCAGTTGTTGAAGCCGTTGTAGTGCTTGTTGTAGTTGGACAGCGAGTGGATCTGCGTCTGCGCGTGGCGGATCTCGTCCAGGCTTTGCATCAGGCAGGCCACGCGCGGGCCGGCGCCGGCGAGCTGGCGGCCCACGTGCGCGAAGCCGCGGTGCGCCATGTACTCCAGCGGCGACACCCCGGTGAGGAACAGCTTCAGCGTGTTGATGTAGCGCGCGTCGCTCACGCCCAGGTGGCCGTTGTTCTGCGTGAACGCGTCCATGATCGCGTAGAGCTTGCGCTCCTTTTCCGCCTGGTACTTCCAGTACGCGTCCATCGTCATGCGGAAGGGATCCTCGAACTTGTCCCAGTCGTGGATCTTGATGCCCTCGTACTCGGTGTACGGGAACACGTCCTTGACCGCCTGGTAGGTAGGCGTCCAGGCCAGGTCGCGGGTCATCAGGTTGTAGCGCTCCTTCAGGCCCAGCTTCTTGTTGACTTTCATGTCCATGGTGCTTGTCTCCTATTGGCTCGCGGCCCGATCAATGGCGCCACTCGAGCACGAACTCGTCGTCGGTCTCGTCGATGTGGCCGGTCAGGGTGATGAGGTGGATCTGCATCTCCTGCAGGTCGAAGGAGCGGCCCAGGCGCTCCTCGATCGAGCTGCGCTTGATCACCATGCGGCCGGGCACGTCCACCCGCACCATGGCCGGCTGCTCGTTGACGCTGGCCTGGGGGTTGTCTTCGCAGATCGCTTCCACGATCGCGCGGCTGTCTTCGTTCTTCTGGAAGGCGATGAACACGTTCGACATCGTTGTTGCTCCTCGGGTCTTCAGGCCAGGCCGGCCTTGGTCATGCGGGTGTCCAGGTGCTTGGCGGCGCGGTCCATCGCACCGCCGGCGGCATCGGCCAGGGCCAGGCGCGCGATCGGCTCCAGCGCCTTCATCGCGCGGCCGCGCCAGTGCGCCAGCCACTGTTGCAGCTGCGCCTTGTTGCCGGCGTTGTCGGCGGCGGCGATCTTCATCACGGCGTCCACCCACTTGGTCGAGTCGTCGAACCACTCGGCCTGGAAGCGCGTGAGCATGGCGACCGTGGGGCCGGCCTTGGCCGCGAGCGCGGCGTCCACTTCCTTGTAGGCGAGCGGGAACAGGATGCCGTCCAGCGCCACGTTCTGCGCCACATACAGCTCGAACCAGTCCTTGAGCACCAGCGTGTCTTCAACATAGCGGCGCAGTTCCTGCCAGGCCGGTGCATTGAGCCAGGCATGCTTGGCGGCTTCGAGATCGCCCTGCTGGCCGAGCAACAGACCCAGGCGCGTGAGGTACTGCGCGACGCCCAGCTGGTCCATGCCCTGGTACAGGCAGGGCTGGGTGATGGCCGTGCCGTAGCCGTAGGCGCACATTGATGCGCCGTTCATGTTGGCGCCCCAGGCCACGTGGCGCAGCGGGAGGTAGAAGTCCAGCGCGATGCGGCGCGCGCCGTCGTCGTAGCCGTCGGCCAGGCCGCGCGTCTCGACGAAGTCGAAGTCGGACTCGGCGACTTCCTGCATGCGGGCGCGCGACTGGGTGTAGGTGCCGTAATAGAGCTGGCGCGGATCCTTGAAGGCGTACCAGTCGGCCATGGTGATCGCGGTGCGCTTGGGATCGAAGATCTCGTGCTCCGGGTCCCAGGTCGGCCGGTAGTGGAAGTTGGCGTTGGCCTGCACGTCCATGGTGGCCTCGATGTAGCGCGAGGCCGCCTTGTCGCCGCCGACGCGGGCGGCGATATGGTCGAAGGTTTGCCGCAGCGGGGTGATGCTGACGGTACGAAGATCGATCTGCATGTAGCTCTGTCTCCTTTTCTATTGCTCCTGGCGGAAGTGCCTTTCGCGCGCCTGCCGCAGGCTCCAGTCCCATTCGTGCTCGTCGCTGCCTTGCGGCGCGGCGGGCAGCGCACCGTGCGTCGGGGTGACACCGTTCATCGCGCAGAACTCCTCGAACTGCGCTTGCGGCATCACCATTTCGACAAACAGCTGCGGCTCGCCCACGGCGAACTCGAACTCGACCATCCCGCTGGCACGCTCCGCCACGATGCGCACCCACTTGGCAGCGGGGTTCCAAACGGATTCGGCGGAAGCGGGGTTCTCGTGATTCATGGCGGTGCGTGTCGGCCGCTTCGCTTTGCACCCCCCGTGCCAAGAACCGTGCAAATCACAAAAATATCGAGAATTCAAGGGAAAACCCGAACGAGAAAACCCTGGTTGAAGGCTGAGCAGCGCGGCACAGCCGAGCTTCAATACGACTGAAACCCAGCAGTTGCGGTCGGTTACGCAGCGCAGCATCACGATTTCATGAACTCACTGAAGCCCGGTTTCATCATTTGATGAAGCCATCCGGCAGGCTTGCCGGCGGATCGGGCCGGCACCACAATCGCGCTATCTCGATAATTCAAAGTGCAGACACCTCAGCTCCCGCCCTTGCCTTCGGACGCCGATCTGCGTCGGCTGGTCCAGTTTTCGTCCGGCGACGGGCGCATCTGGCTGGCCGGGCAACGCATGCTGCTGGTCCATGTGGCCGCGCTCGGCGCCTTGCGCAAGGAGCTGATGCAGACCATCGGCCGCGAGCAGACGCGGCGCCTGCTGCTGCGCGCGGGCTATGCCTCCGGTGAACGCGATGCAGCGTTGGCGCGCCAGGTGCGCGGCGCCGCGGGCCTGTACGACATGTTCGCGGTCGGCCCGCAGTTGCACATGCTGGAGGGGGCGGTGCAGGTCAAGCCCGAAAAGCTCGAACTCGACCCTGCGTGCGGCCGCTACCACGGCATCTTCCGCTGGGAGCATTCCTGGGAAGTCGAGACCCATGTGCGTCACTTCGGCTCGCAGGAAGAGCCCGTGTGCTGGATGCTGCTGGGCTATGCCTCGGGCTATACCAGTGCCTTCATGGGCCGCCCGGTCCTGTACAAGGAGCTCAAGTGCGCAGGCTGCGGCGACTCGCACTGTTTGATCGAAGGCCGCCCCGTGCCCGATTGGCCCGATGGCGAGGCCATGGCGCGCGACTACGACCCCGATTCGCTGATCGTGCGCCTGGTCGACCTGCAGTCGCAGGTCGACAGCCTGCGCTCGTCGCTGGAGCCGGCGGACGAGCTCGGGCCGCTGGTGGGCCGCTCGAAGTCGTTCACGCAGGCGGTCACGCTGCTGCGCAAGGCGGCCTCGACCCAGGTGAGCGTGCTGCTGACCGGCGAGACCGGCGTCGGCAAGGAGCGCTTCGCGCGCGCACTGCATGCGATGAGCCCGCGCAAGGACAAGCCTTTCGTGGCGGTGAACTGCGCGGCGCTGCCGGGCGAGCTGATCGAAAGCGAGCTGTTCGGCGCCGAGAAGGGCGCCTTCACCGGCGCGGGCGCGGCGCGTCCCGGGCGCTTCGAGCGCGCCGACGGCGGCACGCTGCTGCTCGATGAAGTGGGCGAGCTGCCGCTGCCGGCGCAGGCCAAGCTGCTGCGGGTGCTGCAGACGCGCGAGGTCGAGCGGCTGGGCGGCACCCAGCTGCGCAAGGTTGATGTGCGCGTGGTCGCCGCCACCAATGTGGACCTGGAAGCAGCGGTCGCGGCCGGGCGCTTCCGGCGCGACCTGATGTACCGCCTGAACGTGTACCCGATCCGCATTCCGTCGCTGCGCGAGCGCATCGAGGACATCGAGCCGCTGGCGGCGCACCTGCTGCAGCGCTTTGCGGCGTCGCACGACAAGCGCGTGGCCGGACTGACCGACCGCGCGCTGGATGCGATGCGCCGCTATCCCTGGCCCGGCAATGTGCGCGAACTGGAAAACCTGATCGAGCGCGGCGTGATCCTGGCCAGCCCCGGTGAACCCGTGGACGTGCACGAGCTGTTTCCCACGCTGCCCGGCAGTGCCGACGTGACCGTCAATGCCGAGGGCCAGCTGGAGCGCTGCCCCTGCGGCGACGCACCGTCGCTGTACGACGACTTCGAGCGCCGCAAGCTCAGTCTGGAGGCGATGGAAGACGCGCTGATCCAGGAAGCGGTGTCGCGCGCCAGCGGCAACCTCGCGGCGGCGGCGCGTGCGCTGGGCCTGACGCGCCCGCAACTGAGCTACCGCCTGCAGCGCGTGCGTGAGCGCAACACCCAGTGAGCGCAGCCGCATGGCCAAACGCCCCTACCTGAGCCTGACGCAGACCACCGCCGCGATCCACGGCGACGAACCGTCGCGCACGCTGATCGAACGCGCCTATGCGCAGCTACGCGACGACATCGTCGAGGGCCGGCTCGCGCCATGCGAGAAGCTGCGGGTCGAGCATCTCAAGTCGCACTACGGCGTCGGCGCGGGCACGCTGCGCGAGGCGATCACGCGGCTGGTGAGTGATGCGCTGGTGGAAGCCGAAGGCCAGCGCGGCTTTCGCGTGGCGCCGATCGCGATGGAGGATCTGGAGGACCTGACGCAGTTGCGGCTGCACATCGAAATCGAGGCGCTGCGGCAATCCATCCGCAACGGCGGCGACGGATGGCGTGCGCAACTGCGCAGTGCTTACGAAGAAATGTCGGGCTTCGAGCAGCCGATCCGCCCTGAGCACCGCCGACGCTGGGAAGCGCTCAACACGCGGTTCCACGAGGCGCTGCTGGCCGGCGCGCCTTCGGCCTGGACACTCAAGGTGCTGCGCCTGCTGGCGCGGCACGGCGAGCGCTATCGCCGCTACGCCATCACCATCAACCTGGTGGAGAGCGGCCGCGATGTGCACGCCGAGCACCGGCAGATCTTCGAGCTGGCCATGGACGGCCAGGAAGCGCGCGCTGCGCTCGCGCTGGAAGCGCACATCCGCGCCACGCCCGACCTGCTGCAGCGCGCCTGGCGCGAAGGCCGGCTGAACCTCGACGCCGCGCCCGGCCTGGCGGCCTCGGCCTGAGCGGCCGAACCCTCATCCCGATCTTCTTGAGTGGGCTGGACGCGACAGCCGCAGCCCAGCTCATCCTTTAACACTTGCAATGCAAATCATTCCTATTATGATCACAACAAACTCGCAAGCCGCCCAGCCATGTTCCAAGCACTCCTGATTTGCTTTCGCGAAGGCCTCGAGGCCTTCCTGGTGATCTCGGTCGCGTCGCTGTACCTGCGACAAACGCAGCAGCTGTCGCTGCTGCCAGCGCTGCGCTGGGGCTTGCTCCTCGCCGTGACGCTCTGCACCGTACTGGGCGTGGTGCTGGCCCGCATCGGCGAGATGTCCACCGTCTATTCCGGCGTGATGGCCCTGGTGGCAGCCGCGGCCGTCACCTGGTGCGTGCTGCACATGCGCAAGGCGGGCAAGACCATGGGCCGCGACATCAAGGCGCGCCTGGGCCAGGTCGCGCTGGCGAAGGGTCCCAAGGCCTGGTGGTCGGTATTCCTGTTCACCATCTTCATGGTCAGCCGCGAGGGCATCGAAGCCGCGACCATGATCGCCTCGCTGGCGGCCAACGCCGACGCGCGCAACATGGCGATCGGCGGCGCCCTCGGGCTGGCGCTGGCCGGAACCATCAGCCTGCTGTGGGCCAAGTACGGGCAGCGCGTGAATCTCGGCCGATTCTTCCGCGTCACCTCGTGGTTCATGATCGTCTTCGCCGTGCAGCTGGTGATCTACGCCGTGCACGAATTCACCGAAGCAGGCGCGGTGCCCGGCATCGACAACGCGTGGTGGCATGAGGCGACCGAAGCCCTGGCCGAGGGCTGGATCGCGCAACTGATCTCGATGGCCCTGGTCGCCCTGCCCACGGCCTGGCTGATCGGCGCCCACCTGGCCGACCGGCGCAGTGCGCTGGCCCAGGCCGCCTCGTCGGCCTAAGCACCCTCCTCCACGACAAGCCACCGCGGGACAGCCGTCCCGCTCACCCTTCCTTTGCCCAAAAAATGGCATTTCTCCTAAAACGACCGCTCCTCTGGGCGGCATCCATGGCCCTCGCGACGCTGCTTGCCGCCTGTGGCGGAGGCAGTGGTGGCAGCACGAGCGCGTCCGCATCGGATTCGCTGAGCCCGGCGGCCGCGCTCGGCGAGAAGATCTTCCACGACACCAGCCTGTCGGCTTCGGGGCGCATGGCCTGCGTCAGCTGTCACGACCCGGCCACCGGCCATGCGTCGCCCTTCGCCACGCCGGTGGCGTTCGGCGGCCCGGCGCTGGACCAGCCCGGCCTGCGCACGCCGCCGTCGCTGCGTTACCTGCGCTTCAACACGGCGTTCTCGTTCGACGCCGAGGGCACGCCGACCGGCGGCTTCTTCTGGGATGGGCGCGCCAACTCGCTGGCCGAACAGGCGCGCGGCCCCTTCCTCGGTGCCATCGAGATGGCCAACCCCGACGTCGCCTCGCTGATCGCGAAAGTCGCCGCGGCGCCCTACGCCGCCGAGTTCCGCAAAGTCTTCGGCGACAACGTCTTTGCCAACCCCGACACCGCACTCGACCGCGTGGTGTTCGCGCTCGAGCGCTACCAGCGCGAGGACCCGGAATTCGCCCCTTTCAGCAGCAAGTTCGACGCCTTCACCGCCGGCCGGGTCAGCTTGACGCCGCAGGAACTCAACGGCCTGGCGCTGTTCAACCGCGCGGACAAGGGCAACTGCGCCAGCTGCCACCCGAGCACCAAGCCGGCCAATGCCCCCGCCGCGCTGTTCACCGACTTCACCTACGACAACCTCGGCGTGCCGCGCAACCCAGCGATCCCGGCCAATGCCGACCCCGCCTACCGCGACCTGGGCCTGTGCGGCCGCAGCGACCTGGCGCAACGCACCGACCTGTGCGGTGCGTTCAAGGTGCCCAGCCTGCGCAACGTCGCGCTGCGCAAGTTTTTCTTCCACAACGGCCGTTTCGATTCGCTCGAGCAGGTGGTTCGCTTCTACGTGCGCCGCGACACCGACCCGCAGCTGTGGTACCCCACCGACGCGCTGGGCAACCCGGTGCCCTACGACGACATGGACCCCGCGCTGCGCGGCAACGTCAACGTGAGCGAAGGACCCTACAACCGCCGCCCCGGCGAGGCGCCCGCGCTGAGCGACTCGGAAGTCCTGGACCTGGTGGCCTTCCTGCGCACGCTCACCGACGGCTACCAGCCCTAGTGCGCGAAGGTCGCCGCGACGATTTCCAAGAAGGCACAACATGATGAAGAAACCCACTTTGAAGTCCCTCATGCTGGCGCCGGTGGCGCTGGCCGCGATGTTCGCCTGCGGCGCCCAGGCGCAGACCAGCGATGACGTCGCGGCCCAGATGCGCCAGTTGCGCGAGGAACTGCGCCAGCTCAAGGCCGAACTCGACGCCGTGAAGAAGCAGCAAGCCGCGGCCCCC
>Ga0207856_1000318_pt1 | contig 10291 bp, 10 predicted proteins | sample LuqExpMetageno21_FD_187779 | JGI IMG/M metagenome (GOLD analysis project Ga0207856, IMG submission 187779) | Tropical forest soil microbial communities from Luquillo Experimental Forest, Puerto Rico - Sample 21 (SPAdes) | ecosystem: Environmental > Terrestrial > Soil > Tropical forest ... | reverse complement strand
GGCCTACGGAGCCATAATATTCAACACCCGGCGCAATTATTTTGGTGATACTATACCCTGCTTTAAAGTTGGGAGAGAATACATACCCTACATTTTTGTTATAACCGTGAAAAGACTTATCAAACGTAGGGTTCAATGACAAGTATAAGTTGCCCATTTGCTTGTCTACAATAGGTCTTATTTCGAGGGTCCAGTCATCTTCACTGTATTCAGGTTTCTGGTAACCCCCTTCAACAGAGAGGCTTACGCCTACCGGCCAGTTCCATTTTGAGGGAGCCATTATTCTTGGCCGGATGTGACTCCCCACATAAGTAGTACGGTTATCATTGCCTATGGCATTGAAAAAATAGAATCCTATTTCAAAACAGTTACTAAACCCATGTGTAATTTCTACTGTTTCATGCAATATATTATGAGTAGGCAGGACGCCGTTTTCTGCTACTCTTTGCCCGTCGAATGTGAAATTACTGTGCAATTCTGCCATGGTAGCTCCCTTTACAACTGTTGGAGAGCCGTATACCTGTATTTCATAATTCTCTTGTGTTAGTCCCCATAATGGAAACAAAACGATGATCAATAAATATGCTGCCTGTTTTTTCATAGCTGCTATAGAAAAATATTTATTTGCCTGCCTGGTGTAGACTATCTGCCAACTTAGCCTGTACTATTTTCCTCGTTGCATTGACCCAACTGATCAATGAATCTTTTTGTTGTTGGGTTAATATCGCATTTCGGTGAATGAGTGTATAGGATGACATAGGCATCCAACCTTCTGATAGAGATTTGCTGATCTTATCTAACTTCTTATCCTGTTTTTTTAACGGGTAGGTAGCGAAATCATCAAAGTTCAGGTGTCTTTTGCCGTTCTTAATATGGTTGTCAAGATACCAATAAACGGGCTGTATACTGGCATACCATGGATAAGTGGTATTATTGGAATGACAGTCGTAGCAGGCAGTTTTGAGCGCAGTGCCTACAACAGGAGACGCAGGGTATATATTGATACTGTGAGACGCTATGACTGATGTTTGGTTTTTAGCTGGCCTGAAGAACTGTATAATGATTAACAGGGCGACAAGGACTACAGCAGTTTTGGTTATAATGGACTTGTGCATACTGTGAAGCTAGATGCACATTCTGTTTTTTTTTTGAAGTAATTGTTGCGAGTAAATTACCAGCTAAAACAAAACGAGTGTCTGCCTTCTGTAAATTGATAAACAACGGTAATGCCCGATGTTTCACATATCTGTTTTACAATAGATAATCCCAGGCCGTTGTTATTACTATGCTGTTCTTCTTTGTAAAATCTTTTAAACAGGCGGAAATGATTGAGAGAATGATCAGGGCCGGTATTGCTGATAACCAATGACTGTGGTTGAAGCTGGATATGAATAGAGCCGTTTGGTGTATTGTGTTTGCTGGCATTACTCAACAAGTTGTTCAATAAAATGTCTATCAATTCGTTATTGGCATTGATACAGGCATTTTCCAGCTGAAAGGTTGTGCGAATATTATTGGCTAGCCAGAGTTCGTGAAACTGTTCTGTTTTTTCCTGTATTTTTTCTAACAGGTTTACCGGCATGATATCGGTAAACTGTTCGTTATCTATTTTAGTTAACAATAATAGTGATTGATTGAGCTGGGAAAGCTTCCTGATACCGGCATAGGCGCTGAGAAGGGTTTTGCTTTGTTGCTCAGTAAGTTGCTCATCCTGAATCAGAATGTCGAGTTTGGAACGGACAATCGCCAACGGTGTTTGTATTTCATGAGAAGCATTTTCTGTAAACTCCCTAAGCAGCAAATAGTCCGATTCTGCTTTAAGCGTTGTTTGTTGCAGGTTGTTATTCATGAATACAAATTCCTCTGTAGTCGTTTTTGGGAAGATAAGTGCCTGTTTTTTACCAATCTTAAAATCTTTAATAATTGCCATGGCCTCATAGAAAGGTAGCCATAATTTACGCAATACTACCCTGTTGATGAGTAGTGAGGAGATAATGATCATCAGGATTGTACCAATAGTGATGAAAGCAATAATTCGTAGCAAACGATCGGTGCTTTCAGTTGATTTATTGATGCTTACTATATATTGGTTATCGCCAGCCTGTAGCCCGAAAATGAGTCTCTTAAAGCTGGTGTTCTTTCCCTTGTGGGAATCGTATTCCTTTGCTACTTCAAAACGTTGTGGAATATCTTTTTGATTTGTAAGGGTATAACTAATCTGTTCGTCGTCAATGTTTTTTGACCGGGTAGGTAGCTGATGATAGGTGGCGGCATACAGTTGTATCTTGTATTGTATCACCTTCATATCCTCATTCAGTTCTTTGTTTAATACATAATTAAGAATGAAGTAGTATGTACAACTGGAAAGCAGAAATATGATAACCATTACCACCAGGTTGATACGGTTATATTTGGTAAATAGCTTCATGTGTTTTAGGAATGGGCACTAAATTTATAACCCATTCCGTATACTGCCTTTATATAATCGGGACAGCCACCCTGTACCAATTTTTTGCGGAGATTTTTGATATGAGTATAAATGAAATCGTAGCTGTCAGCCATTGTTATGTCGTCACCCCAGAGATGTTCTACGATCGCTTCTTTGGTAATTACCCTGTTTTTGTTACTAATAAAATACACCAGCAATTCATATTCTTTGCGGGTGAGATCGATTGATTTGTTGTTTTCGCCACGAACGGTTTTATCGTCAATATTCAGGATGAGATTACCCAATGAGATGATGTTATTACTATCAAACGATTTACGTCGTATAATAGCGGCAATGCGGGCACTTAATTCTGGTAAGTGAAAAGGCTTGGTGAGATAGTCGTCAGCGCCCATATTCAGTCCAAGTACTTTATCGTTCAGGGCATTCCTGGCACTGATAACAAGTACTCCTTCGTTTTTATTGTTATTCCTGAGACTTTTCAATAATTGGAGGCCATTGCCATGGGGGAGTGTAATGTCCAGTACAATACAGGCATACTCATACAGGTGTATCTTCTCTGCAGCAGTATGAAAATCATAGGCTGTTTCACAGATGAAGTTTTCATTACTCAGGTAAGAACAAATGCTTTCGGATAGGCTTTTTTCGTCCTCTACTACCAGTATTTTCATGGGTGATAATCAAAGTTCAATATTAAAACTGATTTCTTTCTGAAGTAATTGCTATAATGCTCCCAGGGTGTTCAAGAAAATGAACAAAAAAAGGATGTATTTGAGTGTATAATGAATAAACTGAATGGAATAGCCTGCTTGAATATTTAGGAGCTTAGTAGTAATAAAAAACAACCTAAAAAATTGCTTATGTTACTACATTACAAAACACATATAAGAGTAGTTGTAGTACTATTCTTTTGTATGTTGGCGGGTACACAATTGAAAGCCCAGTTAAAGATAGGTGATCAGCCTACCAATATCAACAAGTCGGCTCTCCTGGAACTGCAAAGTACCAAACAGGGTTTCCTGTTACCCAGGCTTACAGACACGGCTACGATCAATACCCTTACACCACCGGATGGGATGCTGATTTACCTGAATGCCGGTAATGCCGGTAATGGCCTGTATTTAAGAAAATCGGGTTTTTGGCAAAGGATTACCATTGATTCACTCAGTAATACGAACTGGAGTGTAAACGGTAATACCATCGGTACCGGTAATGCGAAACTAGGATCATTGGATGCACAGTCTATCAGCATTATTACCAACAGCTTACAGCGTATACTGGTTGATGGTAATAGCGGGGATGTTACTGTAGCAAACCGATTGAATGTAACAAAAGCGATTACAGGATCAGATAGTATTTATGGTAAGAACCTGTATGCCCAGGATTCTGTAAAGGGTAACAACTTTGTTGTGGCAGATAGCTTATACCTTAAAAACCTGCAGTCTACTACCAGCACTCAGATACTGGTGATCAATCCTGTTACTGGAGCCGTTTCTCAGAGAACCTTAGACCCCGACCTTTTTCAAACATGGGCTATAGGTGCATTCGCCAATACAGATAATGCCAATGGACTGGAAAAGAAACTGGGAAGCTCAGGCCAATCGGATAGCCTCATATTACATGCTGCCAGTGTAAATGCACCGGGTGGTGTATCTACCCTTACCCAAAGCTTTGCAGGTACCAAGTCATTTAGGGACTCTGCTTATGTAGGCGGTACGGGTACGCCGAATTCCACCCTACAGGTAGGTGGTAGTGTATCGTACCATATACGAACTACTACAGCGAGTACAACACTGCTGGTATCGGATTATACGGTATTGGCTAATACAACAGGGGGTGCCATTACTGTTACACTGCCAGCGGCTACCGGCCTGGCGGGACGTGTATATGTGATTAAAAAGATAGGCACGGGTGATATTGCCAACCCGCTCACCGTTACCGGGAATATTGAAGGTGTTGCCAGTACCAACTATATGATTTATAATGATGGAACCTTTGTAAAACTCCAGGCAGACGATACAGGCACGAGCTGGTATATTATAGAGCGCTAATTGTTTTACTCCCCACAATTGAAACGGGCCCGGGTAGCAGTGTCCGGGTCTTGTTTCAATATGTTTCGACAGATCCTTTGTACCAATTATTTCCGCCATGCTGAGAATGCACAACGGTGTTATAAAATCCTTGCTGTTATTATGCATATGGTGTAATACAGTGGCGGTTTGCGCTCAGATAAAACTTGGCAGCAATACGGTTACCACCACGCGGTCTGCAATACTTGACCTGAACAGTACCAACCAGGGTTTGTTATTGCCGCGCATTACGGATACAAGTGCTACTACCGGTGTAAGCAAGTATTCACCACCCGACGGGATGTTTATCTTTTTTAATACAGATAAAAGCCTGCGTATTCGAAAGAATAGTTCATGGATAAGGGTAATAGATAGTGCAAATGCTTTACAGGCAGACTGGAACCAGACTACTACTACTTCATTGGATTATATTAAGAATAAGCCAACGATACCGGCAGCCCAGATACAATCGGATTGGAACCAGGCATCTACGTTAGCGCTCGATTATATCAAGAATAAACCAACCATTACAAATGGTACGGTAACAAGTGTTGGATTGAGTAGTACCGATTTTACTGTTTCAGGGTCTCCGGTAACGACTTCAGGCACCATTACTGTTAACCTGAATACCAGTGGGGTAACAGCGGGTTCTTATTCTACCGTTACTGTGAATAACAAGGGTATAGTGACTGCAGGCACCAACAGGAGCGTTAGCATTGTATCAAGAACACCGGGTTCTTCACCTACTTCTTACCAGGTATCAACCACGAGGGATGCGGAGGTGAGATATACAGTAACAATCAGTGCTTCGGCAACTTTGGGTGCAGGGTCTGCCGGGACTGTGTTCCTGGAGTCTTCCCCGGACAACTCAACCTGGACGACAGTAGGGCAGGTGACACATTCGATAGCATTGGGTGTTATTATTACCATAGCTGAAACAGCACAGGTAAGCGGATATATACCAGCCGGATATTATGTGCGACTACGCACTACAGGCAGTGCGACAATTACTTATGTTACCGGCCAGGAAATGCTGTATTAAGCAATTGAAAACGACACATGATTGAAGCAGTTATTAGCACATATCATTTTCCTGTACCTGTGTATGAGCCTGGCTATTGTAGCCGGTGCACAGCCTGCACAGGCTGATATCTATATACCCAAGGGCGGGAGTGTGTTTTTTTATGCGGCGGATACGGCTTCTATTTTTGGCAATGTATGGCTGGATGGTATGATGGGTAACCAAACGGGTAGCCGTATTAATTTCTTTGGCAGGCAATGGCATACGGGCAGTACCGCCACCTTACCGGATGAGTCACCATCTGGTGTTACCAATGTTGGTGGGTTGATTAATTTCCAACAGCCGAGCCCCTTGTATGGTAATCTGGGAAGGCAGCTGATCAATGGTAATTATGATGTTTTCTCATCGTCGGGTAGCAGTTATCCCTCTATTTTACTGAACAATTCGCTGGGGTTGCAGCTGGATAGTACCAGCTTACTGATCCGTCGGTCTTTACAGTTGACTACCGGTAAAGTGTACCTGGACAACAATAACTTATTAATAGGAGGGGCGGGTATACAGGGGATCATCAAAGGATATAACCAGTATAATTACGTGGTAACCGGCGATCTGCCTATGGGTGGTTTTCTATACCTGTATGGGATACAGGATAGTATTGCCAAGGTTGTGTTTCCTGTGGGTACCACCGATCTTTCCTATACGCCTATGGCCATTAAGAATCGTGGTAAGGCGAATTTTTTCCGGGCAAGGGTTTTTGATAAAGTATTTGATATGGGGCTAACAGGGAAAGACATCAGCGTTAAATCCGTTAATAAAACATGGATACTGGCGAGTGCTGACAGCAGCCTGTATGCAGACGTTGAATTGCAACACAACCTTGCTGATGAGGGGAATGAGTTTATTACTTACCGGAGAACCACTTTTGTAAGCCGGTTTACCAATGGAGCCTGGGATACGGCGGCTCCTTATGCTTTACCACTTCAGCCGGGTGATCTTACCACCGGGCCGGCAATTGTGAGTGCGGGTGATAATACCCGGTTATTGAATGTTACTACTTCTAATGGATACCTCTATACGAAATTCTCTAAATCGCTTGACCTGCCTCATTTATTTGCGGACGTGTTTAATTTCACGGCAGAGCGGTTATTGCCTGTATTGGCAAAGCTTGACTGGAGCTATACACAGGAGCAGGTAGCCGGTGTAACCTTTTATGAAGTGGAGAAGCGGCTGGAACCTGATAGTGTATGGAAAACCGTGTACAGTGTGCCTTATACAGCAGCCAATGCACACCAGTATAACTGGTATGACAATGATGTATATTATAGAACGCCTATCTCGTACCGGATAAAAGCATATACTGTTTCAGGGGCTTATTTCTATTCAGTAATCCGGACCATTCCGGGTGTGATAGACCCTTCTTATATCATCTATCCTAACCCAACCAATGGTATCTTCTTCCTGCAAACAAGAGACCTTGTGAAAGTTGATAAAATGCAACTCTACGACTTTGCAGGAAGGCTACTGATGGAACAAAAGATCAGTACCTTCCTTACCCGGTTTGATATTACGCCACTTGCTGCGGGTGGATATGTAGTGGTAGTGTTTGATAAAAACGGGCAGATGCTCTCTTCTACCAAACTGTTGAAGAATTATTAGTAATTACTACTTTTCAAATACCACGGTATCTGTAGAGGCTCCCAGTTTTTCCAATGTTTTGGCAAGCTCACTTACCATTGCATCGGGGCCGCAGAGGTAGAAATGCCTGCTAAAATCCCCGATATGTTGTTTGAGGAATGACTCATCAATCCGTGCTGTTGGGTATTGTGCTGACTTTTCTTTTGTAACAACAAAGTGTGCTTGTTGGCCCAGGATCTTTTGCAGTTCTTCCCTATAAATAATATCTTCAGCCGTTTTATTGGAAAAGAATAAGGTATTGCCCGCTGTTTTGCCTTCCTGGTATAAATGCCTGAGGATGGCAATAAATGGGGTAATGCCTGCGCCACCGGCAATAAAATAGCCGGGACCCTTGTATTCAATGGCACCCCATACATCCCGGATAATTAATTCATTCCCGGGTTCCAGCCTGTGTAATTTGTCGGTTATGCCGTGGTGATCTTCATATCGTTTAATCGTGAATTCGAGATATTTTTCCGTAGTGAGTGCCGTAAAAGTAAAAGGCCTGGTTTCCTCTTCCAGCCCGGGCTGGTTGATTGATACATCGGTGGCCTGGCCGGGTGTAAACTGGTATCCTTCCGGCTTTTCTATGCGGAAGCATTTTACATCGTGTGTTACCTGTTTGATGGATTGTATTTTTACTATTGCTTTCATGTGCCTGGGTATTCGGTTTTAGTTATGGGTTATGCTCCCTCAATTCCTGTTCCAAAGTGACTAATCCATTTTCCGGAACAGGAGAGACAAGTTACAGCAATCCCATGAATAAGAAATTGTTAACAGGCGTTTCATGCTTTCTTTTGAGATAATTTAGAATAGCAAATTAATACCAGATAAAGTATGAAAAAACTACCGGAGGATTTTGTATACCTCAAAGACATGTATGAGGATGCGTATTTCCCTGAAGTGCTGGTGGATAAACTCAGGGACATTCTTAAAGAAGTTGTTGTTTTTATAGAAGAGGGTAATCGTTCACAACAGGAGATACAGGATGTATTAGATGAGACTGTTACGAAGATCAATGAATTGCAGGAGGAGTTTGAATTGAATGATAGCGAAATTGAAACAGTGGCCCGGGAATCGATTGCTCAAACAGTAAGCGAGATTTTACATTATTTCAGAATAGACATTGATATCGAGGAGGCATTACGGGAAAGAGACTGGTAACCAAATAAAAAACGCCGCAATAACTGCGGCGTTTTTAGTGCCCAAGACTGGATTCGAACCAGCACATCCTTGCGAACGCTGCGACCTGAACACAGTGCGTCTACCAATTTCGCCACTTGGGCATTACCTGTAAAACAGGATTTGGGAGTGCAAATATAGGAGATTGAGTGTATTTACAAATAAGAAATTAGCTTTCAGCTCTCAGCTGTCAGAAATCAGGCATTAGAAAGGAGTTGCCCGGTTATACTACGAGTAAACTACAGCCCCTGATATCACTGTTATCGAGGCGTCCCCATACTTCAAAACTGCCATCTGGGTATACGATACCTACATCTTCGGTGGCTATAAAGCTGCAACTATAGATATTGGCTAAATCTATCACGTTCAATACGCCCCGGCCTTCTGTGCTGACGTTTAGCGGGTCTTCTTCATCCCTCACCAATACTTTCATCCAGGGGGGGCATACAAACCGCCCGTTGCCTTTTGAATAGGCTTGTGACAGCAGTTCCGTCATACCGTATTCGGAGTGTACGGAGGAGATACCCAGCCTGTCCCGGAGGTATTGGTGTACTTCTGCCCTGGTTAATTCTTTTCTTCTGCCTTTCATGCCGCCGGTTTCCATTACTACGGTGTGTTGCAGGTGGAGGGGGTGGGCTTCGGCAAAATCGAGCAGGGCAAAGGTTACCCCTATCAGCAATGTTTTTTGTTGCTGTTGCTCCAGTTCCTGCAGGGTAGCGGCGAGTTTATTGAAATCGTACAGGTAAAACCCGCTTTGCGGATGCCGGCTTATTTTGATCATTTCATCTGCCATTGCAATCAGGGAAGAATTGCTTCTTTCCAGGTAAGAGGGCAATAATCCTATTACACACCAGTCTTGTATGGGGCCATAGAACTGTTCGAAAGCGGTAACAAAACTTTGTTGGTAAATGGATTTATCTTTTACAAGGTGTTTGCTGTTAATCGTTTGCGTAGTACCGCTGCTTTCAAATACGAGTTCGGGGGTAAACAGCGTTGTGGTAACTGTATGGGTCTTAAAGAAGGAAATGGGCAGGTAAGGGATCTGGCATATATCTGCTACTGATACCCTTTGTTTACCAGGGTTGGGAAAATGATCGCACCATTGCTGGTACACTATATTGTGCTGGTACTGGAACTGAAAAGTATCGTTTACCTGTTGTTGAAAGTTGTTCTGTGTAACTGAGAAAATATTGTTAACGATGTTGGATTGCACTAGGTTGTGTTAAAATAGTTTGACTAAATTTGGCTAGAATATGGAAAATATGAAAGCAAAAATATTGATAGTACTTGTAATAGTAGCGGTAATTGCCAATTCTTGTTCCAAAGATCAATTTAGCGATAAACCCGTGCTTACTTTTTCAAGTGTGAATGCTACTTCATTTCCTCAGAACTCCCAGTTAACGTTTATGCTGGCGTTTACCTTTAAAACAGTGGCATTGGATACTTTGTTTGTATCCAGCTATTCACTGGTTTCCAACTGCCAGAATAGTACCGTTAATTTCAAGTATAAGGTGCCTGATTTTTCGAGTGTAAAGAACCAGAAGGGTGACCTGGAAGTGGATTATGTTGTTGGGGGAAGTTTGGTTACCTGCAGCAATAATAATGATACCGCTTATTTTAAGTTCTGGGTAAAAGATAAGAATGGCAACCTGAGCGATACGGTAAGATCTCCCAATATTGCCTTATTAAAATAGCGTAATGCAGCAGCCGGGTGGCTTTATAAAAGGATTGTTTTTCGGGAACTACTTTTATGGTACTTGTGCTATTATGCTTTCTATTGAGGCTGCCCTGCAACAATATGTTGCCCTCAATCCTGTTATTTACTATATCTTTCTCTTTGCGGCTACCGTATTGTACTATACAAAAGCATACATCACCCCGGGTGATGAGGGGCTGCAT
>Ga0207856_1000313_pt1 | contig 10362 bp, 9 predicted proteins | sample LuqExpMetageno21_FD_187779 | JGI IMG/M metagenome (GOLD analysis project Ga0207856, IMG submission 187779) | Tropical forest soil microbial communities from Luquillo Experimental Forest, Puerto Rico - Sample 21 (SPAdes) | ecosystem: Environmental > Terrestrial > Soil > Tropical forest ... | reverse complement strand
GCGGCTGGCACATCCGGCGCCGGCTCTGGCGCGGCAGATTGCCGCATGCGGAAATCCGTCGCTTGCGTGCGCCGCGCGCACCGTCCGACGCGTCTGACACCTTACGCGAGCCCGCCAGAGCACAACAGGGCTTCTGACTTATACTGGAATTTTTCCCGAACGGGCGTACAGTCATGCGTTTCGAAGGCTCATCGCAATACGTCGCTACCGACGACCTCAAGCTCGCGGTCAATGCCGCAATGACGCTCAAGCGGCCGCTGCTCATCAAGGGTGAGCCGGGCACGGGCAAGACGATGCTCGCGGAGGAAGTCGCGGCGGCCCTCGGCATGCCGCTTTTGCAGTGGCACATCAAGTCCACCACGAAGGCGCAGCAGGGTCTCTACGAATACGACGCCGTGTCGCGCCTGCGCGATTCGCAGCTCGGCGACGAACGTGTGAAAGACATTCGCAACTACATCGTCAAGGGCGTGCTGTGGCAGGCATTCGAGTCGGAGCAGCAGTCGGTGCTGCTGATCGACGAAATCGACAAGGCCGACATCGAATTTCCGAACGACCTGCTGCGCGAACTCGACCGGATGGAGTTCTACGTGTACGAGACGCGCGAACTCGTGAAGGCGAAGCACCGTCCGCTCGTCATCATCACGTCGAACAACGAGAAGGAGCTGCCCGACGCGTTCCTGCGCCGCTGCTTCTTCCACTACATCAAGTTCCCCGATCCGTCGACGATGACGCAGATCGTCGAGGTTCACTACCCCGGCATCAAGCAGGATCTGCTGCGCGCCGCGATGGAAAGCTTCTTCGAACTGCGCAACGTGTCGGGCCTGAAGAAGAAGCCGTCCACCTCCGAGCTGCTCGACTGGCTCAAGCTCCTGCTGGCAGAAGACATTCCGCCGGAAGCGCTGCGCTCGAAGGATCAGAAGCAGATCGTGCCGCCGCTGCACGGCGCGCTGCTGAAGAACGAACAGGACGTGAGCCTGTTCGAGCGGCTGGTTTTCATGAACCGCAATAACCGCTGAAAGGCGGCTGACGCACACGGAATTCCGGAGACAACGGCATGCTGATCGACTTTTTCTACACGCTGCGCGCCGCGAAGCTGCCCGTCTCCGTGAAGGAATACCTGACGCTGCTCGAAGCGCTGAAGGAAAGCGTGATCCAGCCGTCGCTGGACGATTTCTACTACCTCGCGCGCATGACGCTCGTGAAGGACGAGCAGTATTTCGACAAGTTCGATCAGGCGTTCGGCGCGTATTTCAACGGTGTCGCGCAGAAGGCGGATCTCGCGCTCGACGTGCCGCTCGACTGGCTCAAGAAGAAGCTGCAGCGCGACCTGAGCGCGGAAGAAAAGGCGCAGATCGAGAAGATGGGCGGCCTCGACAAGCTGATGGAGCGCCTGAAAGAACTCTTCGACGAACAGAAAGAGCGCCACGAAGGCGGCAGCAAGTGGATCGGCACGGGCGGCACGTCGCCGTTCGGCAATGGCGGCTACAACCCGGAAGGCATCCGCATCGGCGGCGACACATCGGGCAATCGCACGGCCGTGAAGGTGTGGGATCAGCGCGCGTATCGCGATTACGACGATCAGGTCGAGATCGGCACGCGCAACATCAAGGTCGCGCTGCGCCGTCTGCGCCGCTTCGCGCGTGAAGGCGCCGCCGAAGAACTCGATCTGCCCGACACGATCCGCAGCACGGCCGCGAACGCCGGCTGGCTCGACATCAAGATGGTTCCGGAGCGGCACAACAACGTGAAGGTGCTGATGCTGCTCGACGTCGGCGGATCGATGGACGATCACATCAAGCGCACGGAAGAGCTGTTCTCGGCGGCGAAGGCGGAATTCAAGCACCTCGAGTTCTATTACTTCCACAACTGCGTCTACGACTTCCTGTGGAAGAACAACCGCCGCCGGCACGTCGAGCGGCTGGCGACGTGGGACATGCTCCACAAGTTCACCCCCGACTACAAGCTGATCTTCGTCGGCGACGCGACGATGAGCCCGTACGAAGTGCTGCAGCCGGGCGGCTCGGTCGAATACAACAACGCCGAGGCGGGCGCCGTGTGGCTGCGGCGCATCGCCGATCATTTCCCGCATCACGTGTGGCTGAACCCCGAGCCGGAAGGCTTGTGGGAATATCGGCAGTCGGTGTCGGTTATACGTGAAGTGCTGGGGCACCGGATGTATCCGCTCACGCTCGCCGGCCTCGAAACGGCGATGCGCATGCTAAGCAAGTAAACTCTCAGGCTTTTCGCCCAGCGTATCGAACCGCGGCACCCCGCCCGCGGCGGTCCCGCGCTGCGTCGCCTCACGCAGCCGGCAAGCGCCCCGCTACACCTACCACGCAACACAGAGACACGCAGGATGACCTCTTCTTCCCCCGATTTTTCGAGCGCCAGGCGCGCCCCGCTGCGGCCGTTCGCCGATACCTCGCTGTCCGCCATCGTGGCCGGCTTCGTCGCGATGATGACGGGCTACACCAGCTCGCTCGTGCTGATGTTCCAGGCCGGCCGCGCCGCCCATCTCACCGATGCGCAGATTTCGTCATGGATCTGGGCACTGTCGATGGGCATGGCGCTGTGCACGATCGGCCTGTCGCTGCGCTTTCGCGCGCCCATCGTCGTCGCCTGGTCGACGCCGGGTGCGGCGCTGCTTGTGTCGTCGCTGCCGCACGTTGCGTATCCGGAAGCGGTCGGCGCGTTCGTCGTGTGCGCGGCGCTGCTGACGATGGTCGGACTGACCGGCTGGTTCGACACGCTGATGAAGCGGATTCCGGCAGGCATTGCGGCGGCCTTGCTGGCGGGCATCCTGTTCGAAATCGGCATCGAGATTTTCCGCGCCGCGCAGTTCCAGACGGCCTTGGTGCTGGCAATGTTCTTCACGTATCTCGTCATCAAGCGTTTTGCGTCGCGTTACGCGATCGTCGCGACGCTCGTCGTCGGCACGGCCGTTGCAGGCACGCTCGGCCTGCTCGATTTCAGCCGCTTTCACGTCGCGCTCGCCGCGCCCGTGCTGACGGTGCCCGCGTTCTCGCTGTCGGCGGTGATCAGCATCGGCATTCCGCTGTTCGTGGTGGCGATGGCGTCGCAGAACGTGCCCGGCATCGCCGTCCTGCGCGCGGACGGCTACCAGACGCCGTCCGCGCCGCTGATCTCGACGACGGGCGCGGCTTCCCTGCTGCTCGCGCCGTTCGGCTCGCACGGCGTCAATCTCGCAGCCATCACGGCCGCCATCTGCACGGGCCGCGAAGCGCATGAAGACCACACGAAGCGCTACATGGCCGCCGTCTGGTGCGGTGTGTTCTATCTGATCGCGGGCATTTTCGGCGCGACGATCGCCGCCCTGTTCGGCTCGCTGCCGAAGGCGCTGGTGGTCTCCGTCGCGGCGCTCGCGCTGTTCGGCTCGATCATGGGCGGCCTGACGAACGCGATGCAGGACGCACGGCAGCGCGAAGCCGCGCTCGTCACGTTCATGGTGACGGCGTCGGGCCTGACGCTGCTGTCGATCGGCTCGGCGTTCTGGGGACTCGTCGCGGGGCTGGTCACGCATGCCGTGCTGAACGCGCGCCGCGCATGACGGTACGCAGGGCGCGTCGCGCTTGCGGAATGGCACATGGCATCGAGGCGGAAACCGGCTGGCGACATGGCGCGAACGCCCTGATGGGCGAATGCGTCCGAACTGGCCGTGAGCGCGTGGGCACCCGCAGCAGGCGACCGCGGCCCGAAGCGGCCCTGCCTGAAGCGGCCCTGCCTGAAATGGCCCTGCCCGAAGCGGCCCTGCCAGAAGTGGCCCTGTCAAACCAGCATCTCCCGATCCGCCATAGAATAGAAGTATCGGGCGGCGTTCCACGGTAAGATTTCCTGCTGCAACGTGGACACCGCAGATGACGTGTGCACCCGGCCCGTGCAATTCGCGGCAACCTCGCGCCGCGTCATCACTCCCTGGACCTCGGCGCGCGTGCGCCTCGAAGCGAAGGCTCGACATGACTACTGCACTCGATCAACTCAAGCAATTCACCACGGTCGTCGCGGACACCGGCGACTTCCAGCAACTCGCGCAGTACAAGCCGCAGGACGCAACGACGAACCCGTCGCTGGTTCTGAAGGCCGTGCAGAAGGACGACTACAAGCCGCTGCTCGAAAAGACCGTGCGCGATCACGCATCGAAGCCGGTCGGCGCGATCATCGACAACCTGCTGATCGCCTTCGGCACCGAAATCCTGAAGATCGTTCCGGGCCGCGTGTCGACGGAAGTCGACGCGCGTCTGTCGTTCGACACGAAGGCGTCGATCGACAAGGCACACGAACTCATCAAGATGTATGAAGCGCAGGGCATCGGCCGCGAGCGCGTGCTGATCAAGCTCGCGTCGACGTGGGAAGGCATCCGCGCCGCCGAAGTACTGCAGAAGGACGGCATCAAGTGCAACATGACGCTGCTGTTCTCGCTGGCGCAGGCTGTCGCCGCCGCCGAAGCGGGCGCGCAGCTGATCTCGCCGTTCGTCGGCCGCATCTACGACTGGTACAAGAAGAGCGCGGGCAGCAACTGGGACGAAGCGCGCGACGGCGGCGCGAACGATCCGGGCGTGCAGTCGGTGCGCCGCATCTACGCGTACTACAAGAAGTTCGGTTATCCGACGGAAGTGATGGGCGCGAGCTTCCGCACGACAAGCCAGATTCTCGAACTCGCCGGCTGCGATCTGCTGACCATCAGCCCCGATCTGCTGCAAAAGCTGCAGGACAGCACGGACAAGATCGAGCGCAAGCTGTCGCCGGAAGCGAGCAAAAGCGCCGACATCGAGCGCGTGCCGACGGACGAAGCGTCGTTCCGCTTCCTCGTCAACGACGACGCGATGGCGACCGAAAAGCTCTCCGAAGGTATCCGCGTGTTCGCCGCGGATGCGGTCAAGCTCGAAAAAGCGATCGAAGCGCTGCGCTAAGCCGCCCTCCTGCTTTCATTACGCAAAACGCGCGCAGCCCGCAAGGCTGCGCGCGTTTTTATTTGGCATCCGCTTCCACGCGCGCCCGTCAACACAGATTCACAATCGACGCTGCAGCGACGACTACAATCGTTGGCACACGTGCGTTCGGGTTCGCGTCGAACGGCGTGCCAATCGAAGGAGACATCGATGCAAGTCCAACCCTATCTGTTCTTCAACGGCCGTTGCGAGGAAGCCCTGAAGTTTTACGGCGAGAAGCTCGGCGCAGAAGTGGTCTTTCAGATGCGTTTCAAGGACGCACCGCCGAATCCGCAGCAACCCATCCGTCCCGGCACCGAAAACAAGATCATGCATTCGACGGTCCGGATCGGATCGACGGAACTGATGGCGTCTGACGGCAACTGCGACGAGACGCCCGGCACACACACGGGCTACGGCCTGTCGATTACTGTCGACGACCGCTCGCAAGGCGAAAAAACCTTCAACGCGATCGCGGAAGGCGGCAACGTCGTGATGCCGTGGCAAGCCACGTTCTGGAGCACGGGCTTTGGCATGGTCGTCGACAAATTCGGCGTGATGTGGATGGTCACCAATCCGCACGAAGGCGACAAGCATCCGAGCTGATGCAACCGGGTTGCGGCTAGCGCGCAGCCGTTTCGCGCGCGCCGCCTTCGATGTTCCAGTTCGCTTCCGAAGCCGCCAGCAGCGCGCGCATGCGCTCCACCTGCTCCGCGAACCGCTGCGCGAGCCACAATGGCCCCTGCAGATCAGGGGCCGTTTCTTTTTCGGGTGACGCTGCCGGCTGCGGCGTCGACGATGCCCGTGACGCGGCTGCGTCCGGCATACGGAAATGCGTTGTGCCCGCGAAGCGCAATGCGCGCGCGGCGCCGAGCAGCGTCATGCGCACTGCATTCGCCTCCGCGCCGCACTGCTGTGCGAACGCGTCGCGCAGTTCGGCATGCGCGAGCGTACCTGTCGACAGCATTTCGAGCGCGCTCAGCATCGAACGATGCAAACCCTGTATCTGGTCGAGTTTCGCAATGGGCAGATCGATTTCTTTCGCAACGGACGGCATCAGCGAGCGCAGCTGCACGAGCCGCTTGCCCATGCGGATGAACGCGGCAACCTGCTCATCGGAGCCGATCGGCACGCCCGTCATCATCCGCGTGTAAATGCGCGCGCATTCGCGCAGATTGTCGGCGAGCAGGTAGCGCCATGAATATGTCGCGTGAAGCGGCAGCGCGAACGAAAACGCCAGCGCGATCACGATGCCGATCAACACGTTCAGCGTCCGCCAGAGGCCCGTGTCGATCATGTTGTCGCCGTGCCCCGCGACGATGCACATCGTGATGGCCGTCAACAGCGCGACATAGCCCGCGCTGCCGATCGCGAACCACGCGCATATGGCAGCGAGCACCGACATCAGCACATAGGTGAGCGCCAGCGAGTCGAACAGGTTCTGCTGCAGGATCAACGCCAGGCCCAGCGCGGCGCCAAGCAGCGTGCCCGCCGCGCGCTCGGCCGCCTTTTTGCGGATGTTGCCGTGATGCTGCAGGCCGCCGATCACCACCAGCAACGTGACCGACGACCAGATGCCGTGCGGAATGTCGATACCCGTCGTCGCGAGGATCGACACGAGCATCGCGAGGCCGACGCGCAGGCTGTGAAAGAACTTCGCGTGGCGATAGCGGTAATACGGCGACGTGACGGCGCGCGCGAGGCGGCCGATGCGCGTGCGGCGCGGCGCGAGACGCGCGGCGCCGGCGTCCTTCGATGCCAGCGGCTTGCCCGTGGTCGGCTCGGGTGGCGGCTCGGGTGGCGGATTGGATTGCGGGTCGGCGAGAGCCATCGGTTATCTCACGTGAGGTCGGCGCACATGCGCGAGCGAGCATGCAGAGACAGCCGCCACACGAGCATAAACGATGTCGGCCTGGCGCGGTGCGGGCGCCCGGTCATGCAAAACTGACGCGCCGCCATGCCGCGCCAAAGAAAAAGCCCGCGGCATCGGCTGCGGGCTTCGTGTGTCGGAGACGGATCAGGCTGCGCGATCAGGCCTCGTGCACATCCAGATAGTCTTCCGGACGCGTGCGGTCTTCGGCGTGCTTCATGCCGAATGCGCGCACCAGCAAACTGGCCACCACCGACACCACGAGGTTGACGATCAGCGACCAGACAGCCGCATAACCGGGAATCGCCAGGCCGCCGATGTGGATCGTGTAGATCGAGCCCGCCAGCTTCAGCGAGATCGCCATCCACGTGCCGACGGCGATGCCCACGGCCCAGCCGAGCAGCAGGCCGCGATAGTCGAGTACGCGCGTGTAGAGGCCGAGCACGATGGCAGGCAGCGTCTGGATGATCCAGATGCCGCCGAGCAGCTGCAGCTGGATCGCATACGTCAGCGGCAGGCCGAGAATGAACGCGACGGCGCCGACCTTGACGATCAGCGACACGAGCTTGGCAATGTTCGTCTCCTGCTCGTGCGTCATGTTGCGGTTCACGAACTCCTTGTGGATATTGCGCGTGTACAGGTTGGCGGCTGCGATCGACATGATCGCGGCAGGCACCAGCGCGCCGATGCCGATCGCCGCGAACGCGACGCCGACGAACCACGACGGGAAGAAGTGCAGGAACAGCGCCGGCACCGCGAAGTTCGGACCGAAGGCCTTGAAGTACGGCGCGAACTCCGGCATGTCCTTCACGCCCGCAGCAAGCGCCATGAAGCCGAGCAGCGCGAGCAGACCGAGCACCAGCGAGTACGCGGGCAGCATCGCCATGTTGCGGCGGATCGTGTTGCCCGACGACGACGACAGAATCGCCGTCACCGAGTGCGGATACAGGAACAGCGCGAGCGCCGATCCCACCGCGAGCGTCGCATAGGCGCTATAGCCGTTCAGGCTCGCTACGTCGGGTGCCTTGAGCAGCAGCTTGGCGGGCGGCACTGCGCCGAAGATGTGGCCGAAGCCGCCCAGTTGCGGCGGAATCACGATGATCGCGGCGGCGATCGTGATGTAGATCAGCACGTCCTTGACGACGGCGATCATGGCCGGCGCACGCAGACCCGACGTGTACGTGTAGGCGGCGAGAATCGCGAACGCGATGATGAGCGGCAGGTCGCCGACAAAGCCCTTCGTGTCGAAGCCGAGCGCACCGATCACCACTTCGATGCCGACCAGCTGCAGCGCGATGTACGGCATCGTCGCGACGATGCCCGTCACCGCGATGGCAAGCGCGAGCATGCGGCTGCCGTAGCGTGCGCTGACGAAGTCGGCGGAGGTCACGTAGCCCTGACGCTTCGCGATGCTCCAGAGTTTCGGGAACACGACGAACGCGAACGGATAGATCAGGATCGTATAGGGCAGCGCGAAGAAGCCGGTTGCGCCCGCGCCGAACACGAGCGCGGGAACGGCGACGAAGGTGTACGCGGTGTACAGGTCGCCGCCCAGCAGGAACCACGTCACGACCGTGCCGAAGCGCCGGCCGCCGAGGCCCCACTCTTCCAGATGCGCGAGATCGCCGCGACGCCAGTGCGCGGCGATGAAGCCGAGAATCGTGACGCCGATGAAGAACAGAACGAAGACGAAGGTTGCGGTGGCGTTCATTGGGCGCCTCCCTTCGAACGCGCCTTCGTCTTGAAGTACACGAGCGCCGTGATCACCGCGCTGATCAGCACCCACAGGAGCTGATACCAGTAGAAGAACGGGAAATCGAACAGTTGTGGTTCGACCTTGTTGTAGGACGGCACCCAGATCATCGCGATCCAGGGTAACAGCAACAGCCATAGCCAGTGCTTGCTGGCCTTGTTGGCGGCGGCGTCGTGAGCCATGACGTCTCCTCTTTCCTTTTATTGAATTGTGTCCCGCGTCTGGCGGGCAGATGGACCCGGCTACGGATAGCAGCGCGGGCGCCCCGAAAGCATCGAAAGAGTATCGGAGTGGCGAACGACCGGTCAAGCAGGGGTGACCCTAGACGCAACGGTGTTGTCAATAGGCGAAACGTCGCAGAGTGTGAGATCGGGTACGAAAGCAGAAATTTCTGCCGCTTCGTTGTGGAGCGCGGCGCAATACCGGCTGGATGGCGGCTGCCAGCCGCGCTGGCATTGCACCAGCGCGGGGCTCACTGGATCGCGACAGCGACGTGAGGCGAAGCGAAGTGGAGTGATATGAAGCAGCGCGACGCGATGCGCTTCAGATCGCGAACGTGCCGTTCTGGCCCGTCGACTCCTGCAGGCCCTTGATCCACTTGCGTGCGGGCAGCTTGAGTTGCGCCTCGATCAGCTTCGCGCGTTCCTGCAACTGGCTGAAGGGCACGTCGATGACCGGGCCCGAGAACGCGATCGCGATGCGGTTGCCGTCGTGCACTTCGGGCAATGCGACGACGCGTCCGTCGAACGCTTCGTTCAGGCGTTTCATATTGCGCACGAAGCTCGGATGATCGCCGAACAGGTTGACGGTGACGACGCCCGCCTGCGTCAGGCATGCGCGGGCGGCGCGATAGAACGCGACGCTGTCGAGCACCGGGCCGCGCGCCGTCGCGTCGTACAGATCGATCTGCAATGCGCCGACGGTGCCGTGATTCGCGCGGTCGTTGACGAACTCCCACGCGTCGGTTTCGCGCACGGTCAGGCGCGCGTCGTCGGCGGGCAGGCCGAACATCGTGCGCGCGGCAATGACGACAGCGGGATTCAGTTCGACGGCTTCGACCTGCGCGCGCGTCAGGTAGCGATGCGCGAACTTCGTCAGCGAGCCGGTGCCGAGGCCGAGCTGCACGATGCGCTTCGGCGTTTCGAGAAACAGCAGCCACGCCATCATCTGCTGTGCGTACTCGAGTTCGATGTGATCGGGCTTCGACAGGCGCATCGCGCCTTGCACCCATTCCGTGCCGAAGTGCAAATAACGCACGCCGCCCTCTTCCGAGAACGTCACGGGCGCGAAGCGCGGCTTGCGCGGCGCTTCGATCACCGATGCCCTGGCGATGTCGCCGAAGTCTTCATCGTCACGCGACGCGCGCGTTTTCGCGCGGGAGATGGTCTGCTTCGAGCCTGCCGGCTCTTTGCTGCGGAAAGCACGCGCCTCGGCCGAAGCGCGCTTGATCAGTTTCGTCATGTAAGGATGTCGCGCCACAGGCGCAATTTTTGGTCGAACGAGAGCATAGCATTGGCGGGACTGGACGACGGCAGCACCAGGGTCTGGTAACCCGCCTCGCCGATCACGGGAGCGAAACGTCCCGCCGTCTTGCCGTTGAAGCACACCTTCCTGAGCAACGGCGCGTACTCGCGCAGCGATGCGAAGTCATTCGGCGTCGCGTTGCGGATCGCCGCATCGAGACTGCCCTCGCGCGTGCAGGCAGCGAGCACGTCCCACACGCCGACGCCATGCTTCAACACGCACTCGAGGCGTGTCGGGTAATCGAGTTCGTGCAGCGGCTCGCCGATCAC
>Ga0207856_1000311_pt1 | contig 10393 bp, 10 predicted proteins | sample LuqExpMetageno21_FD_187779 | JGI IMG/M metagenome (GOLD analysis project Ga0207856, IMG submission 187779) | Tropical forest soil microbial communities from Luquillo Experimental Forest, Puerto Rico - Sample 21 (SPAdes) | ecosystem: Environmental > Terrestrial > Soil > Tropical forest ... | reverse complement strand
GGGACGTCCTGGAGTTGCTGGACTTCATGTCGGACGAGCCGCGCCAGGCGGTGCACGCCGTTCCTGGCCAGGGCGCCAAAGTCCCGGTGTGGATCCTGGGGTCCAGCCTGTTTGGCGCACGACTAGCGGCGATGTTGGGCCTGCCTTATGCTTTCGCGTCCCACTTCGCCCCGGGTCAGATGATGCAGGCGATCTCGCTCTACCGGACCGAATTCAAGCCTTCCGCGCACTTGGCGCAGCCGTATGTGATGTTGGGGTTCAACGTGTTTGCTGCGGAAAGCGACGAGCAGGCGCGCATGCTGGCGACGTCAGTGCAGCAGGCGTTCGTCAACCTGCGAACAGGCCGGCCGTCGAAACTGCCGCCGCCGGTCCCCGGCTACCTGGAGAGCCTGCCTGCGCAAGCGCGAGCGATGCTGGACGACGTGCTTTCCTGCAGCGCCGTCGGTTCGCCCAGCACCGTGCGCCAGGCGTTGCACGCGTTCGTTGAACGCACAGGCGCGGACGAACTCATGATCGCTTCCCAGATCTTCGACCACGACGCCCGGATGAAGTCCTACGCCATCGCGGCGCACGCGGTGCAGTCGGCATGAGCGAACGTGCCGACAAGTGAAGCCCGGGTTGGAGCCCCAGAGCAGGCGGGCCGCTTGGCTGGCGTATGGAAGTCTGCCCCCCTGAGCCAAGGGGAGTCTCCTCGGCACACGCCAGAGCGTCTCGCCGCCTTGAATGGGAACTTCCCGGCCCAGGCAAGCTCAGCCATTGGACTTCCTTCAGCTCCAATGCTTGCATCCTCTTCCCCGTCCCGCCGAAGCGTCCTGAAACTGGCTTCCGCCGGCTCTGCGCTTTCCCTGCTCTCCGCCGCAACGAGCACCGTGCTCGCCGCCACGGACATCAGGCCCACGCGCATGCCGGTGATCTTCGTAGGCCATGGCAGCCCCATGAACGCCATCTCCGACAACGCCTTCACGCGGCGCCTGCGCAGCTGGGGCACGGAGCTTCCGCGTCCGACGGCAATCCTTGCGGTGTCCGCCCACTGGCAGACGCCCGGTGCCACGCTCGTCGACGTGCAGCCGCAGCCGCCGACCATCCATGACTTCGGAGGTTTCCCGACCGCCCTGTACGAGATGCGCTATCCGGCGCCCGGCGCCCCGGCGATGGCTCGGCAGGCGCTGGAGGCCATCGCGCCGCTGCGCGCCCGCGCGAACGAGGAGTGGGGCCTCGACCACGGCACGTGGACGGTGCTGCACCACATGTTCCCGCGCGCCGACGTGCCCGTCTTCCAGCTGTCGATCGACTACGACAAGCCGGGCGACTTCCACCACGGGCTCGGGCGCCGGCTCGCGCAGTTGCGCGACCAGGGCGTGCTGATCCTGGGCAGCGGCAACGTGGTCCACAACCTGCGCGCCACGCAGCGCGGCGCTCCGGAGGCGGCGCGCGCCACCGCGCCTTGGGCGCAGTCCTTCGACGACGCGTTTCGGCAGGCGCTGGAAGCGCGCGACGACCAGGCGCTGGTCGCCTACGAGCGCCTGGACGCCGGCGCGCGCATGGCGGTCCCGACGCCAGACCACTACTGGCCCTTCCTCTATGCCCTGGGGGCGGCCGACCGCGCGGATGCGTTGAAGACGACCTATGCGTCCTTTCAGTCCGGCACGCTCAGCATGCGCTGCGTGCAGTTCGGCTGACGCTCAGATCGGGTGCGCGCACCGGATCTCCGGCGACACGGGGTCCTGATACGCCCGTCCTGACGCAACAGCGGCAATGAAGGGGCAGACGAGCGCCTGCGTGGAGCGGCGGCGCACTAAAGCCCAGCGCGTAGCACGTGATCGCGCAGCCGACGCCGTGGCCCTCGAACGCGGGGCCCCAATCGGCTGCTTCTGGCCGAAAGCGGCCCTCAGCACACAAATTGCGCCACGCGGCATCCAAGAAGTCCAAGGTAGGCGGCATCTGTGCACGCCGAGAACTGCGGTTCTTCATGTCCGGCCGCACGGAGGCGACCCGAAGCATTGGCTGCACCCGCTTCTTACAGAGGTGCAGTCAAAATGTCCGCTTCGGCAGGTGCGCAGCCCGCTTCGAAAGCAACCTATGCATGCCCGAAGGAATGGTTCGGCGGCATCCCGCCGGACTGCCCGACGTACACCTCGATGTCCCGCCTAGCGTCGGCAATCGCCTCTGCCTCCAGCTTCTTGCTGCCCCACCTCGGCTTTCCGGGGTAATCCGTCAGCGCCGTCACGCGTCTCACCAGTTTCCCGTTCAGCCTGATCGAATAGCTGCCGTGACGATCGGCCTCAATCTCGAACTCGCCCTGCATGATCTTCATGCGTGCCATTCTCGCAATGGCTCGAGGCGAATCAACGCCAGAAAAGAACCGTTACTCAGCGCCAACTGGCCAGGAGCCAGACAAGTCGCGTGAAAGGGCTGACGCCTCTGAGGCAAGGAGTTCGATTCACGTCAGCTTCTGGCCGATACCAGCCGCCTGGGTGTCGTCAGACTCGATCCGGTGCGTTCAACGCTACACCGACATCGTGCCAGTCGTCCAGTTAAGCGAGGTCGTCGTCGAGCGGTCGGATCCTTCAGAAGCAGGGGCCAGCAGGCATCGCCCGTAAGCGGCATTTGCAGTCGACCGAGCCGAACTGCTCGCGATTGGACGGTTGGAGGCACCGCTGAGGCAATCACGGCGGGATGACCGCTGTCGGGCGCCATACGAGCTGCCCACGAAAGAGACATCCTCGTGCCACGCTCACCAATCGCAACGGTGGCCGCTTGCGCGACGTTGTTCAATTGATGGGAGAACAGGAGAGCACATGACTTCCGCACCCGTGGGCCTTCGCCGCGCGACCCTCATGGTCGCCCTGGCAGCCTTCCTGCTGTCGGCCTGCGCCCAGTTGCTCATCAGCGGTGCCACGACGGGCGCCACGGTGGTGTACACCGACCGTCGCACCCCAGGCGTGCAGGCCCAAGATCAGACCGTCGAGTTCAAGGCGTCCAGCCGGGTGCATGAAACCATCGGTGACCGTGGCCATATCACCATCACCAGCTACAACCGCGTCGTACTAATTACCGGCGAGGTGCCGGTGGATGCCGATCGCGCCGCCGTGGAGCAGGCGGTGGCCCGCGTGGAAGGGGTGCGGTCGACCATCAACGAACTCGCCGTAATGCCGGCATCGGCGGTGTCGACCCGAATCAGCGATCTTGTGATGGTCGGCATGATCAAGGCGACCTACGTCGATGCGAAGGACCTGCAGGTCAATGCCTTCAAGGTGGTCGTCAATCGCGGCACGGCGTACCTGATGGGTCGAGTGACGGACCGCGAGGCGGCGCGCGCTGTCAATCTCGCGCGCGGTATCCGCGGAGTGCACAGAGTCGTGACGGCATTCAACATCGTCAGCGACGCGGAACTGGCAGGCGAGCGTCCCGCGAATGCACAAGCGCAGCCGACGACGGTGCCCAGCGAACCGGTTCAGCTTTCGCCCGCGCAGCCCTCGTCCATGAACTGAGCGACTGTCACGCAACTTCGACCCAAAGCCGCCGTGGCGCCGAAGGCCGGCATTGTTCACCACCGCAAGCCGGTCATGTGCCTCTGGTCATCGCGTCATGGGGCGTCCAACTCGAACGGCGGGATGAGGCGGCCATCGATGTCGACGAAGCCGTACTCCAGGGCCAGGTCGCCCACGCGAAGCGCGCGGCCGGTCTTGTCCATGACCCGTGGATCAGCCACGAGCGCCGCGACGGCACGGCCGACGTAATGCGTCGACTCGGTGCCGGCCAACGCAGGATGCTCTCGCCAGTGCCCCTCGTCGGTCCCGTGGCCGGCGAGGACGAACTCGGTGCGCATCCAGCCCGGCGATAAGGCCACCGAGGCCACGCCGTGCGGCTTCAGTTCCTGCGCCATGCCGAAGGCGAGCCGGGTCATCGACGCCTTGGCCAGGTCGTAGAACAGGTTACCTGCCATGTAGCGATCGCGGTCCCAGAATGTGGTGGTGACGATCAGTCCCTTTCCCTGTCGCACGAGCATCGGGGCGGCAAGGCGGCTGGCCAGCAGGTGATTCCGGACTCCCCGATCGAACATGGTGTCCCAGAGCACCATCGGGCGCTCCCAGAACGGGGCCTGGAAGATGCCGTCAAATTTCTCATGACCGCCCCAGGCGTTGTTGACCAGGAGGTCCAGTTGGCCTTGCTCTTGTCCGATCTGGCGGAACAGGGCGGCTACTTCGTCGGCATTGGTGTGGTCGCAGCGGACCGCAATGCCGCGGCCGCCGGCACGCGTCACCTCTTCCGCGGTCTCGTCAATGCTGCCTGGGACCTGCCTCATCCCCGAGAGGCGCTCGATCTCGGCGTAGCTTTGCGCCGGGGCACCGCGCATACTGCGTCCGGTGACGTAGACGGTGGCGCCCGCCGCGCCCAGTTCGATCGCTATTCCTCGTCCGGCGCCGCGACTCGCGCCAGTGACCAGGGCCACACAGTTGTTCAGTTCGGGCATGCTGTCGTCCTTTTTGAATCCATGCGCCGATGGTGCCGGCGCACAACTACGCCGTCTTGGAAAAACCCGAACCGAAACGCTGCAGGAACTGGCCGGGCGTCAGTCCGCAGAGCGCGCGAAACTCGTTGACCAGGTGCGCTTGATCGTAGAAGCCGGCCGTCAGGGCGAGCTCGGGCCACCGCGCACCGCCCCGCTGGCGCAGCAGCCGCAGGCATCGCTGCACGCGCGCCAGCCTGCGCCACGCGCCCGGCGACAGCCCGAACTGAGAGCGAAAGATCTGCTGCAGGCGGCGCTCACCGACGCCGACCGAGGCAGCCACGGTGCCCACTGACGGTAGATCACCGTCCGCGCGAAGCAAGGTGGCCGCGCGATCGGCTTTGCGGCGTTCCTCGCTGTCGACATCGCTCGTCATGGTCTGCAAGGTGGCGCAGAGCATGCGTGCACGCTCGGTGTCGCGATCCGATCCATGCAGCCGGTCGCACAGGCCGCGATGGCCGGCGCCCACCAGCTCGTCCCAGTCGACCACCTGCTCTGCCAGTTCATGCGCCGGAACGCGGAAAAGCGCCAGGGACGCGCCCGGCCGCAAGGTGACGGACAGGCCCGACAGGTGACCACGCATCGACAAGACGACCGCTCGCGTACTCGGACCGGCGACCCGGGCCGCACCGGAGCTGAAATCGACGATGAGGCGCACGGCACCATCGGGCAACACGCGTTCGCGGACCACCGCGCCGACAGGGAAGCGCTCGTTGTAGGTGATCAGGTGCGCTACCTGCCCCCGCAGCGCCGCTGGCACTGTGAACTCTCGCATCGTGCCGGCCGGGACAGTCGTCTCCGGCGCGTAGAGCGGGTCGCCGTCCAGCCGCAGGAAGAGCCGTTCATGCATGGCCGCAGGATACCCGGCCGCCCCGACTCCACGACCAGCGCTATCGAGCAGAAACGCCGGAAGTCGTCGTCGTAGACGGTCGCTCTGGCTGCTTCTGGAAGCGGACCTTGCTCCACGGGCAGTGCTTATCCGCCTGCGCCCTCGCGATGAAGCTGCGCCAACTGCTCGCGCAGATGTGTGTTTTCCGCCGTCAGGGCAGCCACCCGTTCTCGCAGCGATTCGATCGTGTCGTCGTCCCCGGTCGCAGTGTCATCCTGATGCGGCGATGACGGCGGCTCGGCGGCCGGCTTCTTGCGCGATTCGCGTACCCGCTTGGCGGCCTGCTTCAGTTCATCCTTTCCGCCGGTGGCCGCGGCCACTTGTTCTTCCCAGGGCAGGCTGGCCACCGTGGCCGCGGCATTGATCGAAATCTCACCGGCCTTGACGGCCGCCATGACCTCGGGCGCGGCCTGCTTGCGGATCTTCTCGATCTGCAGCACCTGGTTGCTGCTTAGGCGGGCCACCCGGGCCAGCGCCTCGCGCGTGATCTCCTGCACCTCGGCAGCGGGCGCAGGCGCGGGCGCCGCGCCTTCGGCAATGGCAGCTTCAGCAGCCGGCGCCTCGGGTGCCGTTTCCGGTGGCGTGCGTGCCACCCGCTCGGCGACGATCTCGCGCTTGCGCAGGGCCAGCACGCCGCGCTGGAAGTCCGACAAGCTCCGACGGCCCAGGTGCTGGTCGATCATCCACAGGTGGACATCCTCGATCGAGTGGAAGCGAGTGCTCTGCACGGTCTGGAAGGGCAGGTCGTGCTGCCGGCAGATGGCGTACCGATTGTGGCCGTCCACCAGCGTATGGCCCCACAGCACCAAGGCGTCGCGGCAGCCCTCGGCCAGGATGCTTCGTTCGAGCGCACGGTACTCCTCAGGAGTCAGCGGATCGATGTAGGCCTTGATTTCTTCGTTCACGAGAATGTCCATCGGGAAGTGCGTGGCTGGGGAGAATGCGGGGGACGCGCATTGTAGGCATGAGCCTGTCCCCGGAAGCAGCACCGTTCAGTTAGCTGAAGCGACCCCGGCGCAGCAAGGCAGCCGAGCCTCGCACCCCAATCGAGCCGCGAGGCCGTAGACTGCGTCCATCCATGGGAGGTCACTGCATGTCCGTTGTGCTCTATCACCACCCCTTCTCGCGCGCGGCGGGCGTCGTCTGGATGCTCGAGGAGCTCGGCATTCCGTATGAGCTTCGGTTCGTGGACATCATGCAGGGAGGCCAGAAGGCAGCCGAGCTCCTTTCGCTGAACCCGATGGGCAAGCTTCCTATCCTCGTCGACGGCGACGCCGTCGTGACCGAGTCGGCGGCCATCGGGCTCTACCTCGCGGATCGGTACTCGCTCGGTCGCCTCGCGCCGCTGCCGGACGATCCCGCGCGCGCGACCTACCTGAGGTGGTCTCTCTTCGCCCCGTCGGTGATCGAGCCCGGCGCGATGGCCAAGGCAGCGAACTGGCAGTTCAAGCCTTCTCAGGCGGGCTGGGGAGACCATGAGTCGATGCTGCGTGCGATGGAGAGCGCGGTCACCGGACGCGAGTTCCTCCTCGGCGACCGTTTCTCGATGGCCGACGTCATCTTCGGCGGTACCGTGCGCTATATGTTGCGCTTCAAGATGCTCGAGGCGAGGCCAGCCTTCGTCGCGTACAACGACCGCCTCGGCGCTCGCCCCGCTCTGCAGCGGGCCGACGCGCGCAATCTCGCCATCGCGAAGGAGCACGGCCTCGCTACGTGACGTGCGGCTGCCAAGACGCACGACTCATGAGCCGCCGCAGCCTCCCTGGCCGTCGGCGATCAACGTGGTCAATCTCGGACGTTGGCGGTCTACTGCCTCGCGCGCTCAGTAGGCGAGGGTGAACCGCTGGCCGCGGTGGGCGGGGCGTTCGAGTTCATCGATCATTGCCACCGCGTAGTCCTCCACCGAGATGCGACTCTCGCCGGATGCGTCCTGCAGCAACTCGTCGCGCCCGAGGCGGAATTGCCCCGTTCGCTCGCCCGGGGCGACGAAAGCGGCGGGACTCAGCATTGTCCAGTCCAGCCCTTTGCGCTGGCGTAGGAAGTCCAGCGCATCGCGCGCGCCGAGCGCGGACGCCTTCCATTGTTCCGGGAAGGACGGCGTGTCCACGAGTTGCACGCCCGGCGCCACGAACAGACTGCCGGCGCCGCCGACGACCAGTAGGCGCGGGGCCTTAGCCGTTTCCGCCGCCCTCACGATGGAGTCCAGGCCACGCAGGTAGTCCGCGCGGATGTCGCCATGGCTATGGCCGCTGAACGCGGTGATCACCGCATCGCTGCCCTTCAGGAGGGCAGCGAGCGCCGCGGTATCGAACACGTCGGCCTTCTCGACCTGCAGATGCGCCTGAGGCGGGATTTGTTCGGGCCGCCGCACCAGCGCCTTTACGTGATGACCGCGGGCGAGTGCTTCATTGCGCAAGGCGGTGCCGATGAAGCCGGAGGCACCGATCAAGCTGACGTTCATGGATCTTCCTGTAGGAGGGATGGAACGAAAAGATTCTGCGTCGATTCACTGGTTCGATAAACTGGCCAGTTCAGAAAGCTCTGTTCCTGAAATCTCGACAATCATGGAGAGCCTGGATCCACTCCTGGTGTTCACCGAGGTGGCCGAAGCTGGCGGCTTCACGGCCGCGGCGCAGCGGCTGGGCCTGACCAAGTCCGCCGTGAGCCTTCGCGTGCGGCAACTGGAAACACGGCTCGGGGTCGACCTGTTTGTGCGGACCACCCGCCGCGTGCAGCTCACGGACGCGGGGCAGCAACTCTTCGACGCCGCGGCCGGTCGCTTGCGCAGCGTGCAGGACGCTCTGATGGGACTGGCCTCGTCGCGGCAGGCGCTGACCGGGAACTTGCGCATCACGGCTCCGATCGAGCACGCCGCGAGTTCCATCGCCCCTTCGCTCGCCCGCTTCGCCGTCGCACATCCCCAGCTTCGCATCGAGCTGTTCGCCGCCGACCAAGTGCTGAACCTGGTCAGCGCCGGGATCGATGTCGCCATTCGCCTGGGACACCTGCGCGATTCCTCCGAGCGCGCCACGCAGCTCGCGGGCTTCGAGCAGTGGGTGGTGGCCTCGCCGGCGTACCTGCGCCAGCACTCCGCGCCCAAACGACCGTCGGACCTCGCCAGCCATGCCTGGGTGAGCCTGACCTTGCTGCGGACTCCGCTGACCTGGACCTTCACTTCCGCCAGGGGCAGGAAGGAGTCTGTGCGGGTGCGCTCGCGCCTGCAGGTCGATTCGAGTTCAACGCTGCGCGCCCTGCTTGAACAGGGCGCCGGCATATCGGTGCTGGACCACCTGTCTGTGCTGCAGCCCGTCCGTGAAGGAAGGCTCGTGCGGCTGTTGGACTCATGGACGCTGCCGCATGGCGGCATCCATGCCGTGTACCCGCCCGGCAAACACGTTTCAGCGGCTGCGAGGGCGTTCATCGACAGCTACCGCCAGGACCTGCAGCGCTGATCGGCATTCCACTCAGGAATGGGCCGCACAGGATTCGAGGTGTCTCACCAGCAGTTGCGCTGCATGCGTCAGCTGCTCCTCGGCCCGGTAGCAGATGACAAAGCGGCGCACTGCCCACGTTTCATCGAGAGGGACGAGCTTCAATCCATAGGCTTGCGCCTGCAGTTCGGCGGTCTCGCGCGGGACCACGCTGATGGCCAGGCCGGCGCGCACCACGCGCAGCGCGGCTTCGAAGTTGGTGACGACCACGCGCCGCCGCACCTGCGCGCCGACGGCCGCGGCCTTCCGCTGCAGCATCACTTGCACGGCGCTGTTGACCGGCAGGCTCACGTGGTCGTCGTCCAGCGTCTCCTCGAAGCGCACGGAGCGCCGGCGCGCCAGGGGATGGCGCGCCGGCACGGCCATGCACAGGTGGTCGGTGCGGTAGGGGCGGGTGCGAAGGCCGCGCGTGTCGGCGGCGTCCCAGCACACGCCCAACGCGCCCAGGCCCTCGCGGATGCCACGCACGATCTCGGGGCTGACGCGTTCCTCCATATCGACCTGGATCTGCCGGTGTGCAGGCCGCTTGAGAAAGGCCGACACGTCCTCGGCCAGCGATTCGGTCATCGCCGAGACCGACGCGAGGATGCGCACCTGTCCGCGTGCGCCGCCCGCGTACCCTTGCATGTCGCTCTCCAGCCGGGCCGCGCTGTCGAGCATCGCGCGCGCATGCTCCAGCAGCGTCTGCCCCGCGGCGGTGGGCACGACGCCGTGCCGCTTGCGAACGAGCAGCGGCGTGCCGACTTGCTGCTCCAGCTGGGCCAGCCGCTTGCTGATCGCGCTGCCGACGATGCTGGCGCGTTCGCCGGCGCGGGCAATGTTGCCGGCCTCGCAGACGAGCACGAACAGTCGCAGGGTGGTCAGGTCGAAGTCTCGCACCAGGTGTTCCGGTTCGGAATGCAGCCCTTCTCAAATGGCGAAGAACTGGCGGATCGGAAATTCTAGACTCGTGCCATGTCCTTCTCCGCCCCCCAGCTGCCTGCCCGTGTCACCGTGCGCGAGGTTGGCCTGCGCGATGGCCTGCAGATCCTGTCGCGCATCGTGCCCACCGCCACCAAGCTCGACTGGATCCGCGCCGCCTACGACGCCGGCCAGCGCGAGCTGGAGGTCGGCTCCTTCGTGCCCGCCCGCCTGATGCCGCAGCTGGCCGACACGGCCGAGCTGCTGGCGTTCGCGAAGACCTTGCCGGGCCTGGTCGCGTCCGTGCTGGTTCCCAACCTGAGAGGCGCCGAGCGTGCCATCGCGGAAGAGGCCGACGCGCTGCTGGTGCCGCTATCGGCCAGCCACGCGCACAGCATGGCCAACCTGCGCAAGACACCCGACGACGTGGTCGCCGAGCTGGCGCGCATCCGTGCCGCCCGCGACGCTGCCCACTCGCGCACGGTGGTGGAGGTCGGCATCAGCACGGCGTTGGGCTGCACGATCCAAGGTGAGGTGAAGGCCTCGGAGGTGGTGCGGCTGGTGCAGGCGTCGCTGGACGCCGGCGCCGAGGCGATCAGCATC
>Ga0207856_1000308_pt1 | contig 10418 bp, 12 predicted proteins | sample LuqExpMetageno21_FD_187779 | JGI IMG/M metagenome (GOLD analysis project Ga0207856, IMG submission 187779) | Tropical forest soil microbial communities from Luquillo Experimental Forest, Puerto Rico - Sample 21 (SPAdes) | ecosystem: Environmental > Terrestrial > Soil > Tropical forest ... | reverse complement strand
GGTCGCTCCGCCTGCACCGTATACATCTCAAGAAATGCAACGACGCGTACGGAGACCAATCCTCTCCGCATCGCTGAGCGCATTTTTAGCCGCGGCGAGCGACGTCGCCGCTGTAGTGCCAAGGGCATTGCCGTGCCAGGCACTTTATTGGAGAGAGATAATGAACCTGCGTACTTTCCTTCTGCTGTCGGCCCTTACGCTGAGCGCGCCGGTAGCCGCCCTGGCCGATAATGCAACGGCTGCCGCGCCCGACGGCGACGGTCCGGGCCGTCCTTCCGCCGCCGTCATGCAACACCTTGCCGATGGCCGCGTGGCCTTTATCGAAACGGCCCTGAACCTCAGCAGCGACCAGCAGAAGGCCTGGGCCCCGGTGGCCGATCTCCTGCGCCAGCAGCCCCGCCCCGACTTTGGCGATCGTAAGCCGGGTGAGCGGCCTGCCAGCCTCAGCGACATGCTGAGCCATCAGGCGGATGCCATGAACAGCCGCGCCGCCTACGAGCAGAAGCTGGCCACGGCCCTGAAATCGCTCGAAGCGACGCTCTCAGCGGAACAGAAGGAGACGCTGAAGATCGCCTTCTTCACCTCGCTCCCGCATCCGCATGGCCGGCCGGGCTTCGATGGTGGCTGGGATCACCGCCCCCATGGCGGCCAGCCGGAACAGCCGGGCAAGGCTCCGGCCGATGATCAGTCGCAGCCGGGCTGAGTAACGGCGGGCCGCACGGGCCATCGAGGCTGACGCCCGACCGCTTCCCGCAAATATCCGGTCACACGGAAATCGCATCCCGCTGGCAAGTGGGGTGCGATTTCACTATGTAGAAGGGCGAGATTGAACGACCGGACATGGGGAAACGATGCACCCGGCACTTTCATTTAGACTTGCGGCTGCCACCGCCCTGCTGTTGGCCGGTGCGATGAGCGATGGCTATCTGCATGGTGCCGCAGCCTTCCAGATGCGCAGCTATGCCACCGGCAAGCAGCTGTTTCAGGTGTGCAGCGACGATCGGGACAGCTGCTACATGTATGTCTATGGCGTCCTCGACATGATCATGCTGAGCGACGATTCCAAGCAGACCTGTACCTTCAACGCAGACGGCGTTGCCGGTGACAAGGCCGTCAATACCGTCCTCACCTATCTGACCAGCCATCAGGACCGCCTCGATTGGAGTGCCGCCGCCCTGGTGCAGAATGCAATCCGCAGTAAATTTCCCTGCCCCAAGAAAAAGCCGGCGGACAAGTCCGCACCGGACGCAGCCCAGCCGGACGCTGCTCAGCCAGACTCACCGCAGCCCGATTCAACGGCGCCGAGTTCGCCCCAGTAAGTCGGGCTCTGATGAAAGCTTGGGGAGGCGAAAGCCTGGGAATGATGCGGGGCTACCCCACGCCATATCCCAGGCTTTTCATTGCGCCGGTCGGCACGGCCGATAAAGGCCGGCCACCAAACCTATGTCGCTGCGTTGCCGCCTGACGCCTGCTTGCGCTCCGCCGGCAAGCGCGCGATCAGCGACGACAGATCTTCGGCGTGTTCCTCTTCCTTTTCCAGGATGCCTTCGATCAGGCGACGGCTGGTCGGGTCGCGATCGCCGAGCCAGCGGGCAATCTCGGAATAGGTTTCGATAGCGATGCGTTCCGCCACGAGATCTTCCTCGATCATCTGCACCAGATCATCGCCCTCCGAGTAATCGGCGTGGCTTCGACCGACCAGGCTCGCCGGGTTGAAATCCGGCTTGCCGTTCAGCTGAACGATGCGGGCGGCAACTGATTCAGCGTGCGCCTGCTCCTCCGCCGCATGTTCGAGGAACTCGCTCTTGACCGAATCCGAATAGAGACCGCTGGCGGTGTAGTGGTGCCGCTTGTAGCGCAGATAGCAGACGATCTCCGTTGCCAGGACGTCATTCAAGACCTTCACGACCTCGACGCTATCGGCCTTGTTGGCGGCGGTAACCGCCCCATCATCGAGATGCTTCTTTGCGCGCTCCCGGATCTTCTTCATGTCAGCGACAAATCCGCCCATCATGTTTCTCCCTCGTAGCGGTGTGATCCTGCAAAAAACACCCGCCATACCGGCAGGTTCCGACGCCTGCCGAGATGCCAGATCACAAACCGCAGAAACCGTCATCACGATCGGCTCCAACACGGCGCGACCAGCGCCCGCAAGAGCAGGTGCCGACAACGCAACAACGATGTGTGAAGATGTTCGACGTCCGTGGCTAATAGACACCAGTCGGTGGGCGAGGCTTTGCGCGCGACGCAGCGGAATTCTCACTCGGCTGCGCGGGCTCCTGCGCTGCAGAAGCCTGCTGCCTTGGCGTTCTGACCATCCGATACAAGAATGACAGCAGCCCATGCTTCGCGGCAGCGGCATCTGCCGCAGCCTCGTCCCCAGGCCCTGAACGCATGAACGACAATTTCAGTCGTGACATCGTCGGTACTTGCTGTCTTTCACAACGGTCAGCCTTGTTATCACTGCCAGGCCATGCTGCCTAGATTGGATTGATCGGGCTGCCAGCCAGTCATCCCTTACGACGCATCGCGGCGATGCTTTTCCACCACCGGCGTACCAACCTTGCCGGGACCCACTGCCTCCGGATCATGCGGCGCACCGAGCTCAATCAATACCTGGCGGAGCTCCGTCACCTGCTCACTGGTACGACCAGAGGACGTGTCATCACCGCTCGGCATATTCTCTTCACTTGCCGTCATCAGAAGTTGCAAATCATAGTCCCATTGCTCCAGCAGTTTGAGCTTCTGCTGCCGGGTAAACCGTTCATCTGCCAGAATATCCTGGGGCCGGCCGAAATGCTTGGCGACATCGGTCAGCAACGGCTCGAAGTGTCTCGCTTCCATGCTGCTCTCCTCGGTTTCGGTTCTGCCTCATCAGGACACAAAGTCCCGGGCTAGCGGAGAGTTCCCAGTTCGACGGGACAGCGGAAATATCCCTGACAAATTTACGTGAATCTTAAGAGCGACAGCATTCCGGCCGTACCGCGTCCCGCTCGCGCACGAGCTTGGGGAATACACCTACAGAGATGAAGGGCAAGTAGCCGGAGGCCGCACGCGCCTATCAACAGGGTACAGGACCTTTCGGCATGCACACCGGGAACCGGCGTCACTGGCGAGTGCGATCCCGCTTGTGCGGGCATCGCGCCTCACCAGATCAACGCGGGCAGATGCGTTACTTGGCGAAGCTCTTCAGACGCTGGTAGAGCTCAGCATCGATCGGCAGGCCTTCCTTGGCGAGGCGCTTCTGATTTGCTTCGCGCCGCGCATTCGGCAAGCGGGCGCCTTCCTGTGCGGTGATCGACTTGGCAAGGGCCGTCATCTGCTTGAAGAAGGTATCGCCCGAGAAGAGATCCGGCGCGATGGCGATGAAGAACTGGCCGCAGCCGATCGGCCGGCCGTCATCATCGACGAAGGAGCCCATCTGCGGGCCGCGATTGGCGCCGGCGAGTGCCGCGCACATCACCTCGACGATCAGGCCCTGGCCGAAGCCCTTATAGCCGCCGAACGGTGCCATGGAGCCTTCCAGGCCCTTGGCCGGATCGGTGGTCGGCTTGCCGTCCTTGTCGAGCGCCCAGCCGAGCGGAATCTCACGCCCCTCTTCGGCGGCGCGCTTCACTGCCGTCCAGGCCACGGCCGAGGAAGACTGATCGATCAGCACGGCGATCTTGCCGCGCTTGCCTGGAACCGCGAAAGACATCGGGTTGGTGCCGATCAGCGGCAGCTTCCCACCCACCGGCGCGATGGCCGGGGTCGAATTGGTGAATCCGAAGGCGAGCAGGCCATGACGCGCCAGATAGCCGGTATGATAACCGAGCGTCGCCGCGTTGTAGGAATTGTGCACCGCCATGCCGGCGATACCGGATTTCTGCGCCGCCGGGATCAGTTTCTCAAAGCCCTTCTCGATCGCCGGATGGGCAAAGCCGCTGCGTGCATCGACGCTGAAAGCGACCTTTGAGCTCTTCTTCACCTTGGGCTTGGCCTTGCCATCGACCTTGCCGCTTTTGAGATGCGCGCAATAGTATTGCAGCCAATAGAAGCCGTGGCCTTCGAGGCCGCTCAACTCGGTATCGAGAATGGCTTCGGTGAAGTAGCCGGCATTGGCCGGCGCCGTTCCCGCCCCGATCAGCGCCTTGGAAATGAGGCTGTGCGCCGCCTTCGGTGTCAGCTTCATCTGTTTCGTTGCCATTCAATCCCCCGTTTCTTGTTCATTGCCACGACGATCCATATACGCGCACGCTGTCATTCGGCCTGCCGGAAGCAGCTTTGACGGTTTATAGCCACGATGCCCGCAACAGTCGTCCTGACGGTCGAAGCCTGCCAGCACGACCACACATGCCGCAACGCAAATCCGTCATATTTCCACATTCAGCAATATTTCGATCGAAACATCTAGTTCATCAAACGGTCACGCGCCACCCCTAGAGTTTCCCGCGCTGGGCGCTGTGCATCGCCGGCGCCCAAGGCCAGGTTCACTTCCATAACAGGATTTCCATAGCAGGAGGGCGATATGCTCAATCGGTGGGGTAGTTTCATTCTGGCGGCCGGCATGGCTGTCTCTGTCGGCGCGATTGCGGCGCCGGCTTATGCTGCCAATGCAGCGGATTGTCCGAATGGCGGCGAAGTCCGGTTCGGCGTCGAGCCCTATGACACGGCGCCGAAACTGGCCCCGATTTACGAACATATCGGCAAGCTGATCGGCGACAAGATCGGCTGCGAGGTCAAGGTCTTCGTCACCACCAATTACAATGCCGAAATCGAAGCCATGCGCAGCGGCAAGCTGGAGCTCGGCGAATTCGGCCCGCTCGGCTATGTCCTCGCCCACCAGGTCGCGAAGGCCGAAGCCATCGCCACTTTTGCCGACAAGCAGGGCAATCCCTCGACTTATTGGGCCAGCATCATCACCTACCCCGAATCCGGCATCAAGACGCTGCAGGATATCAAAGGCCATTCCTTTGCCTATTCCGATCCGGCCTCGACCTCGGGTCACCTGTTCCCGTCCTATGCGCTGCGCAAGAACGGCATCGATCCGGACAATGATGTGAAAGCCCTCTATGCCGGCAGCCATACCGCGTCTTTTGAAGCGCTGCGCAACCACAAGGTCGATGCCGGCGAGCTGAACAGCCAGCAGCTGGAAGCGGCCACCCAGCGTGGCGTCTACAAGGATGGTGACGTGGTCTTCCTGTGGAAGTCTGATCCGATTCCGCTCGACCCGATCGCCATCCGCGGCGATCTCGATGTAGCCTTCAAGCAGAAGCTGACCGACGCGGTACAGAACCTCGATCTGTCGCAGCTTTCGGCCGACGATCTCAAGATCATCGGCGATGAAGGCGGCAAGCTCGTGCCGCAGCAGGATGCCGCCTATGACAACATCCGCGATCTCGTGAAGACGCTGAATATCGACCTGCAGAAGCTCGATTAATTCACCACAACCTGGTTTGGCCCGATGTCTTCCGACATCGGGCCAATTCTCTATTTGGCTGGTCTTTATTCAGCCCGAACTTCGCCGCGACGAAGAAAGCAAGGAGGAGGCAAGATGCTAGAGGTCCGCAATCTCTCATTGACCTATCCCAATGGCAAGCAGGCCTTGACCAGTGTCAATCTCAGCGTGCAGCCCGGCGAGCTTGTGATCCTCCTCGGCGGCAATGGCAGCGGCAAGACCACCATGCTGCGCTGCCTCACCCGTACCTTGCAGCCGAGCTCCGGCCAGGTGATCGTCGATGGCTGCGACTTGACCGGTTTGCAGGGCGAGAAATTGCGTCAAGCCCGGATGAGCCTCGCCCTCATCTCGCAGCATCCGAGCCTGGTGCGGCGACGCAGTGTCCGCGCCAATGTTGCCTCCGGTGCCCTTGGCCACTATAGCGATACCCTGACGGCTTTGGGCCGGGTGCCGCGCCCGGAACTGGAATCCGCCTCACATTTTCTCGCCGAAGTGGGGCTCGAACATCTCGCCGAGCAGCGCGCCAGCACGCTCTCCGGCGGTCAGGCGCAGCGCGTCTCCATCGCCCGCGCCCTGGCGCAGCGGCCGCGGGCGCTATTGGCTGACGAGCCCATCGCCAGCCTCGACCCGGAAGCCTCGGAAGAAATCATGCGGCTGCTGAAGCGCCTCGCCAAGACCGACAACCTCGCTGTGCTCTGCGTGCTGCATCAAGTTGATCTCGCTTTGGACCATGCCGACCGCGTGGTTGGCATTCGCCATGGCAAGGTCGATTTCGACCTATCGCGCGACGACATCTCGCGCGATCGCGTTCGCAACCTCTATCTGAGCGAGGCCGCGTGACTGATCGTTCCAACACCATCGATATGCGCCTCGCCACCCAGGCTCATTCGCTGATCCACAAGCGGGGGCTCAGCGGCGTGGTACAGTTCACCATCCTGCTGGGCGTCGTCGCCATCATCGCCCAGTCGCTTTATGTCGTGCAGGCGCGGCCGCAGGATCTCATCACCGGCGCCCATGGCATGGCGGATATCATCCGACGTGCCATGCCGCCGGATTTCTCCAAGCTTAAGAGCGAGATCTGGCCGACTTTAGAGACGATCGACATCGCCATTTTCGGCACCGTCGCCGGCGTCATCATGGCACTACCTTTGGCGGTGCTGGCCGCCCGCAACGTGACGCCGGCCCGGTGGCTCTATAGCGTGGCCCGCGGCATCATCGGCTTCACACGCTCGGTGCCCGATCTCGTCTGGGCATTGGTCTTCGTCGCCGCTGTCGGCCTTGGGCCCTTCCCCGGCGCGCTCGCCCTGGCGGTGCATTCCGTCGGCATGCTGGGCCGCCTCTTTGCCGAAACCATCGAGCAGATGGATATGGCCCCGGTCGATGCCCTGTCGCTGACGGGTGCGCGGCGCATGCAGGTCTTCACCCATGGTGTCCTGCCCTCGGTCATTCCCTCTCTGCTCGGTATTGCCCTCTACCGCCTGGACGAGAATATTCGCTCCTCGCTGGTGCTGGGCTTCGTCGGCGCCGGCGGCATCGGCTTCCAGCTGCTGACGGCGATGAACCTCTTCCAATATCAGGAAGTCTCCTTGCTGCTGATCATCGTCTTCGTGGTGGTCCTCGCCGCGGAACACGGTTCAGCGATCCTGCGCGCGAAACTCAGCTGAGTTCACGCATGCACCCGGCCTGGCGGCCCTCTCTCCCCGCCAGGCCGGTTGACATCGACGGAATATGGGGCGCCGATTTGGCGGCTTCGGGTACCTAGGCTTGCAGTAACAGCAACAGCTGTGCGCCGGCAGCACTCAAGGCGTGGCTGTTGTCGATTTCGCAGACCGGCCTGGACATGCTCGCCACATCGACCTGGCGCTCGATGCGTGCCTGGATATCACCGCCGGATTCACGCTGGCGGGATTGCAAGCGGGCCAAGCGAATCTCGGCCGGCGCAGTGACCAGCACAGGCTGCAAATCGGGATAGCGCGATGCTGCCTCGGCAAGGTAAGCCCGCGAGCCATTGACCACGACGGCGATGCCATCGGCGAGCCAGAGATCGATCTCCCGGCCGATGCCATAGCGCAGCCCATGGCTATGCCAATCGAGCGCAAACCAGCCGGCCTGTTTGCGGCTTTCAAACTCCGCCTCGGTGAGCGCGATATGATTTTCCGTATCAGCGGCCGGCGGCCGGGTGATGTAGCGATGGGCAAAAGCCATCCGGGCCGGGTCGCCATGCAGGCGGGCAAAGTTGATGACGCTGTCCTTGCCCGCGCCGGAGGGACCCATCACATAGATCAGCCGGCCCGGGATCAACCCATTTGCCATCACGCCGACCGGGCCGCGGGTCGCTTTTTCGCCCGCTCCAGATCGGCATATTTGCTGGCGAAAGCGGTGGCATCCAGGGTGCGGAAATCCGGCAAGGCGGCCCGCAATCGTTCCGGGCTCCAATCCCACCAAGCGATCCGCTTCAGCAGATTCTCGGTATATTCGTCGACCCGCCGGCGAATGACCCGTGCCGGATTGCCTGCAACGATGGTGTAGTCCGGCACATCCTTGGTGACCACGGCGCCGGCACCGACCGCCGCACCGGTGCCGATCGAACGCCCGGGCAGGACAATGGCGTTATGGCCGATCCAGACGTCATGCCCCACGGTTACCCGTTGTGCATGGCGCCAGGCGAAGATGTCGGCATCGTCATCTGCAGCGAGATGATGCGAGCGGCTGCGATAGGTGAAGTGATGCTGGCTGGCCCGGCTGGTCGGGTGGTTGGTCGGGTTGAGTCGCACGCCGGCGGCGATGTTGCAGAACTTGCCGATCACCGCGTTGAAGATGTCAGCGCCCTGCACCGCGTAGGACCAATCACCGAAATAGACTTCGAGGAATTTGCAGTCCGGCCCGACAACGGTCCAGGTGCCAAAGCGGCTGGCTTTGATATAGGCACTCGGATGCAACATCGGCTCTTCAGTCATCTCATGACCATCGGCCCAGGGATGCTGGGGCTCACCCTGCTCACGGAAATACATCTTCTCGCTCACATACATGATCAAGCCACCCTTTGCCCCTGGCACCAGACCATATTGGCGACAGGCAATGAACCGCGTTTCGTCACCCGCACAAGGTCGGCACGCCGGCCAATCTCGATCCGGCCCCGATCATCGAGACCCATCGCCTCGGCCGGATTGTAGGTCGAGAGCCGCACCGCCTGGGGCAGCGTGTAACCAAGCTCCTCAACCAGCTTGAAAGTCGCCGGCAACAGGCTCGCCGGCACGTAGTCGGAAGAGAGGATGTCGACCAACCCGCGCTCGGCCAAAGCCAGGGCCGAGACATTGCCGGAATGCGACTTGCCGCGCACGATATTCGGGGCACCGGTCAGGATATCGATCTCGCGCTCGCGCAAGGCATGTGCCGCTTCGAAGGTGGTGGGGAATTCTGCAACGACGGCCCCGGCCTCCGCCGCCTCCGCCGCATGGGCCGGTGTCGCATCATCATGGCTCGCTAGCTTGATGCCCCGGCGCTGCGAAAGTTCGATGACAGCGACACGATTGGCGTCACCATGCTCTGCTCGGTCAGCCCGGCAGCGGGCAATGAAGGCCTCCAGCTCACTGTCGCTCAACTGGTATTTGTTCTTGTAGTAGGTCTCATATTGCGCCAGATCGGCGAATTGCCGCTGGCCTGGCGTATGATCCATCAGCGACAGCAGGCGCAAGCTCGGCGTCGCGGCGAGATGCTCCAGATGCGGCAACAATCCGGCATGGGAAATCTCGCAGCGCAAATGGAGGAAATGCTCGATCCGCAGCATGTCCTGCTGCTGGCAGGAAGTCAGGCCCTGGACCATATCGGTCAAGGTACGCAGGCGGTCGCTGCTGTGATTGACGTCGCCAATCGAGACAGAATCGAAGACCGTGGTGATGCCGGCGGTGGCGATCTGCGCATCATGCGCGACCACCGCCGATTCCGCCGGCCAATGTACCTTGGGCCGCGGGGCGATATGCTTGTCGAGATTGTCGGTATGAAGCTCGATCATTCCCGGCAGGATGAAATCGCCGCCGCAGTCTAGCGCGCCGGCAACGGTACTACGCCCCTGGTCGATCCCTATGATCGTGCCGTCGCGGACGAGCAGGCTGCCCTCCACGACGTCATCTGGCGTGACAATGCGGCAACCGGTCAAGGCAATCTCTGACATCATGCAGCCTGTGCTTTCAGGGAAACGGGGAATAAGCGGGTCGCCAGGGCGGCGCGGGTCGCCTCCTCATGGCAGATGGCAATGATCGCCTTGCCGGCCTTGCGTGCCTCCTGCAGCAGCTCGACGACGGTGGCGCGATTGGCAGCATCAAGCGAGGCGGTCGGCTCATCCACCAGCAGGATTGGATGGCCGGCGATCAGGCCGCGGGCGATATTGACGCGCTGCTGCTCACCGCCGGAGAAAGTCGCCGGCGGCAATTCCCAGAAGCGATGCGGCAGCGCCAAGCGCTCCAGGAGTTCAGCAGCCTTGGCGCGGGCTGCCGCACGATCAATACCCAGTGCCAGCAGCGGCTCAGCCACGATATCGATGGTCGGCACCCGCGGAATGACCCGCAAGAACTGACTGATATAACCCAGGGTGCGGCGGCGCAAGGCCAGGATCTGCCGCGGCGTCGCCCGGACAAGATCGACCGCCTCACCGTCCTGGCGCACGAAAATGGCGCCATGGTCAGCCCGGTAATTACCATAGAGCGTGCGCAACAGCGTGCTCTTGCCGGCGCCGGAGGGACCGTCCAGCACCACGCATTCGCCGGCATGGACCGCAAGGTCGATATCGGCCAGAACCGCGAAACTCAGATGATCGCGGGCATGCAATGTGAAGCTTTTCGCCAGATCGCGCGTTTCCAGCGCCGGCTGGCCGGATGGTGGGGCGGAGGCGGTCATAGCTGCAACACCGAAGAGACGAGAAGCTGCGTATAAGGCTGATGCGGGTCGTCGAGTACCTGATCCGTGAGACCGGTCTCGATGATGC
>Ga0207856_1000307_pt1 | contig 10428 bp, 10 predicted proteins | sample LuqExpMetageno21_FD_187779 | JGI IMG/M metagenome (GOLD analysis project Ga0207856, IMG submission 187779) | Tropical forest soil microbial communities from Luquillo Experimental Forest, Puerto Rico - Sample 21 (SPAdes) | ecosystem: Environmental > Terrestrial > Soil > Tropical forest ... | reverse complement strand
ATAAAACCCCTGCTTTAACCCTATTTTTTTATAGATTTTAATACCCTTTTGTTTTACTCTGGTTTTACTCTCGTTTTGGTCATGTTTTGTTCATGTTTTACTCTGCTGCGGAAAATCCCGAAGATGACCAAAAGAAAAGCAATACCAGGGGTGGAGATGAGGGGAGTATTTTCAGGAATAAGCCTTCATTTGTAATTTCAGTAATTAAATTAGTGGAACTATGGCTAACTTTTCTGTTCATCCACCTTTGAGTAATGTGCAGGCAGAACTACTGAAATTGTTTTCTGCCGAAATACCGGAAAGCCATCTTATTGAGCTTAAAAAAGTTATTGCGAAATTTCTGTTGGATAAAGCACACGATAAGGCTGATGCAAAATGGGATGAAAAAGGGTATACAGATGAAAAATTGCAACAAATATTAGAGAAGCAATAATGCCTTCCCTAAAGGCCCTACTTAGTTCAATTTCCCGAATTATAGCTGTGTTTGCAGGTAGTGCTCAGCTAAACAGCTTTATTTAAAGTAAAATCTATTGCAAAGCGTACAAACTCATTTAGCGACATATTCTTTGTAGCGGAGAAAAGTGCGGCCTGCTTGTGTAGCTCTGCAGGTATGCGAACATTAAAGCTACCCTTATATACCTTTTCAGGTTCTTTGCCCAGGCTTTTACAGGTTTCGAGATAGTCTGTAATGGCTTCTTTAAATGCCTCTTTTAATTCAGCAACGGTATTGCCATCGAATGTGATGGAATCATTAATGCCGAGGATTTTGCCAAAAAATACTTCATCTTCAGCACTAAAGTGAATGCTGGCAAAATAATCTTCATATTGTAAGATGTCAGTCATCTTTAAATTTCCCTTTTTCTTTGAGAGAAGCTACTACTTCTTTTAGCTGGTAGTGTTTCATAATACTATCCGGATGGGGTTGATGTAAGCTGATAACATGCCCATCAACATCAGCGAATTTTCTTCGTGAACCGCCAGTTTTGCCGGTTTTAACTTCTGTATATCCAAAATGAGCTAATACTTTAGTTAGTTCATCCCATGTAAAGTCCTTTGGTAAGGACAGTAGTTTTTTAACCAATTTGTCGATCTGTGCCATCGAATACAATTAAGTAAATGAATGTGCCTGGTGTGTCTACTCTGCATATGTGCTAACTTAAGGTTTAACTGCTCTAATCTTCCAAAAGATGCAACTGGAATTTAGTTGCAAATTAGTGGTAAATTTTGATACTTACAAGTTTTTTGCTTTAATAAAATAGAGGGTTATCGCCCATTATGCCGAAATAAATTCAGCATGAGGGGTAATGCAATACATTAACATACAATATATTTAAAGATAAATTAGATTACTAATATAACAATAGGAGCCCTTGAGACAAGTTCAGGATGACTTTACAAAAATGTAAACTGTTATTCATCTACAAGCAGCTTACATACCTTAACATCCAGGAATTTAGCAATCTCAAATAGGGTGGCAATGTTTGGCTGGCTATCATTAGTACACCAACGAGATACAGTTTCTGGCTGAACTCTTAGATGTTCTGCCAGTTCTTTGTTTGTCTTTTTCTTTTCAGCAAGAACAACCTTTATTCTATTATATTCTGCCTTTGCCATTAAGCGATTAGATGTCTAACAAATATAATCAACTGATTATTAATCGTCAGTATTGCAACAGTAGTATTGATTATATTATTTATCAAATAAATGATAATTATTATCATTTATTTGATAAATAATATTACATTTGATATAGCTATTTAACTATAAATAATTATCTACTTATGGCCATAATATTCAATACATCATAATGAACTGATACATTTGCGAACACACATATTATTTCAAACGTGTTTGCTTTATTCTCGTTACTGAAAACTACGACCTTTCATTAACCACGAGAACTAAGGTAAGTCGTTCACGTCTTGGCGTGGATGTTCTTAGTCGTGGTTATAGGGTGTCGTAGCCCTTCAGTAGCGATTAAGACTTCACGCCTCTTTTATGCCCCCACCTATAAGAGGTAGTTCCAGACACCACCATCTCCTCATCTTTTAAACTACTCTCTTAACATGAAAGCTAAAACCAAACAGGAGCTTATCATCTCCCTTATACACGATGATCTCATACATGCAAAACTGATCTATGGCATGAATGACCTCGGCCTTAGCACCGAAGGTTATTTTATAGACTTGGGTAATACCATTATCAAACTAATGGGCTTTACAAACACACAGAATGAACAGGTGTTTATGCATTACCTCGATTTGCAGAAGCAGGCAAAATTTGTTGCTATCATAGCAGGCAGTAATGCTATGCACCAGCTGGCACAAGACATTTACCATGAGTTGAAATTTCAAAAAAGCTTTACCTATGAAAGAAATAAATAACACAGGCCGTGGCCAGCGAAAACTAAAGGTTTACTATAGATCAGTAGTGCAGAAAACCATCTCCATATTTATACCCAGACCATATAAAGACGTTCCTGAAATCCGTTTATGCGGCAACTGGTTAAAAGATATTGGCTTTGATAGTGGGCAGCTTATTATGGTTACGCATGAAATGAATAAGATAGTTATTACTTTACGCGAAGAGCCTCCCACCAATCAAAATCTCAATACCACATCTCCCCCTACTGCGTAACCTGTACAGGTAAGTACCCTCCCTTTGGCTATCTCATCGTCAAGCAGCACTTCATTGTGCCACATCCATACTTTACCTTCTACACAGGTAGCTGTGCAGGTACCACATTGGCCGCTCTCACAACTATAGGGTACGGGTATTTGTAATTGCTTGGCTGCCTGTAAAATGGTGGTAGGATACTGTGCATCGAACTCGTATTCACGCTCCTGTAACTGTAGCGTGATATGGTGGGTATCCTTATCGGGTGGCTGTGGCCGCTTTACAGGCTTTTCTACATTGAAGATTTCTTTCCTGATATTCTCGACCATCACTCCTTCACTCTGTAGTTTGATGATGATCATCCGCATATAATCGTAGGGGCCACAGAGGTAGAAGAGAATATTGTTTAAGGAGGTAATGGCGAATTCTTTTAACAATACTTCCAGCAGGCCAAAGCTTAGTCTTGCCCGTAACAGGTCGCGGGAAGTACTAAACAGGAATTCTATTTTAAATCGTTTGGCAAACTGCTGTTGTAAGGCCTGTAACTCTTCATAAAAAATAGTGGAAGAGGGTGATGTATTGCTATAGATCAGGCCGACAGTGATAGTGGCATCCGTATGCAGTACGGTTTTAATCAATGAGTAAATAGGCGCAATACCACTACCCGCTGCTATAAAGATAAGTTGTTGATAGCTGGTTGTTTTTCCGGGTAAGGTAAAGAAGCCTGATGCACCGATAGTCTCCAATGTATCTCCTATCCCGGTTTTGTCTGTTAGCCTTCGGGAGTACTCCCCATTCTCTACACGTTTTACCGTTATGGTTAATGGTTCGTTTAAAACAGGAGAAGAGGAAATGGAGTAGCTACGCCTTACTTCTTCTCCGTTGTAATGCCTGAACAAAAATGTAAGGAACTGGCCGGCCTGGTATGCTATCTTCTTTCCATCCATCGGTGCCAGTACAAACGATTTTGTGTTGAACGTTTCCTGGATCACCTGCTTTACTATTAATTTCTGAGGCATCGACTAAATTAAAACAAAAAGAGTATCGATCCATCACGTTGCCAGGTAATGCCTATTGTGCCAGGTTGGAGAGATACTGGCGCATATCGGCATCCAACGAAGTATGCAGCTTTTGTAACAGTTGCAGGTAGTATGCCCTAACAGCATTCCACTGGTAATAAGGCCATGTTTGGGTAGCTATAGGTAAGCGTACCTCTTTTTCATTGAGGAGTACTTTTACAAAATATTCTTGTCCGTTCCTGTACAGGATCCATTGTATATTGGCACTTAATGGTATAATGGTTGCAGCATTCCAATAAGCATCATAATTATGAATGTTACTGGTTGAAGTGCTAGCCTCCGGTATTCCCAATAAAGCTGCAAAAGGAGAGATCGCTTCGGCATGTGTAAAGCGTAATACAGCATCGGAGCCGGCTGGCTGATTGATAGAAGCATCTGTGGTTTTTATAAAATCGATGAGTAAGGGTGCAGCATTGCGTACCTGGATACCCATTGCATTGAAAGCCGGGCCTTTTTCCAGGAAGTCTGAGGCATTCCCGATGTGATTTAATAAACGGGCATCCTTCTCATTAAAACAAGCACCAAAGTTGATGCTATTGGGTGCCAGCCCTTTGGCCTGCATTTCTTTTCTTATGGAAAAGCGCATGGTGTAGAGGTCAAATAAATCCTGTACCAGCGATAGAGCCGTGTATGTTTTTTGTTTACTACCGGTTTTGATTTCTCCGTTTAGTAACCGTTGTGCAAATTCTTTGGTGAATAGCTCGTTACAAATCCTGTACGCTATGTCCGCTAATCTTGTTTTATCGTTTAATAACTCTTCGCGTGCCCTTACAGAGTCGCTGTTTTTATAAGCAATATAAGCAGGTGACAAATCGTAGAACCGAAGTGCCATATCAGTTGAGTCGGACAATACAGAGCGGTTGATCTTACCGGCAGTATATCCAGGCATCCCTTTTAGAAACGCATCTGCACTCTGTTGGGTTCTTACCTTGTGTGTCATTATCACATTCAGTCCCCTGCCTGTAAAAACGCTTGTATAATTAGCGAGCATCCTGGCCCCTATGGCAGTCTGTTCGTCCTGGCCTAAGAGGGTGATGTTTTCGTAGTTGTCTTTTTCAATAGAAAGGAAGTTCTCTGCCATTTGCAATGCTTCCTTTCCGCTATTGGTTAATGCATTTTCTTTTGCTGCCTGTGTAAGCAGTAATGATACGGCTACATCACCACCGGGCTTGGTTAAAAACCTGGCACCATGCCTGCCTACATAATTGATAAAAACAGGCTGAAAGCCCTTGGGCGCGGGTGTATATTTTTTCTGAAGAGGAGCGTACGGGGTTTTTGTTCCTAAAAAGGCGGAAGTAGTATCCTGTGCTTTTACTGAGAAAGCGATTGCTATTAAAAACAGGCCTGCGATTATCTTATTCATTCTTATGCTTTTCAATTAATGCCGGTAAACATACCGGATTATCGTTTGTATACGGCATGATAACAAAAAAATAACCTCCACAGCTATAAAGACTGTAGAGGTTATTAAAGAATGTATGTTATGCCAGGAGATGCTGAAACAAGTTCAGCATGACGCCAGGCGACAGAGATTGCTTCGTGCCTCGCAATGACGTTCCCATTTTGCCAGGGTGCTATTATCTTGCTTATTGCATTAATTCCAGGCTCCTGTTAATGAAGGTAGTTAATTCATTACCTTTTAACAACCCCTGGGATAGTAAGGCAAGGTCGGCCAGGTTTCTTACCTGTTTTTCCTGTTTGGCCGTATCTGTTTCTTTTAACAGGGTTTGATAGATGCTGTGGTTACCGTTTACAGTTAAAGTAACTTCATCAGGCATCTGTGCATAAAAAGCTGCCATGCCTCCACCTACTGCACCCATGTCTTTCATACGCCTCATAAATTCGGGGCGGGTAGCTACTACAGGGGCTGTTTCTTTACTAAGGCCTTTTACTTCTACTGTTACGTGCAAAGCATTTGCAGGAAATTCGAACAATTTCTTTAATTGCTCTTCTTCGTCTTTGCTTAATATGCTATCTGCATGTTCCTGCTTGTCAACCAGGTTGTCTACAATGTCGGCATCCACACGGGTAAAGCTGGTATTCTCCCATTTCATTTCCATGTGGTTGATAAAGGCAGCATCTACCAGTGTTTCCATCTTTACTACCTTATACCCTTTTGCATTGGCTGCCTGTATATAAGCATCCTGCTGAACGGGATCTGTAGTATAGATGATTACATTCTTGCCATCCTTGTTTTTCTGTAATGCTTCTGTAGCAACCTTGTATTCTTCCAGGGTATAGAATTTCTTCTCTACCGCCTCTTCCATTACCAGGAATTTGTTGGCTTTTTCCAGGAACTTATCATCTGTCATCATTCCATACTTTACGAACAAGCCAAGGCTTTCCCATTTCTCTTCGAAGGAAGTTCTTTCTGTACGGAAGATCTCTTCTAATTTATCGGCTACCTTTTTGGTAATATGGGTATTGATCTTTTTTACATTGGGGTCGCCCTGTAAGTAGCTACGGCTTACGTTCAATGGAATATCCGGGCTATCGATCACACCCTGTAACAGCATGAGAAACTCAGGTACAATGTCCTTCACTTCGTCTGTTACAAATACCTGGTTGGAGTAGAGCTGTATTTTATCTTTCTGGATCTCGTGGCTCTGCTTGATTTTGGGGAAGTACAGGATACCGGTAAGGTTGAATGGATAGTCTACATTGAGATGGATCCAGAAAAGCGGGGTTTCATTAAACGGATATAATTCTTTATAAAACCCTTCGTAATCTTCTTTGGTAAGATCAGCAGGTTTCCTGATCCAGATAGGGTTGGTATTATTGATGGGTTTTGCTTCTCCCCCTTCTTCCTCTTTTTCACCTACTTCTGTAAAGTAGATAGGGATAGGCAGGAATTTACAAAACCTGGTAAGAATACCCTTTACACGGCTTGCTTCGAGGAATTCTTTACTGTCTTCATTGATGTGTAATACTATTTTAGTACCACGCTCATTGTAGTCTACATCATACAATTCAAATTCGGGGCTACCATCGCAGCTCCAGAAAACACCATTGCTGTTTTCTTTATAGCTTTTACTGTAGATGTCTACTTTGTCACTTACCATAAAGGCGCTGTAGAAACCTAACCCAAAGTGGCCGATGATACTGGCATCTTTGTATTTATTTACAAACTCTTCGGCACCGCTGAAGGCTACCTGGTTGATGTATTTATCTACTTCCTCAGCCGTCATACCCACACCTTTATCGATGATGCTGAGTGTTTTTTCTTTGGTATCGAGTACTACGTCAATACGCAGATCGCCCATTTCGCCTTTGGCTTCCCCCATACCTGCCAGGGTTTTTAATTTCTGGGAGGCATCGGTAGCATTACTCACCAATTCGCGCAGGAAGATCTCGTGATCGCTGTACAGAAACTTTTTAATAATGGGAAAGATATTTTCTGTTTGTACTCTTATCTGTCCTTTTTGCATACCTGATTTATTTTATATGGAATTTTTAGTTTTTAGCCCCGGATCAAACACAATACCAATGATGTGCCTGCTGACAGGTTGACAATAAAAAACCGCTTCTTTTGAGGAGAAGCGGTTTTCCAAATAGTTAATTATCTTATTTCTTAGTAAGCAACCACGTTGGGATCCCTTACTTCGTAGGTTGTGTTTACGGCAGCAGTACCATCGTACCGGAAAGCCAGGTAAACGGTTTTGCCGATATAAGCACTTAAATCAACTGTTACCAGGGCAGCAGTACTATAGCTGCTGGTAGAACCACCGGGAGCCAGTGCCAACTGTGTCCATGTAGCAGTAGAAGGCGTATTGTTACCGGTATAGTTGGTAGAAGCCAATACTTTTAAGGTTGCACCATTATCATAACCATTAATAGAATAGAAAGTATAATAAGGTGAAGTTGTACCTGTAGGAAGTGTTACTGTAATAGCAGGGCTTATTAACCAGCTGGTTACTACAGGCTGTCCAACGTTGTAAGAAGTAATTGTTGCGTATTTTAATGAACCGGAAACATATCCATAGTATAATTTATTACCCACTTCACCAATATTCAGCCAACCTGTTGGGGCTACTGTACCAGTACCTGATATGTTAGAAAATGCAGTAGTACCGTTGTACATAGTAACAGCCGAACCACAACGTGGGCCTTTTAACTGTACATCACTTGTATCACGGATCAGTAATTCGGAAGTGGCTTTATAAGGAACATACACCGCAGTAATGGTTCCTTTTCCGGAAGGTACTTTTAAGCCGGCAAATGTTGCATAACCGCTGGTATAAGCTACTGTTTTGCTACCGGGGCAATCTGTGATATTACGGCTTACCGCACTTTTGCTGGCAGAAGTATCAGCCCATACAAAGCTAGTATCAGTAGAAGCAAATTGTACACCGTTTAACTGGATCAGGGTGCTCTGTAAAGTATCCGCAGCAGGATTGGCATTGGCAGTAACTGCAGCAGCATTGATTTGTGCAATGGTTACTACTTTAGGTGTAACGGTATTACCAAAATCGGCCGGTACTACGTAGTTGCTGATCAATGTACTTGGGATAGATGTGAGCGCCAGGTTAGTGGGGATGCTATTATCCAATGAACCTAATTGTACCAGTTTGGCATAATCGCTCAGGTACAACCCTTTACATTTAATATATACACGTCTTCCAACAGGATAGTCTACATATAGGTTGCTTCCGCTAAGCAAAACGGTAAGACCACCGGTAGAATCCTGTATACAGATCTGCTTGTATAAGTTTCCGCTTTTATCATTGGCACTCACAATACCGGATATTACCACATTTGTAGTGATAGATTCTAAACCACCTGAGGAATGCATTGCTTTTAATGCTTTAATGGTTGTATTTACTTTACCAACCATGGTATCAGTTGCGGCGGAATAGGCTGGTGGTTGGTCGAACTTTTTATTACAGGAAATAGCGATGCTTACGCACACGATCATTAGCAGGAAGCCAGACCAGATCAGATTTTTATTTTTCATATCACTCAGTTTAATGAATTTAAATTAATGGTAAAAGATTAGAAACGAAGGGTTGCGTTTAAGGAATAGTTTAACCCGTAGGCATAATAGTATTTAGGTGGATACTTGTTAACGTTCAATGTTGTAAAGTCGAAACGCAGCTGTTCGTAACCACTGGAGATAATATTCTTATTATCTGTTAAGTTGTCAACACTCAGGTTAATTACAAGGAAAGAGTTCTTGTTGATCCAGTTTTTAGGCAGTTTCCAGGAGTAGCCTGCGAACAGGTCTAATGTAAACTGACCAGATAATTGTTGTTGATTCAATACATTATACCAATCCTTTGAATAAGGAACCACGTTTGTTACAGCAGCAGAAGTACGACGGATAGGGTTAAAGTTCACCCACATTTGATCGAAGTAGTTTCCGGTTAACCCGATGAACCAGTATTTGGGAGAACGGTATTGTATACCCAGGCTATATGCTTCCTGTGGTGTACCACCTACACGGTAGTTTTGAGAATATATGGTATCCCTTGATACGATAGCCGCTGTATTATCTTGTGTAACTACTGCATTCTGGCGACTATTGTAATAATACCTGCCAATTGCTACCGCACCATTCACGGTTACATTAGGTATTACTTTAGCCTCAAATCCTAATTCTCCACCAAAATGTACTTTGTTGATATTGGTTAACCCGTAGTTTGCAAAGTTTTGGATATCATCATCATAGAAACTAAGCACATCCATTTGATGCCTGGTAAGGGTATAGTAACCACTTAAACGCATTCTTAATTTCGGAGAGTTTAACATATAACCACCTTCTACGCTTGTTACGTCTTCACTGGTGATTTTATCCTGTACGTTATCTCTTGTACGGGCAGAAATAAATACATTCTGGAATTCAGGTGCTTTGGTAATATAGGCACCATTTAAATAGAAGTAGTTACGGCCATCTAATTTATAGGTTAAGCCACCTTTAATACTGTAGTTAGTGAAATCATACACAGCTGATTTTCCAAAAGAATTATTCGGGAATAATCCATTGGTTACATTACCTACTCTCCAGAACTCGGTGTGAGCAACCTGGCCTGCTACAAAGAAGTCTACATGCTTCAGTTTGAATACTCCCTGGCCCCATGCCTCAGCTTTGTTGATATGCATATTATAGTCATATCCATACTGATCGCCCACTTTTACGATATTGTTAGGCTTGGCAACATTATTCTGGTTAGCAATGGTGCTACCGGGGAAGGTAAATTCTGCAAACTGGTTGAGATCTACAAAGTATTGCCCGCCTAATAAATCATCCAGTCTTTTGTAGTTGCGATCGTTTTGTGACTGGTAGCTTACACCGGCAGTCATCTCAACATGGTTGTTAAACCTTTTATTGAAGGTTGAATTAAAGTTGATCTTTTGTGTATTGGTAACATACTCACCTAAAACATAATGAGAACGTAAACCAGAGTATGATTGTCCCTTAACACCATTTACAGTAGCGTTTTGAACAGTTTCCTGTCCTGCCCTGTTAGCATCATAAAAATTAGCCCAATTCAGTTGTCTGTGGTTTTCATTGCTGGCCAGGTCCTGTGCTACTGCAGCAGCATTGGCTGTTTGGCCTAAGCTGGCATAGTAACTAGGTAAGTTCCTGTAATAATCCGGCCTTGGGTCTGGTGCGTTATACCAGTCGATAGTAGTAGAACCCCTGTCGCCAAAAGAAGCAGACAGTGCATTTACCAATGTAGTATTGTTATCGAATTTGGTTTCATCGGTAAGGATGATGATAGGTTGATTGGTT
>Ga0207856_1000305_pt1 | contig 10482 bp, 5 predicted proteins | sample LuqExpMetageno21_FD_187779 | JGI IMG/M metagenome (GOLD analysis project Ga0207856, IMG submission 187779) | Tropical forest soil microbial communities from Luquillo Experimental Forest, Puerto Rico - Sample 21 (SPAdes) | ecosystem: Environmental > Terrestrial > Soil > Tropical forest ... | reverse complement strand
CCACGGTCTTCTTGCCGTCCCACACGGCCCACTTGCCGTCCCTGACCACAAGGTCCACGCTCCTGACGCCGATCACCCGGCGCGATTGCGGATCGAAGGTGGCCTTGCCGAACACCACGCTGGGCACGTCCTTGATCTTGTAGAGCGCATCGCGGATCGCGCGGCGGTCGGTCTTGCCGGCGGCATTGATCGCTGCGGCCGTCAGGACGACCGCGTCATAGGCGTACACGTTGAACGCATCGGGCTCGCGGTTGTACTTGGCGCGGAAGCGCTTGACGAAGTTCTGGACCTCGGCCCGCGGCTCCTCGGGGAAGAAGGTGGTGTTGGTGAGCACGCCGTTGACCTGCGCGCCGCCCAGCTCGATGAACTTGGGCGAGTACACCGAGCCCACCGCGACCAGCGGCAGATCGATGCCGGTGGCGCGCACCTGGCCGGCGATCAACGCGCCGTCGGCGTAGTAGGAGATCAGCACGATGCCGTCGGGCTTGGCGTCGCGCACGCGCACCAGCGTCGAGCGGAAGTCCTTTTCGTCGGGCTGGTAGCCCTCGGTGGCGACCACCTGCGCGCCGCGCTCGGCGGCGGCCTTGACGAACACGTCCTTGCTGGTGCGGCCCCAGTCGGTGTTGAGGTGCAGCACTGCGACCTTCTTCAGGCCCAGCGTCTTGATCGCCAGATCGGCCAGCAGCGGCTGCGAGTCGGCCTGGCTGATCGACGGACTCCAGATGAAGTCACCGCCTTTGGTGAAATCGGGATGCGAGTTGGTGAAGCCCAGCTGCACCAGTCCCGCCCGCTGGTAGATCGGCGAAGCGGCCATCGAGGCCGGGCTGGAGAAGTCCCCCAGCTCGATCGCGATGCGCGGGTCGTTGACGAACTTCTGCGCGATGGCGACCGACTGGCGCGGATCGCTCTGGCTGTCTTCGAATACATAGGCCAGCGGGCGGCCCAGCACGCCGCCCTTGGCGTTGATCTCTTCCAGCGCCAGGTCGAAACCGGCCTTCCACTGCGCGCCGTACTGCGCGTTCTGGCCGGTGAGCGGCCCGCTCACGCCGAACAGGACGGGCTCGCCCGCAGCGGGCGTGGCGGCGGTGCCTGCGAGGGTGAGGGACAGGAAGGCGGCGCTCGCCGCCAGGAAGGCGCGGCGCGCGTAAGAGGGGTGTGACATGCGATGCTCCCAATCGTTTTGGAGAGCAGGCAGTGTTCACGAGGGGGCTTCTGCGCGGAACGAAGGCTTTTGCATGTCCAACTGCGGTTTGCGCATAACGCCCGCCACGCGCATGCGGCAGGGCAGGCCCGGTGACCGGGCTGCCACAAAGCGGTCAGGCGGCCGGCTTGATGTTCTGGTTGACGCGGAAAAGATTCTTCGGGTCGTACTTCGCCTTGACGGCGGCAAGCCGGGCGTAGTTGTCGCCGTAGGTCGCCTGCACGCGGCCAGCTGCTTCGTCGTCCATCATGAAATTGACGTAGGCGCCTTCCATGTTGTACGGGTGGACCGCCTTCCAGTAGGCGCGTCCCCAATCCTTCAGCGCCTGCGCCTTCTTCGGGTCGGGATCGATCCCCGCGATCACCATCGACCAGGTCGCATCGCGCGTGTTCCATGCGGTCGCGTCCTTGGCGACGCGCTTCGCGGCGCCGTCGATCGGGTACAGGTGCATCAGGCACAGATCGCTGGGCGCAGCAGCGGCCTGCGCGATGTGCGCCTCGATCGCCGCGTCGGGCAGCGACTTGACGAAGTCGCCCTTCCAGTACCACTGCAGGCCCTTGGGGAAGAACGGATCGAACAACGCATTGATCGCCGGCAAGGGCATCTCGCCCATCCAGTTGAAGAACGGCGGCGGCAGGCCGCCCAGCAGCTTCGCCATGAGCTTCTCGCCCTCGGCCGCGGGGCCGTTGTAGGCGCCGATGATGGCGCAGGCGCGCTTTCCCCAGTGTTCCTTCGGGAACGGATCCATCGGCGGTACCGTCTTCAGCCCGACGAATATGCCGAGTTCCTCCGGCGCCGTGGGCAGGAAGTCGCGATACGCGCTCATCACGGCTTTCCCATGTGCGGCAGCATCCCAGAAGATCGGCCCGGCATACACCATGCGCGCCGGATGCCCCTGGAACAGGAAGCTGGTCACGACGCCGAAGTTGCCGCCGCCGCCGCGCACGGCCCAGAACAGGTCGGGATGTTGGCGCTCGTTGGCCGTCACGAAGCTGCCATCGGCCAGCACCATGTCGACTTCGAGCAGGTTGTCGATCGTCAGGCCATGCTGGCGCGTGAGGTAGCCGGTGCCGCCGCCGAGCGTCAGCCCGGCCACGCCAGTGCTGGCGACGATGCCGAACGGCACGGCCAGGCCGAACGCGTGGGTGGCGTGGTCCACGTCACCCGAGGTGCAACCCGGGTCCACCCGCACCGTCTTCGCCTGCGTATCCACGCGCACACTTTTCATCAGCGACAGGTCGATCACCAGGCCGTCGTCGCAGCTGCCGAGCCCAGGGCCGTTGTGGGCGCCGCCCCGCACCGCGATCAGCAGGCCCTGCTCGCGTCCATAGTTGACCGCGGCAATGACGTCCGCCGCATCGACGCAGCGGGCGATCGCGCGCGGCTTCTTGTCGATCATGCCGTTGTAGAGGGCACGCGCGGCGTCGTAGTCGGCATCGTCCCGCCCGATGACGCGCCCGCGCAAGCCTTGCTGCAGAGTGGAGACGATCTGGTCAGTCATGGTGCTCTCCTTCATCGATGGAGGTCAAAGGGATCGAGCGTCGCGATGGATGCGACCGCATTGGAGCTTGAAATCTGCCGCGACGCTGTAACCGCGCTGCGTCAGCGAGGCCTGGCTGTGTATCAGCCGTGTAATCCAGCCCGGCCATGACAGATGGGAGCGCGCAACCTGATCGGGCCTGCTCAGACCTTTCAGTTGGTCGGACAGGGCGGCCGAAGAGAATTGGCATCGGCCTTCCACTGCGCGCCGTCCTGCGCGTTCTGGCCGGTGAGCGGCCCGCTCACGCCGAAGTGCGCGCGCTCACCCGAAGCAGGCGTGGCCGTGACGGTGCCGGCGAGGATGAGGGACAGGATGGCGGGAGACTGGACGATAGCCAGCGTTCAGGAGCTTGCGCTGGCACGAGCCTCTGTGAAAACACCCTGAACCTGCGTCGCAGTCGCGTCCAGCAGCGGACCCGGAGGAACCGGCACAGATCTTCCGGCTCAATCGATCAGCCTGTTCTTCAGCGCGTAGTACGTCAGATCGCTGTTGGAGGACAGTCCCATCTTTTCCATCAGACGCGTACGGTAGGTGCTCACCGTCTTCACGCTCAAGGAGAGTGCGGTCGCCACCGTTCCTGCGGTTTCGCCTCTGGCGAGTTTCAGGAAGACCTGGAATTCACGCTCGGAGAGCAGATCATGGGCAGCAGCGCCACCCTCCTTGCGATCGAGGTGCTGTGCCAGCAGCTCGGCGACAGACCGCGAAATGTAGCGTCGTCCGAGGGCGATGGTGCGGATGGCCTGGCCGATTTCCATCGGCTGGCAGTCCTTGCTGAGGTAGCCGCTGGCGCCTTGCCGGATCAGGTTGATGGCGTATTGTTCTTCGGGATAGCCCGACAGGATCAGGATGCCCGCATCGGGTGCCTTGGCCCGGATCATCGCCAGCGCATCGATGCCGCTCTGCCCCGGCATGACCAAGTCCATGACCAGGACGTCGATCTCGGTGTTTCGCACCAGATCGATCGCCTCGCGGCCGCTTGCGGCTTCGCCGACCACCCGCATGTCGACCATCTCGGACAGGAACTGGCGCAAACCACTCCGCACGATCGCGTGATCGTCAACGATGGCGACCTTCACGATGGAGTCGGCCATCTTTCGCGCAGCGGGCTGCGGTGACCTCACGGGAGTTTCAGCTGGGGCGCGGCAATCCTGCGAGCTTGGCGGGGTCGCGCAGTCGGTGCCTGGATCGCTGAGGTTGAAGTCTTTCAACATCACGCACTCCTTTCGATAGGGCTGCAGTAGAAGGGGCAAACGACATGCCCAGACATGACCGCTACTGCAGGACGGGGCGCGAACTTGGCGCTCGGCGCGTGGGTGGCATGCCAGGCACGAGCGCAGCGGTCCGCGATGGCGAGCGCCATGGTTCGCACGTCGGTGTGCGAAAGAACGTGCCAAGGGGCGTCGCGTGAGTCTGTGCTGAATGATGGTTGGCCGCGCTCACGCCATCAGATGACATGAAACAGCATCAGCAATATGACGACGAATAGCGGGACACCAAGCAGCCAGAGGATGAGAGGCATGTGGATTCTCCTTCGGTTCCGATGCATCCAGACTAGGCTGCCAGCGCGGTCATGGCTGAACGACCTCGCCTCCGTTGCAGGTAGGTTCCGGCCGCCCGACCATGCAGGCCAGCGTGCCGGTGAGCAGCCGGATTCAAAGCGCATGCGAGGGTAGGTCGCTGACGTTGAATCTGCGATGCCGCCGGTGTCCGTGAGGTGACGACACGGCACCGGGTTTCGAACCTACAAAAAGCGTTCCAGCAGCCCGCGCGAATGCCGGTCCAGCGCGCGCCGGTCGGCGATGCGGAAGTTGATGCCCTCGGCACTGGCGATCAGCAGCGCACCGTCGCCCAGGCGGCGGATGTCCTCCTCGCCCTTGAGCACGAAGCGGGTCGGTCCGCGGTCCGTCGTCACGTTCCAGGTACTGGGCGTCGAGAAGCTGGATACCGACTCGATGCGCTGCACCGTCGGTACGAACTCGCGGCCCGCCAGTTCCTCTTCGATCAGCGCGTGGGTCTCGCGCTGCAGCGCGCTCAGGTGGGGTACCCAGGCGAGCTCGCGCCCCTCGGTGCTGACCAGCGACACACCCTCCGCAGGGGCGGCCAGCGGGAACGCCCGCACCGGTACGACGCCCTCGTGCACTGCGCCGTCGGGCATCGTCAGCACCAGGCGGCCGAAAGAGTTGCGTTCGAGTTGAAACATCGTCATTGCCCCGCGGGATGGGCCGCGTGCGGCGGCGCCGGCAGTTGGAGATCGTCGCTGCTGCCTTCGTCGTCGACCTGGCGCGCCTGCGCCTCGTAAAGCCGCCAGTAGGCGCCTTGCCTGGCGATCAGCTCGTCGTGCGGGCCGACCTCGACCACCCGGCCGCGGTCCATCACCACTAGCCGGTCGGCCTTGCGCAGCGTGGACAGCCGGTGCGCGATGGCGATCGTGGTCCGCCCCTGCACCAGGTTGTCCAGCGCCTTCTGGATCTCCTTCTCGGTCTCGGTGTCGACGCTGGAAGTGGCCTCGTCGAGGATCAGGATGCGCGGGTCGATCAGCAGCGCGCGTGCGATCGAGATGCGCTGGCGCTCGCCGCCGGACAGGCCCTGGCCGCGTTCGCCGACCATCGAGTCATAGCCCAGTGGCAGCCGCAGGATGAACTCGTGTGCGTGCGCGGCGCGCGCCGCGGCCACGATCTCGGCCCGGGTCGCGTCGGGCCGGCCGTAGGCGATGTTTTCGGCGATGGTGCCGAAGAACAGGAACGGCTCCTGCAGCACCAGGCCGATGTGGCGCCGGTAGTCGGCCACGCCGAAGCGCCGGATGTCGGTGCCGTCGACCTTGATTGCGCCGTCGCTCACGTCGTAGAAGCGGCAGATCAGGTTGACCAGCGTGCTCTTGCCCGAGCCGCTGTGGCCCACCAGGCCGATCATCTCGCCCGGGCGGATCTGAAGGTCGAGGCCGCGGATCACGCTGCGGTTGCCATAGCGGAACCCCAGTCCCTGCATCTCGATGCCGCCCGACAGCGTGGGGATCTTCACCGGGTTCGCCGGCTCGGGCACGTTGGACACATGGTCCAGGATGTCGAAGATGCGCTTGGCGCCGGCGGCCGCCTTCTGCGTGACCGAGACGATGCGGCTCATCGAATCCAGCCGCGTGTAGAAGCGCCCGATGTAGGCGATGAACGCGGTCAGCACGCCCACCGTGATCTGGCCGCGGCTGACCAGCCAGATCCCGAAGGCCCAGACCACCAGCAGGCCCACGTCGGTCAGCAGCGAGACCGTGGGCGAGAACAGGCTCCAGGTCTTGTTCAGCTTGTCGTTCACCACCAGGTTGGCCTGGTTGGCCTCGCGGAAGCGTTGCGCCTCGCGCCGCTCCTGCGCGAAGGCCTTGACCACGCGGATGCCGGGGATGGTGTCGGCCAGCACGCTGGTCACGTCGCCCCAGACCCGGTCGATCTTCTCGAAGCCGGTGCGCAGCCGGTCGCGCACGATGTGGATCATCCACGCGATGAAGGGCAGCGGCAGCAGCGTCACCAGCGCCAGCCAGGGGTTGATCGAGAACAGGATCACCGCGGTCATGGCGAACATCAGCACGTCGGTGGCGAAGTCCAGCGCGTGCAGCGACAGGAAGACCGAGATGCGGTCGGTTTCGGAGCCGATGCGCGAGACCAGGTCGCCGGTGCGCTTGCCGCCGAAGTAGTCCAGCGACAGTTGCAGCAGGTGCTCGAAGGCCGTGGTGCGCAGGTCGGCCGCGATGCGCTCGGACACCAGGGCGAGCAGCCAGGTGCGCGCCCAGCCCAGGCTCCAGGCCAGCAGCGCCGAACCCAGCAGGCCTGACAGCAGCAGCAGCACGTAGCCCGGATCGATCTGCTGCCCGTTCTGGAACGGGATCAGCACCTTGTCCATCAGCGGGATGGTCAGGTAGGGCGGCACCAGCGTCGCGGCGGTGGACGCGAGCGTCAGCCCGAAGCCGATCGCGAGCTGCTTGCGGTAGGGCCGGGCGAACCGGCCCAGGCGCAGAAGCACCCAGGTGGACGGGGGCTGGGTGTCCTCGTCGGCCTCGTCCTCGTCGGCGGGTTCTTCCTGCACCAGGGCGGGCTCGCCCGACTGCAGGCGCTCGAAGCGGGCGACGAAGGCGGCCACCGCGCTGTGCTGGGCCAGCGTGAAACGCCACAGGGCGAGCCGCCCCTGGCCGTCCAGCAATTCCAGCGACCCGATCCCGGCGTGGTCGGCGTGGCGCAGCAGCAGCCCGTCGGCCAGCCGCCAGTCCGACCAGCGCCCGGCGAACCAGGCCAGCAGGCGGCGATTGGTCAGCGCCAGCGCGCCGGTCTGGAAGTTCATCGCGGGGTCGATGTCAACCTCCAGCGTCGCCAGAACGTTTTCGTTGCTGTCGAGCCTGTCGGCGAGCGCCTTGTGCCAGTCCGGGGGCAGGCCCCGTACCGCGGCGACTGGAGAAGTAGATTGCATTCGACTGTAGTTAGGAAGCACTGGGCCTCTTGCCCTGGCTGGGCGCGGATTTTCGCCCAAACCGGCGCGCGCCGGCCCGGCCCTGCAGGCGCACAATCGATCCTTGGCTGATTCCCGGCCCGCGCCCCCGTCCGCCGCGTCCGCTCATGAGTAAGAAAAACGACATCCAACTGCTGCGCATCAACTACCTGCGCGGCCCGAACCTGTGGACTTACCGGCCGGTGCTCGAGGTCTGGCTGGACCTCGGCGAGCTGGAAGACTGGCCCTCGCACCGCCTGCCCGGTTTCAACGACCGGCTGACCACGCTGCTGCCGGCGCTGATCGAGCACCACTGCGGCGTCGGCGAGCGCGGTGGCTTCCTGCAACGCCTGCAGGAGGGTACCTGGGCCGGCCACGTGCTGGAGCACGTGGTGATCGAGTTGCTGAACCTGGCCGGTATGCCCACCGGCTTCGGCCAGACGCGCAGCACCTCCAGGCGTGGTGTCTACCGCATGGTGTTCCGCGCCCGCGACGAGCAGGTCGCGCGCAGTGCGCTGGCGCAGGGCCACCGGCTGCTCATGGCGGCCATCAACGACGAGCCCTTCGATGTCGCTGCCGCCGTCGCCCAGGTGCGCGAGCAGGTCGACGACTCGTACCTCGGCCCCAGCACAGCGGCCATTGTCGCGGCGGCGACCGAGCGGAACATCCCGCACATCCGCCTGAACGACGGCAACCTGGTGCAACTGGGCCACGGTGCGGGCCAGCGCCGCATCTGGACCGCCGAGACCGACCGTACCAGCGCCATCGCCCAGGGCATCGCACGCGACAAGGACCTGACCAAGCGCCTGATCGCCGGCTGCGGCGTGCCAGTGCCCGAGGGCCGCGCCGTCGAGACGCCGGCCGAGGCCTGGGAGGCGGCGCAGGACATCGGCTTGCCGGTGGTCGTCAAGCCCAGCGACGGCAACCACGGCCGCGGCGTCACGCTGGACCTGCGCACCCAGGCCGACGTCGAGGCCGCCTTCGAGGTCGCCGCCCGCCACGGCAGCGAGGTGCTGGTCGAACGCCACATCCTCGGCGACGAGCACCGGCTGCTGGTCATCGGCGGCAAAGTGGCGGCGGCGGCACGCGGCGAGACCGCCTGGGTCACCGGCGACGGCCGCTCCACCGTGAGCCAGCTGGTCGACACGCAGATCAACAGCGACCCGCGTCGCGGCACTACCGAGGACCACCCGCTGAACCGCCTGAAGCCCGAGGACGATGGCGTCATCCTGGGCGACCTGGCGCGGCAGGGCCTGACGCCCGCAGCCGTGCCCGAGGCCGGACGCAAGGTGCTGATCCAGCGCAACGGCAACGTCTCGATCGACTGCACCGACCAGATCCATCCCGAGGTCGAGCACGTGGTCGCCCTGGCCGCGCGCATCGTCGGCCTCGACATCGCCGGCGTCGACCTGGTGGCGCAGGACATCGGCCGCCCGCTGCACGAACAGGGCGGCGCCATCGTCGAGATCAATGCCGGGCCCGGGCTGCTCGCGCACCTGAAGCCCGCGGTCGGCAAACCGCGCCCGGTGGGCCGGGCCATCGTCGACACGCTGTTCCCCAAGGACAACGGTCACGCGCACGCCGGCCGCATCCCCATCGTCGGCATCGCCGGCACGCGCGACAACACCCGCATCGCGCGGCTGGTCGCCTGGCTTGCCCAGCTGCGCGGCCAGCGCGTGGGCCTGGCCTGCGCCGACGGCCTGTACCTCGACCGCCGTCGCCTGGCGGCCGGCGACGCGCGCCGCTGGGACGAGGCGCACCGCTTGCTGGTCAACCGCAACGTGCAGGCCGCGGTGTTCGAGAACGATGCCCGTACCGTGCTGCGCGACGGCCTGGCCTACGACCGCTGCACGGTGGGCGTGGTCACCGATGTCGACGGCGGCGACACGCTGGCCGAGTTCGACATGCATTCGCCCGACCAGGTGGCCAAGGTGCTGCGCACCCAGGTTGACGTGGTGCTGGGCGACGGCGTCGCGGTGCTGAACGCGGCTGACGAGCGCGTCGCCGCGCTGGGGTCCCTGTGCGACGGCGAGGTCATCTTTTACGCCGCCGACCCGCAGACACCGGCGCTGCTGGCCCACCGCAGCAGCGGCGCGCGCGGCGGCCGCGCCGTCTACCTGCACGACGGCCGCCCGGTGCTGGCCACCGGCAGCGCCGAGACGCGGCTGGCCCCGCTGTCGCGCCTGGCGCGCGGCGGCATGGCCGACGAAACCTTGCTTGCCGTGATCGCCACCGCCTGGGCGCTGGACCTCCCGCCCGATCTGATGGTCGCCGGCATCGAGACCTTCGACACCCACAAAACCCCCTCCGCGCAGCCCGCCTGAGTTTTCGACATCCATGGACGTTTCCCGCATCCGCGCGCTGCGCGGGCCCAACCTGTGGAGCCGGCACACGGCCATCCAGGCCATCGTGTCGTGCTCGGACGACGAAACCGCAGTCACCGACCGCCCCGGCTTCGAGCCGCGGCTGCGCAAGCTCTTTCCGGCCGTCGGTGCCTTGCGCACCGGTGGCCCGGTGTCACTGGCCCACGTGCTCGAGGCCGCCGCACTCGCGCTGCAGGAAGAAGCCGGCTGCCAGGTCAGCTTCAGCCGCACCCAGGCCACGGTCGAGCCACGCGTCTACCAGGTCGTCGTCGAATACAGCGAGGAGGCGGTCGGTCGCCTGGCCTTCGAGCTGGCGCAGCAGCTGATCGAGGCCACGCTGGACCCCGAGGCCAGTTTCGACGTCGACGCCGCGATCGCCCGTTTGCGCGAGACCGATGAGGACGTGCGCCTGGGCCCCAGCACGGGCTCCATCGTGCAGGCGGCGGCGGCACGCGGCATCCCGTGGCGGCGCCTGACCGAGGGCAGCCTGGTGCAGTTCGGCTGGGGCAAGCACCAGCGCCGCATCTGGGCCGCCGAGGTCGACCAGACCAGCGCCGTATCCGAGGAGATCGCGCAGGACAAGGAATTGTCCAAGCAATTGCTGCATGCCGCCGGCGTGCCGGTGCCCGTCGGCCGGCCGGTGGCCGACGAGGCCGACGCCTGGGCCGCCGCGCTCGAGGTGGGCCTGCCGGTGGTGGTCAAGCCCCAGGACGGCAACCAGGGCAAGGGCATCACCGTCAACGTCACCACCCGCGACGGCATGAAGGGGGCCTACAAGGCCGCGGCCGAAATCGGCGACGTGATGGTCGAGAAATTCCTGCACGGCTGCGACTACCGGCTGCTGGTGGTGGGCGACTCGTTCGCGAACACCGCCACCGACCTGGATGCGTTCCATCCGGGCCGCGCGGTCTCCG
>Ga0207856_1000304_pt1 | contig 10536 bp, 9 predicted proteins | sample LuqExpMetageno21_FD_187779 | JGI IMG/M metagenome (GOLD analysis project Ga0207856, IMG submission 187779) | Tropical forest soil microbial communities from Luquillo Experimental Forest, Puerto Rico - Sample 21 (SPAdes) | ecosystem: Environmental > Terrestrial > Soil > Tropical forest ... | reverse complement strand
AGGACGGCATCGTCACCAAGGCCGAATTCATGGCGATCACCAGCGAAGGCGAACAATAAAAGCCAAGTCACCCGGAGACCTGCTGGGAAACCTGTCTGACACGCCTGCTCGGCCGCCGCATCTCAGCGAGCCGTCCCGAGTATTTCAGGATTCTAACACGGTTCCTTTCAGTGGTAACGCAGGACTCATTGTCGCCGCCCGGTGGCTGGCCTATAACGGCGACGGCGACGCTTTGGCAGCTAGCTGCTGGCCGAGTCCGTTCATCGGTTGATATCTGAAGGTATGCCATGCGCCGCTTTTGTCGCATTCTGGCTTTCGCTTATGGCGCATTGCTATTGCTCGGCACCGAGCGCCCGGGCCATGCCGATAGCAATAATATCGTGACGGTCTACACGGCCCGTCACACCCCGGCCGACGATCAGCTCTACCGGCTCTTCACCAAGGAAACCGGCGTCAAGGTCGTTCTCGTCCAGAGCAAAGCCAAGGAACTGCTCCAGCGCATCAAGCTGGAAGACGCGAACAGCGATGCCGATGTCTTCTTCAGCTCGGATGCAACCGATCTGTGGCATGGTGCGGATACCAATGTGCTGCAGCCGATCCCCTCGGCCGACATTCTAGCCCAGGTACCGGCCAAGCTGCGCGATCCGCAAAACCGCTGGATCGCCGTCTCCTTTCGCGCGCGTCTCTTCGCCTATGACACGACCCGGGTGAAGCCGAACAAGATTCCCGGCTATGAAGCGCTCGCCGATCCGCGCTGGCAGAGCCAAATCCTCACGCGTTCCGCCACAACCAGTGACATCCAGGCCTGGGTCGCCGCCATGATCGACGCGCTCGGCCCAGACGCGGCGGAAGCCTGGGCAAAAGGCATGGCGCAGAATTTCGGGCACCAGCCCGGTGGATCGGATGTTGAGCAGATCACCTCCATGCTGGCCGGCAATGGCACCATCGCCATCTGCAGCAGCGATAAGGTTGCGCGTCTTCTCGCCACCAACCAGGACCCGACGCTGCGCCAGCAATTGGCGCATGTCGGCATCCTCTATCCCAACCAGGACGATCGCGGCGCCCATATCGACCTTGCCGGCGCCGGTCTCGTCGCGCATGCGCCCCACCAGGCGAATGCCCTCAAGTTTCTCGCATTCCTGGTCAGCCCCGAAGCCCAGCATCTGTTTACCGACATCAATTTCGAATTCCCGGTGCGCAGCGACGTGCCGAACAATGCCACCGTGGCAGCCTGGGGCGATCTGAAGACGGATGATCCGCGCGTTGCCGCGCTGGTGAAGAACAATACGGCTGCTATTCTGATGTTGAGCCGTGTCGGCTGGCAATGAACGGCTCTCGGCCGAAAATCATCTGAGGCCGGCGAACAGCACGACAGACTGGCGCATTCATCGCATGTAACTCGATCCGGTTGGGGGCAGGAGACATGGCTTTATCAGGGCAGGTATCGGCCGCAGGCGACGAGGGCGCCCCGGAGCAACCGCAGGCACCGCAGACCGCACGGAACCGCGCCGCTTTGCTGGCGATCCTGGTCGTCGTCATGCTGGTCGGCCTGCCGCTCGCTGTCTGGCTCGATATCAGCAATCTCTCCCGCACCATTCTCGCCCGTCAGTCGCAGGACCTGAGTTCGGTCATCACCAGCATCCGCGGCTATTATGCTAGCAACGTGGTCGGCCGGGTCCTCGCCAATCATGGCCAGCAGACCCAGGTGGTGCATAACTACGAGACCATCCCCGGTGCGATCCCCATCCCGGCCACCCTGTCGCTGGAGCTTGGCCGGGTCATCAACGAGAAGCAGGCCAACATCACCTATCGCTTCATTTCCGACCTGCCCTTCAGGGGTCGCGCGCCCCACCCGATGGATGCTTTCGAAACGGCGGCGCTGAAGAAGCTGCGGCAGGATCCCGATCAGACCGTCACCGATGTTTCCTGGTCGGGCCTCAGCAATTCCTTCCGCCTAGTGACGCCGATCATCATGGGACAGACCTGCGTCTCCTGCCATAACAGCCATCCCGACAGCCCGAAGACCGACTGGAAGGTCGGCGATGTGCGCGGCATCCAGGAAGTCGTCATCTCGCAGCCGCTGGCAGCCAATATCTTTTCCTTCAAATACCTGCTGGCCTATTTCATTTTCGTCGCCTGCCTCGGCGTCGGCTTCATCCTGCTGCAGCGCCGCCAGACCGCGGTCATCAGCGGCATCAACCGCGAGCTGGAATCGACCAACGAATTCCTCGCCGCCATCTCGCTGAAGATCTCCCGCTATCTGTCGCCGCAGATATACAAGAGCATTTTCAGCGGCCAGAAGGATGTCGTCGTCCATACCGAACGCAAGCGCCTGACCATCTTCTTCTCCGACATCAAGGATTTCACCGCCACCACCGAGCGGCTGCAGCCGGAAGCGCTGACCAGCATGCTCAACGAATACCTGACCGAGATGTCGACCATCGCCCTCAGGCACGGCGGCACCATCGACAAATTCATCGGCGATGCGATCCTGGTCTTCTTCGGCGATCCCGAGACCAAGGGCGCCACAGAAGATGCCAAGGCCTGCTTGCGCATGGCGATGGAGATGCGGCGCAAGCTCGCTGAGCTGAAAGTCAAATGGCGCCAGGAAGGCACGGAAGAACCCTTCGTCGTGCGCATGGGCATCAATACCGGCTTCTGCAATGTCGGTAATTTCGGCAGCAATGACCGCATGGACTATACGATCATCGGTGCGGAAGCCAATCTCGCCGCCAGGCTGCAATCCATCGCCGAAGCCGGCAAGATCGTCATCAGCTATGAAACCTATGCCCTGGTCGAGGACATGGTGGCGGCCCATGCCCTGCCGCCGATTACCATGAAGGGCATCAGCCGCGAGGTCATCCCTTATGCCGTCGAAGGAGTCATCACCGGCGGCGATCGCCAGACCCGGATCCTGAGCGAACACATCGCCGGACTCGATCTCGACCTCGATCTCGAACAGGTGCGCGGGGAAGAAGCGGAACGGGCGCGGACCGCATTGATGCAGGCCCTGCAGGCGCTCGATCGGCAGAGTCATCTGAATCGCGCCCAATCTTAGGCGGTCCCGCTCGATGATTGAAATGCCGCCGGTTCACGCGCTGTCTCGATGTTCAGCCAGCATAGTGGTCGTCCCATCTGGCGAGCCACAGCCGGGTTGGTGACATCCGAGCGCAACAGCAGTGTGATAAGCTAGCTCCGTGATATCGCGGGCCTGCAGGCGCTGCTCGGTTTCCCGGCGAATGATTGCTGTCCAGGGAAGCTGCAACTCGGCGGCATTCTCATGAAGCTAGGGGTGTCGGCCTGCCCGCTCGTAACAGGGACTGGAAGGAAGCTTGCATGGTCGACCATGTCATCAATGTACTGTTTCTGTGCACCGGCAATTCGGCCCGCAGCATCATGGCCGAGGTGATCATGAATCGGGAGGGTATGGGGCGCTTCAAGGGCTTCAGCGCCGGCAGCCATCCAAGAGGCGAGGTGCATCCTTACGCGCTCGATCTCTTGCAGAAGATGAACCATCCCATCGATGCCCTGCGGTCGAAATCCTGGGACGAGTTCGCCGCGGCCGGTGCGCCGGCGATGGATTTCGTCTTTACCGTCTGCGACAACGCCGCCAAGGAGGTCTGCCCCGTCTGGCCCGGCTATCCTGTCAGCGCCCATTGGGGCATGCCCAATCCCGCCGAAGCGATCGGCGGCGGGTCCGAAATGACCCTGGCCTTCGCCGATACCTATCGCATGCTGACGAACCGCATCAGTATCTTCACCAGCCTGCCGATCGCATCGCTCGACAAGCTTGCCTTGCAGAAGCGGTTGGAGGAGATCGGCCGCGCTTTGCCCGAGACCTGATCCCGATGGTCATCAATGCTACCAAGGATTGGCAGCAAAGAGACTCTTCAGATGATGTGACAGCGTTGAGGCGACGTTGAGTTTGCCCTGTAAGCTCTCGACCTGCGTGCCATCACGTCCCATGGTCAACGATCATCTTAAGGGCCGGCCAGGCAATCACATTTCTTTGGCCAAACAAAAACAGCGGTCCGAACGGTACCGCTGTTTGCACGTTACGGCGCAGTCAACGCTGCGCCTGATTTGTATCAGACCAGCACGTTGAGCTGATGGGTCTTGTTCTTGTTGACCGTGGTCTCGTTGGTGCCGTTGACCACGTCGGTATTCTTCAGATTGAGATCCGACTGCTGCTTCTTGCTGTCGCGCTTTACCTGATCTGTATTGGCAGAAGAACCCGCCTGCTGAATCCCAGCATTGCGAGCACCTTCATAGCTGGCAGCGACGCCAATAGCGGATGAGACATCCATGACAACGTTTCCCTTGGATGTGTTGCTTTCTTAAAATTGGCTTTTCTGCAGATTTGCGCAAGAGCCATTTCGGAATTTTAGATACAGTTTTAGCGGTATAGGTTAACGCTAATTATGAATATAATCCTAGAAACTTGGCGGTGAATTGGCGGTCACAACCTCGCATTCCTCGTCACCGACATTGCGGAAACGATGCGGCAGGCGGCTATCGAAGTAATAAGCATCGCCCGGCCCGAGCACCTTCACCTGGTCGCCGACCGTCACTTCGAGCCGGCCGCGGATGATCACGCCGCACTCTTCTGCGTCATGCCGCAACATCTGTTCGCCGGTATCTGCTGCCACCTGATAGTGCTCATGCATCATCTGGATCGCCTTGCCGGTCATGTCCTGACCTACCTGGCGATAGGAAACCGCACCCCCGGCCAGTTCGACGAGATCCTTGGCCTGATAGAAGATTTGTGGCCGCGGCGGCTCCGCCATGGCGAAGAATTCGGCGAGCTGGATGGGAAATCCGTCGAGCAGCTTCTTCAGCAGGCCAACCGACGGCGACGAGCGGTTCTGCTCGATCATCGAGATGATGGCATTGGACACCCCGGCCCGCTTCGCCAATTCGCGCTGCGACAGGTTATGTGCTTCGCGCAGATTCCGCAGCCGGGAACCGAGATCGAAGCCGTCAGTGGTATCGGCAGCCATTGATCAGCCCTTGTTGTTAGCGCTTAATATACTGATCACCGAGGCGCTTCGCAACGCACAACAGCGGCATTTTCCGCTCGGATCGCGGCGAAATCGCATCACACTGATCATCCTTGTTTACTTTACTGAACATTGATAGGCTCCCCGCGTGTCATCAATCTCGGTGTCACCAGTCTGGCCAGCCCTTAGCGCCCGCGCCATCAGCCGAGTGGGGAAACCATGTCGTCAATTCCTGCTTCCTTCGAACCGACCCCGAACAATCTCGAATCCTTCTGGATGCCGTTCACGGCCAACCGCCAGTTCAAGTCCAAGCCGCGCCTCTTCGTCAGTGCCGAGAATATGCACTACACGACGATCGAAGGCCGCAAGGTGCTGGATTCGACCGCCGGCCTGTGGTGCTGCAATGTCGGCCACGGTCGCAAGAAGATCACCGAGGCCGTGTCGAAGCAGATCGCCAATCTCGATTACGCCCCGGCCTTCCAGATGGGCCATCCGGCGGCTTTCCAGCTGGCCTCGCGTCTCGCCAACATGATGCCGGGCGATCTCGACCATGTCTTCTTCACCAATTCCGGCTCGGAATCGGTCGATACGGCGCTGAAGATCGCCATCGCCTATCACCGCGCCAAGGGCCAGGGCACGCGCCAGCGCCTGATCGGCCGCGAGCGCGGCTATCACGGCGTCGGCTTCGGCGGCATCTCGGTCGGCGGCATCGTCTCCAACCGCAAGGTGTTCGGCTCGCTGCTGAACGGCGTCGACCACCTGCCGCATACCTTCAACCTGAAGGAACAGGCTTTCAGCCGTGGCTTGCCGGTCTGGGGCGCCCAGCTTGCCGATGAACTGGAACGCATCGTCACCCTGCATGACGCCAGCAACATCGCCGCCGTCATCGTCGAGCCGGTAGCCGGTTCGACCGGCGTGCTGCTGCCGCCGCAAGGCTATCTGCAGAAGCTGCGCCAGATCTGCGACAAGCACGGCATCCTGCTGATTTTCGACGAGGTCATCACCGGCTTCGGTCGCCTCGGCAAGAGCTTCGCCACGGAATATTTCGGCGTGCAGCCGGATATCGTCACCGCCGCCAAGGGCCTCACCAGCGGCACCATCCCGATGGGCTGCGTCTGGGTCAGGAAGGGCATCTATGATGCCTTCATGGAAAGCGCTGCCGAGAACATGATCGAGCTGTTCCACGGCTATACCTACTCTGCCCATCCGGTGGCCTGCGCCGCCGCGCTGGCGACGCTCGACATCTACAAGGAAGAGGACCTCTTCAACCGTGCCAATGAACTGGCCCCGTATTGGGAAGAGGCGATACATAGCCTGAAGGGGATCAAGAACATCATCGATCTCCGGAACCTTGGCATGATCGGCGCGATTGAGCTGGAACCGATCCCCGGCAAGCCGACAGCACGCGCCTTCGACGCCTTCCTGAAATGCTACGATAAGGGCCTTCTGATCCGCACCACCGGCGATATCATCGCCATGTCACCGCCGCTGATCGCCGAGAAGAGCCATATCGACCAGATCTTCGACATCCTGTCCGGCGTCCTCAAGACGCTCGACTGATCAACGTCGATTGCCTCTGCGAAATGAAATCTGCGGGCCGGCTGGTCCGCAGATTTTTTTTGCGCCTGTTTCCAGGGCCGCACGACCTCGGAGTGCTATCGCTTGCTCTTCGAGCGCGTGGCCAGGACATTGCGGATCGAAAAGCTCGACTGGATCCTGAGAACACCCGGCAATGTCGAGAGGATCTCCTTGTGGATGCGCTCGAAGTCGCCTGGGGCGGCCATCCCTACCCACAAAAGATAATCCGCCTGGCCGGTCATGAGGAAGCATTCCTGAATCTCCGGATACTTCCTGACCGCAGCTTCAAAACGATTCAGGTATTCCTCGGTTTGTCGCTCCAGCGTGATGTTGACGAGAGCGGTGATGTTGTTGTGCGCGTGACTGCTGCTATCGAGCAGCACCGTATAGCCGCGAATGACCCCCGCTTCTTCCAACAGCTTTATTCTGCGTAAGCAGGCCGATGGCGAGAGGCCCACTTCCGCCGCGAGTTGGACGTTGCTCATCCGCGCGTTCAACCGCAACAACCTGAGCAGGTTTTGATCTATGCTATCGAGTGTCGACATGCGAATTATTCAAATTTACTGACGATTATTCGATCAGATAAGGCGAGATAGAATTTTAAAGCACAAAATGGCATGATATTCATCAATTATTTCAATATCATTGACCTTGTTTTTGGGAGATGGAGCGGGCCAAACCGGCCCGCCGATTCCTATGTGCGGGAGAGATTGAAATGCTCATTGGTGTTCCTAAGGAAATCAAGAACCACGAATACCGGGTCGGCCTGGTGCCCTCCTCCGTGCGCGAGCTCGTGCACAACGGCCACAAGGTAATCGTGGAAGCCTCTGCCGGTGCCGGCATCGGCTTCAACGACAAGGATTACAAGGCTGCCGGCGCCTCGATCGTGCAATCGGCGGAGCAGGTCTTCGCCAAGGCCGAGATGATCATCAAGGTCAAGGAGCCGCAGGCGAAGGAATGCAAGATGCTGCGCAAGGGCCAGCTCCTGTATACCTATCTGCATCTGGCGCCGGATCCCGCGCAGACCGAAGCGCTGATCAAGTCGGGCTGCACCGCCATCGCCTATGAGACCGTCACCAGCGCGCGCGGTGGCCTGCCGCTGCTGGCGCCGATGTCGGAAGTCGCCGGCCGCATGTCGGTTCAGGTTGGCGCCCATTACCTGGAAAAGGAGCCGGGCGGTGCGGGAATCCTCTTGGGCGGCGTTCCCGGTGTGCGTGCAGCCAATGTGACCGTGCTCGGCGGCGGTGTCTCCGGCACCCATGCCATCCGCATGGCGATGGGCATGGAAGCGCAGGTGACGGTGATCGACCGCTCGCTCGACCGGCTGCGCCAGCTCGATGAGATTTTCGGCTCCAAGCTCAACACCATCTATTCGACGGTGGATGCGATCGAGCATTACGTCACCGATGCCGATCTCGTCGTCGGTGCGGTGCTGATCCCCGGTGCCGCGGCACCGAAGCTGGTCACCCGCAAGATGATCAAGTCGATGCGTCCGGGCTCGGTCGTGGTCGACATCGCCATCGATCAGGGCGGCTGCTTCGAGACCAGCCATGCCACGACCCATGCCGATCCGGTCTATGTGGTCGACGGCGTCACCCATTATTGCGTCGCCAATATGCCGGGTGCCGTTGCCCGTACCTCGACCTTCGCCCTCAACAATGCCACCCTGCCGTTTGCGGTGGCTTTGGCGAACAAGGGCTACAAGAAGGCCCTGTCCGAGGACCCGCATCTGATGAACGGCCTCAACATCCATGAGGGTAAGGTCACCTATAAGGCTGTCGCCCAGGCCTTGAAACTGAAATACACGTCGGCGCAGGAAGCGCTCGGCCTGTAAGCCGAACGGCAATCGCTATATCGGAAACGGCGGGGCCAAAACCCCGCCGTTTTCTTTTGCGCCGGGTTACCCGTCGCTGCCCGTTGCAATTGCATGACGATGCCAGGAATAATGGCACCGTCTTTCGTCATGCCAGAATTCCATAAGCCAGTTTTCAACCGAGGGGCCGGTCCTGCTCATGAAAGCATTCAAAGTGTGTGTCGCCCCTCTTCTCGCGATCGCCTGTCTCATGTTGGCAGCCTGCTCGCATGAGCGCCCGCCTGACGAAGGAGAAAATGTCGTCGACCTCGGCCCCGCGCCAACCGATCTGGCCGGCGGTCCGTTGAAAGGCACGCGCTGGCGCCTGCAAAGCATCGGCCTGGGAGGCGCGGAACAGCCGATCGCCGCCGACCCGCAACGCCCGGCCTTTGTCGAGTTCGACAAGGTCGACCAGCGATTGGCGGGATCGACCGGCTGCAACCGTTTCTTCGCGCAATATCGCCTGATCGGCCAGGCCGGCTTCACCACCGGTCAAGTGGGGATGACCCGGGCTGCCTGCCATGGACCCCTGGCCGAGCAGGAAAGAAAGATCGTCAAGCAGATCGAACAGGCCCGTTACTATGGGGTCAGCGGCCAGACCTTGACGATCGCCTCCGTCGGCAACCAACGATTGGTCTTCGTCCCGATGGCTGCTGATATCGCCGCGAAATATCGCTGCGACCAGGGCCGCCTGGTCACCACATCCCTGTCTGCTTTGACCGGCCACCTATCGGTACAATTATCCGATGGCTCGTTGGAAGACTTGACGCCGGAAGGCGATACGGGGGCAAATGATAACGGCAGCTACGCCAACGGGCTCTACCGCTGGCAGATCAAGGGCGACCGTGCACAACTCAGCGACCTCACCCTCAATCAGCAGACCAGCTGCCAGCGGTTGTAAACAGCAACCGTCGCATTAACGCTTTCCGATTGCAGCAACAACCCGCTGTATAGCCACGAAAATTCCCGATAAATCGGGCTTTTTCGACTGCCAGCGATATCAATTTACCGCTGCCGCTTAGACAAAGTGCCTGGGCTCGGCTAGTGTGGCGCTGCAATTCGCGGGCAGGCAGCCCGCGAAGAGAAACGACTCTTGTGAGTGTCATGAAGTATCTCGACGAATGGATTGCCGAGCGCAACGTCGATGAAGTTGAGTGCCTGGTGCCGGATATGAACGGCATTCCCCGCGGCAAGATTCTGCCGGCGGGCAAGTTTATGAAAGGCGTCAAGGATCACAGCCTGCGCCTGCCGATGAGCATCTTCCTGCAGACCGTGACGGGCGAATATCCCGATCTGGATGATGACGACATCGGTTCGGACGAAGATCCCGATATCTACCTGAAGCCGGATCCCGACACGATCCGCCTGGTGCCCTGGTATAAGAGCCCGACCGCGCAGGTCATTCACGACGCCTATTACGAAGATGGGCGCCCGGTGGAGATTGCCGCGCGTGAGGTTCTGAAGAAGGTCCTGAAGCTTTACGAAGACAAGGGCTGGAAGCCGGTGATCGCGCCGGAACTGGAATTCTTCCTGGTGCAGGTGAATACCGATCCCGATCTGCCGCTGCTGCCGCCGATCGGCCGCTCCGGCCGTCCGGAGAGCGGCAGCCAAGCCTATGGCATCGATGCGGTGAACGAATTCGATCACATCTTCGAGGATGTCTATAAGTTCTGCGAACTTTCCGACATCGACGTCGATACGCTGACCCATGAATCGGGCGCTGCACAGATGGAGATCAACTTCAATCACGGCGATCCGCTGGAACTCGCCGACCAGACCTTCCTGTTCAAGCGCACGGTGCGTCAGGCCGCGCTGAAGCACAATGTCTATGCCACCTTCATGGCAAAGCCGTTGTCGAACCAGCCCGGCAGCTCGATGCATATCCACCAGTCGGTGGTCGACCGTCGTTCGAACAAGAACCTGTTCGCCGATACCAAGGGCCGCGACACGGCGCTGTTCCGTCACTTCGTGGCCGGATTGCAGCGTTACCTGCCGCATGTCATTCCGATGCTGGCGCCGAACGTCAATTCCTATCGCCGTTTGCGGCCGCGTTTCGACGCGCCGATCAATGTGCAATGGGGTATCGACAATCGCTCCTGCGGCTTT
>Ga0207856_1000303_pt1 | contig 10560 bp, 11 predicted proteins | sample LuqExpMetageno21_FD_187779 | JGI IMG/M metagenome (GOLD analysis project Ga0207856, IMG submission 187779) | Tropical forest soil microbial communities from Luquillo Experimental Forest, Puerto Rico - Sample 21 (SPAdes) | ecosystem: Environmental > Terrestrial > Soil > Tropical forest ... | reverse complement strand
CCGCTCGCCGAGTGGCGCGAGCTCGACGACGACCAGGTCGACGGCCTGTGGCGCGACTACCTCGACTTCGCCGCGCGCATCGACCCGATCGGGCACAAGCCCGACCTCACCAGAGAGGACGTCGCGGCGATCGAGCGCGCCGCAAAAAAAGCGGAGCTCGACCTCTTGATGTCATTCGGCTCACGGAAGCTCGCGCTCTTCGCGATGCGTTCGGTCGATCCCCCTTCGAGCTGACGGACACCGAGGTCCACTACTGGTGGATGGCCTACGCGGCGGCCTGGGAGGAGCGCCGCCCCCGGAAGGCCGGCCGCGAGAGCGGCACTAACCCAGACTTCCTCCCTCCGCGCTGACTGACCATGGCCGACCCGCGCCGCAGAGCGATCATCACGATGGCCCTCGACGAGCGGGAGCTCGCCCGGGGACTCGATGCCGCGCGCCGGAAGGTCCGCAAGTTCGACGACGACGAGGACAAGGCGAACAAGCGCCGGCGCGGCCGGCGCGGCGGAAAGGACAAGGGCCCCGGCGCGCTCGCGCTCGGAGCGGTGACCGGCGCCGCGGACGCCGCGGCCAACGCGATCGGGAGCTTCGTCACGGGCACTGTCGACGATCTGCTCGAGTTCGAGAATGGGCTCAGTCGCCTGCAGATCGCCGCCGGCAAGACGGCGCCGCAGATGGCAGAGCTGCGCTCGTCGATCCTCGCGATCTCGAAGGACACGGGGATCGCGCCGAAGGCGATCCTAGCTGGCGCACAGTCCTATATCGATTTGACGGGCGACGTCGCCGGCGCTGAGGCGGCGATGCGGAGCTTCGCCCGGACCGCGCAGGCAACCGGGGCCGATGTGACCGACATCGCCACTGCGACAGCCGCGATGCAGCAGTCGATGCAGCTCGATCCGCGAGACATCGAGGCGGCGCTCAGCGGGCTTCATCAGCAGGGCAAGGCCGGCGCCGTAGCAATCAAAGATCTCGCCGGCGAACTCTCGTCGGTCCTACCCCGCTTTGCGAAGTTCGGCGGGTCCGGCCTACAGGGCATCTCCGACATCGGCGCAGCGCTGCAAATCGCGCGCAAGGGCTTCGGCAGCGCAAGCGAGGCCGCCACCGGGCTCGAGGCTCTGATGGGGGCGCTCTCGCTCAACGCGGATAAGTTCCAAGCCGCGGGCGTGAAGATCTTCAAGACGGGCAAGGACGGGAAGAAGACCTTCCGCAGCTTCGTCGACATCATCGACGCGATCGGGAAGTCGCGCCTGATGAAGGACCCGACCGCGCTCACGAAGGCATGGGGATCGAAGGAGGCCGCGCAGGCGTTCGACATGCTCGTGAACAACCGCGAGGAGCTCGAGAAGCTCTACCAGGCGGGACTCGACGCCGGCGCCGTGCAGCGCGATCTGGACACGCGCCTCCAGTCCTCGGCGGGGAAGATCGAGAAGGCGATGAACGCGGCGAAGATCTCGCTCGCCGAGGCGTTCACGCCCGAGCGGATCGAGGCCTTCGCGAACGCCCTCGGGAAGGCAACGGAGTGGTTCGCGAAGCTGGTCGGGTTCGCGGACAAGCTGGTGAGCTCCCTCGACGTGATGGACATGAGTTCGAAGGCAAACCAGGACCTCCGCGCCGAGAAGGCATCGTACGGCCTCACGCACGACGACAATGGCAAAGCGCTCAGCCGCGAGGAGGCGAAAAAGCGGATCCAGGCGGCGGCTCGCGGTGAGAAGGCTGGCGGCTTCAACATGGTCATGGCCGACACGCCAGAGCTTCGCAAACAGGCAGCCGCGATCGCCGCTGCAAAGCTCGGCCTGACCTCGACGGGCCAGGAGGATCCGTGGGCGAACAACGGCCCGGCGAACCCCACGTCGAAGTCGACCGTACGCCCAAATTCGGCCGAGGCGCTCGCGAAGGCGCAGGCCGATCCCGACATGCTCGCGCGGCTGATTGCGAAGCACATGGGCATCGAGCTGTCGAAGCTGAAGATCATCCTGCAGACCGACAGCAACACGACCGCGAAGACGGTCGCCAACGCGCCGGTGAACCGGCAGCCGGCGAAGAGGTGACGCGGTGCCGGTGATCTACTTCGAGAGCTCGTTCGGCGGCGTCCCGTTCCTGGCGGCGTCGCTCGACACCGAACGAGGCCGCGACATCGCTGTGCAGTCGCCCTCGCTCGGCGATCGGCACACGCTGAGGGACCGCGGGCTCAAGCAGCAGCGCACGACCTGCGAGATCCTGTTTATCGACCAGCCCGGCCTTGCGCCCTACACCGATCGGTGCGACGAGTTCGTGGCGCTGGCGGAGAAGCCAGAGCCGCAGATCTTCTCGCACGCGCTCCACGGCAGCTTCCGCGCGCGCGCGGGCGAGCTGACCGTGCGCGCCGACGGCGGCGCACGCGAGATCAGGGTGAGCTGCCAGATCCTCCGCGACGAGCCGCCGGAGACCGTGCTGCCAGTCGCCGGCGGCACGAACCCAGCCGCCGGCGTCGAGTCCGTCACCGCCGCCGCGGCGACAGCGAGCGAGGCGCTGCTCGAGCTCGGTGACGCGGCGGCGCCCGACCTCGCCGCGGACGCGCGGGAGGACGGGATCCGGTACGCCGAGCTCGCGGGGATCGCCGACACCGTCGCGGCCTGGAACGACGCTGGCGACGAGCTCGACAGCCAGCAGGTGTTCCTGGAGGTCGCGTCCGCGGTCGACCGGATCGACGCCCTGACCGAGGACCTCGAGCTGCTCTCCGACATCACGCGGTGGCAGGCCTACCGCGATGTCGTGCGGCTCCGGTACGAGGTGGTGCGCGCCGGCGAGGCCTTCACCGCCGCGGCGCGCAGCACGTTCGACGTGTACGTCGAGCAGCCCCGCCCGGTGCTCGCGATCTGCGCGGAGATCTACGGCGCCGCGCAGGCTCGCGAACGCGCGGAGGAGGTCGCGGCCAACAACCGCCTCCGCACGCCCGGTCGGGTTCCGGCGGGCACCACCCTCAAGATGCCGGCGGTGTCCCGGTGATCGCCAGCGTCCCGACGCACGACACCGTCTCGCTGGTGATCGCCGGCGCCGAGCTTACCGGGTGGATCTCGTACGACGTCACCGTCTCGATGCTCGATCCGGCCGACGCCTTCCGGCTGCAGCTCCCCTTCTCGCGAGAGGCCTGGGAGCTGACGCTGCCCGATCGCCCGTGCCAGGTCTTCATCGACGGCACGCCGGTCCTGACCGGCTTCATCGACTCCGCGTCGATGCCCGAGGACGCCGAGGTGATCGACATCGCCGGCCGGTGCCGCGTGGGCCGGCTCGCCGATCACTGCCCGAGCACCCTGGCCTTCGACGGCCTCGGGATCGCCGAGCTCGCGGCGAAGATCGTCAATCCGTTCTTCGCCCGCGTCACCCTGTCGAACGCGCGGAACCGCGCGATCGTCCGCGGCAAGGGCAAGAAGGCGCGCGCCGCGGCGGAGCCGGTGCGCCTCAACACGAAGGTCGGCACCACGATCGAGCCCGGGCAGACCGCATGGGCGACGCTCGAGAAGCTGCTCGATCAGGCCGGCTACCTCGCGTGGTCGAGCGGCGACGGCCGCGAGCTCGTGATCGGCAAGCCGAACTACGAGCAGGAGGTGCAGTTCTACTTCTTCCGGCCGCTCCCCGGCGGGCCCCGTGCGGCCGAGGCGACGGTGCTCGCGATGGGGATCGGGCGCGATCACGCCGACGCGTACGCGCGCGTAGTGATCGCCGGGACCGGCGTCGGTACCAACGTCTCATACGGCGCGCCGGTCGCCGGGCGCCTCGGCGAGGCGCGCAACAACCCGGCGCGCGCGGACGGCACGGGGATCGACTTCACCGTTCCCAAGACGCTGATCACGCAGCGGGCCGCTGCCTCGATCGCGGAAGCCGACGAGCTGGCCGCGCTCGAGATGGCGCGGCGCGATGCGAAGAAGCGGCCGGTCACCGTGCGGTGCGCCGGGCACGGCCAGGTGATCGCCGGCTCGTATACCACCCTCTTCGCCCACGACCTGCTCGCCCTGGTCGAGGACGAGTACACCGGCACGAAGGGCATCTACACGATCACGAGCTGCAACTACCGGAGCGCGCGCGCGGGCGCCGAAGAGACGGTGATGCAGCTCGTACCGAAGGGAACGGAGCTCAGCCGATGACCGACGTCGCCCAGCTGCGCAGCCGCACCGACCCGTTCCGCGCCGCGGTGACCGGCGCGATCCGGCGCTTCGCCGTCAAGCTGACGGTGAAGGCGCTGTGGCAGCTCGCCGGCCACACGATCGACGGCGTGCAGGAGCTCGTCCGCGCGGAGGTGTTCGGCGGGATCGGGATCGCCGCGCGGCCGCCGGCGGCCGGCAAGCCGGAGGCGATCGTCGTCATGGTCGCTGACGCTGAGAACCCCGTCGTGATCGCGGTCCGGGACGAGAAGACGCGCGCGGCGGTCGCGGGATCGCTCGCGGAGGACGAGACCGCCTGCTTCAACAGCTTGGCGATCCTCCACTTCAAGTCGGACGGCACGATCGAGGCGCGCCCCGTCAGCGGCGGTCCGCCCGTGGCGCTCGCGCTGAAGAGCGACGTGACGGCCGTGAAGACGACGTTCGACACCCACACCCACCCGGGCGTCACCGCTGGTGCCGCCGTCACCGGTGCGCCAGCAGTCCCGATGCCCGCGCCGGTCGGCACGACCACCTTCAAGGCGAGGTGATCCGATGCCCTGGGACTACCTGATCGATCCGGTGACGCGCGACCTCGTAAAGGACGGCAAGGGCGGCTTCGTGAAGGTCCGGTCCGCGCAGACCTCGGTGATGAACCAGCTCCTCGCGCACCGCGGTGAGTGGTGGGGCGACCCCGAGCTCGGCTCGCGCCTGCACGACCTGCGCGCGATGCAGGCCCGGCCCGAGGTGATCGCGCCGGAGGAGGCGCGGCTCGCGCTCGAGCGGCTGGTCCGCGCCGGCCGGATCGCAGACATCGAGGCCCGCGCGGAGTCCTCGCCTGGCCGCGTCGTCGTGGCCACGCGGTTCCGCGACACCACGAGCGGCTCGCTCGTCGAGATGAAGCTCAAGCCCGGAGGCTGACCATGGCGTTCCGCACCCCAACCCTCGACGAGCAGCACGCGACCCTGATCGCGGTCTCGAAGGCGCTGCAGCCCGACATCGACGTCTCGGATACCTCCACCGAGAACCTGTGGCTCCTGACGCAGGCCGCCGGCGTCACGGACAACCACGCGAACGTCGCTGCGGCGAAGAACGATCTCCTCCCCCAGACGGCCTCCGGCGAGATGCTCGATCGGTGGGCCGACCTCCGCGGCGTGCGCCGCAAGGGCGCGACCCCGGCGCGGAAGGCGGCGGCGCTGCGCGTGTTCGGGACGCCGACCACCACCGTCGACGACGGCACGACGTTCCGCCACGTCTCCGGGCTGCGGTTCAAGACGACCAACGGCGACGAGCTCGTCGGCCCGAGCGGGTACGTCGACTGCGATGTGGTCGCGATCGACAAGGGGAGCGCCACCCGGCTCAACGCCGGCGAGACGCTGACGATCGAGACGCCGGTGACCGGGCTCGAGGACGAGGCCGAGCTGCAGAAGGACCTCGACGAAGACGGCGAGGACGCCGAGCAGGACGGCGCGCTCAGCCCGCGCGTGGTCTCGCGCTTCCGCGATCCGCCGCGCGGCGGCACCCGGGTCGACTACGAGCAGTGGGCGCTCGAGATCGACGGCATCGCCGCGGCATACCCGTACCCGCTCCGCGGCGGCAACGGCACCGTCCACCTCGCCGCACTCCACGCCGGCAGCGGCGCCGCGCGCATCCTCGACTCGGTCGAGATCTCCGACCTCCAGGCGCTGATCGACGCGAAGAAGCGGCCGGTGAGCGTGAAGGGCTTCACCGTGCTCAAGGTGGTCGAGGAGCCCACGGACGTCGAAGTGACCGTGCTCCCCGACGGCGAGCCCGAGCACGAGTTCGACTGGGACGACACCACCCCGCCCGTCGTGCTCTCGTGGAACGCTGGGACGCGCACGCTCACCTTCGCGACCGATCGGCCGCCCTCGATGGCGGCCGGCCACCGCATCGCGATCGATCCGGCGTCGGGGAGCGGCGGCACCGGCGCCGAGCGCGTGATCGAGTCGCTGTCGAGCACCGATGCGGTCGTGCTCGAGGCGGATGACGACGGAGACACGCCGGTCGCGACCGACACCGTGTACGCGGGCGGGCCGCTGGTCGAGCCGATCCGCCAGGCGATCATCGGCCTGATCGACGCGCTCGGCACAGCGAACCCAGACGCGCACCGCTACGGCACCTGGGAGGGCAACCTCCGGCCGATCAAGATCGGCAGCGCCGCCGGCGCCGTCGACGGCGTGCTCGAGGTCGCGGTCGCGGTGCCAGCCGCGACCGTCGAGGCATCCGATCCGGCCTACCCCGACAACGGCGAGGTCGGGCTCATCACCCCGGGGCGTATCCTCGTCCGAAGGGCTCACTGATGGGCGGCCGCGGTCTCGAGCTCGCGGCGCGCGCGCGCCCGACTTTCGACGGCAGTGCGCTCGCCTTCGCGTTGCCGGACGTGGTGAGGAAGGGAGACCTCCTCCTTGTCCTGGTCGTTCGCAACGGCCCCGTCACCGCGCCCACGGGGTGGACGCAGGTCGAGACGGCGCTTGGCGCAAGCTCGCTCTTCCTCGATGCGTGGGCGCGCCTGGTTGACGACGACGAGCCCACCGCGCCCACCTGGACCTCCGCGAGCTCGCAGGAGCTACAGGGGCAGCTCCTCGTATTCAACTCCGGGACGCCGGCGATCGTTCGCGAGGCATCGGCACACGCGGCGTTCACGGCAACCTCATTTCCCGGGATTCCGGCGGGCGATTCCGTCCAAGCGATCAACCTCCTCGTCGCGGTGTACTCCACTGCTGCTGGCGTGAGCTTCAGCCACCCCGACTTCGAGTTTATCGACCTCTACACTACCGCCGTCGTGTCAACCCGGACACTGGCCGTCCGCTATCGGCGAGCCGGCGCAACTGGCTTGATCACGCCGGGCACTGGAGTTTCGCACCCGGCGGCGACCGGCCGCGCGTTCTTGCTCGTGCTCCGCGAACGGGCGCCGATCACGCCGATCGATCTCTCCGATCCGGTGCCCGGGAACATCGGGCTCCTGCCGACCTGACGTGCACCATGCCGAACCCAACGCCCAGCACCATCATCCTGCTCCACTTCGCGGAGCCAGCCGGCGTCCTGCCGTCCGACGCGGGCAACCTGGACGACCTCGGCGTCGAGACCGGGATCGCGATGCCGCCGGTCATCGAGAACACCTGGACCGGGCGCGGCCGCGCCTTCAGCGAGGCCGACGCCACCGGGCTCGTGGCCATCGACCGCGCCGGCCGGGACACGCTGCTGCAGCGCGACGTCACGGTGCAGGCGATCGTCGCGTACACGCCGAACAGCGTGGAGCAGGTGCTGATCGCCGGCGGCATCCACGACGGTACAGAGCCGGAGAACCCCGACTATGGGATCCAGTTCCTCGACGTCGGGGCGAACCTAGAGGTGCGCTGGTTCCACTCGACTCCGGGCACGCCCGGCACGATCCGCTACGCGCCGCCGGGCGTGTTCGAGCATCTGGGCGACGGGAAGTACTTCCTGTTCACAGCGACCCGCCGGTGGGAGAGCTCGAGCCTCGTCGTCGTCCGCTACTACGTCGGGCCCGAGATGGTAGCCGAGCTCGAGTGGGACCAGGGCGAGATCGGTGGCGGTACGACCGGCCACACCTCGATCGGCGCGCTGAAGACGGGCGGCTCCTGGGGGGCGCACTGGAACGGCGTGATCGACGAGCTGCTGGTCACCAACTTCGAGATGGGCCCGGAGGAGGTCCGCCACACCTGGCGCCGGCTCACCGAGTACCAGCCCGCCGGCGTCGACATGTTCGTCGGCCTGTCGCCGCCCGGCCTGCCCTGGTACGCGAACCCGGCGAACAGCCTCGGCCGCCGCGTGAAGATCGCCGGCCAGGCGATCGGCCAGGGCGTCGCCGCCGCCGAGGAGCTCCGCGCGCTGTGGCCCCCCGACGCCGCGCCGATCGCGCATATCCCGAAGTGGGAGGAGCTCTGCGGGCTGACAGCGAAGCCGCGCGACTCACTCGACGTTCGGCGCGCGCGCGTCGTGGCGTACCTGCAGCGCGAGGAGGGGTTCTCGCACCCGGCCGTGAAGACCGCGCTCGAGGGCGTGCTCGACCTCGCCAGCGACGACATCGAGATCGTCGAGTTCACGAACGAGATCCGCGACCCCTTCGACACGCTCGAGACCGAGCGCTGGATCGTGGAGCCGGAGGCGGAGTGGTCCATCGTCGCCAGCCAGCTCCGACTCGCGACAGCCGCTGGGCAGAGCGTCACCGCGGACCCGCTCCACGCGCGGCACATCCGTCTGCCGCTCGAGCGCGGGGGCAGCGGCCGCCGGCTCTTCGTGGCGGTGAAGATCGCGGCCGCGGCCGCGGCGAGCGTGCCGGCGAGCTCGGGCGTGGGGATCCTGCTCTACAACCGCGCGAGCGACAACTACCTGTGGTTCGGCGTCTACAACGACGCCGGCACGATGAAGCTCGCGTGGCAGAAACGGCTGGCGACCGTGACCTCGGCGGTCACGTTCCTCGGCGCGGCGCCCGCGGCGCCGCTCTGGCTCCGCCTGTACAACCCCCAGGCGCATGGGGCGATCAACGACACCGCCGGCGCGTTCAGGGCCGCCTGGTCGAACACCGGCCCGAGCGCGGGCTTCACGACGTCAGCGTTCGGCGCCACGGGTGTCATCGACTCGGAGTGGGCGGGGCTTGCGGCCACCGGCGGCACGCTCGGCGGCAACCTGCAGGCGGACTTCGACGACTTCGTCGCGTACTGCCCCGACGGCGACCGCACGTTCTGCTGGTACGCGTACCGCGACCCGGGGTTCGACGGCGACGCCGACATGGTCGGCGCGCGGCTGCTCGTAAACAAGATCAAGCCGGCCCACACACACGCAGCGGCGATCCGATCGAAGTCGGTCCTCTGCGATGACCTCGAGTTCGGGCTCTGCGACACGGGCCCGATGGGTGGCCTCTAGCCCCGGCGAAAATTGTCCGGACGGAGGGGCCCCCGCATGGTGCGGGCGTGGCGCTTCCGCTGTCGAGGAACCGGGACTACGGCTCGGGGACACCTGTCGCCTCCGCCGACCTCGACGACCTCCAGGACATGATCATCGCCGGCAAGTACGGCGCGATCGACATCCCCATCGACGGCGCCGCGTTCACGGTCCGAGGCCCCAACTTCGCCGCAACGATGCCTGCGTTCGGCGACCACTGGACCTTCGTAGGGTGCACGCCGCCGAACGACACGCTCGTTGCGAGCCTGCGGCTGCCGGTGGGCGTGAAGATCAACACGGTCAAGTGGCACATCAACAAGAACTCCCAGGCGTCGGGCATGGTGCTCACCGTCCGCAAGCGCAACGAGAGCGGCGGGGTCTACACGAACTCCAACGTGGACACGGTCACCGCCGCGACCAACGGTGCCAGCTACATCATCGTCACGCGTAGCCCGGGCTACCGGATCGTCGCCGGCGATGCGCTGCACCTGATCGTCTCGATCGGCCACGCGAACCACCAGTTCTCGCACGCCGTCCTCAACGTGCAGAAGGACGCGTGATGGGGGCGTCGACGCAGCCACTGCTCTCCGATGCGCAGTTCGGCGCGCTGCTCGCCGCGCTCGTCACGTTCCTGGGCTCGGTCCTCGCGACGGCGAAGTGGGCGGTCAACCGCGTGGTCAAGGCGATCGACGATTCGACGGCCGCACGCGCCGGCGATATCGCGGCGATCGCCGAGCTCCGGGCCGCGCTCATCGAGCTGCGCGGCGTCGTCCAGGAGGGGCGCAACGACATCCGCGAGCTGCGCGCGATCGCCGAGCGCCTCGCCCCGCTCGAGCGCCCGCGCGTCCCCACCAGCCCCGTCGGTGTGCCGCGCCTGCGCCACGCCGACGACCCCGACCCCGATCGCTGACCGAAAGGATCCCGATCCGCCATGCCGACCGCCATCCGCAACCTGATCGCCTATGCCGTCCTGATGCTGACCGTCGCCATGATCGTCGCCACGATCATCTCGGCCGCCGCCGGGTGCAGCTCCGTCCGCGATGCCTCGCGCGAGGTTGCTAGCGACGTCGTCGACTGCACGACCGTGCACGTCCACGAGCACGCGAGCCAGTACGGAGCTCTTCTGGAGGCCGCGCTCCTGGCGGCGACGCAGCTGGACGGCAGCGTCGACTGGGCGCCGATCCGCACCGTGGCGAAGTCATTCGCCGCGGAGACCGGCGGGTGCGTGCTCGCTGGCGTTGTGCAGCGCGCGCTCGCGCCGCGACCGCCGCCGGCAACCGTGCTACCCCAGGTCGCGCCGCTCGTGCCCAACCCGGCCTCGGTGCGCGCGGGCTTCGACGAGCTCCGACGCGAGCAGTTCAACGGGCGGCGGTTCCGCACCGATCTCGGCGTCCTGTGATGGCGCCCGAGGCACGCGCGGAGGCCACCGGCCTACTCGTCGACGGTCGCCACGTCGAGATCCCCGGGCTCACGATCCTCGGCCCTGGGGACGCATCGTGGGTGCGGCTCGAGGCGCGCGACT
>Ga0207856_1000301_pt1 | contig 10575 bp, 13 predicted proteins | sample LuqExpMetageno21_FD_187779 | JGI IMG/M metagenome (GOLD analysis project Ga0207856, IMG submission 187779) | Tropical forest soil microbial communities from Luquillo Experimental Forest, Puerto Rico - Sample 21 (SPAdes) | ecosystem: Environmental > Terrestrial > Soil > Tropical forest ... | reverse complement strand
ATTTTTTTTATTCCTTGTTTTGGACGCCATAGCTGGCCGTCATTTCGTTGATGATGTCTGATGCAGTCTTGGGTTTGGAATCACCGCGAACGACTTCTGCGTTTGCACGAAGATCTCCGCCACGGCCGATGCGTTGATTGAAGCTCTTCGTGGTTGCGTCGGCTTGCTGGGCCGCGATCAGGGCTGCCTCGGCGTTTCCACCCGGTACGTCCTGGGGGACCATAGGGGTCGGCTGCGGGCCATCCCTAGGAGGGCGTGCGGCCGGTAGATAGAATTCCTGATAAAAAGGGACCAGCTTGTCTCCGATCTGCTCCCACATCGGCTCACCGGTCTCTTCATCGATGCGCTGCTTGAGGACTCGGTTCCCCTTGACGAAGCCGCCCACCCTCTTTGCCAACTCTTCCAAGCGAGGGTTGACGGTGCCGGCTGACTCCTTGACCTTGATATTGGCTGCCGAATAAGTTCTTTCCTGGCCTGGCGTCGCCACGGGGGCAGGAGCGGCGGCCACAACGGCCTCAGGAACATTGAGAGACTCGGGTACGGCAATCTGGGCGAGCCTAGGCGTTTCATTCGTCCTGGGGGCGGCAGGGGCCTCTGCCACCACCTTCTTGGGCCGCCCACGCTTCTTCGGTGCCTCCGGTGTCGCGACCGGAGCCGTATTTGCGACCGGAGTCGGCGGGATCAGCTCCGGGTTACCCAGGAGACGGTCTGCAACCCTCTTGAGCGCTACGACCTGCTCGGGGGTGAAGGTACTCTCGACGGGACCCGTCGAGGGCTGACCAACGAGTGCTCCCATTTGGCCCCGGACGAAAGTGCGAATTTCTTCAAGCACCTCCAGTGCGAGTGGGTTCGAGGTCGCTCCGAAAAGGTCCCCGGACAGGACCAGCCTGTAAAGCTGTGCCTTTGCGAGGGCACGATCAATCATGTCCAGGTTGTTTGCCATGTCTAATTACACCCCAGGATTACTTGCCAGTGCTGCCGAATCCACCCGTGCCGCGAGTGGTTTCGCTCAGTTCCTTTACTTCAAAAATCAAAGCCTTTCTGAACGGCGCGATGACCATCTGGCCAACGCGCTCGCCCTTAGCGACCAACCTATCGTATTTGTTGTGGTTGAAGACCATCACGAAGATTTCGCCGCGATAATCTGAATCCACGGTGCCATCCACATGCAGCCCCTTCTTGAACATCGAGGAGCGGGTACGCATCAGGCCTACCGTCCCGACCGGCAGCTCGATGGCGATGCCGGTGGGAACCAGGGTGGTATGCCCTGCGCTCAGGACCTTCTCTTCAGCGGCGTAGAGGTCGAGTCCCGCAGCCTGATCGCTGCCATAGGTGGGGAGCTGCGCGTCTTCACGAAGCTTCTTGACGGAAAGGGCCGCGAAGTTACTATCGCTATCGATCGTCAGAGAGATGCTGGGGTACGTCGGGTAGTAAGGCGGACAGAGAATGTAAGGATCGGCCCATACCCACTCCGGCGGATGCCAGTTGCCGAATTGGTCGTAATAGCTGGGCTTCCACCAGCCCTGGCCGGTACCGCTCGTGTTCTGGCTACCGTATTTTGGATCGCCACTATTGCCATACTTTGGGTTGTCGCCGGAGTTGCTCATTTAAGCTCCTAGACCCAAATTACACCCTAGATTTTACGAGCCGCAGCTACCGCCCTTGCTGATATCGCAAACATCAGCCTGCTCCATGAATACTTCACCGACGTGATTTACAGCAGTGCTGTACTTTACAGGAGTCAGAGGCTGACCACCGCGAGCACCATCGGGGTAAACGGTCACGCCACGCAGCTTGGGCAGATACTTCATCAGCATCGTGCCGAACTTGCGGACCTCACCATCGTTGTTTAGCTCGCTGCCCCACTCGGGCAGGTTGATGGTCGAGGAGATGGAGTGATCCACGAACTGCTGGACCCAGGCCTGGAAGGCAACGCGGCGCTCCACGTCTTCGGCGAGCGTGTAGGCGTCTTCGATCAGGTCCGGCTTCACGCCCTCGCTAATCAGGCGCTGGGCCGATGGGTCAATGACGTACTGGTAATGGATAACGCTGCCCTTCAGGTAGCGACGCTTGTAGGCGACGCAGAACAGGGGCTCAATGCCGGTGGTGGTCTCGGCCACGATGCCGATAGTCCCGGTGGGGGCGATAGCGCGCGTCTTGATCGGGACGCTAAGATTCCACAGCTCAGCGTAGTGGCCAGCGGAGTGTCCGGAGGTCGCGTAGATCTTGAGGTACTCTTCCAGCTCCTTGTCGATCTCGTAGCGCTTCCCTTTCTTCAGGAGCCACTCGTGCAGGCCCATAAGCCCGAGCCCCAGACGGCGGTTCTTGCGGCGGATCTCGTCCACCTTGGCGAACGGTACGTCGGAGTAGACGGTCCCGGCCAGGAGGAACGCGGTGGCCAGCTCGACTACCTCTTTCATGTCTTCCGGCGAGGTGACCTTCGCCATGTTGATAGACCCGAGGTTGCAGATGTCGGAGTCGTCACGGCTGGTGACCTCGGTGCAGGCGTTGCGGAGGTTCTCGCCCTTGTTCTCGCCCACGTCGATGCTGAACCCCGGCTCGGCGGTCTTGAGCATCTGGCGGACGGTCGCCCAGTACACGTTCTGGGCGAGCGAGTAGTGCTTGTGGTCACAGTTCTTGAACGCCTTGAAGAATTCGTCGTCCAGGATGACGCTGATGTTGGTGCCATCCATGGTGGCCGGAAAGTTAAAATCCTCTTCCTTGAGTGCGCGGACCTGGGGCGACCAGTTCTTGAGCGTGATAAACTTCAAAATATCCGGGTGGTTCCAGTGAAGCCCCGCCCAGATCGCAGAGCGACGGCTGCCGCCCTGCATGATGCCTCGCCCAGCCTCGTTCACCATTTGCATGAGGGCCAGTGGGCCGGTGGAGGTCCCACCAGTGCGACGGATAGGCTTACCTTCACCACGCACGTCGGAGTAGACCACGCCGATGCCGGCGCCGGTCATCAGGGCCATGGTCGCCTTCTGCATCAGGTCAGCCCACCCCTCGCGCGAGTCGTCAGCGCGGAGCAGCAGGCAGTTCTGGGTCTGGTGGAACGGGCGGCCTGAGGCGTAGAGGTAGCGCCCGCCCGGCATGAATTTCTTATCGGTGATCATCTTCTCGACGCGAGCGATCAGCGCAGGATCTGCGTCTACCGACTTCAAGACGTTGTTCGCAACTCGCTTGGCTACTTCAGGCCAAGTCTCCTTCTCACCGTTCTTCTTAGTGTGTGCGTACTTCTGCTCGAAAATATTTTTAGCAAACGGGTTCATGTACCTGTAACCTTGGAGGTTTAGGAGCGTTGATGGTTGAGAGATGTTAGGATTGAGCTGCTTTGGTCTTCGGTCTTTCAAACAGCTCGCTGCCCTTATTGAGTCGTTTGACGGTGGCCGCTTTGTTGCTCACACGGCCCTTGAGGCCGTATCTTGGTGCTCCGAGTGCTACTGTAACTGGAACTACTTGAAAATATTCAACAGTATTCTGGAATCTCGCCAAATCGTCTCGAAAAAGAGCAATCGCGCGGTTGCAGAAAGCGCAGAGAAGACCACGTACCAACCCGGTTTTGTGACAGTGATCAACGGCCAGACGGCGACCGTCTTTGGGTGGGCGCTTGCAGATAAAACAGACGCCTCCTTGATACTCCATGATCTTGTCGAAATCTTCGACAGACAAGTCGAACCACTTTCGGAGACGAAGCGCCCTCTGGGTCTCAGAGTGGCACGGCTTGCAATAAGCGTATCGAGGCTGACCCTTTCGATTCGTACGGGTCATTGGAAACTCGTCTAACGGTTTTTCGATCTTGCATTTTGTACAGATGATCTTCCCGGTTGCGAGAATAACTGCTCGCTCTTCGGCTGCTTTTCTTTGACGCTCCTCTCTGGCCACCTGCAACTTGGCCATGTGAGCCACTTTTGCTGGTGAAAGCTGCTTAGACTTTTTCTTTGCCATGGTGAAGACGGAAGATTGTCACTTCACGAAGTTCGCGCGAACCTGCAGATAGACCTGAGCCGCAGCAAACGCCTTCTTCGCGAAGGAGTCAGACACGTTACCGCCGCCCTGAGAGACCAGCTCGGTAAAAATTGCCTGAGCCACGGTGTCCAGAAGGGACTCTTCCAGCCCCTTTGCCTTCATGGCCATCTGACTTGCGTTCTCGCGAACGAAGCGGAGATCAGTCTGAAGGCGGTCAATCTCCGCCTCAAGTTCTTCGATGGTGCGAGTAGACATTAGACCTTACCCCGCGCGTCCAGGATTGTATGGCAATAAGCGATGCGAAGCTTGTTCATCTTCGTCGCTTCCTTGTACTGCTCGCCAGCGATCTTCGCCTGCTCGACTGCATTGGCGAGGTCCTGGTCATCCTTCTTCGCGATCTGGTTGTCGTGCTCGTTGAACGCGACCTTGGCCACAATGGCCCGGATGGCGGCTTCGTCACCACCTTCGACGCTGCTCCGGAACTCCAGGTCGAGCGCTTCGTACTTCGACTTCTTATTCTTGCTGCCGCGAGGTCTGCCCATAGTTTGAATCTCCTAGTTTATCTAACTACACCCCAGATTCGATTTTTGACTTCCCGTCCTTGGCGACCACGGTGATGGTCTCGGCGAACAGCTCCGAGAAGCTTTCGGAGTGGTCCACGACCAGGATCAGCTTCTTCCGGGCTTGCCCCTGGAGGAGGGAGAACGCCGCTTCCTTGCTCGCGAGATCGAGACCGTCGAAAGACTCGTCTAGGCACAGCCAGCCGGGAGCAGAGTTTGTGCGACGGCTGATTACCTCGGCGACTGCAAGATCGACAGCCAGCTCTACCGAGGTCATCATTCCGCCAGAGCACCTCGATTGAAGTTTCCCAAGCTGACCTCCAACAGATAATACTGGGACGATGGCCCGTTTGGTGGTGCCTTTCTGGGTCACGGCCTCACTGTCAAAACGAAGGGTAACGGTGTCCGTGTTGGGGACCTGAGCAAGAACGCGGTTCGTCTCGTCCGTGATTTCGGCCAGAACCTCGTCAAAGATGGCCCCCAGGAAGCCCTCGCGGCCCACCAGCGATTGAAAGTCCTTGAGCAGAGCAATCTGCCGCCTATTCGCTTCGCCCTTCAGGATGGCCTCCTCGGCCTTCTGGGACCAACTCTTGTGGCGCTCCTTGGTCTGGACGATCAGTGACGCCTTCGCCTCAGCCTGACTCACCAGGACCCGATAGTTCGTTTGAGTATCAGAGACGGTCCTTCGCTTCTTTTCGACCTCTTCCTGGGCACCCGCCTGTATCGTGGCGGCTTCTACTGTGGCGGCTTTCTTTTGGGCAGCAAGGTCAGCCTCGGCCACTTGGATCCGCTGCTCCAGCTCCTGGACCGCTTTGGTCAGCTTCTCGATGTTGGGGTCGGTCCGGAACTGCAGCCCTCGCTCGATCTGGCTGTTCAGGTCATCTCGTCGCGGACCCCATTTCTCAGTGATTTCAAGCCTTTGGCGCTCGAGGTTTTCAATCTCAACGGAAACATCGGTGTGGTCGTGGCGCTCCCAGCCACCGCGCTTACAGGTCGGGCAGACATCGGACGAGGAGTCGCGCTGCTTGGTCAGCCGGGCAATATCTCGCTCGACAGAATCTATTTTGGCCAGCTCCTTCTCGGCTTTGATCAGGTCCTGCTGGAGCAGGTAGAAGGTCCCTTCGGCCTGACGCTGGCGCTTCTTGTCGTCAGAGGTCAGGTCGGTGATCTTCTTCTTCATCTGGCCGTAGAGCTGACGCAGGTCGTACAGCTCTTTGTGGGCCGGGACCGACTCCAGGGCCTTCTCAAAGTCGATCTTGGCCTGCATGAGCATCGCATCGGCAGCGTGGTAGCGCTCGGTCGCTTCGCGCAGGGCGGTGTCGGCAGAATCAATCGTCTTGTTCATGTTGAGCAGCTCGTTGCTCAACTCGTCCATCTTTGCCTTTTCGGCTAGGGCGTAGTTCTTGTACTCGACCGCCTGATTCTGAAAGCCATCGACCGGGATCGCGTTGGCTTCCTTCCCTGCAGCTTCGGCGGCATCCTCGAAACGCTCTAGCCCCAGCAACCCGGAGAGGAATTCCTTCTTCTCGCTATCGCTCTTGCTGATAAACCGACCCGGGGTCTTCTGGGCGCGATACGTGAGCGCTTCCAGCATCTCCGATGGGACTCCGAGGAGGACCTGCAGTTTGGCTTCCGCTGGCTTCCCCTTGGTCTTTGTGCCGTTTCCGTCCACCAGCTCCACAGAACCAGGGGTGCGGGTCAACTTCCACGCTTCCTCGCCGATCTGGAAGCCCAGCTCGACCTTCATCGTGTCTTCGGTCACGTCGGATTGCAGCTCGGTCCCGGGATACGGAGAGAAGCCAAGTGCGTAGGAGATCGCCAGCAGGACGCTGCTCTTGCCGGCCCCGGACGACCCGCCATCTTCCTTGCGACCACGGATCAGGACCATCCCGGAGGCGGGAAACTCGATCACCGACTCTTCCGCGAAGGAGCGGAAGGCCTTGAGGCGCAGGTGGGTAAGGGTAATCATGCAACACCCATAAATTTTGCTAGGGCCCTAATTTCATCTACGGTGGCATCTGCTTTTAGGTCGTTTGCGCGCCATGAAATAACCATCACGTTACCTGTGATGTACCCTTTGGTCGGGTCGATTCTGTCGATACTGGGGGAGTTTGGACCCCGCTTCCCTTGACCGACGAACAAAGGGATTCCTAAGACCGGACACATCTCTGGTATGCGAACATCGTCCATGGTCATAGTGAACTGGAGCCCCCGCTTCTTTGCCCTAAACCTAGCCTGAAGAAACAATGCCCGCTCTTGATGGGTTCCTTTCCACTCTGCGGATTTAACTCTATTATATTCTTTCACCTGTGGATTCCTAGCTCGTCGTGCAGCCTCATAACCCGCGCGTTTTGCTTTTCTCGCGGGATTGTCTTTTACTTTTAGATAATACTTCCGCGCGCTTGCAGCAATCGATTCTTTAGACATCGTGTGTCCATTTTTTAATAGTCCCGAGCTTGCCACGCTCTGCCATGGCCTCCTCGACATCCGCGATGCGCTCGACCGCCTTGGTCATGGCCCCGTTGTCCAGGCGCTCCATCTTGGCCTGAGTGACGTTCCCCTCGCGCTCCATAACGGTCTTACACTTGGGGCAGGGCACACCGGCCTTAAAGACCGCGACGGAGATCAGTCTCCGTGCAGTTTCCTTACACGCCGGGCACGTCAGCTTGTACTGCGGCATTATTCCTTCCTCCACCATCCCTTTACACCCTGGATTGCGATGGCGAGGAACCACGCGAGGGAAATAATGGAAATGCCGGTGAGGAAAAACAGGAAGATCCCTTTAGACATTGACATCCTCGTTGGCGTCCTTGTTCCACTGCATCGCTTCCTGGGCCTCACGGCGCTCCAGTTCAGCGTCACGGGTGAAGACGACCGTACCGCCCAGAGTGCCCAGGAGGGTGGCGATTGAGAGCGAGTTCCTGATTGCTTCCAGGACAGCCGGGGTCGAGTCGAGGATGCCGCCCTCGACCGGATCAACGAACTCGCCGTTCATGGCGTCGTATACCAAGTGATCGCCGTCTTCGATGCCCATTACGAGATGGGCGAGGACCTCATTCTGCTCGTCGTAGGTCATGCCGACGTTGTCGAGCAGCTTGAACAGCGGTGCGCGGAGTGCGTGTGGGAGAATCTGCACGATCATCGGCTGATCGGCGTACTTTTTCTCAATCAGTAGAGCCAGCTTCACCAACATCCAGGCGCCGCCGGGGAGACAGCCTGCGCGGATGGCACCACGGACTGCACAGATTGCGTCTTCGGCGCGGTCGCGGCGTTCCTTGGTCTCACCGTTGGACGAGCCGACGATCTTGAGACGGGCCACGCCACCGGTCAGACGACCGATGCGATCCTGGATTAGGCTGGCATCCAGGACGGAGGGAGCCTGCTTGAGCTGCTTCTGCAGTTCATCGACGCGCTTGAAGATCGCCTGCTCGTCCACTGCCGCCTCGTTCACGAAGAACGTCGAGCGGTAACGGGTAGCCTCGAACTCCTTGATGCCGAACCCCAACTCCTCGTACTCAACGGTAGCCAGGGGCTTACTTACTGGATCGAAGAGTTCGGCCTGACCCACCACTGCACAGATGTCCTGCAGCAGCCCGAGCTGGCCGTTTTGCAGCGGGGACAGCGGCACACGGAGCGGAAACACTTTGATGGCGTTGGCGTTGCTGTTCGTCATCGCCATGTCGTTCAAGAAGCTGTCACCAAACCCGGTGGCCACGACCACGACCTGATTTGGGCCGGAGTTCTCCTGCCAGTTGGTCGCAATGTTACTGAGCAGCTTGTAGATACTTGCGGTGTCGGAAACTCGACCGTGGTAGACGATTACGACCGTCTTATCGAAGAAGCAGCGCTGGGTCCCCATGTCGTTGATGAACTTGGGGTAGACCGCGCCGCAGCACTCCTCGTAGCCCATCGGCACCGGGTAGCCATGGATCGGCTCCACAACGTACTTGGACGGACCAGACTCTTCGTGGAGGGTAATGTTGCCGTCATCGCCGACGATGTCGTAGGCCTCCAGTACAGCATCGGCCAGCGGCTCGTCACCGTTACCGGACAGAGCAGCGACCGCATGGAGAAGCGCTCGGTCTTCGTCGCCCTGCAGGGTGACCTGGAGCGACTCAGCCTTGATGGTCGGCTCGATGAATTCATCGAACACCTTCTGCAGCGAGCGGACCACACGCTGGGGGCTGGCGCGGGGGTTCGACTTGCAGAAGTTCGACGTTTCCTTGACCAGGGAGTGAGCAAGTACCGTCGCGGTGGTGGTACCGTCGCCCGCCTCAGTGGCGGTGCGGACGGCAGCGTCTCGGGCAGCTTCCAGGATCACCTGCTGGGTCGAAGCGTTGAAGCCCAGCGACTTGAAGACGGTCACGCCGTCTTTCGTCACCATAGGTGGGAGGTTGTACTCCGGACGCTCGATTAGGACCGGCATACCGCCCGGTCCAAGGGTCGCGCCTACCATTTCGGCAATTATACCGACAGTGTCGAGCACCAACTTCTGGAGTCCGACACTGCGGCAGTTCAGGGTCTTTGCAGCCGACTGAATCTTTCGTTGCTCCAAGGTACACCTCTAGCGTATGGGTCGATCCTAATTACACCCCAGATTCAACGATTACTTCTGCTGCTCAGTCTGCTCGGTAGGAGTAGCCTTGAGAGCGTCGCTCGGGGGCGGGTTGGCCTTGGAGTAGTTGAACTGCCAGCACTGACCGCCGTAGTAGAACGGGAAGTTGTTCGGGCAGCAGGTACCGTAACCGGTATCCCACTCGCCAGCGGGACAACCGAAAACCTGACCGCAGCCGGAAGCTGCGACAACGACGAGGGCAAAAGCGACTGCAGTGAGAATCTTCTTCATGGTGGGTGGCTCCGATTTGAGCCAAAAATGGGCTCAATATCGTATTACACCCTACGATTTAGGTCCGTACTCTCGGAGCATCGCCTCGACTTCCGGGTCAAAGAACGGCTGCTGTGGCAGCTCGACCGGATCGGGAGTATTTTTCGTTTCAGGATCTATTTTCGCCGACCTGACATACGGAGCAAGGTTGGGGTCGGCAAGGCGGGGGTCAAGGAGGGTGTAGTGGTTGGTAAGATGACACTTAGGGTTTTGAGGGTCAGGGCGGCGTTCAATCCTGATAAAACCAGCAGTCTCCAACTCTTTGGCGATGACGCGGATCCTGTTAGAGGAGCACTTAGCTTCTTCCGCAAGGGTGTCTACGGACTGCCAACAGAAATCCTTTCCATCTCCACAGTGATCCCTAAGAAGCTGGTAGAGACCTTTTGCTTGAAGCGACACGTCGCCATAAACCAACGCCAAAGGAACCGTTACAGTTCTGGTCTTCCGTCGTTGGAGTTCTTTCTCTGAAAGCGCGCAGCGCTTATTCCCTTTGGTCTTATTCATATTGGTCTTATTCGTCTTCAGATTTTGAAGTACCTTATGCGCAATTTTTGAAGTACCCCTCCTTCAAAAATTGACGTACTCCTTCAAAAATTGAAGTACCCTCTTTTGGACGAGAAAAAACCCATCCAAGAGCCCTTTTTAGGACCTCGTGTTCCCCACGAAGCTGGCAAACCTTGCAGTGGATCTTGTCCACATCCTCGTCCTCCCCTTTCCCACACCCACACCATCCCCTTTCTCTGCACAATGGATCACATTGAGCGACAGGGAGCCTATTCGCGTAAAGTGTCACGGCGGGGTATCCTGCCCTTTTGCATTTATCGCAGTAGTACATCGGTAGCTCCTTGGTTGTACCCCAGATACACCCCCTACTTCGGAGTTTGAAGGACCCCCCAGATCTTCCGTTAGGGGTACAATGCACCCCAGGGTGTATATAGGCGACAATGAAACTGATTCCGACCACTCCAGCCCTCCTGCAGATCAAGGACCCTTCCGACAAGGAGCTGGTCGAGCTACGTAAGCATCTTACCTACATTGACCGACGTGTGGATTTTGAACTGTACAAGTTCAAGAACTCCCACTGGGCCCGTCAGTCCCCCGACTACCACCAGCGCCTCCAGGAGCTTCAGGACAGCCGGAAGAAGTCCCTCCTGGTCCTGA
>Ga0207856_1000300_pt1 | contig 10585 bp, 11 predicted proteins | sample LuqExpMetageno21_FD_187779 | JGI IMG/M metagenome (GOLD analysis project Ga0207856, IMG submission 187779) | Tropical forest soil microbial communities from Luquillo Experimental Forest, Puerto Rico - Sample 21 (SPAdes) | ecosystem: Environmental > Terrestrial > Soil > Tropical forest ... | reverse complement strand
CAGGCTCGAGTGGTGGAATTCGTGCCCCAGCACCCGTGTGCCTTCGCAGGCGCCCGGCCAGGGCATGTGCGGCGTCGATTCCAGGTGCACGTAGCCGCGGCCGATCGGACGCGGGTGCATCACGGCGTCACCGGGAATCGCACCGGCCATGCCGGCGCGGCGCCCCTGCCAACTGATGCTGCGCGCCAGGTACATCAGGCCGCCGCATTCGGCGTAGGCCGGCAGGCCGTCCTCGATCGCTTCGCGCACCGCGGTGCGCATGGCGACATTGGCTTCGAGCTCTTCCATGCAGGTTTCGGGGAAGCCACCGCCGATGAAGAGTCCGTCGCAGTCGGGCAGGCGGGTGTCGCGCAGGGTATCGAAACCGACGAGCTGTGCGCCCGCCGCTTCGAGTGCGGCCAGGTCGTCCGGGTAGTAGAAGCTGAAGGCACGATCGCGTGCAATCGCGATGCGGACGTCAGAGCCTTGACTGCGGGGGCTGGGGTCGCGTGGTTCGAACCCTGGGGCCGCGCTGGCAGCCGCCCTGCGAATCGCCGCCAGGTCGAGCTGGGCGCCAACGATGCGGCCGATCTCGCGCACACGCTCTTGCGCATCCGCCACTTCGGGACAGGTCACCAGCCCGAGATGGCGTTCGTCCATGGCCAGCCGTCCATCCTGGGCGACCGCGCCGAGCACCGGGATGTCGGTGTAGCACTCGATGGCGGCGCGCAACTTCGACTCGTGCCGCGGACCGCCGACTCGGTTGAGGATCACGCCAGCCATGCGGATGTCACGCTCGAACGCCTGGAAGCCGAGCAGCAGCGGCGCGATTCCACGCGTCATGCCGCGCGCATCGACCACCAGCACGACCGGAAGTTGCAGCCGCCGCGCCAGCGCCGCATTGCTGTTGCTGCCGTCCAGGGCCGTGCCGTCATGCAGGCCCATGTTGCCCTCGACCACCGCCATGTCCGCGCCAATGGCGCCTTCGCGGAATTGGCGCACCAGCGCCTCGTCCGCCATCAGGTAGGGATCGAGGTTGAAGCAGGGCCGCCCGCTCGCGCGCGCCAGCCACATCGGGTCGATGTAGTCCGGGCCCTTCTTGAACGCCTGGACCCGCGTGCCCTGCGCCGCCAGCGCGCCGCACAGGCCGAGCGTGACCGTGGTCTTGCCCGAAGACCGGTGCGGTGCGGAGACCAGCAGGCGCTCCATACCTACGCCGGATCGTGCGGCGCCATGTCGAACAGGCGGGCGCCGACGAGGACCACCAGAACGGCCGTACCCACGCCGCCGAGGCCGAGCGTCCACTCTGGAACACTCGGGGCGTAGCTGGCAACGAGGCCATCGCCGAAGCTGCTACTCACCGCGTAGCCCGAGAAGATCTCAAGCGGAAAAGCCTGTCCGCCGATGATGAAGGCGAACAACCACGCGAAGGCCCCCAGCACCACGAGTACGGCGGCGCCTAGCACGCAACGCTCCCGCCCCAAACGGGGATGGAATACCAGCAGCATCGGCAACAGCGAACCGATCACCACATACCCCAGCCAGAACATCCACGCGAAGCGCGCGCCGCCACCCTGCCCGAGCAGCAGGAAGGCCTCGAACGCGCCGCGCCTGGCCTCATAGAGACCCGTGATGTGCAGCACGGCAACCAGATAAAGGCTGGCTGCGACAAAAATGCCCAGCAGCCGCGCCATCCGCGAGCGCAGCTCGCTCGACCAGGGCAGCTCACGGCGTCCATATAGCGACTTCTGCGCCACGATGAACACCGCGAGCCCCCACGCGAGCGACAGCAAAATGAACAGCGGCGCCAGCAAGGCCGACTGGTACGCCGGCCGCGCCACGACGAAGCCGAAAATCGAGCCGGTGCCGGTGGTGAGCACGAAGCGCCACACCAGCGCGGCAAGACCTGCGGGCTGGGACCACCGCACCAGCCCCGGCTGCAGCATCGTCCACAAGTACACGACCACGATGGCCGCCATGCCCGAATACAGGAACACGTTCCACGCGAACACCGAGCGGAAGTTGTATTGGGTGGCGGCGACCAGCACGCGCTCGGGCCGGCCGAGGTCGAGCATCAGTACCATGAGCCCGCCGCCGAGCAGCGCCAGCGACAGCAGGCCCGACAGGCGCGCTCGCTGCTTGTACGGCGCCTGCCCGAAAACCGATCCGACCGACGCGACGTTGAGCACACCCGAGGCCGCGACGATCATGAAGATCGCGAACACGTGCGGCAGGCCCCAGACGATCTCGTTGCCCATGCCGGTCACGATGTGCCCGTGCGATTCCATGTAGTGCGAAGCGGCGGCGCCCGCCGCCGCCAGCGCGCCTGCACCTGCCGATGCAAGCCAGAAAGTCCGGGCGGAGCGGTCCTGCATGGTTCAGATCCCGTGGTAGCGCACGCTGGTGTCCAGACCCAGGTCCTGGCGCAATTGCCGGGATGCCAGCTCGCGCACGCGCCAGGCGATCTCGCTATGCGGGTCATTGAGGTCGCCGAAGACGATGGCGTTGTGGCCGGCCTGCGCGCACGCTTGTGCGCAAGCGGTGAGCTTTTGCCCGGCGTCGAGCCGGTGCACGCACATCGTGCAGCCCTCGACGCAGCCCTTGCCGCGCGGTACGTCGGCCTGTTGCCCTTCGAGAGGTTCATGCACGAAGGATCTCGCCTTGTACGGGCAGGCCATCATGCAGTAGCGGCAGCCGATGCAGCGGTGGCGATCGACCAGCACGATGCCGTCCGTCCGCTTGAATGATGCACCGGTCGGGCACACATCCACGCAGGGCGGCATGGCGCAATGTTGGCACATGACCGGCACCGATGCGCTGCGGCCCGTGCGGATCTCGCGGATCTCCACCTTGCGCATCCATTGCGCGTCGGTCGGCTTGGGCGACGGCGCCAGGCCATTCTCGCTGCGGCACGCGCGCACGCAGGCGTCGCAGTCCGGCTTGCAGCGAGTGGTGTCGATCAACATGCCCCAGCGCACGCGCGGGTTCGCGCCTGCGCCACCACCCGCCTGCGAAGCGGCCTGCGCGACCTCGATCAATCGCACACCGGGCGCGATGACGATGCCGGCCAAGCCCGCCACCCCGAGGGCGAGTGCCTTGCGCCGTCCGTTCATCGCGCTGCCCCTTCGCGCCCGACTTGACGCACCAGACCAGCCAACCGGATCACGCCGGCACCGCCTGGGGCGCTCGGCACGAGGGGATGAAACGCCGTGGATTTGCTCGGTGGTTGCGAGGCGTGGCACTCGAAGCAGTCGATCTTCACCGCCGCGTAGGAATGGCAGCTCACGCAGAAGTCGGTCGGTGCGCGCGCCACGCTGCCGCTGTCGCGGCCGGCATGGCATTCGACGCAGGCTTTCAGGCTGAAGGCAGCGCCGCGCACGCCCTGGCGGACGGTGTCCTCGCGTTGGTGCTTGAGCAGCTCCATGTGGTTGCGTCGCATGAATTCCTGTTCGCCGACGCACTGCTTGCCTTTCGCCGCGCGCTCAATCATGGGCAGCGGTGTGCGTTCTTCACCTGCGGCGCCCGTCGCATGGGCGGCGAGCGCGAGGACAAGCAGTGCCATGAGGCGCACGTTGCTATTCCCCCAGCCCCATCTGGATGTAGCCCGTCGGGCATACGTCCTTGCAGATGTGGCAGCCCACGCACTTGCTGTAGTCGGTGTCGACATAGCGGCCAGTGGTGGCTTTGGACTTGGGCACCTTGAACACCGCCGTTTGCGGGCAGTACACGACACAGTTGTCGCATTCGAAGCACAGGCCGCAGCTCATGCAGCGCTTGGCTTCGGCCTGGGCCTGGGCCTCGAGCAGCGGCAGCAAGCGTTCCTCGAAGTTGGACAGCGCCTCTTCCTTGCTGAGCGTCAGCACCTTGCGCCGGTGGCGCGGCGCGTGCTGGAAATGGCCGAGGAACAGCTCGGTGTGCGGGATCACGTAGCGGTCCGAGCGGTTCTCGAAGTTGTGGACGGCACCAGCGCTGTCGCACGTGCCGCGCAAGGGCTCTTCAATGCTTCCGACGCGCAGGCCCTTCTCGGCCATCTTGCGCATCAGGTCGAAGCTGTGCACGTCGATCTTCGGTCGCTTGTCCAGCGCCATGCCACTCAGGTAGGCGTCGATGCCGTCGGCAGCAATGGCACCGTGGCCGATGGCCGTGGTCAGCAGATGCGGCCGCACCACATCGCCACCCGTGAACAGGCCCGCCTGGCCCTGCACCTGGTAGTTCCTGTCTGCGCTGATGCCACCCTTGCCATTGCTGAGCGCCTCCAGCCCGCTGAAGTCGACCGACTGGCCGATCGCTGCCACGATGAGGTCGGCCTCGATGTCTTCTTCGGTCCCGGCAATCGGCTTGATCTCCAGCCGGCCACCGGCCAGCCGGGCCTCGCACCTGGCCACGCGCAGCGCGGTCGCGCGCCCGGCGGCATCGCGCACCACAGCCACGGGCACGAGGCCGCCGCGGATGCTGATGCCCTCGGCCAGCGCCTGCTCGATCTCGTGCTGGTTGGCCTGCATCTTCTCGATCGGAAAGACCGAAGTCAGCGTGACCTCGGCGCCCTGCCGCGCAGAAATCGAGGCCGCGTCATGGGCGGCGTGGCCGGCGATCACGCGCTCTGGCAAGTCGGCCTCATGTGCGTGCTCGATGTGGCCGAGCCGCCGCGCCACCGTCGCCACGTCGATCGAGGTGTCGCCGCCGCCGACCACGACGACCCGCCGACCGACATGGCGCATGCGTCCGTCGTTGAAGGCCTTCAGGAATGCGGTCGCGGTGACGCAGTTGGGCGCCTCCTCGCCGGCCACGCCGAGCGGGCGCCCGGCTTGCGCGCCCAGTCCGAGGAAGACCGCGTCGTGGTCGGCGCGGATCTGCTCGAGCGTGATGTCGCGGCCAATGCGGCAGTTCATGCGCGTTTCCACGCCCAGGTCCAGGATCCGCTGGATCTCGGCATCGAGCACGGCGCGTGGCGTGCGAAAGCCCGGGATGCCGTAGCGCATCATGCCGCCGAGTTCGGCGCGCTCGTCGAAGATCGTGACCGCATGGCCCTTGCGCGCGAGCTGGTAGGCGGCCGACAGCCCCGCCGGCCCACCGCCGATCACCGCGACCTGGCGGCCCGTGGGCTGGGTGGGCTTCACGAAAGCAAGCTGATGCTCGATCGCCCACTCGCCAAGGAAGTGTTCGATCGAGTTGATGCCGACGTAGTCCTCCACTTCGTTGCGGTTGCAGCCCGATTCGCAGGGTGCCGGGCACACGCGCCCCATGACGGCGGGCAGCGGATTAGCTTCGGTCAGCCGCCGCCAGGCGTACTCCTGCCAGGCCATACCGGCCGGCGGCTTCTCCAGGCCGCGCACGATCCCCAGGTAGCCGCGGATGTCCTCGCCGCTGGGGCAGCTGCCCTGGCACGGCGGCGTGCTTTGCACGTACGTGGGGCACTTGTGCGAGTGGCCCGCGTCGAAGATCTCTTCCTGCCACGGCCGGTGCTGGTGGTCACCGTCCTTGAAGCGGCGAAAGGTCAGCGGCTTGACTTCAGCATTCGGGGTTGCGGCGGACATGGAACGTTCCTGAAGAAAGGGACTGCGGTCAGCGGGCCAGGCGCACGATGCCCAGCGCCTTCAGCACGTACTTCTCGTAGATCGGCTCGGAGTTGCCGGTCTTCATCTTGCGCATGAAGTATTTTTCGAAGGCGACCTTGGCCAGGTGCACCCACTTGCCCTTGGCGAACCAGTTCACGTTGCGCGGCGGGATCTGCGGCAGCGCGACGAAGGCGGCGCCCGAATCACCCAGGTCGGCCAGGCAGACGGCGTTCCAAGTCGCCTTTTGGGTGGCGGCGACGCCGCGCAGCTCGTCGGCGATGTTGTGCACGATCGCGCTCACCATGGTCTCGATCATGTAACCGGTCTTCGGAGCGCCGGTGGGCACCGGCGTGGTCTCGACCGGCGGGATGGCGACACACACGCCTGCCGAGAAGATGTTCTTGAACGCCTTGCTGCGCTGGTGCTCGTCGATCAGCACGAAGCCGCGCGGGTTGCACAGCCCCGGTACGGCCGCGACCGCGTCTACGCCCTTGAAGGCCGGCAGCATCATCGACAGCTTGAAGGGCACCTCGTGCTCCTTGAACACTTCGCCCTTGTCGTCCAGCTGGGTGCAGAACAGCTTGCCCTCCTCGACCTTGGTGGTCTTGGCGCTGGTGATCCACTTGATGTCGTGGCCACGCATCTCGGACTCCAGCAGCGACTTGCTATCGCCGACACCTCCCAAACCGAGGTGGCCGATGTAAGGCTCGCTGGTCACGAAAGTGATCGGCACCTTGTTGCGGATTTTGCGGCGGCGCAGGTCGGTGTCGACGACGAACGCGAACTCGTAGGCCGGGCCGAAGCAGCTGGCCATCGGCATCGCGCCGATCACGAGCGGGCCGGGGTTCTGCAGGAACTCCTGGTACTTCGCCCAGAATGCCTCGGCGTGGTCGACGGTGCAAATCGAGTGGGTGAAGCCGCCGTGCGGACCGGCGCCGGGCACCTCTTCGAAGCTGAGCTTGGGCCCGGTGGTGATCACCAGGTAGTCGTAGGCGACGGTCTCGCCGTTCTTCAGCGTCAACCGGTTGGCCGGCGCGTCGATGGCCGTGACCGGCTGGGCGATGAAACCAATGTCCTTGCGCTTCAGGTGTGGCGCAATGGGCATCACGACCTGGGCACGGTCGCGCCAGCCTACGGCCACCCAGGGATTGGACGGCACGAACTGGAAGTAGTCCGTGGCGTTGATGACGGTGATGGTGTGCTCGGGCGGCAGGGCCTGGCGCAGCTCGTAAGCCGCCGGCATCCCTCCAATTCCCGCCCCCAGAACGACGATGTGGGCCATGTTTGTCTCCTTGTTGTGTTCATTCGCTCGCGCCCAGGCGGATGGCGCGGCTGACCAGCTGATGCACGCCGCCTACCATGCTCATGTCGAAGCCGTAATACGGCAGCACCTTGCTGAACTGCGCCTTGCAGATGGCGCAGATCGTGGCCATGAAGTTCACCCCATGCGCGTCCACGACGTGCTGGAGCGCTTCCATGCGCGGCAGCGCGCCTTTGACGCGCAGCTCGATGAGGTCGTCCGTCAACAAGCCGCCGCCGCCACCGCAGCAATAGGTGGCTTCGTGGATCGTGCCCGGCGCCATGTCGTGGAAATGGTTGGCGACCGACTTGATGATTTCCCGCGGGATGACGAACTGCCCGCCGGGCAGGTTCCCCATGCGCGAGCCGCGCGCCACGTTGCACGAATCGTGGAACGTGATGATGCGGTCGTCGTTCTTGTCCTTGTCGAACTGCAGGGCGCCGCGCTGGATCAGGTCATGGGTGAATTCGCAGACATGCTGCGGCACCGGATAGCGCGCGTCGAGCCAGTCGAAGGGGCCGATCAACGTGTTCCAGAAGCTGTAGGCCACGCGCCAGGCATGGCCACACTCGCCGACCACGATGCGCTTGACGCCCAACGCCTGCGCGGCGTCCTTGACACGCAGGGAGATCCTGCGCATCTGCTCGTAGTTGCCGATGAACATGCCGAAGTTGCCGGCCTCGCTCGCCTTGGAGCTGAGCGTCCAGGAGATGCCCGCCGCGTGGAAGACCTTGGCATAGCCAATCAGGCTTTCGACATGCGGCTCGGAGAAGAAGTCAGCCGAAGGAGTGACAAGCAGCACTTCGGCGCCTTCGACGTCCAGTGGAAAACGCACATCGACGCCGGTTTCGTCCTTGGTGTCCTCCTCCAGCCCGAGCAGCGTGTCGGCCAGCGCCGGCTCGGGAATGCCCAGGTTGTTGCCGATGCGATGGACCTTGCCGATGATCTCATTGGCGTACTTCTGGCCCAGGCCGATCGAGTCCATGATCTCGCGCGCGGCCATGGTGATCTCGGCGGTGTCGATGCCGTAAGGGCAGAACACCGAGCAGCGCCGGCATTCGGAGCACTGGTTGTAGTAGCTCCACCACTCGTCCAGCACCGCCTTGGTCAGGTCGACCGCACCGACCAGCCGGGGGGTGTGCTTGCCGGCGAAGGTGAAGTACCGCCGGTAGACCGCGCGCATCAGGTCCTGGCGCGCCACGGGCATGTTCTTCGGGTCGCCGGTGCCCAGGAAGTAGTGGCACTTGTCCGAGCAGGCGCCGCAGTGCACGCAAGCGTCCATGTAGACCCGCAGGCTGCGGTACTTCTGCAACAGCTCACCCATCTTGGCAATGGCACGCTGTTCCCAGCCCTCGGTGAGTTCGCCCGGAAAGCCAATCGCCGACTGGATGGCGGGCGAAGCGACGAAGGGCTTGCTGTGCGCCATCGCGCCCTCGGCCACCAGCGGAATCACCGGGTACGGCCTGAGCTTGGGCGTGTCGAAAGCGGCGGTGGCCATGCGATCTCCCTCAGCTGCGGCGCTCGAGCGCCAGCGCCCATGCGGCCACATGGCGTCGTTCGCGGGCGGTATCGGCCTGGTTGCGTGTCGGGCTGAACAGCAGCCCGGGCGCATGCATCAGCTTGCTGATCGGGAACACCATCATCAGCAAAGCAACCAGCGCCAGGTGTGCGAGCAGCGCGGGATCGGCCGGCAAGGGCTGCAGATCCAGCCGCATCAGCCCGAGCGTGAAAGCCTTGAGCGCGACGATGTCGGTGTGTTTGACAAACCGCATCAGCAGGCCGCTGCCGCCGATGGCCAGCAGCAGCACCAGATGCAGGTGGTCCGAGACCGTGGAGATGTAGCGCACGCGGTCCACCAGCCAACGGCGCGCCCACAGGCCCGCCAGGCCAAGTACCATCGCCAATCCCGCATAGGCACCGACCGACTGCACCAGCACGACCGGCGCCCAAACCGGCTGCTGGAAGTAGCGCAGGTGGCGCAACAAGACCAGCAGCAGCGCGACATGGAACGTCCACCCGAACAGCCAGGTCCATTTCGACGAGCGGAACAGGCTTTCAAAGAACACCACTTCGCGTGCGAGCCGCAGCGCGACACCGCCCGTGGTGGTCGGCGCGGGCGTCGTCGGGATCTTCAGTGGCGCAGGCGTGCGCAGGTAGGCGCGGATCTTGAGCCCCACCCCGGCGAGCAGGATCGCCGCCGAGAGGTACAGCAGGGCCGCATAAGCCACGGCGAGGGGTGACATGCGTCGATCCGCCTGGGCTCGCGTTCAGACGCAACCGGTGGGCTTGGGCAGGCCCGCGATCTTGCAGGCCTGCTTGGCGGGGCCGTAGGGGAACAGCTCGTAGAGGTACTTGCTGTTGCCCTTGTCGGGGCCGAGCTGCTTGCCGATCGCCTTGGTCAGCACGCGCACCGCGGGGGCGATCTGGTACTCGTTGTAGTACTCGCGCAGGAAGTTCACCACCTCCCAGTGATTGACCGTCATCTCGACGTTTTCCGTCTTGGCGATGACGTTGGCGATGTCCTCGTTCCAGTCGGCGAGGTTCACGAGGTAACCCTCCTCGTCGGTGTCATAGGTGGCGCCGTTGATTTCGATGGCCATGCTGTGCTCCTTCTTGTATTCGCTCAAAGCCAGATCTGATTGGTCGCGTGCTGCGCCACGAGGTCGACGAAGCCGGCGTAGTCGACCGGCTCGACGCCCTCGATGCGGCGGGCCACCATGCCGCGCGCCTCGAGGTCGGGCTGCAGCACATAGACTTTCAAACGCCTGGCCGCCGCCTGCAGGCCGCACCCCGCGGCATCGGCGGCGGTGGCGGCATAAACCGCGTCTTCGGTCAGCAGCAGCGCGTGCCCGTCGCGCGCCGCCCGCAGGCAGCTCGCCAGGCTGGGCGATTGGTGGGGGGATTTGTTGACGATGTGCAGCATTGCGGGCCCTCAGAAGGAAAGGACGACGTCCTGCGCCGCCATCAGTTCGCCGAGCTCGGCGGCAGACAGCACGGCCACCGGCACCATCAGGTCATCCTCGGTCAGCCCGCGCGCCTGCAGCGACTCGCGCTCGACGTAGAGCTTCTCGATGTCGTAGTCCTCCAGCGCCCGGTACGTGGGCGAGAAGTTCTTGGAGCCGATCGCCTTGGTGTTCTGCCCCTTGGCGAGCTGGTACACGCCGTCGTCCATGAACACCAGGCTGCAATCCTGGTCGAAGGTGGCGGCAATGAGCACGACCTCCAGGCTTTCCAGCGCGTAGATCGTCCCGTGCGGGGCCTTGCGGTTGAGGAACATGAACTTTTTCATGGTCAGTCCCCGAAAGTCACGACGCGGTCGCACTTGATGCCGGCATCGACCAGCTGACCCAGACCCGAGATCCGGAAGCCGGGTGCCAGCACTTCGTCCTTGATGCCACGGCGCAGCGCGGCGGCCACGCACACGACCAGATCCACATCGTGCTGCTGCTTGAGCGCCGACCAGCGATTGACGATATGGCGATCGTCCTGCGGCGGCTCGGTCAGGCGCGTGGCGTTGTAGACACCATCGTGATAGAAGAACACGCGCTTGACCTCGTGGCCCTTGGCGATCGCGGCGTTCGCGAACTGCCAGGCCGAGTCGGCGGCCTGGTGCGTGTACGGGCCCTCATTGACCAGCAAGGCGAATTTCATCGGTGGTCTCCGGGCACGCTAGAAGCGGATGTGCGCCGACGCGTTCAGGCTGGCCCGAGAGCCGCGCCAGTCGTCGATCAGGTACTTGGTGAACGGCAGG
>Ga0207856_1000299_pt1 | contig 10585 bp, 6 predicted proteins | sample LuqExpMetageno21_FD_187779 | JGI IMG/M metagenome (GOLD analysis project Ga0207856, IMG submission 187779) | Tropical forest soil microbial communities from Luquillo Experimental Forest, Puerto Rico - Sample 21 (SPAdes) | ecosystem: Environmental > Terrestrial > Soil > Tropical forest ... | reverse complement strand
CAGCCTCGCCGCCGCCGAGGAGGTCCACGCGGTGCAGACGGCGGTCGCCGCGACCAACTCGCTCCGCGTGATCATGGACGAGCTCCTCGTCGGCAACAGCCTCGAGGAGATCGCGTGCCGCGCCCAGGTCGACGACGATGCGTACGCGCGGGTCCCGCTCGGCGCGACCCCCGACGATATCGCGCGCTGCGCGGTGGCCGACGACGTGCTGCCCTCGACGTGTCCGGCCTCCAACAAGCACTCGGTGTGCATCTGCCAGAACGATGCAGGCTGCCAGCGCGGCACCATGACGATCCCGAGGGGCCTCCCCGTGGGCGTGCTCGACGTCAACCAGGACGGAGCCGCCGATGACACGCGCTTCATCAACGGCGCGGTCTCGATCCAGTGCGGCTCGATCACGGTCCCGCTCGACCTCGACAAGAGCTACTGGAACCCGTCGGGCGATCAGAACGTGCCGGCGATGGGCGGCTTCGACGCGCTCGGTCCGGCGATCGTCCTCATCCCGCTGGGCGCACTGCCGACGAACATCGCCTGCAACCTGGTGTTCGCGGCCGACGTCGTCGACAAGCAGGGCATCGCGGTGTGCGCGCCGGCGGGTGGGCTCATCGAGGCGGGCTGCACGCCGGGCGACACGTCGGCGTTCACGTTCGGCGTCGAGCCGCTCACGATCCAGCCCGCCACGTTCAAGGACGGCGATACCGGCGCCAGTCGGACGGACAAGCCCAGCTTCTCGACCAGCGCGCCGGTCGACGAGGCGACCCTCACGGGGATCCAGATCAGTCCGCTGCCGCCCGGCCCCTTCACCATCTCGGCGCCGATGGGCACGAGCATCGTCATCGACCACGGGATGACCCAGCTCGCTCCGAACACCGAGTACACGGTGACGTTCCCCGTGACGATCACCGACAAGTACGCGCGGCCGTTCCCGCAGCAGAAGTCCTACCGCTTCACCACCGGCGCGTAGCCCTCCGGAGCCATCACCCCATGAAGCCAAGGCACCTACTGATCGCGGCGACGCTCGGGACCTCCGGCCTGGTCGCGCACCTCCACGATCCCGCCACGGCGCGCGCGCAGTCGACGACGAGCGGCGCGATCCAGGGCGTCATCACCGACAAGGCGACGGGCGAGAAGCTCCCGGGCGTCACGGTCACCGTCACGTCGCCCTCGCTGCAGGGCGCGCAGACGGCGCTCACGGACGAGTCCGGCGCCTACAAGATCTCCGAGCTCCCGCCCGGCGAGTACATCGTCACGTTCTACTACCTCGACATCCGCCTCGAGCGGAAGGGCATCAGCGTCGGCGTGAACAAGACGACGCCGGTGTTCCAGCAGCTCGACCAGCAGAAGGCCGGCGGTGAGGTCGTGACGATCACCGACAGCGCGCCGACGATCGACCCGACCTCGACGACGCAGGGGATCACGATCGACAAGAGCTACATCAAGAACATCCCGGTGCCGGGCCGCACCTTCGAGGCGGCGCTCGGCGCGGCGGCCGGCTCGCAGGGCGACGCGCTCGGCGTCTCGTTCTCGGGCTCGACGTCGCTCGAGAACCAGTACATCGTCGACGGCGTCAACACCACGGGCCTTTCGATCGGCAGCGTGGGCTCACCGATCATCAACGACTTCATCGAGGAGATCGAGGTCATCACCGGCGGGTACAACGCCGAGTTCGGGCGCGCGACGGGCGGCGTCATCAACGTCGTCACGAAGAGCGGCTCGAACGAGCTCAAGGGCTCGGTGTTCTCGACGTACAAGCCTGGCTTCCTGACCGCGGCGGCCGAGACCACGCCGGTCAACGCCGCGTCGATCGACGCGGTCAGCAACAACGCCTACGAGTTCGACGTCGGGTTCGAGGTCGGTGGCCCGATCGTCAAGGACCGGCTGTGGTACTTCGTCGGCTTCGTCCCGCGGTACGAGAAGACCGACATCACGCGCACCACGAAGCGGCAGACCGACTGCCACAAGCTCCTGAGCAACGGCAAGCTCTCCGGCTGCAACCCGGCGCTGATGTCGATGGGCGGCAACGCCGACGGCGCGCCGGACGTCGACCCGAAGACCGGGTTCTTCGTCACCGATCCGCTCGACAGCGAGGTCCGGTCCGACGCGACCTCGACCTACAACTTCCTCGGCAAGCTCAACTTCGCGGTCACGCCGGAGCACCAGGGCCAGGTCTCGTTGACCGCGCTGCCGGGCTCGCGCCGCCGGGACGGCATCTTCGGGCCGATCGAGAACGGCTTCAAGACGAGCTCGCTGGTCACCGACCTCGCGTTCAAGTGGACGTCGAAGTTCAACGACAACAAGACCGAGGTCGAGGCGGTCCTCGGCTGGCACCGCGAGAAGCTCACCAGCGGCGGCCTCGATCCGCTGGCCGCGAACAAGCCGCTCCAGGTGCTGCAGGACGGCAACCTGGCCACGTGGGGCAGCGGCTTCCACTCGGAGAGCCAGTCCACGCTCACCGGCTGCACCGACAACACCCCCGATGATCCGTACCGTCAGATCACGAACTGCCCGATGGACTCGCGGTCGTACGTCGTCGGCGGTCCCGGCACGATCGACGACGACCTCGAGGAGCGCCGGTCGGCCCGGCTCAGCCTCACGCAGCGCGTGAAGGCGGGCGGCAGCCACGAGCTCAAGGCCGGCCTCGACACCGACAGCAACCTCTCCGACAAGGCGCGCATCTACTCCGGCGGTGCGTTCATCGAGAACATCGTCGGATCGAGCGCGGTCCGCGTGACCCGCTGGGTGCAGTTGCTCGGCCAGGCGGGCTCGGAGGCGGTGATGAACAACACCGATGCACGGTTCGACAACATGTGCCGCACGCCGAACCCGAACGGCGGCGTCACCGGCACGAGCTCGCTCAGCTTCGTCTGCGACTACCTCGGCGGCACGGTCGGCTCGCCGGGCACCCAGGTCCATGGCGACACGCTCAACTGGTCGGCGTACCTCCGCGACTCGTGGTCGATCATGCCGAACCTGACCCTGAACCTCGGGCTCCGCTACGAGGAGCAGCGGATGCGGTACTCGAGCGGGCTCCAGAACAAGCTGGATCCGCTCACCGAGGTCCCGCTCGGCAAGAACGCGATGGTGCTGACAGGCAACTGGGCGCCCCGCGTCGGCGTGATGTACGACTGGACCAAGGAGGGACGCTCGAAGATCTACACCCACTATGGCCGGTTCTACGAGTCGATCCCGATGGACATCAACAACCGCTCGTTCGGCGGCGAGAGCAGCTTCCAGCAGCTGTTCCTGAACGCCGGCCGGGCCAATCGCTGCGGCGGCGGCAACGACCCGGCGATCGGCGGGCCGAACGGCGAGAACTGCCTCAAGGACGACAAGCTCATGGGCGATCAGGAGCAGCTGATCGGCGCGAGCGGCGTGCTGGTCGCGCCGGGCATCAAGTCGCAGTACATGGACGAGATCATCGGCGGCGTCGAGTTCGAGCTGCTCGACGACCTCAAGGTCGGCGTCGCGTACCAGAAGCGATGGCTCGGTCGCGTGATCGAGGATGTGTCGACCGACGGCGCGAACACGTACATCATCGCGAACCCGGGCGAGTGGAGCAGCGGCGAGGAGCGGAAGCTCGTCGACCTGATCAACCGGACCGACGACATGAGGGAGAAGACGCGGCTGCAGAAGCAGCTCGCGCTGTTCCAGGGCATCCGCATCTTCGACAAGCCGCGCCGCGACTACAACGCGCTGCAGTTCACGGTGACCCGCCGGTTCTCGAAGAAGCTCTACGTCCAGGGCTCGTACACGTTCTCGCGCACCCTGGGCAACTACCCGGGCCTGTACTCGCCGGACAACGGCCAGACCGATCCGAACATCTCGTCGCAGTACGACCTGATCGAGCTGCTCGCCAACCGGATCGGCCCGCTGCCGTACGACCGGCCGCACTACATCAAGCTCGACGGCTACTACACGTTCCCCCTCCAGAAACAGGGCGATCTGACGGTGGGCGCCCGCCTCCGCGCGCTGTCCGGCATCCCGATGAACGCGCTCGCGGCGCACTACCTGTACGGGCCGAACGAGTCGTTCCTGCTGCCGCGCGGCGAGCTCGGCCGCACCGACTTCGAGCACGGCCTCGACATGCACGTCGGCTACGAGAGGTCGCTGAACAAGCGGATGAAGATGGAGCTCTACGTCGACCTGTACAACGTCTACGACCGCCAGGGCATGTCCGGCGTCGACGACAACTACGCGCCGGCGTTCAAGCTGACGGGGCCGAACGCGTCGTCGGGCACCGCGCAGAACGCGAACCCGGTGTCGGGCGGCACGTACGAGGATCTGATCTTCGTGAAGACGATCGACGCCCAGGGGACGGAGACGGCGGTGCCGATCGGCAAGAACCCGAACTTCCGCAACACGAACCAGCGCTACAGGCCGGGGTACGTGCAGTTCGGCGCGCGCCTGACGTTCTGAGCCTTCGCATCGCGGCTGTCAGCGCGGGGTGGTAGAAACGCCACCGTGTCGGACGCAGAGATGCCCGCGGAGCGCATCCCGCTGAACGAGGAGCAGCGCGCCGCCGCCGAGCACGGCGATGGGCCGCTGATGGTGCTCGCCGGCGCGGGCACCGGGAAGACCCGCGTGCTCGTGCAGCGGATCGCGCGGCTGGTCGAGCGCGGCACCGAGCCGTGGGCGATCCTCGCGGTGACGTTCACGAACAAGGCGGCCGGCGAGATGCGGCACCGGCTGCGCCAGATGCTCGGGGATGCGGCGGACACGATGTGGATCGGCACGTTCCACTCGACGTGCGCGCGCCTCTTGCGCCGGTACGCCCACAAGGTCGGGCTGACGCGGAGCTTCGTGATCTTCGACGACTCCGATCAGGTCAAGCTGATCGAGCGGCTGCTCAAGGAGGCCGCGCTCGACGAGCAGGTGTCGGCGCGCACCGTGCTGTCGCGGATCGACCGGGCGAAGAACCGCAACGTGGACCCGCGATCGATCCGCACCGGCATGTTCGACGACGTGATCGATCAGGTGTACCCGCAGTACCAGGCGCAGCTCGCGAAGGAGAACGCGGTCGACTTCAACGATCTGTTGCTCAAGGTGCTCGAGCTGCTCGGCCGCGAGGACACCGGGCCGATCCTGCGGATGCGGTTCCGGCACGTCCTGGTCGACGAGTTCCAGGACACCAACCGCGTCCAGTACGAGCTCGTGCGCCTGCTCGCCGAGGCGACGCGCAACCTGACCGTGGTCGGCGATGACGACCAGTCGGTCTACTCGTGGCGCGGCGCGGAGCCGCGCAACCTGCTCGACTTCGACCGCGACTTCCCGGACGCGAAGGTGATCAAGCTCGAGCAGAACTACCGCTCGACGCAGACGATCCTCGACGCGGCGAACGCGGTGATCGCGCACAACCGCGACCGGCACGAGAAGTCGCTGTGGACCGACGCCGGGGCCGGCGAGGCGATCGAGATCTACCAGGCGGGCGACGAGCGCGGCGAGGCGTACTTCGTGGCGCAGTCGATCCGGCGCGTCCTGGATGACGGGCCGCTGTCGCCGAAGGACATCGCGATCCTGTACCGGACCAACGCGCAGTCGCGCGTGCTCGAGGAGCACCTGCGGGCGGCGCGCGTGCCGGCGCGGGTGGTGGGGGCGGTGTCGTTCTTCGAGCGCAAGGAGGTCAAGGACGTGATCGCGTACCTCCGGCTGCTCGGGAACCCGGCGGCGGACTCGGCGTTCGAGCGCGTGGTCAACGTGCCGGGCCGCGGGATCGGCGAGACCACGGTCGACCGGCTGCGCGCGGCGGCGCGCGCGAACGGCACCGGGATGTTCGAGGCGGCGCGGCTCGCGGCGCGCGGCGAGGTGGCGGGGCTCGGCGCGGCGCCGCGGCGGAAGCTGCAGGGGTTCGTCGAGCTGATGGACGGCCTCGCCGACGTGATCGCGCAGGGCGCGTCGGTGGCCGAGACGATCATCCAGGTGGTCGACCGGTCGGGGCTGCGCACGAAGCTCGAGGCGGACAACTCCGCCGAGTCGCGCGACCGGCTGGGGAACCTCGCCGAGCTGGTGTCGACGGCCACCGACTACGACGACGAGGCGGACGCGGGCGAGCTCGGGGACGACGGCGACGACGAGGGCGCGGGCGGTGGACGGCGCACGGTGGACGGCTTCCTCGAGCGGATCGCGCTGTCGTCGGCGGGCGATCAGACGGCGGACGAGCAGGTCGCGCTGATGACGATCCACATCGCGAAGGGGCTCGAGTGGCCGGTGGTGTTCCTGACCGGGCTCGAGGACGGGCTGTTCCCGTCGCTCCGCGCGGCCGAGGGGCGCGGGCGCGGGGGGGAGGCGGTGAGCGAGGACGCGGCGCTCGAGGAGGAGCGGCGGCTCGCGTACGTGGCGATCACGCGGGCGCGGGTCCGGCTCGTGCTGACGCACGCGCGGACGCGGCGAGTGTGGGGCGAGTTCCGGCCGCAGGCGCCCTCGCGATTCTTGGATGACCTCCCAGCGAGCGTGCTCGCGGCGCCGCGGCGGTCATCGCCGTCGATCCCGCGGGGGCCGCGGATCGTGGACGGCAACTGGGCGCCGAAGCGGAGCGGGTTCGCCGCGCGGCGCCAGCGCGACGAGCTCGACCAGCGCGTGGACTACGACACCGGGCCGGTGTTCCGGGTCGGCGAGGACGATCACGTGCCGCAGAGCGGCTTCGCGGTCGGCGCGCAGGTCTCGCACCAGACGCTCGGGCCCGGCCGCGTCGTCGGGGTGGCGGGGACCGGCCGCGACCAGAAGGTGACGGTGGACTTCGGCGGGATCGGCTGCAAGGTGGTGTTCGCGCGGTTCCTGCACGGCGCGGACGACGGCCTCAATTGACGCTTTGATGCGAGGGCGCGAAGCGCCGCCGGGCCCGGCCGCCTACTCGGGCATTTTCTCGGTCACGAGCTGGACGGCGAGCTCGGCGCGGTTGCGCCAGACGGCGATCGCGATCGGCCGGCCGACGGGAGTCTGGGCGACGATCCACGGCAGCGAGCGGTGGTCGACGTCGCGGTCGGCCCACTTCAGGATCACGTCGCCGACGCGGAGCGCCGAGCGGGCGGCGGGGGAGCCGGCCTTGACCTCGGTGACGAGCGCGCCGGCGGGCTTCGGCAGGCCGAGCTGCTGCGCGAGCTCGGCGGTGACCGGCTTGACGAGGACGCCGAGCCAGCTCCGCGCGACGGTGCCGTAGTCGCGCAGCGAGTCGAGCGCCTCGCGCACGCGGTTGATCGGGATCGCGAACGACAGCTCCTCGGGACGATCGCCGGTGGCGACCGCGACGCCGATGACCTGGCCGGCGGTGTCGAGGACCGGGCCGCCCGAGTTGCCGCGGTGGATGCGCGCGTCGGTCTGCAGGAAGGTGCGGAAGCCCATCGCGCGGCCGGGGACGAGCGAGCCGGCGGCCTCGCGCCCGGTGGCCGAGACGATGCCGACCGAGGCGGTGACCTCGTCGCCGAACGCGTTGCCGAGGACGACGACCCACTCGCCGGTGGCGAGCTCGTCGGAGTTGCCGAGGCGCAGCGGCTGGAGGCGGGGCACGTCGATCGAGATCAGCGCGACGTCGAGCCGCGGGTCGCGCCCGATGACCTTGCCGGGGACCTCGGCGCCGCCGGGGAGCACGATGCGGAGCTCGGACGCCGCCGAGGCGATGTGATCGTTCGTGAGGACGTAGACGCCGTTCGACTCGACGAGGAAGCCGGTGCCGAGCGCGACGTCGGAGGCCGAGTCCGGCGAGCCGGGGAACATCGCGGCGGGACCGGACCGGACCGGCGCGGCGGCGCGGATCGCGACGACGCCGTGGCGCGCGCCGGCGATCAGGTCGACGAACGAGCCGGGCGCGCTCGGGTAGAGGATGCGCGTCTGCGCCGAGGTGGCACCGGGCGCCTCGGCGGCCTTCTCGGCCGGCGTCTCGGCACGCTCGCGGCACGCGGCGAGCGCGGCGAGCGCGGCGAGCATGGCGAGCGCCGATCGAGCGCGCCCGCAGCGAAGCGAGGACGCGCCACCCTGGCCCGAGGAAATCCCGGTGGGATGACCTCGGAGCTTCACCCCCGGGCGCCCTTCTCCGCGTCGACGTACGCGACGCGCAGGTCGTAGATCAGGCTCCCGAGCAGCTTCCGCTCCGCCTCGTCGAGGTTGCCCTTCGTCTTCTGCTCGAGCATGCCGAGCACGTCGATCAGGTGCCGCGCGGTCTCGAGATCGAGCGGGAGATCGGCGCCGTCGGGCGCCGGCATCTTGCGGAGCGCGATCAGCGCCGTCGACGCGAGCGACAGGATGTGCGTCGAGAAGTCGACGGGGCCGAGGGCGACGGGAGGCTCGTCTGCCATGGCGCGAACATATACCGGCGCACCGCGGGGCGCCCGCGACAGCGCGCGATTCTGGCAGGCGCGGCGACGGGATCCGTGTAATCGTTGGTGCTGGATATGGACACCCTGCGCGATCCGTTCTCCACGTCGAGCCCGCCGGACGGCAGGCCGCAGCCGCAGCCGGGCGAGCAGGAGCCCGAGCCGTCCGCGACGCTGTCGGGGCCGCACATGGTGGCGCCCGCGACGCATGGGACGCATGGGACGCCGGGGACGCCGGGCATCGACGTCCACGCGCTGACCGAGGAGGTGCGGCGGACGAGCGCGTTCCTCGACGACGTGTTCGCGGAGGTCGGCCGCGTGGTGGTCGGCCAGCGGGACATGGTCGAGCGCGTGCTGATCGGGCTGCTCACCGGCGGGCACTGCCTGATCGAGGGCGTCCCGGGGCTCGCGAAGACGCTGCTCGTGAAGACGCTGTCGCAGACGATCACCGCGTCGTTCTCGCGCGTCCAGTTCACGCCGGACCTGCTGCCGGCCGATATCACCGGCACGATCATCTACAACATGCACACCGGGCAGTTCACGCAGAAGCGGGGCCCGCTGTTCGCGAACCTGGTGCTCGCCGACGAGGTCAACCGCGCGCCGGCGAAGGTGCAGTCGGCGCTGCTCGAGGCGATGCAGGAGCGCCAGGTCACGATCGGCGACTCGACGCACCCGCTGCCCGATCCGTTCCTCGTGCTCGCGACGCAGAACCCGATCGAGCAGGAGGGCACGTTCCCGCTCCCCGAGGCGCAGCTCGACCGGTTCATGCTGCTGATCAAGGTCAGCTACCCGACGGCCGCCGAGGAGCGCGCGATGCTCGACCGGATGGGCGCTCTCGAGGTGCCGACGGCGAGCGAGGTGGCGACGATCGAGCAGGTGCGGGCGGCGCGGAGAGTGGCCGGATCGATCTACATCGACGACCGCGTGCGCGACTACATCGTCCACGTCGTGCAGGCGACGCGGAAGCCGCGCGACTACGGGCTCGGTGAGCTCGCGCAGTTGATCGACTTCGGCGCGTCGCCGCGCGCGACGCTGTGCCTGGCAGCCGCGGCGCGCGCGCACGCGTTCATCCGCCACCGCGCGTACGTCACGCCCGACGACATCAAGGCGATCGCGATGGACGTGCTGCGCCACCGGGTGGTGGTGACGTACGAGGCGGAGGCCGAGGAGGTCACGTCCGAGGACGTGGTGCGCCGGATCTTCGAGTACCTGCCGGTCCCGTAGCCCGGGAGGCGAGTGCGACGATGGGCCTGACCACCGCGGAGCTGTTCAAGAAGGCGCGCAAGATCGAGATCGCCGCGCGCCGGCTCGTCGATGAGCAGCTCGCCGGCCAGTACCACTCCGTGTTCAAGGGGCGCGGGCTGATCTTCAGCGACGTGCGGCCGTACTACGCGGGCGACGATATCCGGACGATCGACTGGAACATCACGGCGCGGATGAACTTCCCGCACGTCAAGCAGTTCGTCGAGGAGCGCGATCGCACGGTGAACTTGATGATCGACATGAGCGCGTCGGGGTACTTCGGCTCGCGCGGCGCGGCGAAGCGAGAGCTGGCCGCGGAGCTGGCGGCGGTGGTGGCGTTCTCGGCGATCAAGAACAACGATCGCGTCGGGCTGTACATCGTCACCGACCGGGTCGAGAAGTTCGTGCCGCCGAAGAAGGGGCGGCGCCACGTGCTGCGCGTGATCGGGGAGATCCTGGCGTTCGAGCCGGTGTCGCGCGGGACGGATCTGGCGACGGCGCTGGACCTGCTCGGGAAGATCGCGAGGCGGAGATCCGTTGTGTTCCTGGTGTCGGATTTCCTTTCGGAGGGCTGGGAGCAGGCGATGCGGATCGCGCGGCAGCGGCACGAGCTGGTGCCGGTGGTGGTGGGAGATCCGCTCGAGGCGGGGCTGCCGCCGGTGGGGCTGCTGATGCTCGAGGATCTGGAGACGGGCGAGGTGGTGGAGCTGGATACGAGCGGGTATGCGGGGAGGGAGTTCGCGCGGCAGGCCCGCGTCGCGGCGCAGCTTCGGGACCTGGCGCTGCGGCGGCTCAACGTGGATGTGGTGGAGATCCAGACGAATGCCTCGTACGTCGATGCGCTGATCGCGTTCTTCAAGGCGCGCGCGAAGAGGATGGCGCACGGATGAGGCGCGCGGCGCTCGCGTGGGGAGCGGTGGTGATGCTCGCGGCGGCGGGCGCGGGGGCGCAGCCCGCGCCGGATCCGGGGGGAGGGTCCGCGGGGTCGGCGGGGTCGGCGGGGTTGGCGGGGTCGGCGGCGGGGAGCGGCTCGGGATCAG
>Ga0207856_1000298_pt1 | contig 10595 bp, 6 predicted proteins | sample LuqExpMetageno21_FD_187779 | JGI IMG/M metagenome (GOLD analysis project Ga0207856, IMG submission 187779) | Tropical forest soil microbial communities from Luquillo Experimental Forest, Puerto Rico - Sample 21 (SPAdes) | ecosystem: Environmental > Terrestrial > Soil > Tropical forest ... | reverse complement strand
GCCGCGAGCCGGCCTTCGGCACGAGCGCCAGATCGATGCCGGCGGCGTCCTTCGTGATGTCGAACGTGACGATCGCGCGCTCGCTGTCCGACAGCGCGGAGATCAGCCCATCGAAGTACGACTGCATCACGCCGGCGATCTGGGGGGCGTCCATCGAGCCGAACCCGCTCACGAGCTGCTGCCGGACCTTCTCGATGTCGGCCTTGTACCGCTGCACGAGGTTCGCCGTGTAGATCGTCGCGACCGGCGGGCCGGCGATCGTCGGCTGCGGGGCGAGCGCACCGAACGCGAACGGCGCCACCTTCTCGGCGACGAGCTTCGGCCCGACGACGGCCCAGCCGTTCTTCTTCACGACGTGCGCGGTCCCCACGCTCTTCGCGAGCAGGTTCTCGTCGGTGACCTTGCCGACGACCGCGGCGCCCTTGAGCGCGGGCCCGCCGTCGACGGCGAGCACGTACGTCGTGGCCTTGTCATCGAGCCCGTCGAGCGCGGCCGCGCCGACCATGCCCGCGAGCTGCGCGCGCAGCATCTGCCCCGACAGCATCATCCCGATGCCGGGCTGCATCGTGTTCGCGAACGCGCGCAGGCTGTCGAGCGTGTTGTTGGGCCCGATGCCCACGCTCATCAGGAGCTCCGGCGGCTGCACCACCTTCTGCGCCGCGGCCGGTCCGCTCCACGCCACCGCGACCGCGGCGAGCACACAACCGACGATGCTCGAAACTCGCATGGGGCGCACCCTACACCAGCGGCGGTGCCCGCGCAGCACCGGCGCGCCGGCCGTCGGCGCTCGCGGACTCGCCGGCTCAGCGCCGGCAGGATGGCAGGTCCGGCTTCCGATCGACTCGAGAGGAAGAACGCCTCAGGTGTGGGGCAAGAATGCCGGCTGCCTCCGGCGGACCCCCGCGAACGCGTGAACCGGTTGGACCCCGAATCACGCCGGTTGGCACGACACATGGAGATGGCCCGGTCCGGTGCCACGTGCGACGGCCGCATGAGCTCGTGTTCGCCCTCTCGCTCGCGCTCTCCGCGACGCGCGTCGCCGCGGATCCGATCCCGGTCGGCCCCGGCGCTCCGGCGAGCTCGCCGGGGGAGCTCGCGCGGCCCGCGGCGGACGAGGCTCCGCTCGCGATGCCCACGTCCACGTATCACCCGACGGCCGCCTGGATCGCCCTCGGGTCCGCTTATGCGGCGTTCGTCGGTTGGATGTACGTCGCCTGGTATCAGGGTCACCGGGACCTGGCTGGGGGCTTCAAGTGGGGGGGAGATGGATGGCTCGGTCCGGAGACGTACGCGGGCGGCGCCGACAAGTTCGGACATGCCTGGTCGACCATGGCGCTGGCGCGCGCGGGGACGGAGCTGCTGCACCAGTGGGGCGGCTACGGCAAGACCAAGGCGAGCCTGATCTCGACCTCGCTGGCCCTGGCCCTGTTCATCGGGGTCGAGGTCCGCGATGGCTTCACCTACGAGTTCTCGTTCAGCGATGCGACGGGTGACGCGCTGGGCGCGCTCGCCGCGCTCGCCTTGTCGAACTGGCCGCGCCTCGACGAATTGTTCGACTACCGCGTGGAGTACTTCCCGAGTCGCATGTTCCGCCGCGTGGTCGCGGGTGACGCGCCGTGTCCGTCGGGCCATTGCTCGCGATGGAATATCGCGGAGGACTACTCGGGTCAGACCTATCTGCTCGCCTTCCACCTCGGCGGGATCCACGCGCTGCGCGACGCGAGGCTGGGCGGCTGGACACGCTTCGTCGACGTCGCGCTGGGGTTCCGGAGCCGCGACTACAAGCCGCCGCCGTATCCGGCCTCTGCGGCCGATCCGCGGCAAGAGGTCTTCCTCGGCGTGACGCTGAACGCGCAGGGCGTGTTCAATCGGCTCCTCGAGCGTCATCCTGCGCTGCGCAAGGTCACCCACGGCACCTTCGAGGTGTTCAACGTGCCGTACACGACGTTGCCTCTCCTCGAATGGGAGAACCGGCCGACCGGCGCCGTGATGCCCGGAGGCGCGTGAAGATCAACGGGCGCGCCGCCGGCGGAGCACGCAGCGCACCGGCACCGGAACGCGGCCGATCCGGGAGGCGAGCCAGCGCGGCAACAGCGCGTACTCGAACGATCAAAACCGTGGCCAGAGCGGAGCGAGAGCGATGTGAAGACCATGCGCGCCATGCGACCTCACGACCTCTTTCCTCGCTTGCCCTTGGGCGCCGCCGGCTTCTTGAGCTGCCTGGCAACCTTCTCGAACTCGGCGTCGATAGCGCACGGCTGGGCGTCGAGCAACGCGTGGTAGCGGGCGTACTCCTGCTCGGCCTTTGCCTTGGCTGCCTCGGCGGACACGCTGCCGGCATGGTCGAGGAGCTTGCGCCCGGAAACCTCCAGAAACTCGTCGAGCTTCTTGATCCAGTCCTGCATCGTCATTGGCTTGCGCTCGAGGGCCTGCAGCTCGGCGTACTCGATGTACAAGCTCACGATGCGGTGCAGGACGGCGAGCTCGCTTTCCGTGAGGTAGTTCTTCGCGACGCTCGCGTCTCCCTTGCGGACGATGCCGCGGGGGCGCGTGCTCTGCATGCCCATGAACGGTTTGGTCGCGTCGGCGCGCTCGTGAACGATCTCGGCCGCGGTGTGGCCGTGTGCGGCCCAGTGCATCTTGTTCTGCACCGTCGCGAAGAAACGCTGCGAGGCTTCGACGCTCGGGTCGTAGTCGACGCTGGTTGCGTAGATGTCGAGGACCTTCTGGTAGAACCGCCGCTCCGACGCACGGATCTCCCGGATGCGCTCGAGGAGCTCGTCGAAGTAGTCGCGCTGGCCTGGACCGGGCGGGTTCTTGAGCCGCTCGTCGTCTATGGTGAAGCCTTTCACCAGGTACTCGCCGAGGCGGGCCATGGCCCACTGGCGGAACTGCGTACCGCGGTGGCTCCGGACGCGGAAGCCGACGGCGAGGATCGCGTCGAGGTTGTAGTGGCGCAGGCTCCGCGTGACCTGGCGGCTGCCTTCCTGGCGAACTTGTAAGTATTCCTTACAAGTTGCCCCCTCGTCGAGCTCGCCCTCCGCGAAGATGTCCTTCAGGTGCAGGGTGATGTTCTGCGGGGTCGTTTGGAACAGCTCCGCCACCTGCGCCTGCGTTAACCAGAGGGTCTGGCCCTCGAAGCGACACTGGATACGCGTTCGCCCGTCCTCGGTCTGGTAGAGGATGAGCTCGGAGGTACCCTTGCGGTCGTCATCGCTCACGGACATGACTGCATCGCCTTCAACGCACAGCCGATCGCGCATCGGGCACACTACGGCACCGGGGTGACGCGCCATCGATGATGTTCGTCACAGCGGGCCTCCCCCCGCGATACCCTCCGGATCCCCCGATGTCGGAGTGGCAGGCGGCTGCCGAAGGGTGCACCGCACATGCTCGGCGAGCTCGACGATCGCGGCCTCCGCCAACTCAGGGCTCACGCTGCGGCTGAACTTCACCTCGCCATCGGCGGTCCAGCTCGCCAACGCAGTGGCAAGCTGTTGGTTGGGTTCAGCCAGTTGAACCCGCAGTTGCATGGTGGCGCCATGCTTTTCTGCAGTCACCACGAGACCCAACGATCCTGCGCGCAGAACGAGCTGCGACGGCGGAAAAGCCCCCCTCGTATCCGAGTAGCTCACGCCGTCAAACGGCGCGACCTTGGCCAAACGCGTCCGGAGTCCGAGGTAGAGGTCGTAGACGTACAGGTCGATGTGGTAGCCGTTCCGCTGGGCTCGACTGAGCAGGAATGCGGTCTCTTCCTCGAACCGGATCATGCGGAGGCCGCAGTACTCGATCAATCGGGGCTCGGCGACGAGGCGGGACCGGAACCCGGGGAGGGGCGACGTATCCTCACCCTGCACGCCTGCGGCGATGATAGCTTGGAGCGAGCGGACGACGTTCTTTGGATCGACCCGCGCAAGTACGCGCTTCACCACGTCGCGGCGTGCACCATGATCGGCCACGCGCGTGTCCGCGCGGAGGAGACGCTTCCAGCTCGCATCGCGGTCCTTGTCATCGAGGAAGCTCCAATTCCGACCGCGGGGAAGCAGGTAGTCGCCCTCTGCAAGCAAGGCGCGTTCCCATAGGCAATCAGGAAACATTGCCGGCCACGATGTGGCGTCTTCCCTGAATACGGCGCAGGTGCGCTCATACCAGTCGGCAAAGGACTTCCGCAGCGCACCGTCCTCATCGTCGTCCCAGTCGCAGCTTCCCGTTGTTGCGATACGGTCCAATACGCCAGAGAAGCTGAGGAGGAACTCGATGTATCCGGAGAAGTACGGATGCGTCTCGGCACGCTCGATCACCGTTCGCCAGTTGGAACTCCGAAGGATCAACTGGGCTTTGAGCTTCTCCTCTCGCTGCTGCTGCTGGTTGAAACCGCCCGCTGCGTCCAGCGCACCGTTGGCGACTTGCGAGAGGAAGTCGACCCCGGCACGAAGCGAGAGCTGGCGCAAGCCCTTGAGCGCCGCGAAGAGTCTCTCGTTCCGGTCAATGTTCGAATTGCGCGCTAGGTTCGCGACAACCCTCATCCAGTCGTGGAACGCCACTCGCACAGGGGCAGTGGCCAGCTCACTCGAGAATCGGAGAAGGAACGAGCACCACGCATAGAACATTACCCAGTCGACGAGGGTAAGCCCGTCCGTGTGGTTCGCACTTCGGGCGAGCAGGACCCGCCGGAACACGCCCGCCTCGTCGACGTAACCGGCGTGACCGAGAAAGCTCGGTGCCGTGTCGTGCCCAGCGAGAGCGTCGAAGACGCCGACGATCGTCTTCACGACGCCCTGGCCGAGGCAGCCGAGCTCCTCGTAGACCTTCAGCGTGGGCTCTGGAGTCGCGAGAAGCTTCTCGATTCGGCGCGGAAGCTCCGCTTCGTTGTCCTGGCTCACGCACGCAATCACCACGAGTGCACGAATCAGGTGCATGAACTGGAAATCGATCTCGTACGATTCACCCCGATGTCTCCAGAGGAAGTTGGTCCATGAGATATCGAACTGGCGGCTTACGTAGTTGCGCCAGCTCAAGGGCGTATGTGGGTGCCGTTCGTCGCCAAACGATCTGGAGATGAACTGTTCGAGCTCGGCCTTGAAAACTTCGAAAGGCGTCAGCGCCTTCCCACGTGCGTTCATCTTGATGTAGAGGTCGTCAGATAGACCAAAATTTTCGAGCAGCAGCAGGCGAAAGACGATGACGGGAGACGTTATCGATGCAAGCCGCGGCCAAAGCCCCTTGGAGTTCGCAAGACTTCCATGAATCGCGTCCAGCGTCGTGAGGCAGCCACGTACCGTCGGATCGCGGCGCCACCCTCGTACGAACCAGATCGAGTCCGTTATCCAGTTGGAGACAGCATGTGGCTTAGCCGCGAACGTGCTGACCGGCGCCGGATGTTCGACCAGCGCATCGAAGAACTCGCGGGCCGCGGGACGTGTGCGGTAGGTGAAGCAAGCACCACCGTGCTCGTGTCGAATCCACGCCTGGAAGTCGTCGAACGCCCCGTCGAGGCTGGCCACGTACCAGTGCAGTAGGAACAGCGTGGTCAGACGCTGCTGTCCATCGAGCGGCTCGAGGGTACGCTCTGCGCTCCTCCACCGTCCGTAGACGAAGTCGAGATCGAGAGGGCGCGCCCCCGGCGAGAGCGCCGAGGCGAGCTCCTTGATGAAGCGGGCACGGATTTCCTGGCTGCGTTCGTCGTCCCGTCCTTGCGCGTAGTCCCGCTGGATGACCGGAATCTCGACACGCTGACCCTCGCCGAAGAGGGCTCGAAAGCTCGTGTTACCGGTCTTCATATCCCACCTCTGCTGTGCTGCAGAGCCGCGAAGAACCTATACAGCGTTCTGTCGAGCACCTCGCGGTAGGCGGCCTGATCGGCGTCGTCCCACAGCATCAACTGCGCTGCCTGCGGAGAGTAGTACTTGAGAAAGATGTTGCGCGTGGCGGGCGGGACGAACTGCCCCTCCTTGTCAAGGCTGATGATCCGCGCACGTTTTACCGGGAAGATCGCGTTCTTGTACGAGCGATTCGTACCCATATCGAGCAGGACCAAGTTGGAGATCGCGTTGTCATCCGCGCGCACCTCTGGCTCGCGGCTGAGTACGCGGACGCGAGCGAAGACGTCCGCAAAGGCTCTCTCCTCCGGCGACGGCGAAGCGATCAACGCGTCGATGTCCTTCTGGAGTTGTTCCGCCTCGGCCGGGTCTCCTGGAGTGGCGGCGGGGCTCACGACGAAGCCGCGCGCGTGCTCGAGCCAACGTCTCCGGTCGGCAGCCGCTTGCGGAATGTACTCCGCCACAGACCTCACATGCTCGATGTCCCAGGAGCTTGTCTTGTAGGCGTCGAACTGGAAGCGTTGCGTGGAGGCGACCTGCTCGAGCAGGCCAGCAATGTTGAAGAGAAGGAGCGCCGTTCCTACCGAGCCCTTGCCGTAATCGAGGTTATCGAGGCGCTCGCCAATCCGCTCGGCCAGCTCCTCCTCCGTGAAGCCATCGTGGAACGGCTCCACCGCCTGATTCCCCGCGAAGCGCCTCCAGGCCAGTCGCCGGAGATGTCGATCGAAATCCGTGGCGGTCAATGTCTGCCTGACCGTCAGGAGGTCGAGCAGGACGTTGGCCTCGGCGCGGCGCGACCTACCACCCGTCCGCTTGTCCGCTGTGGCCACGAGAAAGCCGACGAGATGGTAGAGAGTACGATCCTCATACCAGTCCTCGAGGGTCTGCGTCAGCTTCTTGAACATCTGCCAGATCGGCCACACCCGGGCGCCGTTCGCGTCCAGCAGCACTTGGAACTCGAGGAAGGTGGCGAGCGGATCGTCAACCAGCCCATCCTTCGCGTCCTGGAGCTGCGTCCGAACAAAGACGTCAAAGATGTACTCGATCCGCGCGGGTGGTGACGACCTGTCGCTCTGGAGGAAGTACCAGTACCCATCGTCTTGCAGCCGTCGTTCGATGGCGTCCCAGTCTTGGGCGATCTGTTGTGCGTCACGGGGGTCGAGATCCAAGCGATCGGAGCGCAGCAGCAGCGCACGGATCAACTCGGCGCTGGTCAACGGGATCCGCCCGACGTTGAGACGCACAAAGGCATGAACAGGGTCCTGCGCCACCTCGAGCTCGTACCAAATCACGCGCACGTTCGGCCCCGCCCCGTCCCGACACGTCAGACACCGGAGCAAGTCCAATCTGAGCCCACCGTCTCGGGCATCGAACCAGCGTTGGATGGCCTGATAGGCCTCGTACATGTGGTGGTAGTCGATGTTCCGAACGGCGCCTTCGGGAGTGGGCTCGAGCAGAAACGCCGCGCTGTCTTCGCGTGTTTCGTACGTGATCTCGTAGCGGCCGAGTCGCAGCATGTTCGCGATGTCGTCGAGCGCGCGGAGGACAAGGAAGATCGTGGTCAGCCGCTGCTGTCCGTCGACAAGCTCCCATTCGCCTTCAGGGCGGCGACGGACAACGACGGGCTGCAGGCAGTAATAGGCGTGCGGGCTGCGCTCCCGAAGTTGGAACGCTGCGAGGTCGTCGAGCATCGCCTCGACCTGCCGCGCGGTCCACCGATAGCCTCGCTGGTACGCCGGGACGAAGAAGCGCTCGGTCAACAGCTCGGAGATCGATCGGAGTCGAAGCTCGGGGCTCATCATGATGGGCTTCCTCCGAACTGTACATGGATAGCGTCGTAGTGGTCCGGGCTGGCACGGCGCCACGGTTCACGTGCGCGCACCAACGAGGGCCAGGGGGCCGCTGTACCAGGAGTTGCGCCACGACAGCGAGCTTGTCAGTGCCGCCGGCGCAGGCGCGCGATGCGGCGCACGAGGCCGCGCGCCTCGGGGACGCCGGCGGCGGCCATCGCACCGAGGTAGGCGGCACCGAACAGCGGGATCGCGACGGCGGCGGTCTGCCAGCCGTGCGCGCCGAGGTGCGCCGCGAGCGCGCCGCCGCCGTAGCCCAGCGCGCCGGCGAGCGAGGCCGCGGCGAGGGCGCCGAGGCCGAGGCGCACCGGGATGGGCACGCGGCCGATCCGGGCGGCGAGCCAGCGCCGGAGCAGCGCGTACTCGATCCACGCGGCGGAGGCCGCGGCGGCGGTGAGCCCGAACGCGCCCCAGCGGACCCCGTAGCCGAGCGCGTCGCGCAGCGGCAGCACGACGGCCCAGCCGGTGACGCCGCCGAGGGCGACGCGGACGAGCGCCGCGCGCAGCGGGGGACGCGGGTCGCCGAGCGCGTAGAACGCGGAGGCGAGCAGCCGGCCCTGCGTGCTCGCGGCGAGGCCGAGCGCCGAGCCCGCGAGCACGATCCAGACGAGCTCGGTGTCGCGCGCGCCGAACCGGCCGGTCTGGAACAGCAGCGCGACGATCGGGCCGCCGATCGCGACGAACGCGACGGCGGACGGCACGACGAGGAACACGACGCGGCGGAGTGAGCTCGCGAGCCGTGCCTGCAGGTGGTGCGCGCGCGTCTCGGCGTCGCCGGAGGTGCCGGCCATCTCGGGCAGCTCGGCCGCCGAGATCGCCATCCCGAACAGGCTGACCGGCAGGAGGTACAGCGTCTGCGCGTTGAACATCGCCGCGACGATGTCCGCGCCGAGGAAGCTCGCGAGGATCTGATCGACGTAGGCCGAGATCTGGACCGAGCCGCGGCCGAACAGCACCGGCACGAACGCGCGCAGCGTGGCGCGGACGCCCTCGAGGGACGCATCGAGCGAGGGCCGGAGGCCGCGCAGGAGGCGGATCACCTCCGGCACCTGCACGAGGAACTGCGCCGCCGAGCCGATCACCGCACCGTAGGCGATCCAGCGCGCCACGTCGTCGTCGTGGCCGGCGAGCCGCCGCCCCCCGGCGATCGCGGCGCCGATCAGCGCGGCGTTCCACAGCACCGGCGACACGTACGACAGGAAGAACCGGCGGTGGCTGTTGAGCACGCCGAGGCACCACGCCGACATCACGAGCAGCGCGGTGCCGGGGAACATGATCTGGACGAGGCGGACGGTGAGCGCGCGCGTCGCGTCGTCGAAGCCGGGCGCGAGCAGCTCGACGAGCGGATCGGCCGCGACCACGCCGAGCGCGGCGATCGTGCTCGCTACCAGCGCGAGCAGCGTGCCGATCACGCGCGCGACGCGCGACGCCTCCTCGGCGCGGCCCTCGGCGAGCAGCCGCGCGTAGACCGGGATGAACGACGCGGACAGCACGCCCTCGCCGAGCAGGTTCTGCAGGAGGTTCGGGATCCGGAGCGCGGCGCGGAACGCGGCGGCGGCCGGCGACAGCCCGAGGTAGTGCGCGATGACGCGCTCGCGGACGAGGCCCGCGATCCGCGACAGGAAGATGCCGGCGCCGACCGCCAGCGCGCCGCCCCCGCGGGCGCGCGGTCGGTTCGGTTCGTGGGTCGGCTCGGGCACGGGCGCATTCTCGTCGGGTGCGCGGGCCGCGGCAAGCTGGCCTCCTACGTGAACGCGCGGAGGGCTGGTGGGATTCCCGCGGCGGTTTATCTTTGGGGGCATGCCACAGCTCCTGACGGCGTGCAGCGGGTGCGGGATCGCGATGTCGCCGAGCTCGGTGCTCTACGACCGCGAGGCGATGCCGGTGTGCGACGCCTGCTACGGCAAGGCGGACCTGCTCGACACGGATCGCCGCGCCGCGGCCAACATCCGCAAGGCGGGCCTCGCGTGCCTCGGCGCCGGGGTGGTCGCGCTGTTCGCGCCGCTCGCGCACATGGGCTTCCTCGTCGCGTGCGTGATCGTCGCGCTGACGTCCGGCGTGTTCGCGCTGCAGTCGCTCGCGCGTGGCAACGAGCGGTTCACGAAGCACCTGACACCGGTGCAGCGCCAGGTCGTGTGGGTGGGCACGATCGCCGGCCTCGCGCTGTCGGCGATCTCGATGATGGGCGGGAACTTCGCACGGCTGCTCCTGACCTGACCGCGAGGGTCTACCATCGCCGGGGCGTTATCCGCGGTAGGCGGCGCAGCGCGGAGCCGGCGGCGTGGTAGCCGCACATGCCGTGCACGCCGCCGCCGGGCGGGGTGGACGCGGAGCACAGGAACAGCCGGCGGTGCGGCGTGGTGTACGGATCGAGGCGCGCGACCGGCCGCGTGAAGAGCTGCGCGGCGTCGGCGACGCCGCCGGTGATCGCGCCGCCGACGTAGTTCGCGTTGCCCTGCTCGAACATCGCCGGCGTGGTGGCGTGGCGCGCGAGGATGCGATCGCGGAAGCCGGGCGCGAACCGCTCGATCTGGGCCTCGATCGCCGCGGTGACGTCCACCGTGGAGCCGGCGGGGACGTGGCAGTAGGCGTAGCCGGTGTGCTTGCCGGGCGGCGCGCGCGTCGGATCGAGCTGGCTCTGCTGGCATAGAATGAGGAACGGGCGCTCGGGGTGTTCCCCGCGCCACACCGCGGCCTCGGCCGCCGCGATCTCCTCGAGCGTGCCGCCGACGTGCACCGTGGAGGCGTCGAGGCAGCGCGGATCGCGCCACGGGATGGGGCCGTCGAGCGCCCAGTCGAGCTTGAACACGGCGGGGCCGTAGCGGTAGCGGCGGAGGCGGCGGAGGTACCGCGCGGGGAGCACCGGCTCGGCGATCGACGCGCGCACGCGCTCCATCCACGTGATCAGCGATTGTTCGTCGACGGT
>Ga0207856_1000297_pt1 | contig 10637 bp, 7 predicted proteins | sample LuqExpMetageno21_FD_187779 | JGI IMG/M metagenome (GOLD analysis project Ga0207856, IMG submission 187779) | Tropical forest soil microbial communities from Luquillo Experimental Forest, Puerto Rico - Sample 21 (SPAdes) | ecosystem: Environmental > Terrestrial > Soil > Tropical forest ... | reverse complement strand
ATGATTAACTTTTATCTTAGAGAAAACTATACTACTCATGAGAAAACCTATCTGTATGGCAGCCTGGGTGCTGCTACTATTACCCTTTACCCTGCCTGCACAGGAAAAGGTGGACAATGCAATGATGCAGAAAATAACGGAAGAAGGCCTGCAGCATTCCAAAGTAATGGATATCGCCTTCCACCTTACCGACGCCAGCGGCGCCAGGCTCACCAATTCCCCCGGTTATTTCCGCGCAGCAAACTATGCCAAAGAAACATTGGCTGGCTGGGGACTGCAAAATGCCAAACTAGACCCCTGGGGTGAATTTGGCAAAGGATGGCAGGTAGAAAAAAGCTATATAGCCATGACAGCTCCTTATTACAAATCACTCATCGCCTACCCTAAAGCCTGGTGCGATGGCTCAAAGGGTTTACAGAATGCCGAAGTATTGATCATAACAGCTACCGATTCTGCTTCCATAGCAGGTTATAAAGGGAAGTTAAAAGGCAAAGTAATTATACTGGGTGGTAATGAAACCGCTTATAAACAAAGTTTTAAACCCGATGCAGCCAGGTATACCGATGCCCAGTTAGATAGTTTAGGCAATATACAGGCAGCCGGTGGCATCCGCAGGGGAGCAGGCACACCACCCAATCCCACTGATACCGCCGCCATGCGTCGTTTTAGAGAGCAGGCAGCCCAACGCAGGGCCGCTTTTGGTGGCGGTGGTGGTGTAGGCCTGCTAAGATCGATGGCCGAACAGGAAGGCGCTGTGGCCTTTTTAAGCGTAGGGCCTAAAAACCATGATGGTACCCTGTTTACCCAGGGCGGTGGCGGTTACAAAGGAACCGACCCGGCCAATTTCCTGGATATTATGCTCGGTATTGAAGATTACAACACCATTCTCCGCCTCGCCAAATCGGGTACGCCCGTTAAGTTGGATGTAGATGTAAAAACATCCTTCTTTTCCCAGGACCTGCAGGGCTACAACGTGATCGCCGAAATACCCGGTACCGACCCGGTATTAAAAGACGAAGTGGTAATGATCGGCGGCCATCTCGATAGCTGGCATACAGCCACAGGCGCAACCGATAATGCAGCCGGTTGCAGTGTAATGATGGAAGCCATCCGTATTTTAAAAACACTCGGTATAAAGCCTCGCAGAACCATCCGTATAGGATTGTGGAGTGGTGAGGAAGAGGGATTACTCGGCTCCCGCGGGTATGTAAAGAAAACCTTTGGCGACCCGGTTACCATGGAGCTCCTCCCTGCACATGAAAAGTTCTCTTCTTATTTCAATATCGACAATGGTACCGGTAAAATACGCGGCATTTACCTGCAGGGCAATGAAGCCTGTCGCAACATCTTTGCACAATGGCTGGCTCCTTTTGATACCCTGGGTGCCAAAACGATCACCATTAACAATACAGGAGGCACCGACCACCAATCCTTTGATGCACTGGGCCTGCCTGGCTTCCAGTTTATACAGGATGAAATTGAATACAACAACAGAACCCACCATAGCAATATGGACAGCTACGACCACCTGGTACCGGATGATCTGAAACAAGTGGCCACCATTGTTGCCGCCTTTGTATACGATGCAGCGCAAAGAGACGAGAAGCTACCCAGGAAGGAATTACCCAAACCCCGCCCTGCAGTAACACCCACACGATAAGAATGCATAACAACACCCTCGGGTATATACAAAGAAGCCCTGCCTGTATAAGGCAGGGCTTCTTTACATGTTGCTATTTGTCTGTTTATAAAATAAGGATCAATACCAGGATAATAATGATAATAGCGCCAACAGAAAGATAAATACCGCCGGAGCCCAATACCCTTGCTTCACGATTCATGCTTCTCAATTCCTGCCGCAATGCCCTACGGTCTGCATTGGAAAGATGCGACCTGTCCATCGCCATAATAACAGCAACACGGGCTTTGATTTCTTCCACGCGTGCCTCTTTTTGCTCCTGCGTCATCATAGCAACTTTTGCTTTCAGATCGCCCCTGCTGGTGGTGGTAGCAGCATTGGTAGTAAGAGCGGAAACTGTTAACAGTAATGCGAACATCACCTGGTAGATTTTCTTTTTCATATCTGAAAAGGTTTTAGTTTTTGTGTTTATACAGAATAGGTATAAAAAACCGTGCAATGTTTTTTCATGTGTTCTTAGCGTTGTTTTTATGCCTTCTCAAGGGTAGATGTTGCATTTTTTCCCCAACCACCTGCCCACGTTCGCTAACCTATTAACCAAATACTATATTTGCCCTTATGTCAAAAGCGGCCACCGATACACCTTTAATGCAACAGCACAAGGCTATTAAGCAAAAGTATCCTGATGCGATCCTGTTGTTCCGCGTAGGTGATTTCTATGAAACTTTTGGGCAGGACGCCATCATTGCGGCACAGGTGCTGGGTATTACCCTAACCAAACGCAACAATGGGATGCCCAGCAGCAGTGAGCTGGCCGGCTTTCCGCACCATGCACTGGATACCTATTTGCACAAGCTGGTAAAAGCAGGGTATCGCGTTGCCATCTGCGACCAGTTAGAAGACCCAAAACAGGTAAAAGGCATTGTAAAACGAGGGGTTACCGAAATGGTAACGCCCGGTGTGGCCACCAATGAAAAACTGTTGGAACACAACAGCAATAATTTCCTCGCGGCAGTTCATTTTAAAGAAGCGCTCCTGGGCATTGCTTTTCTCGACATCAGTACCGGGGAGTTCTTTGTAGCAGAAGGCAGCACAGAATATGTTGACAAACTGCTGCAAATACTAAAGCCCGCCGAAGTGATCTTCCAGCGTAGCTACCAGAAACACTTTAAAGAAACCTTTGGCACTAAGTTCTATACCTATACATTAGAGAGCTGGATCTTTGAGGAGGCCTTTGCCACGGAAAGCCTGCTCAAACATTTCCAAACACACTCCTTAAAAGGTTATGGTGTAGAAAACTTATCAACCGGTATTGTTGCCGCCGGCGCTATACTCTATTATCTCAAAGAAACAGAACATCCCAACCTGCAACACATCACAGCCATCCAACGTATTGAGCGGGATGATTATGTATGGATGGATCGCTTCACCATTCGCAACCTGGAGATCATCAGCAGCGGTAATGAAGACGGGAACTGCCTGTTAAAAGTGCTGGACAATACCGTAAGCCCCATGGGCGCAAGGATGCTGAAAAGATGGATTGTACTGCCTTTACAAAACCAGCAAAAGATCAATGAACGTTTGGATACGGTTGAATACCTGGTAAAGGAAGCCGACTTACGCATCAGGCTGGCACAATACATCAAGCTCTGTGGCGATGTAGAAAGACTGGTAAGTAAAATCCCCACCAAAAAGATCAATCCCCGCGAAGTAATGCAACTTGCCAAAGGATTGCAACAAACCGAACTCATCAAAAACAACATTACAGGTTCCCCCAACAGCTATTTAAAAAAGCTGGCGGATAATATCAACCCCTGCCCGCTCATTGTAGAAAAGATCATACAGGAGCTTATTGAAACACCACCCATAGCGGCCAACAAAGGCGGCTTTATAAAAGAAGGGATCAACAACGAACTGGATCAGTTAAGAAAGATAGCCAGCGGCGGCAAGGAATACCTGGTAAACATTCAACAGCGGGAAGCAGAACGAACAGGGATATCCTCCCTAAAGATCAGCTTCAACAATGTGTTTGGCTATTACCTGGAGGTAACCAATGTACACAAAAGCAAAGTACCACAGGATTGGATCCGCAAACAAACCCTCGCCAACGCAGAGCGATACATTACCCCCGAGTTAAAAGAATACGAGGAAAAGATTACCGGTGCAGAAGATAAGATCCTCTCCATTGAACTGGCCATTTACGATACACTGCTGGTAGCACTCCAGGAATATATTGCGGCTATACAGGTAAACGGTAATATCCTGGCCACCATCGACTGCCTGTTATGCTTTGCAGAAAATGCACTGCATTATAATTACAAAAAACCGGTACTGCACGAAGGGCTGGAACTGGAATTCAAAGAAAGCAGGCACCCGGTAATAGAACGCAACCTGCCGCCAGGGGAAACCTATATTACCAATGATATTTACCTGGACCCGCAGGAACAACAGATCATCATTCTTACAGGGCCCAACATGAGTGGTAAGAGTGCCATACTAAGGCAAACAGCCCTGATTACCCTTATGGCACATATGGGAAGTTTTGTACCTGCCGCAAGCGCACGGGTACCACTAACAGATAAGATCTTTACACGGGTAGGCGCTTCCGATAACCTGAGTGGTGGCGAAAGTACCTTCATGGTGGAGATGAATGAAACGGCCAGCATCATCAACAATATTTCACAAAGAAGCCTCATCCTCTTAGATGAAATAGGCAGGGGCACTTCTACCTACGATGGCATCTCCATTGCCTGGAGTATTGTAGAATACCTGCATTCCTCTCCTGCCACTCCCAAAACATTATTTGCCACACATTACCATGAATTAAACGAACTGGAAGAAAAACTACCGGGTGTAAAGAATTACCATGTTACCAATAAAGAGATAGGCAACAAGATCATTTTCCTGCGCAAGCTCGCACCGGGTGGCAGTACCCATAGCTTTGGTATCCATGTAGCAAAGATGGCAGGTATGCCTCCACAATTAATTGAACGGGCCAATGCCATACTCCAGCAACTGGAAGAGAAACATGTGGATGAAGAAGGAACAACAGAAAAAAGCAACCGCTCAAAAACAGAAGACGCGGTAAAAAGGATCAATACACCCAAAATGCAGTTGTCTATTTTCGATAGCCACTCACAGACCTTTAATGATATCAGGAGCTTACTGGAAAAGATAGACATCAACCGCCTAACCCCGGTAGAAGCCTTAATGAAGCTCAACGAAATAAAAAGCCTGCTAAAATAAATACTACCGGTTGTTCTGGGCTGCCAGGAAATTACGCCACCAGTAACCCGAATTCTTAATCGTACGCAGTTGGGTTTTAAAATCCACATGCACCAACCCGAACCGGGCCTTGTAGCCTTCCGCCCATTCAAAGTTATCCATCAGGGTCCAGGCAAAATACCCCTTGATATTTACCCCCTCCTGTTTGGCACGTTGCATGGCTTGCAGGTATTGCTGAAAGTATTGTATGCGTTGTGCATCATCTACCACCCCATTCACCAGTTCGTCTTTAAAATAAGCCCCGCTCTCCGTTACAATGATCTCCTTTACACCACCATATAACCAGAAGCGTTTGAGGATCCGGTAAAAGCTATCTGCATTAATTTCCCAGCCCATACCCGTATAAGGTACTTTGCGTGTAACGGCCTTCACCTCGCTGGCCTGCACATAAGGAATAATGGGGTTATGCTTTACAGTGAGAGAGAAATAATTTTGAATACCTATAAAATCGAAGTTAAACGTCATTCGTTCTGTATACTTCCAGGCCTTGTTATAGATATGTAGTTTATCCAATAAGGCAAAGCCCTTTTCCTCGGGGTAACCCCTGCCCAGTGTAGGCTCGATGAACAAACGGTTAAACAGGATATCCATCCGCCTGGCCGCCAGCACATCCACTTCTTTGCTGGTATAAGGCATCACCTCACAACACGAAAAGGTAGTACCAATATGCGCCTTATCAACCAGGCCACGGATAATACGTCCTCCCTCTGCCTGCGCCATCAATGCATTATGCACCACCGGTAAAAAACTATCCATCCCTATTTTACCCGGTGCATGTTGCCCCAACATATAACCCAGGCTGGTAAAACCAAATGGTTCATTCAATACAATCCAATCCTTCACCTTATCGCCATACTCTTCCACACAAAGCGTAACAAAACGTGAAAACCATTTTAATAACTGGTGGCTCTGCCATCCACCCTCCTTCTCCAGGGCATAAGGCATGTCCCAGTGATATAAGGTAACATAAGGGATCAGCCCCAGTTGTAAGCATTCATCAATTACTTTATGATAGAAGGCGATGCCCTCCTTATTAACACGGCCCATCCCCTCCGGTAATACACGGCTCCACGAAATAGAAAAACGAAATACTTTAAAGCCTAATGCTTTTACCAATAAAAGATCATCCTTATAACGATAGTAAAAATCACAGCCATTGTTGGGTTTACTGCTGTCTTTTATCTTTCCCTGCCGCCGGGCAAATACATCCCAGATAGACAACCCGCGACCGTCAACATTATAAGCACCCTCATTTTGTGCAGCAGAAACGGCTACTCCCCACAGGAAATCTTTGCCAAAAGAAGCGGCATTAAGCGATGGATGGAACAAATGGTACAGTTTATACAAAGTTGTAAGATGTTATGTTACCGGAAAATTAATTTTGAAAAAATTAATTAAACGTTTGTTTAAGTCAAACATTTGTTTAACTTTGCCTCGTCAATGTGAAAGAAATGAGTATCGACAAGCGCACCCATATTATCAATGCAGCCATTGACCTCTTTGCAGAAAAGGGGTTTGAAGGCACTTCTATCAGAGAGTTAGCCCAAAAGGCAGATGTTAACGTAGCAATGGTTAACTATTATTTTGGCAGTAAGGAAAAGCTGTTTGAAGCCCTGCTCGAAATGAAGGCATCGTATATGCGGGACAAACTGGAGGAACTGGAGGGTGATAAAACACTCAATGAGATGGACAAGATCGACATCATCATTGAAACCTATGTAGAAAGGATCTTCTCCAATCCCAACTTCCACAAAGTGCTGCAACAGGAGTTGCTGGTAACACATCGGGGTGAATTACAACAGAATGTGATCAACATCTTCATACAGAACACGAAGAACATGACAAGCATTATAGAAAAGGGTATTCGTAAAAAACTCTTCAAAAAAGTGGATCCCCAGCTAACCTATGCTTCCATCATCGGTACCATTAACCAGGTAGTGAATTCCAAATCTTTTTGCCGGATCCTCATCAGTAACGGTAATCCCGATTTCAATCCCTATACCGATGAAGCCTTTAAAAAACGTTTAATTAACCACATCAAGCAAATGATGCGTTCACATTTGCTGATCAATCCATAAACACACACACATTAATCACTAACATATGAGCAAGCAAGTTCACCCAACCGAGGAAAAGAAGAAATCACCCGTACGTTTAATTGTTATAGGAGTGATATTGGTAGTAGCCGCCATAGTTGGCTACAAAAAAATCAGTTATGCTATGAGTCACGAAACAACTGATAATGCACAAATAGAAACCCAGATCACACCCGTATTACCAAGAGTATCCGGTTATGTAAAAACAATAGCTGTTAATGACTACGACAGTGTAAAAAGCGGTCAGTTGGTAGTAGAGCTGGATGATGCAGAATTGCAAACAGAACTGGAAGAACAGGAAGCAGACCTTAACCAGGCAGAGGTAGATATCATCAACGCCAAAGCGGCATTGAACAATGCGGTTGTTTCATTAAGCGTAAACAGGGGTAATATTACCATCGGCGATGTAAAAGTGCAAAAAGCACTGGAAGACTATAACCGTGATAAAAACCTGTATGCCAGTGAAGCCATTACCAAGAAGCAACTGGATGATAGCAAGTTCGCTTACGAAACAGCTGTTAAACAAAATGACAATAACCACAATGACCTGGGTTCTGCAGAAAGCCGTATCGCGGTATTAAAATCAGCCGTAGCAAAAGCAGAAGCTGCCCTGGGTAGCAAAAAGGCCAAGATTGACCAAACAAAACTGAAACTGACTTATACCAAAGTATTCGCGCCACAGGCCGGTAAGATCGGCAAAAGAAATGTAACAGAAGGTCAGTTTGTACAAGCCGGTTCTCCCCTTTTCTCTATCGTAAACGATACGACTTACTGGGTAGTAGCCAACTTTAAAGAAAACCAGTTGGAACACCTTACTCCTGGCAAACAGGTAGACATTGATGTAGATGCTTACCCCGACTTAAAGATTACAGGCACGATCGCCAGCTTAAGCGAAGCAACCGGTGCCAAGTTCTCTTTATTGCCTCCGGACAATGCCAGTGGCAACTTCGTAAAAGTAACACAGCGTGTACCTGTTAAGATCAACATCAATGATATTGACAAATACAAAGCCGTATTACGTGCAGGGTTAAGCGTGTACATCAGTGCACCGATAAAATAAGGGCCCTCGCTTCTTATCAGGAATCAGAAATAAGAAACCAGAAATTATTATACAATGGCAACGCCTAAAGGGTTTGCAAGAACAATCATAGTAATTACTACTGTGGCTGCTGCGGTAATGGAACTGGTAGATACTTCCATTGTAAACGTAGCCTTAAACAATATGAGCGGTAGTCTCGGTGTAAGCATCGAGGATATTAGCTGGGTAATTACCTCATACGCCATTGCAAACGTTATCATCATTCCTCTTACCGGCTTCCTGGCTGAATATTTTGGCCGTAAGAATTACTATATAGCCTCCATGATCATCTTTACGATCGCCTCGTATATGTGTGGACAATCAACCAGCCTGATTGAGATCATTGGCTGGCGGTTTATACAGGGTGTGGGAGGAGGAGCATTATTATCTACTTCACAAGCCATCCTGTTCGATGCATTTACCGTGGAAGAGAGACCCATAGCATCCGGTATGTTTGGTATGGGGCTCGTATTAGGACCGACGCTCGGACCCACCATAGGAGGGTATATCATGGACCACTGGAGCTGGCCGCTGATCTTTATGATCAATATACCTATCGGTATTATCGCCACCTTCCTTTCTTTCACCTTTATTGAAAAGAAACCGGGAGAAGGTACCAAGAAGAAATCTATGAAGATAGATTACAATGGTATCCTGCTACTGATGGTAGGTATCGGTTGTCTGCAATACGTACTGGAAAGAGGTGAAACAGAAGACTGGTTTAGTAGTCAATCCATCCGGATCTGTGCAGTACTGGCTGCCATTGGTTTGGTCAGTTTCATATGGTACGAAGTAAGCATTGAAAAGCCCGCAGTAAACCTGCGAGTATTGAATAACCGGAACATGGCTTTTACAACCATCTTCACCTTCGTGGTAGGGTTTGGATTATACACATCGGTATTCGTGTTCCCGGTATTAGCACAACGTGTGCTGGGTTATACACCACTGGAAACAGGGTTAACCTTACTGGCACCCACCATGATCACGGTGATCATGATGCCGGTAATAGGTAAGATGATGAGTAAGGGCATCTCACCCATTCCGTTCGTGGTGTTTGGCTTCCTCTTATTTGCAGGCTATGCATGGTATAGCTCAAAAGTAAGTATGGATGTAGGCAGATGGGATTTCTTCTTCCCCTTTGCACTGCGTGCAGTAGGTATCAGTATGGTACAGTTACCGCTGATTAACCAGGCCGTAGCAGGATTACAACCCAAAGACTATGCTTCCGGTATTGCATTGAATAATATGATACGCCAGTTGGGAGGTGCTTTCGGGATAGCCATGACCAATAACTATGTAGCACAACAATACGCACAACACAGAACAGATATGGTAGGCAATGTGGCAGATGGTTCTGCCGGCTTCACCAACCAGGTGCATACCATTACACAAGGCTTTATGGCAAAAGGTGGCTTCGATATAGGCACCGCTACCAGTAAAGCATATGGAGTGATCAGCGGTTCGGTGGACAGACAGGCTTACTACCTCTCTTACCTGGATACCTTCCGGTTAATTACCATCTTCTTTATAGCGGTGATACCATTGGTAGCCTTCTTAAGAGTTAAGAAAAAATCAGCTGACGAATTAGCACAAACCATGAAAGCCGCCTCAGAAGCGCATTAATTCATCAAAACGTCAAACAACAGAAAATGAAAAAGAGTATATTAATCGCTTTTACAATCGGCCTTGCCACTGCACAGTTGCAGGCGCAGGTGAAAGTAAACAGCGAGTTAAAAGACCTTATCAATAAATCGTTTACTTATTTTCCTAAGGTAAAAGAAGCAGAGAACACCGTAACAACTGCCGAACAAAGGCTGGAGCTAACAAAGCTCAATAAAATGCCCGAGGTTAACGGTACCGCTTCCTACGATTATGTACGGCCCAAGATAGTGATCCCTTTTCCCTTAGGCCCCAATGGTGCCCTGGAACCTTTTCAATTTGCACCGGTACACAATGGTAATGCAGCAGTAAATGGTTCTTATGCCCTGTTCGATTTTGGCAGGTTACAGGCCAATATCAACAAATCAAAAGAAGATATCCAGTACGCCAAACACAGCGTAGAAAATGTAAAGGCACAACTGGCCAACCAGGTAGCCAACATCTACTACAACATAGTATACATGCAAAAAGCCATTACCATAGAAGACAGCGTACTGAGCTTTTTAAACGACAACAAACAGATCATCGATGCAAAGGTGAAGAATGGTGATGCATTAAAATTTGATGTGGTAAGCATCCAGGCCAGCATTGACAATGAACAAAACCGTAAAGTAGACCTGCAGAATGGTTTGCAAAAACAATTCAACCTGTTGGAATACACCACCGGTGTAAAACAAAACAATGGCAACGCTTTCGATTTTGACCTGCCTGTGGCAGATGCAGACGCAGCCTTAAGTGCTGCACAAAGCGCCAACTTCGATTTTATACTGGCTAAGGATAGGATCAAACAGGCACAAAGCGATATTGCAATAGCCAAAATGGGCGACAAGCCCAGTGTGAACCTCGGGGCAGGTGCAGGTGTTAAGAATGGCTATGTTCC
>Ga0207856_1000295_pt1 | contig 10649 bp, 8 predicted proteins | sample LuqExpMetageno21_FD_187779 | JGI IMG/M metagenome (GOLD analysis project Ga0207856, IMG submission 187779) | Tropical forest soil microbial communities from Luquillo Experimental Forest, Puerto Rico - Sample 21 (SPAdes) | ecosystem: Environmental > Terrestrial > Soil > Tropical forest ... | reverse complement strand
ATGGTATCAGCCACTGGACGGCAAAATCGATGCCGGCCTGATCGCCGATCTCCCCACCGCGAAGATCTTCACCTTCGACGGCAAGCTGATGGCGCTGCCCTATAACAACGACTTCCGCATCCTGATCTATAATCGTGCCCATCTGCAGCAGGCCGGCATCGCCGACGCACCGAAGACGCCGGACGAATTGCTCGATGCCGCCCGCAAGATCAAGGCGGCGAAGATCATCGACTATCCAATCGGCCTGCCCTTCTCGGCGACCGAAGGTGCTTCCACCGCCTGGTACCTGTTGACCAAGGCCTTCGGCGGCGATCTCTTCGACGACAAGTTCGAGCCGCTTTTCGTCTCGCCGGATTCCGCCGGCTACAAGGCGATGGCCTTCCAGATGCAGGCGCTGAAGGAAGGCCTGATCGATCCGGCATCCACGGGCCTCAAGGATGTCGACATCCAGGAACTCTTCAAGGCCGGCAAGATCACCTTCGATATCGCCGGCTGGGCCGGTAATATCGCGGTCTACAGCGATGCCAGCAAATCCAAGGTGGCGAAGGATGTCGCCGCGGCCCTGATGCCTTCCACCACCGGCAAGTCGCGCACCTTCGGCCTGCCCGGTGCCGTCGGCATCCCGGCCTCGGCCAAGAATCCGGAAGCGGCCCTCGCTTTCGCCAAGTGGATGCTGCAGCCGGAAAACCAGATCGAGAGCTATCTCACCCTCGGCAACCTGCCGACCCGCACCAGCGTCCTCGAAAAGCTCAATGCCGACGGCAAGCTCTATGAAGGCGACAAGCTGCTGCAGCAGGCCGCCGTGGTCGAGCCGCTCTTCGCCCAGGGAACGCCGGGCTGGTATCCGCAATTCTCCAGCGCCGTCGCCACCGCCCTCAACCAGGCGGCCAAGGGACAGGCCACGGTCGATCAGGCGGTGAAGCAGATCGCCGACGGCGCCAAGGCGGCACAGCAGTAACGCGACGCCTAACAGCACAGGTATGAAGATCAGGCCGATCCATGGTTCACTTTGAGCAGATGAAGCCGCCACCCGGCACCAGGCACGATGTCTGGCTGGGGCTCGGCTTTGCCATTCCGATCATCGTCATCATGGGCGGCCTGGTTTTCGTTCCCCTAGCTTCGACCCTGTGGGATAGCCTGTTCCGCATCGATCCGATGCGACCCGGGACACCTTTCGTCGGGCTGCAGAATTATGCCGGCTTCGTGACCGACCCTGCCATTCGTCAGGGTTGGTACAACACCTTCGTTTATGTCGTCCTCGCCGTGATCCTCGAGACCGTCGGTGGCCTTGGCGCCGCCTTGCTCTTGAGCCGGATCAAATATGGCCGGCGCTGGTTGCTGGCGGCTCTGGTGCTGCCTTGGTGCCTGCCGCCGGTGGTCAATGCCATCGTCTGGCTGTGGATCTACAACCCGAGCTACGGCCTGCTCAATGGCGCGCTGCATGCGATGGGCCTGATCGACCAGAACATCGTCTGGTTCAACAGCCGCAGCACCGCGCTCTTCCTCGTCACCGTCGTGCATGTCTGGCGCATGATGCCGCTGACGGCGATCATCCTGCTCGCGGCGCTGCAGAGCATTCCCCAGGATCTCTACGAAGCCGCCAAGCTCGATGGCGCCGGGCCGATCAAGTGCTTTCGCATGATCACCCTGCCGCTGATCGCCGGCGGGCTTGCTATCGCGCTCAGCCAGTCGACGGTCTTCGCGCTCAATCTCTTCGACGAAGCCTGGGTGCTGGCCGGTTCCAGCCTGGATACCCGCACGGTGATCATCCAGGTCTATATGTCGGCCTTCCAGAACCTGCATTTCTCGCAGGGCATGGCGCTTTCCGTCCTCACCATGATCGTGTCGCTGATCATCTCCGCCCTCTATGTCATGCGCGTCTATCGCGAAACGAGCTACGATTGATGACCCGCATCGCTTTGAACCGGATATGCGCCAGGCTTGGCCTGATCGCGGCCGTAATCCTGCTGCTGATCTGGTCGCTGGGACCGATCTATTGGTCGCTGGTGACCAGCCTGACCGCCCCCAATGAGATGATGACCGGCACGCCGCATCTCTGGCCGCCGCATGTGACCTTGGAGCATTACGGCAAGCTGTTCGGTGCCAGCAGCCAGTCGCAGGGCAATGAGGTGCAGTCGGTCTGGCCGCAATTCTCCGCCGCCCTCCTCAACAGCGTCATCACCTCCGCCGCTGCCACCGTCGTCACCGTGCTGATGGCCGCTTTCGGTGCCTATGCCTTCGTGCGGCTGCGCTTCCCCGGTCGCGATCTCATCTTCATGCTGGTGGTCGCGACCATGGCCGTGCCGGCCTATACGGTAATGATCCCGCTTTACCGGCTGATGATCTCGATCAATCTCATCGACACCTATCTCGGCATCACGCTCATTTATGTCTCGGCCTTCCTGCCGCTGGCCCTGTGGCTGATGCGCAGCGTCTATCGCTCGCTGCCGATCTCGCTGGAAGAGGCTGCCTGGCTGGATGGCGCCGGTCGCACCTATACGCTGGTGCGCATCGTGTTGCCGCTGGCGGCGCCTGGCCTCATCGCCAGCGCCATCCTCACCTTCCTCAGCGCCTGGGGCCAGTTCATGGTGCCGCTGGTCTTTTCGCCCAGCCTCGCCACCAAGCCGCTGACCGTCTTGATCCCCGAATTCGTCACCCGCAATTACGTCGATTACGGGCTGATGAATGCGGCGGGCGTCATCGCCATCGTGCCGCCGGTGATCCTGGTGGCCTTCCTCAACCGCTATCTCGTGCGCGGCCTGATGGCCGGCGCCGGGAAATGAACCTCTTGCACATTTGACAGAAGGAACAGAGACAATGAACGTGACCGAAAAGGTGATCGTCGAACAATTCGGCTTCTGGGAAAAGGCGCTGTCCCTGCCCTTGCCGACGCTCAGCGGCTCGACCTATGTCATCACCGGCTGCGGCACTTCCTTCTATCTGGCGCAGATCGTCGCCAGCGCCTTCAATCTCAACGGCAAGACGGCGATCGCCGTGCCGGGTGGCGAATGGGCGCGACGCCGCGATGCCTATCTGGCCGATCAGCGCAACCTCTGTGTCATCGCCCTCTCGCGCAGCGGCGAGTCGACCGAGACCGTGCAGGCAGTCGAGGTCAGCCGCAAGGCCGGCATGAAGACCATCGGCATCGTCTGCGAGAAGGAGAGCTCGCTCGCCCGTGCGGCGGAAACCGTGATCTATGCCGAGACCCACAAGTCGGAAGGCATCGTCATGACCGTCTCTGCCAGCCTGATGCTGCTGGTCGGTTTGCGCCTGGCGGGCGCCGAGGTCAGCCCGGCAGTGGTGCAGGCTGCCAAGGATAATTTCGAACGCATGGCCGCTGCCTTGCCGGCAATCATCAAGGGCCGCAGCCATTTCGTCTATCTCGGTGCCGGCGCGCTCTATGGCATGGCCTCGGAAGGCGCCTTGAAGCTGCAGGAAATGAGCCTCAGCTATTCCCAGGCCTTCCATCCGATGGAATATCGCCACGGCCCGATCAGCCTGGTCGATAGCAAGACCTTCACCGTGCTGCTCTATAGCCCCGATACCGCCGCCGAGGAAGCCAAGGTCGCCAGCGAGATCCAGGCCAAAGGCAGCTATCTGGTCGGCTTCGGCGGCCCGGGCGATCTTTCCTTGCCGGTGACGCTGGAAGGACCGCAACGCGCCCTCGTCGTCCTGCCGGCCTTGCAGATCCTCGGCGAGCGCGTGGCGGAAGAACGCGGCATGGATACCGTGGCGCCACGGCACCTCAACAAGGTCGTGGTCCTGTCCTGACCTCTGTCCAGCTTGCATGAAACGGGCGGCGTTCCGAAGATGCGCGCCGCCCGCCTATAGATCCGGAGTGACCGATGGCGGATGTTGAAATTGTCGATCTGCGCAAGAATTTCGGCGCGGTACAGGTGCTGAAAGGCATCGACCTGCAGATCAAGGATGGCGAATTCGTCTCGCTGGTCGGCGGATCGGGCTGCGGCAAGTCGACCCTGCTGCGCATCATCGCCGGCCTCGAGAGCCTCAGTTCCGGCACCATCCGCCTCGGCGGCAAGGTGATGGATGACGTCGCCCCCAAGGACCGCGACGTCGCCATGGTGTTCCAGAACTACGCCCTCTATCCGCATATGACGGTCGCCGAGAATATGGGCTTCAGCCTGCGGCTCCGCAACCTGCCCAAGGCCGAGATCCGCAAGGCGGTGGAACAGGCAGCGGCCATGCTCGGCCTCGATGCCTATCTCGACCGCCTGCCCCGCGCCCTTTCCGGCGGCCAGCGCCAGCGCGTCGCCATGGGTCGGGCCATCGTCCGCCAACCTTCGGTCTTCCTGTTCGACGAGCCGCTCTCCAATCTCGACGCCGCCTTGCGCGTCAATACCCGCATCGAGCTCGCCAAGCTGCATCGCATGCTGAAGGCGACTATCGTCTATGTGACCCATGACCAGGTCGAGGCGATGACGCTTGCCGACAAGATCGTGGTGATGAACAAGGGCCGCATCGAGCAGGCCGGCAAACCGATGGAGCTCTATTACCATCCGGCCAATCTCTTCGTCGCCGGCTTCATCGGCTCGCCGGCGATGAACTTCATCCCCGGTCGCATCGCCGAAGCCAGCGACCAGAACCTCGTCCTGCAGAGCGATAATGGGTTGCGCCTGACCGTGCCACGGCAGATCTGGGGCATGGCCGCGCTCAATGCCGGCGACCAGGTGACCCTGGGCCTGCGGCCGGAACATCTGAAGGTGACAACGGGCGGCAATGCCGCCAGTCAATCGGGCGCGATCGCTTTATCCGGCTCGGTCGATCTGATCGAGCGGCTGGGCGATATCGGCTATGCCCATATCCGCCTCGGCAATGGCAGCGGCGCGCCACTGGTGGCGGAAGTCCGCGGCACCACGCCGCTGGATGTCGGCGACACCTGCAGCATTTCTGCCGATAACGAGCATCTGCATCTCTTTGATGCCGAGGGTCGCGCCTTCAGCAAGATCGCGGCGAAAGCGGCGGCCTGACCGACTACCGCGTCAGATAAGCCGGCACCCGCTGGATCGCATCGGCGCGGGCGGCGGGATTGGTGCCGGCATGGGCATAGCCGGAATTGTCGGCGGTGAAGGCAAGCCCGTTCAGCTCATGCACCGGCTGATCGGGATCGTCGAATTCGTGATAGGCGCCGGGATAAACGGTCAGATCGACTGCTTCATGCTGCGCATTGGCCGCATCGGTCAATTCCCGGCACGGTTCCGCTGCCGTCCAGTCATCGGCGCCACCGATCAGGATCATCAGAGGTAGCCGGGCCTGCCAATGCCCGGCCAAGAGCGCATGACAGCCGGGATAGAAGGCGACCGCCTTGGCGAAGTCCACTGCTCCCACCGGCTTATGCCGGGGCTCGACACCATAGAGCACCGTCGTGCCGCCATTCGACCAGCCCATCAGCGAGATCGCGGAAGCCTTCACATCGGACCGGCCGGCGAGAAAAGCGAGCGCCGCATTGGCATCATCGGTCCGCTCATGGCTCGGCCGTGCATCACGTTCCGCCGTCCGGCATTGCGGCCCCAGCTTGCGCGAGGTGAAACTGTCCGGGAAGAGCACGACAAAGCCCATTGAGGTCAGCCGCTGTCCCCAATCCTCGGGCCTTGCACCCGGCTTGCCGGATTTATCGACGATGCCACCGCAGCCATGCAAGGCGACCACGGCCGGATGCGGTCCCGGGCCATCTGGAAGATAGAGCCAACCTTGCAAGGTCACATCCTTGCCGGGAAAGCTGATGAGCTGTGCCGGCGCGGCGATGGCCCGGGCGGATAGGCCGAGCAGCGCTAGCGCGAACAAAGCGGCGCCGAGGCAGCAGCGCAACCGGATGGCCTGGTTCATGACGTCACATGTGTCGCTTGGCGATGATGGCCCGCGCGGCCCGTGAGGCTGGTGGTTTGCCGAGATAACTGCAGATGCCCTCTCCGGCGGCGATGAGATCGTCGAGATCGATGCCGGTCTTGAGGCCGAGGCCGTTCAGCATGTAGACGAGATCCTCGGTCGCGAGATTGCCGGTCGCCCCCTTGGCATAGGGACAGCCACCGAGACCGGCCACCGAGGCATCGACCACGCGCACGCCGAGATCGAGGCAGGCGATAACATTAGCCAGCGCCTGGCCATAGGTGTCATGGAAATGCACCGCAACCTTGGCGAGACCGATCTCCCGCGCCACGGCCGCGACGACTTCCCGCGCCTGGCTCGCCGTGCCGACGCCGATGGTGTCGCCGAGCGAGATCTCGCCGCAGCCCATGGCGACGAGATCGCGCGCCACCCGCACCACATCGGCCACCGGCACCGCGCCTTGATAGGGACAGCCGAGGACACAGCTGATATAGCCACGCAAGGTGAGGCCGGCGATCCGCGCCGCCGTTGCCACCGGGCGGAAGCGGTCCAGGCTTTCGGCGATCGAGCAATTGATGTTGCGCTGGCTGAATGCCTCACTGGCGGCGGCGAAGATGGAGATTTCCTGCGCCCCGGCGGAGCGTGCCGCTTCATAGCCCTGGAGATTGGGTACCAAAACGGGATATTGCCGGCCCGGCTGGCGCTCGATGCTGCGCAGAACGACATCGCTGTCGGCCATCTGCGGCACCCATTTCGGCGAGACGAAGGCACCGACCTCGATGACCGGCAGGCCGGCGGCGGTCAGCGCATCGACGAGGGCGATGCGTACCTCCACCGGTACGCGCTTCGCTTCGTTCTGCAGCCCGTCGCGCGGCCCAACCTCGACGACCTTGACGACATCATTGTCGCTCACTTGGCTTCTTCCAGCGCAACCAGCTCGACGCCCTCGGTAACGAGGTCACCCTTGGCGAAAGGTAGGGCCGCGACAATCCCGTCACGCGGCGCCCGGATGGTATGTTCCATTTTCATCGCCTCGACGATCATCAGGGACATGCCCTGGGTGACATGATCGCCGACTTTGACCTGGACCGCAATCACGCTGCCCGGCATCGGTGACAGGATGCGATCGCCCCGGCTCTCTGCCCCGACAACACCCTCGCGCGGGTCCCAGAGACCGAAAACCCGCTCTCCGCCATTACAGAACAATGTCAGCTTGTCGCTGGTGAAGATCGCCCGCCCCTTGGCTGGCACGCCGTCGATCGCGCCATCGAGATGCGCATTGGCCGACAGGCCACCGGCAATCTCGAGCAGCGTGCCATCTGCGAGACGCAGGCTGAACCTGTCCTGGCCCTGGCGCCAGGCGCGCAGGCTTTGTTTCTCATCACCATCGCGCAGATGCAGTTGGAAGCCGGAACCGGCCTCTTCCTCCGGCCGCGTGCCGACAGCCCCGGGAGCCGTCGGCGTATTGCTCCAGAAATCGGCACTGTGCCATGGGCTGAAAGGGTCAAGTGGATCGACCGCTTGACCCGCCACGACATGAGCTCGACTGAGCAGCGCCAGCGCTGCCAGACCGATCCAGTGGCGATCGGCCGGCAGCAATTGCGGCAACAATGTCGCCCGATACCGTTCGATGAAACCGGTGTCGAGTTCTGCCGCGGCAAAAGCCGGATGACCCAGCACCTGATAGAGGAAGGCGCGGTTATTGCCGATGCCGACGACTTCCGTCCGCGCCAATGCCGCATGCAGCCGCATCACCGCTTCGTGGCGATCCTGGCCAAAGGCGATGATCTTCGCCAGCATGGGGTCATAATGGATCGAGACCGTGTCACCGGCGCGAAAGCCGCTATCGACGCGGATGCCGGGCAGATCGGCCGGCAGATGAAGATGATCGAGATGGCCGGTCTGCGGCAGAAAATCGCGCGCCGGATCCTCGGCATAGAGCCGCACCTCGATGGCATGGCCTTTGGCTGCAATCTCCTCCTGGTGCCAGGGCAGCGCCTCGCCTTGGGCGACACGGATCTGCCATTCGACGAGATCGAGGCCGGTGATCGCCTCGGTGACGGGATGTTCCACCTGCAGGCGCGTGTTCATTTCCATGAAATAGAAATCGTCACCCTCGACGATGAATTCCACCGTGCCGGCACCGCGATAATCGACCGAGCGCGCCGCCGCCACTGCCGCGGCCCCCATCTGCGCGCGACGTTCCGCACTCATGCCGGGGGCCGGTGCTTCCTCCACCACCTTCTGGTGGCGCCGCTGGATCGAGCAATCGCGTTCGAAGAGATGCAATACATTGCCATGGCCATCGGCAAAGACCTGCATCTCGATATGGCGCGGCTTGGTCAGGTAACGCTCGACCAGCACCCGGTCATCGCCAAAAGCATTCTTCGCCTCGCGCTGGGCGGAAGCGAGCGCTTCGGCAAACTGCCCCGCTTGCTCGACGATCTTCATCCCCTTGCCACCGCCGCCGGCGGTCGCCTTGATCAGCACCGGATAGCCGATGCGATCGGCCGCTTGCGCCAGAATGGCCGGATTCTGATCTTCGTCGTGATAGCCGGGCACCAGGGGGACGCCCGCCCCCTGCATCAACCGCTTGGCGGCACTCTTCGATCCCATGGCGTCGATAGTTTCCGCCGAGGGGCCGATGAAGATGATGCCAGCGGTGGCGCAAGCTGCCGCGAAACCGGCGTTCTCCGAGAGAAAGCCATAACCGGGATGGATCGCATCGGCGCCGCTGGCCTTGGCTGCGGCCAACACCTTATCGACGGCGAGATAACTCTCGCGCGCCGTCACGCCGCCCAGCGGATAGGCCTCATCCGCCTGCTCCACATGCAAAGCGGCGCGATCGGCCTCGGAGAAGATCGCCACGCTGGCAATCCCCATGCGCCGCGCCGTACGGATGACACGGCAGGCGATCTCGCTACGATTGGCGATCAGGATCTTGCGGATGGGTTTAGGCGTGATCGTCATGGCGCTCACTTAGCTTTCACCGAGCAACTCCCCCTCACCCCGACCCTCTCCCACAAGGGGCGAGGGAGCTCAGCGAGCCCGTCGCAGGCATCGGTGCCAGATGCCTGGAAACACTCCTTTGGTGACGAGAAAACTAATAGCCGCCACAGCGTTCCCTCTCCCCTCGTGGGAGAGGGACAGGGTGAGGGAGCAAGTGGCACGGCCCAGCCTGCAATTGAATAATCGGCATGGAGGCCGCCATCTGAAACCATCACGTCACGCCTGCCAGTCGGGCTTGCGTTTTTCCAGGAAGGCGGCGATGCCCTTGCGGCCCTCGGGGGCGATGCGGGCGGTGGCGATCTCCTGCGCGGTCGCCTCGATCACCGCTTCGTTGATCGGCCGGTCGACCATCTCGACGATCCGCTTCGCTGCCGCCAGTGCACCCGGCGGGGCGAGGCGCAAAGAATCGAGATGGCGATGCACGGCGGCATCCAACTCCTCCGGTTCCACCACTTCGTGCAGCAGGCCGAGCGCCACGGCCTCCGCGGCCGAGAAGCGCTCGCCGGTCAGGATCCAGCGCCGCGCAGCGCGTGCCCCCATCGCCCGCACCAGATAGGGCGAAATTACTGCGGGAATGAGGCCAAGCCGCACCTCGGTGATGGCGAATTGCGCGGCCGGCACGCCGACGGCGATATCGCAGCAGGCGATGAGGCCGATGGCACCGGCAAAGGCCGAACCATGCACGCGGGCGATGGTCGGCTTGGGGCAGAGATCGATGACATGCATGAGATTGGCGAGCGCGCGCGCATCCGCCAAATTCTCCGCCGGTGTATAGGCCGCCATGCGGCGCATCCAGCTGAGATCGGCGCCCGCCGAGAAGGTCGTGCCGCTGGCACCAAGCACGATGAAACGCGTGGCCGGATCATGACCGGCATCGGTGAAAGCGGCCGTCAAGTCGCGAATGAGATTGTCATCGAAGGCATTGTGCAGGGCCGGCCGGTCGAGGGTCAGAAAGGCCGTGCCCTCATGATGTGCGACCAGGAGGCTCATAGCCGGAACACGCCGAAGCGTGTCTCCTCGGCAGGAGCGTTCAACGCGGCGGACAAGGACAGAGCAAGGACCATGCGCGTCTCCTTCGGATCGATGATGCCATCGTCCCACAAGCGGGCCGAGGCAAAATAGGGATGCCCTTCACGTTCGTATTGCGCCCGAATCGGCGCCTTGAAGGCTTCTTCCTCTGCGGCCGGCCAGGAACCGCCCTTGGCCTCGATACCGTCGCGCCGCACCTGGCCCAGCACATTGGCCGCCTGTTCCCCACCCATCACCGAGATGCGGGCATTGGGCCAGGTCCAGAGGAAGCGCGGATCATAGGCGCGGCCGCACATGCCGTAATTGCCGGCGCCGAAACTGTTGCCGATGATGACGGTGAATTTCGGCACCCGGGCGCAGGCGACCGCCGTCACCATCTTGGCGCCATCCTTGGCGATGCCGCCGGCTTCGTATTTGCGCCCCACCATGAAGCCGGTGATGTTCTGCAGGAAGATGAGGGAGATACCACGCTGGGCACAAAGCTCGATGAAATGGGCACCCTTCAGCGCAGACTCCGAAAACAGCACGCCGTTATTGGCGACGATGCCGACCGGATAACCCCAGATATGGGCAAAGCCGCTAACGAGTGTGGTGCCATACAGCGGCTTGAACTCATCGAATTCCGATCCATCCACCAGCCGGGCGATGATCTGACGCACGTCATAGGGCTTGCGAAGATCCTGCGAGACGATGCCATAGATATCGGCCGCATCATAAAGCGGCTCGGCCGGCGCCTGTATCTTCAGGCGATGCGGCTTCTGCCGATT
>Ga0207856_1000292_pt1 | contig 10668 bp, 10 predicted proteins | sample LuqExpMetageno21_FD_187779 | JGI IMG/M metagenome (GOLD analysis project Ga0207856, IMG submission 187779) | Tropical forest soil microbial communities from Luquillo Experimental Forest, Puerto Rico - Sample 21 (SPAdes) | ecosystem: Environmental > Terrestrial > Soil > Tropical forest ... | reverse complement strand
CCAGCCGCCCCGACGTCTCGCGCATCGCGGCGTGCACTCGCGCGAGCGCCGAGGCTGCATCCTCGGCGCGCGCGCCGAGTAGGGCGTGGTGGGCGGCGGCGGCGCGATCCTGGCTCGCCGACGCTGCCCGCTGGTGCAGCGCGCCGCGCCGATCCTCGCCGAGGCGCGCGTAGAGCTCGTCGCGCACGAGCATGTGCGAGAAGCGCAGGCGACCCTCGCCCACGTCGCGCAGGATGTCCGAGGCGAGCGCCTCGTCGAGCGCTTCGAGCTCGTGAGGTGCGGCCACCGCCTCGAGCAGCGAGCGCGGCAGCTCGCGGCCGACCACCGACGCGATCTCGAGGAGGCGCAGCGCTGGCTCGGAGACCAACGCGAGGTGCGCGCGCATCGCCTCGCGGATGCCGAGCGGGAGCTGTCCGGCGCCCAGGCGCACATCGGGACGCTTCTTGGCCGCTGCCAGCAGCTCCTCGACGTAGAGCGGGTTGCCCTCCGTGACGGCATACAGCCGATCCACCTCGACGACGGCCGCCGCGCGCGCCACCCAGTCCGAGAGATCGCTCCGCGCGAGCCGCTCAAGCGCGATGTGACGGGCCTCGCGCGCCACCTGTGCCAGGAGAGGATAGGTCTGCGAAGGTGCCACGAACGACGCGTCTCGCGCGGCCGCGATCAGCAGCACGCGGCTGCCCCGCAGCCCGCGCGCAACGAACTGGAGCAGCATTAGGCTGGCCGCGTCGGCCGCATGGATGTCGTCGAGCACGAGGAGGAGCGGGCGCTGCGCGGCGACCGCGTGGAGCGCGCGCGCCACGCGATCGAACAGCAGGAATCGGGCGTGCTCGGCATCCTCGGTCGCCGCGGCCGGCGCGAGCAGCTCGTCGGAGTATGCATCGCCGATCCGCCGCAGCAGCTGAACCCAGGGCCAGTACGCCGGCGTGCCGGGCCCCTCCCACGAGCGGCCCCACGCGGTGAGACAGCCGGCCGCCTGCGCGCGTCGCGTCACCTCCTCGGCGAGGCGGCTCTTGCCGATTCCGGGCTCGCCGGTCAAAATGACCAGCCGGCCCGCGCCGGCACGCGCCTCGTCGAGGAGCGAGTCGAGCAGCGCGACCTCCTCGGACCGGCCGACGAAGATCTCGAGGCTCGCGCCCATGCTAGAGCACCGACCGGCTTGATCGCCGAGGTGATGGAAATGATCCACGAAATCGCGAGTCAGTCACTTTCGTCCTCTACTGTAACCGATCGAAATTGATCCGGTTTCGGTTCCAACCGATCGCTGTCCTAGGTCCATCCCGCGAGCCGCTGCCGCAGGCGCTCCAGCTGCGCGCGGCGCTCCGGGCTCGGCGCGCGAGCTCATCGTACTCGGCGGGGCCGTGCCGCCTACCGAGGTCCTCGATGGCGAGCTGCGTCCACGCGCGCACGTGGGCGAAATCGTCGTCTGCCCCTGAGGCCAGGTTGAGTAGGCGACGCGGAACACGTCCGCGCGCGGCAGCGCCCGCAATAGCGACTCGATCGCGGGAAACAGATCGCCGAGATAGCCGAGCGCCTTGCAGGCTACAAATCGTAGCGCTGAATTCGCGAGCGATTTCTTGACGCCGCGCCCAACTGTTTACCGCCGCACTCCCGACGACGATGACGGCTCCCACTCTCCCACGAGAAGATCGATAGCGACGCTCGCGGTCCCGATTGCATCGCGCCACGTTGGGGTCGCAACCCCGTTCGCCGAGTTCACTCCATCTCGGTAAGGAGCTGGAGCAAGGCACGGCGAAGCGACTTTCGGTCCCGCGTCGTGCACCAAGCCTCCACGGCTCGACCGAGACCGGCGCCGATCGGGTCGACCTGTAACCGCTTGTTCCGGTCCGGCGCTAGGCCATGCATCTCTGTGATACCTCCAGGCAGTGGCTCGGCCGCATCTGCCCCGTGCTGGCGCATCACCTCCTGCGGCTCCCCGCGCCTTCGAGTCCCGTCCGCTCCGCGGGAGATCCCAACCCGGGTACCGGGAGAGACCCAGACCAGAGTTGGCGCTGGAGGCTATGCGGGCCCGCTGAGAGCAACCCGGTTCGGATTCCCGCGGTTCGGATTCCTGGACGTCTGCCGTGGAAGCTATCCCGATGGACGACCGTAGATGGATCGGAGGGCGAGGATGAGCTTCAGCCACGAGCGGCGCAGCGGTCATGCGGGGAGCGGGACCCAGGGGAGCCAGGCGGCCGCGACGCCGGGAAAGCGCACCCTCACCGAAGCGCTTCCGCCGGTGCAACGCTATCGCGTGAGGGGCGAGCAGGGCGCGGAGAACCCCGCCGAGGTCCAGTGCATCGCCGCGCGCGGGGCCTCCGGGGCGGCGCCGCTGCCGCATATAGACCTCATCCAGCGGGCGTTCGGACCGCACGACGTGTCGGGCGTTCGCGCTACCGTCGGCGGTACCGCCACTGCCGCCTGCGATCAGATCGGCGCCGAGAGCTACGCGCAGGGCAACACCGTGGCGTTCAAGCAGGCTCCGACCCTGTGGCTCGCCGCGCACGAGGCAGCCCACGTCGTGCAGCAACAGCGCGGCGCCGTGGTGTCTGGCGGTGTGGGCCAGGTCGGCGACGCGCACGAGGCCCACGCCGATCGCGTGGCCGACCGGGTCGTCGCTGGCGGCTCCGCGGCGGACCTGCTCGGTAGCCCGGGTGGTACGCCGACCACCGCGGTCCAGCGGTACGTGATCAACAAGGTGAACGGCAAGGACGCCAAGGCCTCGAACACCGGCGCGTCGTTGGTCGTGCCCAAGCGCACGCTGTACGCCGAGAGCTCGCTGGTCGCGACGGCGAATTCGGCGCTGAAGAGCGTGGGCAAGAACGGCTCGCATATCAAGCTGGTCGAGGACACCAGCGATACGCTGACCCAGAACGCGATCACGTTGAACCGTGTGAAGCCCTCCTGGGTCCCGCACGCCGCGGACGGCAACCACAAGGACGCCTCGACCGCGAATGCCGGCGGCGCCGACTCCGAGGGCGCAACCAGCGGCGACATGGCGCTGTGGACCGACTGCGGCAAGTCATCCGGTGCAGTGACCGGCTCGCAGCTTACTGGCGACCGCAAGGTCGTCTATCAGAAGGGCGGCAAGGAGCAGGTCTCCGCTGGCTTCGACGATCCGTCGCAGAAGTACCACGACGCACCGCACAACTTCTCCAACCAGGTCTACTTCGACCTGATGCCCGGGTTCATCAAGGAGCCCGCCAACGCGAAGTATCTGGTCAGCGGCGTCCACTACACCGAGTCCAGCGGGACCAAGACGCCGGTCACGATCACCGACGCCAAGCAAGCCAAGACCCTCTACGCCCAGCTCACCCCGGCCGGCCGCGACGCGTTCGACAAGGCCGCTGGCATCAACCACTACGCCAACCCGAACATCGGTGAGTCCTATACGATGGCGACCGAGGCGAACATGCCCGGCTTCAAGGAGACCAGCAGCAAGACCTGGAACTTCCACTGGGCCGGCGTGGTCCTCAAGGACGGCTCGGACAACGTCACTCTGGAGAACTTCGCGGTGACCGGCTCGTACGCCGCGTCCAAGGGCGTGCCGCAGAGCTCGTTCATCGACCGCGACTGGAACTTCGACATGTACGGTACCCTCGACAAGAGCCAGACGTTCCACAAGGAGCACCTGGACTCGAACACCCACGGCAACACGGCCACGTCGATGGCCGTGCGCACCGACAAATGACCACGCCGGGCTGGCTGCTGCTCATCGCGCTGATCGCGGCGGCGTGCGCCGAGCCTGCCAGCACCGGCGCGAATCGCCCCGCGGAGAGGACTGCCATGTCACAGCTACCGTCGTGCAAAACTGGCGCGGACCTGGCGCGGCTCGATGGTGAGCGCGTCCAGGTCGTCGGCACCTACCGGCGTGAGATGGTCGCGCGCAAGCAGGGCGAGCCGCCGACACGATTCCTCGGCCACGTGGTGATCGAGCTGTCGGGTAGGACCACCGACTACGATCCGAGCCGGTGGGACGGCCCGGCGGAAGTCAGCCTCGGCATGGCCCCCCGTCCGGCCGACGAGGTCGCGCATTTTGCAGACCAGCTGGTCGCTGTCGAGGGGCGCCTCGTCCTGAATCCACCGCCCGCCGACCCCGAGGCAGCGTCCGAGCGCCTGCCGCCGACGCTGTTCGATCTGGGTGCCGTGACCGCCGCGAAGTAGCTCGATCCACGACGGCCTCCCAGGCGTGGCTCACTGCCGGCTGGTGTCGTCGATGTAGAAGACCGCAACACCGGTCAGGATCTCCCGTGGCTACGGCGACCCGTAGTGGTCAGATCACGCCCCCTCTCAGACCGCCTCTCAGACCGCAACCCGGTCTGGCTTGCAGTGGTGAGGACCAGGTCCGAGCCTCCCGGCGCAGCCGACTCGGCTACGCGGCGGTGCAGGCGATCCCGGCCATTCCCGGCTCGGGTTCCGTCCCTAGCAGTTCAGCGCCGCGCTGAGCGCTCGGTATGTCGCTCGTTGACCACGCGGCGCTCGCCCGAGATGTCGTGGCGTCGAGGGTCGGCGCGTCGCGGCCGGAACGCCAGTTGCTGCTGCTCTGGCACATGAAGGTGCTATGCGTTTTCGTGTGCTCTATGCTCGCGTGCGTTGCTCGGAGTTCCGATGACCCCCCGGTCGAGACGGCCGCCGATGGGCAAGCGGTGGCTGGGCCGGCTAGTGGCGAGCTGGAGGCGGTGCCCAGGTGGAACGGTGGCGACTGGGATCCAGACGGCGAAACCATCGGGGTCACGGGACAATCGGCTTGGGATGCCGGCTGGTGGCATTCTGGGCCAGGGCACCATGATGACCCGCCGCACGGTGCCGGAGATCGCGCCGGAGGAGGGGGCAGATGGAGAGCCGGAGCGCAGTACGCGAGCCTGCAGCAGTGCATCGACGCATGCAAAGGTGGAACGGAGTCCATACAGGAGTTCTGCCGATCGCTGCCTGACCCGCGCCTCAAGGCGGGTTGCTGGGCTCTTCAGTTTGTGGGCGAGGTAGCGTGTATCGGCTGGTGTTACTGGAACTTCTAGCGAGCAAGCCATGGCAACCACTGACGAACACAGTATCGATGATCCGATCGCTGTTCGGCGCCTATCGATCGCCGACGATCCCAACAGAATTGTCACACTGACAATCGGCAAGCCGCATCCTGACCCGAAGGGGGATTGGGCGTGCCAATTTCGTGTTGATGGCGTCGACGGTGCTCGCGGAAGCGCTGGCCACGGGATCGACGCGCTTCAAGCGCTGCTGATCGCCATCGAAGGAGTCCGCTCGATGCTCGATGCCTCTGGCCTGCACCTGTCGTGGGAAGGCGGAGAGCCCGGCGACGCAGGGATCCCGCGTATGGTTCCGATGTTCTACGGCCGGACGTTCGCCGAGAAGGTTGAGCGCCACATCGATCAGGAGATTCACGCCTTCGGAGATGTCGCCAAGCGAGCGCATGACAACCGGCGCGGCCAGGCCGACCCGGACGACCCGGACTCCGAGTGATCGATCCTTGCTGGCTAGTAGACGCGCGGCCGGCCGTTGAGGACGGGAACCGCTCGTGCGCGGAGCGCTGCGAACGATCGAGCGGGCCGCGCGGGCCGGCTGACTGCCTCGCCCGAGCGCGCCGCCCCGCCGGGAGCCTCGCCGCTCACATCAGGTCATCGAGGCCGCCGCCGTTGACGACTCGTGAATAGCCGGCCGCCTCGAGGGCCTGCTTGGCCTTCGAGGCGCGGTTGCCGCTGGCGCAGTAGACGACGACGGGCCGCGCCTTGTCTCCCGAGACCAGCGCGTTCACCTCGGCCATCCGCTGCGCGAGCTCCTGCACCGGCACGTTGACCGCGCTCGGGAGGTGTCCTTCGGCGTACTCGTCCGCGGTCCGGACATCGAGGACGACCGCGCCGCCGGCGATCAGCGCGCGCGCGGCCTGCGGATCCTTCGCGGCCGGGGCCGCCGGGGCCTGCTGGGCGGGCACCGGCTCCGAGCGCGAGCAGCTCGCGGCGCCGAGCCCGAGCGCCAGCGCGAGCGCGAGTATGAAGCGGATGGTTCGAGGCATGATGAGGAGTCTTGCATGGTTCGTTCCACCCGGGCCGCGAGCCCGGCTTGGACGCGGCTCGATGATCCATAGGGAGATGGCCGCCGCGCTCCAGCGTCGCCGTTGATCCGGGCTCGGGCGGTGATCTCCCTGGAAGGCCCTCGGACGCCCGTGCGATTCGCGGTCGGGGAAGATCCGCCGGGTCTGTCGTACGGAGATCAACTCGCCATCAACTAGCCCGGCGAGCTCGAGGTCTTCATGAACCTACGCTCCCTGCTTGCGTGTTCGCTCTCCCTCCTCGGTGCCTCCGCGTGCGCTACCTCCGACGCGCCCGCGGTCGAGCCGGATCTGTCTGCCCAGCCGGCCGTCGCCGCCCCGGAGCTCCACCTCGTGCGAACGGTGGCCTTGTCGGATGCGCCATACGATGACGAGCTCCACCAGCGCCAGATCCAGAGCGGTCTCCGCGCACAGGTGACTCCGGATCCGGTCGCCGCCCGCTTCGAGCGCTCGAGCGACGGCACGTTCGGCGTCATGTACGTCGACTACGCGCAGCGGGCCGAGTACGTTGCCGTCTACAACCTCGAGGACACGCGCACCGCCGCAGCCGAGCTCGTCAAGCGCGGCATGAACCAGGCCAGCGAGGGAACGGACCACCTCGGCGTCCCGCGCGGGTGGTCCAACGACATCGACAACCGGATCTCGTTCGAGGACTACGCGGTCACCCACTCGACGCTGCGCCGCATCGGCCGCGTGGCGTCCGCCGCCGGCGGCTGCACCGGCGCGCTGTTCGGCCCTCGCGTCGTGCTCACCGCGGCCCACTGCATCTTCGACGGTGCCGGCAACTACCTGCAGAACATCACGTTCCAGGCGCGCCGCAACGGCAGCGATCTGCCGTACGGCTCGGTGGTCTCGCAGGGCGCCGTCTACCCGATCGCGTACAAGAACGACGGCTGCAACATCAGCGAGACCTCGTCGTGCGTGAAGAACGACTGGGCGATCCTGATCCTGCCCCCCGACCCGTGGGCCGCCAGCCCGAACGGCTCGCCCGGCTACCTTGGCGTGTGGTGGGCCGACGACAGCACGCTCGCCACCTTCTCGCCGCGCAACGTCGGCTATCCGGGCTGCAGCAACTCGATGCCGCCGGCGAACTGCGTGAGCTACGTCGCCTACGGCGACCTCACCTGCGCGGGCGTTCCGATCGCGGTCACCGACGAGGACGACCGCTGGCCGCTGTACGGCACCAAGGGCAAGATGATGAACGGCTGCGACACCAGCCCCGGTCACAGCGGCGGTCCGATCTACAGCTACAGCCCGGGCTCGAACGGCCCGTACATCATCGGCAACGCGACCTGGAACCAGTGCAACTCCAGCACGTGCAACGCCGCCACGCAGTACTCGACGGCGGGGGCGCGGATCTCGGAGACGCTGGCCGGCTACATGATGAACCTGCGTGCGACGTACCAGTAGGCGGAGCGCCGGCGCGGCCGCAGCCCCGAAACGCGTTCCGTGAGCGAGGGTGAGCTGATCACCTCGGAGAACACGGCGGCTGAGCTCTCGAGCGGCAAGACGTGGGGGAGGATAGGAAACTACGTGCGTCCGTCGTACTCGATCATGAGCGCGGGTATTGTGGCCGCGCCATGGATGCACGCGGCGCTACCACTGTCGAGGCGTACCTTGCGAAGCTGCCGGCTGAGCGCCGCGAGGCGATCGCGAAGGTGCGCGATGTCGTCAACGCGAACCTGCCCGATGGGTACGAGGAGGGCATGCAGTACGGCATGATCGGCTGGTACGTCCCGCTGTCGCGGTTCCCGGAGACGTACAACGGTCAGCCGCTCGGGATTGCGGCGCTCGCGTCGCAGAAGGGCTACATGGCGCTCTATCTCATGGCCGTCTACGGGGCTCCGGCGCTGGCCGCGTGGTTCCGGGAGGCGTTCGCGAAGGCGGGCAAGAAGCTCGACATGGGCAAGTCGTGCGTGCGGTTCAAGTCGCTCGACGCGCTGCCGCTCGACGTCATCGGCGAGACGATCCGCCGCGTCCCGGTCGACGTGTTCCTGAAGCACTACGAGGACGCGCGCGCGAGCGCGAAGCGCGCGAAGCCGGCGGCGAAGAAGCCGGCGGCGAAGAAGAAGCCGGCCGCGAAGAAGCCGGCGGCGAAGAAGCCGACCACGAAGAAGAAGCCGGCGGCGAAGAGGCCGGCGGCGAAGAGGCCGACCACGAAGAGGCCGGCGGCGAAGAAGTCGGCGGCGAAGAAGCCCGCGGCGCGTCGCTGACCGAGGCGCCGGCGGCCGCGGGGGGCGTACCTGGCGCGCGGTAGGACAGCCAGGCCGTGCGGCTCCGTGATACTCTCACCCGCGGAGGGGCGAGTGCGCTACGCTCTCGGGGCCACGGCGAAAAGGACCTCATGTCGCATTTCACGAAGTGCGCGCTGAAGATGACGAACCTGGCGGCGATCAAGAAGGCGCTCGCCGATCTGCAGCACAAGTACGTCGAGGCCGAGCAGGACCAGACGGTGACGGTGCGCGGCTACCGGGGCGACAAGCTCCAGGCCGCGATCTCGGTCGACATGGGCCGCTACGACATCGGCGTCGTCGCCAACCAGGACGGAACGTACGATCTCACGGCGGACTGGTGGGGGGTCGAGACGACCAAGGGGATCTCCGAGGAGGAGTTCAAGCACCAGCTCAGCCAGCGGTACCAGTACCACAACGTCAAGCAGGCCTGCGAAGAGAAGGGCTACGCGGTCGAGGAAGAGGTGAACGAGGAGGATGGGTCGATCCGCCTGGTGGTCCGGAAGTGGGTGAGCGAGTAAGCCATGCGCAAACAGGACATCGAGATCGTCATCAACGCGAAGGGCGAGGTCACCTTCGAGGTGAAGGGGATGAAGGGCGGGAGCTGCCTCGACGAGACCAAGTTCCTCGAGCAGGCGCTGGGGGGCGACGCGGCGGTCGTAGATCAGCAGAAAACCAGCGAATTCTACGAGTCGTCGGAGGGCTACGTTTCGACCTGGGCCGGGGAAGGCCGGGACGAGTAACCTCGTAGAACGATTCACATCGTGGCGACCGACCAGACCGCAGACGAAGCACGCGCCGAGGAAATCTCGGACGAGATCGCGCGCAAGTACGATCCCGAGCGCCTGCTCAAGATGATCGCGCGGCGCGCCGGCCGCGGCGAGGCGCTCGATCACAGCGTCCGCGCCAAGTACGAGCGGAAGTTCGGCGTCGACCTCGGCCACGTCCGCATCTACACGGGCGAGTTCGCCGAGGAGTTCAACCGCCGGCGCAACGCGCACGCCGTGACGGTCGGCTCGACGGGCATGATCCTCATGGGCGGATCGCCGGAGCGATCGATGGGGAGCTCGGCGGGGCAGGCGCTGCTCGCCCACGAGCTGACGCACGTCGCGCAGGCGTCGCGCGGCCAGGCCGCGGCGGGCGGGCTCAACCGCAAGGCTGCCGGCGACATGCCGTTCACCGAGGAGCACGAGCACGAGGCCGAGTCCGTCGAGGCGGCCGAGGCGAGCGGCGACGCACGCGCGGCTGCCGATGCGGGGAGCGCGAAGCTCAAGGCGAAGGAAAACCTCGAGCAGAAGCTCGAGCAGATCCGCAATCGGGTGCTCGAGATGGCGGCCGACGCGGCCCGCACGCAGTACGCGCGCACCGGCGTGCAGCGGCGGCCGTAGCTCGGGTATCCTTCAGCTCGATGTCCGGCACAGATCTCGGCTCCGCGGACGCCGGCGTGGTCCAGTCGCGGATCCAGCTCGAGCGGCTGGTGGCCGAGGACGAGCTCGCCGGGCGCACGATCAGCGGCTTCGCGGCGCCGTCGGTGGGGCTGCGCGGGATCGACCTCGACGGCGTGACGATCGAGCGGCTCGATCTGCGCGGCGCCGACGCCGACGAGAGCCGGCTCGAGCGCGCCGAGCTCAAGCAGAGCGATCTGCGCACGTCGCAGTGGCGGGGCGCGCTGTGGCACCGCGTGCGCGCGAAGGACTGCGACCTGACCGAGCTCGACCTGACGGGCGCCCAGCTCCTGCGCTGCGAGCTCGGCCCGGTGCGCATGGCGCGGATCCGGCTCCACCGCGCGCGGATCCAGGACTCGACGTTCAAGGACTCCGAGCTGTACAGCGCCGACTTCTCGAAGGCGCTGCTGCTCAAGGTCGTGTTCGACGGCTACGCGCACGCGACGGTGTCGCTGTCGCGCGCCGACTTCTCGGGCGCGGCGCTGTTCGACGTCGACTTCCGGCGCGGGAACCTCTACGGCGCCGTGCTGCGCGGCGCGGTCCTGATCCGCTGCGACCTGCGCGGGGTGAACCTGTGCAACGCCGATCTGACGGGGGCCCGCCTCGTCGGCTGCGATACCACGGGCGCCGATCTCGACGGAGCCACGTTCTAGGAGCCAGCATGCCGTCCCGTCCCGACCTCCGCGAGCTCGCCAGCAACGTCCGCGACGCGTTTGCCGACGCCGATCGCGAGACGCTGCTCGACATCCTGACGTTCGTGATCAAGGAGTACGTCGTCGAGGGGCCGCCGCCGATGCTGATCCACCAGGCGGAGACGCTGGCGGACCTCCAGGGCGTGTCGTTCGCGCAGCTCGTGACCGCGCTGCAGACGCGCTTCGATCACCCGGAGCTCGCGATGTTCGTCGTGGATGGCGAGCAGGTGGGCGTCCGG
>Ga0207856_1000291_pt1 | contig 10679 bp, 6 predicted proteins | sample LuqExpMetageno21_FD_187779 | JGI IMG/M metagenome (GOLD analysis project Ga0207856, IMG submission 187779) | Tropical forest soil microbial communities from Luquillo Experimental Forest, Puerto Rico - Sample 21 (SPAdes) | ecosystem: Environmental > Terrestrial > Soil > Tropical forest ... | reverse complement strand
CGGCACGCCACCGCCGCCGGCCACGGCGCCGCTCCCCGCGTTCGCGCCGGTGCCACCCGGGCTGCCCGGGCCGGCGCTACCCGAACCGGTGCCGGCGCCGCCCGGGCGCCCGCCCGGATCGACCGGGTCGCCGGTGTCCTTCATCGACTGCGACGCGTCGCCCGAGCCCGCCTTCGGGTCCGGCGTGGTCTTCGCGTCCTTGCCCTTCCCGCCGCACGCCACGGCGAGCAAGAGCGACGCGGCCGCGATCCCGAGGCGGGACATGGCTCTCCCAACGTACGAGCTCGGCGCGTGATCTGTCATGGCGTCCCTCACGGCGCGTCGGTCCCCTGCACGAGCTCCTGGCGCAACACGGTGAACTCCCCGGGGAACTCGCGCCCCAGGTTCTCCTGCGCGAGCCGGCTCCAGCGGTTGGAGATGCCGCCCTTCTTGGCCGCGTCGACCACCTCCACCCACTGGCTCTTGGCCTCGTCGAGGTACTTCTTCAAGTTCTGGTCGCGGGTGGTCTCGAACTTCGCGATCAGGTCCGGGTTGGCCTCACCGGCCTTGACGATCGGCGTCGGGATCGGCGCGTTGGCGATCTTCTGCGCGTGGCCGTACTGGATGTCCGCGTAGCGGACCTTCGCGGCCATCGTGTACTCGGCGATCCCGTACGCGTCGAGGGCGAGGTACTTATCCTCGGCCTTGACCTTGGCGTCGGACAGGGTCTTGTTCTGGTACTCGATCTCCGCCTTGGTCTTCGCGGCGGTCTTGATCTCGAGCGGCTCGTAGAACGTGAGGTACTGGTCCTCCGCCTGGGCGAGCTGCCACTCGCCGGCGAGCTTCGCGCCCCGCCCACCGCGCACGGCGCCCTTGCGCTTCCACGCGTCCATCGTGTCCTGGCCCGCCTTGCGCGCCAGGGCGGCCTGGTTCTTCTTCTTGCGCTGTGCCGCCTCGTCGTAGAACGTCTGGACGTAGTCGTCCGCGTTGTCCGGCGAGCTCCCGTACAGGCGCCGCCACTGGTCGTACGTCTGGATCATCGAGTTGATGTCGCCCGACTGGCGGTGGATGCCGGCGACCGACCACAGCGCGCGGTCGCGCTTGCGGACATCGGTCTCCTCGCCCTGGTACCGCGTGTAGAGCTCGATCGCCTTCTTGAAGTCGCGGTTCATCTCCGACGCGAGCGCGGCGTTGTACAGCGCGTCGAGCCGGATCTGGTCGAGCGTCCGCGGCGCCTCGCCGGGCAGCGGCTCGGGCGGCTTGATGCCGAGGCGCTTGGCCTTCTTCGCGGTCTCGTACAGCTCGAGGTACGTCTGGATCGCGTTGCTATAGTCGAACGCCGCCTGGTAGCTCGCGGCCTGCAGGCGCATCGCGTCGAGGTAGTACGGGCTCTCGCGGAACGGCTTGGCGGAGTTCGCGGTGAACTCCTTGAACAGCGAGATCGCGGTCTTCGGCCGGTCGGCGAGCCGGTAGCTGACCGCGGCGTTGTACAGCGCGACCGGCAGGTCCGGATCGTTCTGCGGCGCGGTCTTGTAGAACCGGTAGAACGACTCGGCCGCCGGCGCGAACTGGTTGTTCTTGTACAGCTCGGCCGCGCGCGAGAAGTTGAGCGAGCGGTTCTGCGCGATCGCGAGCTGGATCGTCTTCTCGTCGCCGCACTTGGCCGCGATGAACTTCTTGTTGGTCGCCTCGATCGCGTCGAAGTCGGAGCGCGTCTCGTAGATCGCCAGGATGCCGTCCTTGGCCTTCGCCGCCTCGGACTTGCCGCAGAACTTGTCCATCACCTTCGTGAACCGGGCGATCGCGTCATCGGCGTGCAGGTACGCGAGCGAGATCAGCGCGGCATTGATGCCCTGCTGCGGCGCCGCCGCCGGATCCGCGACGACGTTCTGGTAGTTGTCGTACTCGCTCTGGAGCTGCAGGTAGATCGGCGGGATCGGCTGCGCCTGGAGCGGCTGCGGCTGCGCCTTCAGCTCGGCCACCGTCGGCACCTTGAGCGCGGCGAGCTTGCCCTCGGCGACCTGGCGCTGCGCCTCGGCCTCGTACGACTGCACCACGGACCGGGCCGCGTCGAGGTAGTACGTGGTCCCCAGATCGCGGTGATCCCGCACCCACTTGTACTGCTCGATCGCGTCGGCGTAGCGCTCGCTCCAGTACAGCGCCTCGCCCTGCAGGAAATTGAACTCGTAGATGTAGTCCGACTCCGGGTACGTCTTGATGAACGTGCGGTACAGCTCGACCGCCTTGGTGTACATCGCGAGGTACGCCTGCTTGATGGCCGGGTCCTGCTTCGCCGCCGCCTCGTAGTCCTTGCGCAGCGCGGTGGCCGCCGAGTGCGTGTTGCGCGTCGCCGCGTACAGCGCGCGCTCCGCGATCCGGCGCTGGTTGTCCATCGCCTCGCGGTCCTTCTCGTTGGCCGCGTACCACGGCGTCCCCGGCGCGTAGCGCGTCGCCAGCTCGGCCGCCGCCGTATCCGCCGCGAGCTTGTCGCCCTTGGCCTCGTAGGCGTTGACGATCTCCTGGTGGACGACCGGGTTCTTCGGGTGGAGCTCCCACGGCGGGCCGAGCGCGATCCCGTACGCGGCGACCGCCTGATCCCACGCCTGCAGCTCGGCGAACGCCTTGCCCATCGCGACCCAGACGTCGCGGACGTGCGGCTCGTTCTCGCGGCCCTGGTAGTACGCGCGCGCGCGCTGGAACGCCTTCACCGGATCGGAGTCGGTCTCGCCCTCCCACGGATCGGTGAACGCGACGGAGATGTACTGGATCGATTCGTCGCGCAGCTCGAGCTGCGGCGAGCCGCCGGCGGCGACGACCGCGTCGTACAGCTTCACGCTCTCGTCGAACCGCTGGATCGAGTCCTTGAGCAGGTCGCGCTTGTAGTAGGACCACGCGAGCTTGTAGAGCGACTCGGCGTACAGCTTCGAGTCGTTGCCGCCGTTGGCGACCTTGAGGTACGCCGCGATCGCCTCGTCGAGCTCGCCGGGGATGGTGAAGTGGTAGTCGGCGATGCCGCGGATCCACGCGTGGCGCACGAGCTCGGTCTCCGCGCCGGGGTACGCGGTGCAGTCCGCGTACGGATCGCGGAGCGTCTTGCGCTCGATGCGCTTCAGCGCCTCGTCGCGCGTCGGCGGCTTCGGCGGCGGATCGCTCCACGTGAACTTGTTGGCGCAGGCGAGCGCGAGGAAGATCTGCAGCGACCTGCGCTCGTCCTTGGTCTTGCCGTAGTACGCCAGCAGGTACATCGTCGACGGCGTCTGGCGGTAGCTCGGGAACCGCTTGAGGATGCCCTCCCACAGGTCGAGCGACGGCGTGTAGTCCGCGATGATCGCCGGCGCGTTCGGGTCCGGCGGCGCGGTCGACTGCTCCTGCGCGGTGAGCTTGGCCTCGACCTCCTCGTCGGCCCGGTCGAGGTAGAGGTCCGCGAGCTGGAACATCTTGTCGGGCGTGAACTGCTCGTGGTCCGGGTGGTCCTTCAGGAACTTCTCGAGCATCGCGATCGTGTCGCCGTGCCGCTTGAGCTTCTCGGCGGTGGTCTTCGCGATCCGGTCGGCATATCGCCGGGTCAGCTCGGCGGTGCGCGTATCGAACTCGCGCTTCGCGATCTGGCGCAGCCTCGCGTCGTGCTGGTTCGCCGCGAGCACGAACCGCTCGTACTCCGCCTCGACGTCCTTGAGCGCCTCCTGCTCCGCCGGCTGCAGCCGGAGCGGCGCGGTGCTCGCCGGCCGCGGCGGCGCCTGCGGCCCGAGCCCCGGCCCGCTCGGCGGCTGCTCCACCGGGACCGGCGGCGCTCCCGGCCCACCGGGCCCACCCGGCCCCCCGGGCCCACCCGGCCCACCCGGCCCACCCGGCGCTTGCTTCGGCGCCGGCGCCGGCGGCTGCTGGCCCGGCTGCGCGCCGGCGACGTTGCCGACCAGGAGCGCGGCGAGCAGCGCCGCGCCGATCCGCTTCGTGAGCTTCATCCCGCGGGGATTTCCTCGGGCCAGGGACGCTCGTCCTCGCTTCGCTGTGGGCGAGCGCGATTGGGTGCCCTCGGTCATCGGGCACCCGCCTTGGGCGCCGTCGCGCCGCCCTTCGGTGCCGCGCCGCCCTTCGGTGCCGCGCCGTCCTTCGCTGCCGCGCCGTCCTTCGGTGCTGCCCCGCCCTTCGCCGCCCCGCTGTCCTTCGGTGTCGCCCCGCCCTTCGCCGCCGCCCCGCCCTTCGCCGTGTCCTGCTCGTGATCCGGCCGCACGGTCGGGGTCGGCGCCGCCGGCGGCACGTCGCCGCCCGGCTTGACCCGCGCGTCCTGGCCGCCCTTGTCGGGGCTGCCGGCCGGCCCGGTATCGGATCCCGGCGCCGGTGCGGGGCCGGGGGCCGGCTTCCGCTTCAGCGCGCTCTCGTCGATCAGGATGCCCTTGAACTCGTCGCGAAGCTGCTTGAGGTCGCGCTGCCGCGACAGGTTCAACCGCTTCAGATCGTCGTCGGCATCCTCCTTCTGCGACCACGCGACATCGACGTTGCCGACGTCGGTGCGGATGACGATGTCGTAGAACTTCGCCTTCACGTCGCGGAAGCTCGCGCCGAGCACGGTGCCGCCGATCGCGCGCGACTCGGTCTCCTGCGCGGCCAGCTCCGCCTTGTACGTGACGACCTGCGCGCGCTCCGCGGCGATCGCCAGCTTCACCTCCTGCATGCCCCGGTCGACGAGCGCATCGATCTGGCCCTCGACCTGCGCGAGGCTCTCCGCCACCCGCAGCGCCCGCTCTCCCAGCGCCGACAGCCGCCGCGACCGGTTCGGCTCCCGGCTGCCGCCCGCGGCCGCCGCGAGCGTGCGGTGCTCGGCATCCAGCGCGGCCTTGAGCTGCCGCCTCGCCTCGCGCGCCTTCGCGACCGTCTCGTCGCCCACGCCGGCCAGATCGCGGCCGAGCACGAGCTCGCGCTGGACCTCCGCGAGCTCCTTCTCGATCGCCGCGGCCTCCCTCGCCGACGTGTCGAGCGTCTCGGCGATCGCCGTCTTCTGATCGGCTCCCAGCGGCGGGGTCGCGTCCACCGCGTACTTGCGGAGCGCGACCGCCACGGCCTGCGTCGCATCGATCGTCGCACTGATCTCGGCACTCGCCTGCTCGATCGCGTCGTACTGGTGCTGCACCTGCGCGACGCGGTCGGTGTACGTCTGCTCGGCGTTGGGCGCCCCGCCGGCCTGCTGCGCGAGCGCCCTGCGCGCGGCCGTCGTGCCGCCGAGCGCGCCCGCGTCCACCAGCCGCGCCTGCTGGTCGGCCAGCTCGCCGCGCAGCTTGCTCAGATCGTCCTGGATCTGTCCGATCCGCGCGCGCCGGCTCTGCAGCGCCGGGTACACCGCGGTCCGGTCGCCCGCCGCGAGCACGCCCTCGAGCCGCGACAGGATCGCCTCGGACTCCGCCAGGTCCGACTCCACCGCGGCCAGATCCGTCTCCACCGCGACGACGCGCTGGACCTCGGGCTCCTCGCGCAGGTACGACGCCGCCGCCTCGGGGATCGGCGCCGTGGCCTGGAAGATCGTCGGCGACCTCCCGGCGATCTGCGCCAGGTACTGCGCCGGATCGCCGGGGCTCTCGACCATGCGCGCGAGCGCCTGGTACGACGGCAGGTACATGTCGTGCGTCTCGGTGAACACCTGCGCCGCGCGGTCATACTCGACGCTCGGCTCGGTGGCGCCGTCCTTCTCCACGGTCCCGGCGATCACCTTCTGGCGGATCATCTGCGCCTTGCGGATCCGCAGGTTCCCCTCGAGGATGCGCACCGTCGGCGTCTTCTGCGACGTCGGATCGGACAGGCTCAGCAGCTCGAGCGCGCGCAGCGCCTTGTCGTACTGCTTGCCCTTCACGTAGACCCACGCGACCTCGTACAGCGCGTCGGGGAACAGATCGCTGCGCCGGTCGATCAGCAGGTAGCTATCGATCGACTTCGACGGCTGATCGCGCTCGTAATAGACGCGCCCGAGCGCGAGCTGGCCGAGCTCGATCACGCGCCGGTCGTTCGCGCCGCGCGGCTTCCTGCCGACCAGCTCGGTGAGCACCTCCGTCGCGCGCACCAGGTCCTTCTTCGCGACCAGCGCGGTCGCGGTGAAGTACGCGGCCTGGTAGTCGTGGCTCGCGCCCCGGGGGATCTCGCCGAACAACTGGATCGCCTCGTCGAGCTTATCCTGCGAGTACGCCCATTTCCCCCGCACGTACGCGACCTCGGGCAGCCGCGACCCCGCCGGGATCGCGTCCAGCGCGGCGAGCTGCTTGTCGACGGTGCTGTTGTCGCGTTGGGCGATCGCGATCTCGATCAGCCGCAGCAGGGCCGGCTGGTAATACCGGCTACCTGCGTTCGCCGCACCCGCGAGCTGCTCGAAGTACGTGCGCGCCGCGCCCTTGTCGCCTTTCTGGAACAACGACTCGCCGAGGTAATACAGCGCGGTGAGCTGATCCGGGCCCGGCTTGCTCGACAGGTCGAACAGCATCAGCGCGGCCGCATCGTAATCGCCGAGCGAGAACGCGACCTCCGCATCGACCAGCCTCCGCTGCCCGGCCGCCGGCGACACCTTGCCCGGCTCGGGCAAGCTCGTCCCGAGCTGGCGCGCCTCGTTCTCGTACGCCGCGAGCTTTCGCTCGGCGTCGTCAGCGCCGGCGACCGCCGGCGCGCACAGCAGCACCGCGGCGAGCCATCGCGACAGGCGGCGCATGGCTCACTTCCCCGGCCCGGCGGGCGTCGCCGCCGTCCCCGGCGTCCCCGTCGCAGGCGCCGCCGTCGCGGGCGCCCCCGTCCCCGGCGTCCCCGTCGCGGGCGCGGGCGCCGCCGCCGGCTTCTCCGGCGCGACCTGCGTGACCTTGCACTCGATCGCGGCGCGCTTCTCCATCGGCGTCGTCGGGCCGCCCTTCTCGAGTCCCTTGCACTCGACCTTGGAGATCTTGCCCTCGCCGGCGGTGAACGCCTGCTTGCCGTTCGCGGTGAACGTGTACTTCTTCAGGTACTCGAACACGCCGTACCCGTGGCCCCGGTACGTCGCGACCGCCGCGATGTTGTGGTTCCCCGGCGAGATCGGGCCCGCGAAGATGTCGAAGCTCTTGGTCTTGTACAGGCTCTCGGCGGTCTCGTCGCTGCGCACGAACACCTGCGTGCCGTCGAGCGTGTAGACGATCTTGATGAGCCGGAACGAGCTGCCCATCTCGCTGCCATGCGTGATCAGCGCCTGCGCGCCGACGCCGCCGCCGAGCATCTGCTCCTTGAGCATCTGCACGCGCGCCTTGAGCTGCCACGCGCGCTCCTTGAGCGCCTGCGTCCGCTGCTCGAGCCTCCGCATGCGCACGGCCGTCGGCATGTCCTCCGGCTTGACCGTCGCCGGATCGACCGCGGGCGCGGGTGCCGGCGGATCTTGCACCGCAGACGCGGGCGCGGGCACGGGTGCGGGTGCGGGCGCCTGCTTCTTGTTCTTGTCGTCGGGTGCGCCGAGAGCCGTCGCGGCGATCAGCAAGGGCGAGAGGACAGCGACACGGGTAGTGGCTCGCATGCGTTTCTCCGACCGACCTGGGCGTGCCGGTCCCTCAGCGCGCCAGCGGACGGACCAGCGCAATTTCCTTAGGAATAGGGCGGTTCTAACACCGGCCTCCCTCACCATCAAGCTTGCGACGGCGGGCGCAGGTGTGCCCACAGCCGTTCGAGCACCCGCTCGATCCCCTCTCCGGTCGCGGCCGACATCGTGAGCAGCTCCACATCGGCCTCTGCAAACGCGCGTCGATGCTCGGCCACCTCTTCCGCGCTGATGGCATCGGTCTTGTTGAGGACGACCACCTGAGGCTTCGTTGCCAGCTCGGGTGCATACCTCGCGAGCTCGGCATTGATCACATCGTAATCGCCGCGCGGGCTCCGCTCGGGCCCGGTGGTGAACGTCCCCTCGACGATGTGCAGCAGCACGCGGCATCGCTCGACGTGGCGCAGGAACTGGTGTCCCAGCCCGGCGCCCTCGGACGCGCCCTCGATCAGCCCGGGGATATCCGCGATGACGAAGCTCCGCTCCCCCGAGAGCTGCACGACGCCCAGGTTCGGCACGAGCGTCGTGAACGGATAATCCGCCACCTTCGGCCGCGCTCTCGACACCCTCGAGATGAACGTGGACTTCCCGACGTTCGGGAACCCCAGCAGCCCGACATCGGCCAGCAGCTTCAGCTCGAGCCGCACGGTCCGCTGCTCGCCGGGCGTCCCCGGCTCGGCCTTCGTGGGCGCCTGGTTCCACGGCGACTTGAAGTGCAGGTTCCCTCTCCCGCCCACCCCGCCTCGCACCAGCACGCAGCGCGCGCCCGCCTCCGAAAGATCCGCGACCTGCGCGCCATCCCCCTCGTCGTAGATCACGGTGCCCACCGGCACCCTCAGCGTCAGGTCTTCGCCCCGCGCCCCGTACTGGTCCTTGTTCCGCCCGTCCTCGCCCCGCGCGGCGCTGTAGTGCCGCCGGTACTTGTAGTCCAGCAGCGACGACAGTTGCGGATCTGCCACCACGACGATGCTCCCGCCGTTCCCGCCGTCGCCGCCCGACGGGCCCCCGCGTGGTACACCATCTTCTCTCCGGAAGGCGGCCGATCCGTTCCCGCCGTCGCCGGCCTTCACGTGGATGATGGCCTCGTCGATGAACTGCATAACGGCCCGGTGATACGTATGGCCGATACGCAGGGAGGGTCAAGCCCTTCGCCGACGACGCCGTTCCTGACCTCCCACGTGCGGTGGGCGGATGTCTGGACGCGCGCGGTGATCTGGCCCGCCTGGCGCCGGGCCAGCGCGATCTGGATCGGCTGCGCGATCGTCGCCGCGGTCGTCTTCGGCCCGACGGGCATGCAACCCTCCGACCTCACGTCCCTCGCGCTCCACCACGCCGGCGTCGGCGCCGCCCTCGGCCTCACCTGGCTCCTCGTCTACGCGCCCACCGCGCGCCTGATCGTCCGCGCGGACGCCGCGGCCTACCTGCGCTCGCTGCCCGGGCCTCGCCTCGCGCCGCTCCTCATCGGCGGCGGTGCCTTCCTCGTCCTCCAGCTCCCCTGGCTCGTCCTCTGGACCCTCGGCGACGGCCTCCGCGGCCTCGCGGTCTTCGCCCTCACCCAGCTCGCGCTCCTCGCGCTCGCTCGCTTCCGTCCGCCCCCCTCCCGCGCCCGCTTCCCCACCTGGGATCACCCCGCCTCCGCCCTCCGCTCGATCCACCTGCGCGCCCTCCGCCGCCGCGCGGGCGACGCCCTCGTCCGCGGCGCCGGCCTCGCCGTCCTCGCCGGCGCCGCCGCCGGCCTCATCCTCCGCAACAACGGCCTCTCCGGCCCGTCCGCCGCCTCCACCGGCGCCGCCATTATCGCGGTCGTGCTCGTCCCGGCCTGCGCCGGCGTCCTCCTCGTCATCCTCGGCGCGCACCGCCAGACCGCCTGGCTCGCTGCCACCCTCGGCATCTCGCCCGCCACCCGTGCCACCGCCCTCATCTTCGCCATCGCCGTCGTCCAGCTCGCCGCCTCGTCCCTCGCGCTCCTCGCCGCCGCCCTCATCGCCGAGCCCTCTCCACGCACCTTCGCCTTGCTCTCGCTCGTCACCCTCGGGTGCGCGCTCGGCGCCTCGCTCGGCTGCGCCCGCGCTCTCCTCGCCCGCCCTGACTCCCCCACCATCGCCGCGCGCGCGGTCACCGGCGCCGCCGTGACCGCCGCCGCCGCCGTCCTCTGCCTCAGCCTCTTCGGCGCGCCCGGCGTCCTGGCCTTCCTCGCCGCCTCCCTCCTCGCCCTCTCCACGGTGCGCCCGTGATCTCCCTCGATCGCCTCTCCGTCCGCCGCGGCGGCCGCACCATCATCGACGACCTCTCGCTCTCCCTCTCCGCCGGCGACATCGTCGGCGTGGTCGGCAAGAACGGCTGCGGCAAGTCGACGCTCCTCTCCTGCATCGCCGGCATCCTGCCTCCCCACTCCGGCCGCATCACCATCGACGGCGCCTCCATCTGGGGCCCGCGCCGCCAGCGCGCCCGCGCCCGCCGCTCCCTCGGCTACGTCCCCGAGGCCGCCGACCCTCCGGGCTTCCTCCTCGGCGGCGAGCTCTGGGCCCTCTGCGCCGCCTCCCGCGGCGCCCCTCCCCCCTCTCCCGCCCTCCGCGACTCCCTCGGCCTCGACGAGCTCCGCCCCATCCCCCTCGATCGCATGTCCCTCGGCCAGCGCCGCCGCGCCTGCCTCGGCGCCGCCCTCCTCGGCCCGCCCGCCCTCCTCGTCCTCGACGAGCCCGACAACGGCCTCGACGCCAAGCGCCTCGACGCCCTCCTCGCGCTCCTCCTCTCCCACGCCTCCGACGGTGGCGCCTGCATCCTCGCCTCCCACGACGCCTCCCTCCTCGATCAGCTCGGCGCCCGCATCCACGCGCTCCCCGATCGCGCCTGATCTCCCGCGCGTCCCCGCCCACGGCGTCCCGCCTGCTCTCCCGCGCCCCCTCGCCAACGGCGGCGCGCCAGGCGCATCCACCCCTCGGTCGCGCGCAGTTGCGCAGCGCCCCCTTCCGAGCACCTACTGGCTCGCCCTCCGCCCCGCACGCCGCCCGCGCTCTCGCAGCGCGAGCACATGTCTGAGCACGACCGAGGGGGTGGTGCGCCCCAAGCGCCGCCGTGCCCGCGCTCTCCCCACCGCCCGCGCCCGCGCCCGCGCCCGCGCCCGCGCCCACCTCCGACGCCTATGGCGCCGTCATCCGCTCCCAGCGCT
>Ga0207856_1000290_pt1 | contig 10702 bp, 11 predicted proteins | sample LuqExpMetageno21_FD_187779 | JGI IMG/M metagenome (GOLD analysis project Ga0207856, IMG submission 187779) | Tropical forest soil microbial communities from Luquillo Experimental Forest, Puerto Rico - Sample 21 (SPAdes) | ecosystem: Environmental > Terrestrial > Soil > Tropical forest ... | reverse complement strand
GGTCTTCGCGGTATAGCCATCGACCGAAGCATTGGAGATATTCGCCGAGACCACCGCCATCTGCCGCTCGATGGCAAGAAGCGAAGACACAGCGGAACTCATGGCGATGGTAAGAGACATCGTGGGGCTCCTGCCGCTTCCGGTTAGGCTTTATAGCTGGTCGGCCGATCGACGAAATTCGCCGCGGTGATCGCGCCATTGGCGCCATAAACACCGTGCCGGCCACTTTCCGACTGGATCGCCGTCATAACGGAATTGATGCGCCGGCGGGTGGCATCCATCGCACCGCGCAACAGACGCATATTCTCCTGGGTCAGCGATTTCAGCATTTGCCCGGTGGCGACGATCTGTTCCCGCAAATCTTCGTCATCGGTCAATTCCTGCGAGCAGGAGGAGAGGATGCCGCGGCTGAGATCGCCGAAGCGATCGGTCAGCTGATCCTTCTGGTCGGCATAGTCCGACAATGCCGCGGGAACGCCGCGCGTCAGCAATTCGTTTTCCGAATAGACGACGGCGATCAGCTCCTTCATCACACTGATCAGGTCGGCAATCGCCAATTCATTGAGAATCGGGTTCGACTTTGCCTGATAGGTATCCTGGATGGTGGCCATCTTTTTGTTTCTCCGCTTTAGGAAGCGCGCCGCGATTTCGCGCTGAAGGACTTGGAATAGGCGGCAAGCGCACTTTGTGCGCTGTTATGCTGTCTGATTTCGGCCGCGATCATGTCCCGGCAGCGCTGCAGCGTTTCTTGCAGTTCGGTCACATCCGCCAGAGCAAGCATCAGCTCCAGGCGATCATGCTTCTGCTTCAGTGCCTGCTCGCGCCCGTTCGGAGCAAACCGGTAGGAGATGGCGGCGAGCTTGCGCCCGGCCTCCCGCTCCACCTGTTCGCAAAACTCCGGTGTGATCCTTGCCGGCATCGCATCAACCATCGGGCGGCTCAACGAACCGCTGAAATCAGGTCGTCGAACATGGTCTTGCAGGTGCTGATCACCTGCGAGGCCGCCGAGTAGTTCTGCTGGCAGACGATCATTAGGCTGAGCTGATCCGCCGTGCTGACATTGGATTCTTCGACGCTGCTGCCATCGATCTTGCCCGACCCGCCATCGCCGGCGATGTGCAGGGTGTAGCCGCCCGAATCTCCCGTCATCGCATAGACGTTGTCGGACTTGACCTGCAGGCCGTCGGAATTGGGGAAGGTCGCCACCGCGATCTTGTAGATCGGCAGGGACTGGCCGTTGTCATAGGAGGCCGTCACCGTGCCATCCTTGGAAATGGTGACACCGGTAAGGTGGCCATAGGCAAAGCCGTTCGGATCGACGCTCTGGATTTCGACCTGCGGGTCGTCGCTGCCCGAAGCATATTGCGTCAGGCCGTCGGTTTCGCCGGTCGTACCGAGGTTCAAGTCGATGCTGCTGGCCGCAGCACCATCGTTCCAGCTGCTGACCGTCACCGTCGGCTCGGTCACTGCATTGCCGCTGCTATCGGTGATGCCCGATAGACTGCCATCGGAATTGAAATTGATTGTATAGGTCGTGTTGCCGCCGATCGTACCGGTCGTCGTCGTGTTATCCGAGGGATCCGTCGGATTGCCATAGGTCATCGTCCAGCTATTGGACGCCGTCTTCTCCCAGGTGACGGGCACGCTTTGCGCCACACCAAGGGAATCATAGACGGTGATGCTGGTATCGAAGGTATCGCCGACCGCCGCATCCGCCGGCAGATTGGCCTTCATCGTCGCCGAGGTGGTCGCCGAGGCCGAGGTGCTGAACTTGTCGATATTGATCGCCTCAAGGCCCGACGTGCTGTTGGTATCGCTCGAGGTGATATTGCCATTCGCATCAGTCGGCCAGCCCATCAGGTAATAGCCGTTATTGACCAGATAGCCGTTATTATCGGTGTCAAAATTGCCGTCGCGGGTGAAATAGGTCTGCGACGTGTCATTGTTATAGCTAACGACAAAGAAGCCGGTGCCGTCGATGGCAACGTTCGTCGAGGTCGTGGTGCCGACGATATTGCCCTTGTAGTTGACGTTCTGGGTCGCATTGGCGGTCACACCGCCGGAGGCCAGGCCGTTGCTGTCCGACACCAGGTCATAGAAGCTGGTGGTGACGGTCTTGTAGCCATAGGTGCTGGCATTAGCCAGGTTGTTGGAGATGATCGAGAGGGCCTTGCTCTGGGCATTGATGGCCGAGACGGCCGAATTAAGTGCGCTGCCGATGGTCATGACGTGCTCCTGCGGGCTCAGTTGGTCGCGCTGCGAATGCCGGTGACATCGCTGAGCGGGATGGAAAGATCGTCGCCAAGCTGCAGCTCGGTCGATCCGCTCGACGTATCGACGCCGGTCACCGTGCCGGTGGCGGAAATGGTCGAAGTGATGGAAGCACCAGAACTGTCGACCGCTGTGACAGTCAGGGTATAGGCGCCGCTGGTATGCGAGGCGCCGTCGGAGTCGGTGCCGTCCCAGGTCAGGGTATGGCTGCCGCTGGTGGTATCACCGGTGCCGGTCCAGACGACATTGCCGCTGGAGTCCTTGATGGTCAGCTTGGTGGAGGCGGCGTCGCTGGGCAGCGAATACTGCCAGGTCGCGCTGCCATCCTGGATCGCTGCGGTGTCGTCGCTATAGGTAACACTCTTGTCGATATAGGCGACGCCATTCGACAGCCCGTAAGAATTGAGGCTGCTGAGGATCGAGGAGAGCGTCGAATTCATACTCTCCTGCTGTTCCACGCTGGAGAGGCTGATCAGCTGGTTGGTGAATTCGCTGGTATCGGTGGGATTGAGCGGATCCTGGTTCTGCAGCTCGGTCGTCAGCAGTGTCAGGAAGGTGTTATAGGCGGTGCTGGCATCGCTCGCTGCGCTGGAGCTGGATGAGCTTGAACTGGACGAACTCGACGATGCCGTGTTGCTGACATTAGAGACGGTAGACATGGCCCTGCTCCGCGATGAATTTGCATCCGCCGCAAGCGTCCGGAGACGTATTGCGCGTGCTTTCATCGGTTTTACGGAGCAGACAGGTAGGGCTAGGCGGGCATTTTATGCGCTGGCGCCATATAAAGAGCGCCTGAAATTGCTGGCATCATCGTCGACGCACCAGGCGATCCCGAAACAGCTTGTCTGAAATGTTTCCAATACCGGCGCTTTATTTCCAGCGGCTCCGACCAGCAGCTTCGCTGCAACTGCCGGAAAGCGGTTCTTGGGTCGGGAAAGCCGAACGGCAATTCGGCCAACGGGCTGATTCGGGCAGACGGCCGCGAGGCCGATGCCCGCCTCATCGAAACGGGGCGTCGTTATCCGTGGAGATCAGTTACGGTCGTCGCGGGCCGGAAGCATATCGTGGGAGGTGCTGGTCAAAGTGTGGCCGGAAACCGCACGCATGATGCGATCAGCGAGATATCCCGGGGCTTTGGGCGCCGGCCCTTTCAGGGCATCACGCAAAACACGCATTTCTGCCAGGGCTATACGCGCCTGCTCGCTTTCGAGCAGCAATAACTCAGCGGCTTTGCGATCAGCCTCTGGCCAGATCGACAGGTTTTCGCCGTATTTCTGGAGTGTTTCCAGAAAGGCCGCTAGTGGCATTACTGGGCCGCTCAACTTTTTCCACTGTCCAATCGTTTGGCGACAGGCCCATTCTACCCTGCCTTGGTAAATTCATATCTGATTGTTTCTGGCTCGTAAACCCCGAGACTTCCGCCGCCGGCCCAGCGGCCACTTCGGTGAGGACCGGGGTGATCGTCAGCGGCTTGACGGAGAGCGGCAATTTGGCAATTTCCGCCCAGGCATTGCGGGTCAGGCGGATGGCATCGGCGAGGCGCAGATAGGCCTCGGTCGCATCCTTCTTGCCGACCGCCCGCATCAGCACCGCCACCACCGCCTTGTACATCTCCCGCAAGGAGACGGCCACGGTCCCGCCCTGCTTCATATCGAGGCAGCCATTGAGACCGTTGAGAATCTGGGCGGCCTTCAGGGCCTCGTTGAATTGCCGCTCCGGGTCCCGGCGGTCACTGGCCTCGGCCGCCCGGATGGTATGAGCGATGGCGAGATCATAAAGACCGACCACGGCATGCAGCGGCGGCCGCGTTCCGAGGGCATTGGTATAGGCGGAAATGGGGGTTGATCTCTGTCGCATCTTCGGGCCCGTGGGCTGTTTCAAGTGATGTCGCGACCGGGAGGGAAGCAGCGAGGCGGCACCGGTCACGCCGCCAGGCGGCCGGTTCAGCCGGAGCTGGACGATTCCAGCGACAGCATCTGCTTCAGGAGATCGGCCTCCTGGTTGGCGGCGGAAATCTTCGCTTCCAGGCGGCCGTAATAATCGAGCAGGTAGCTGTAATAGTTGTTCGCCTGGGTCTGCAGGTCGCTTGCCTTGCTGGTCAGCGTGTCGTCGGTTTCCTGCAAGGTGGAAATCAGCTTTTGTACCGACCCGGTCGAGGTATCCGCGGCGGCATCCGACGCCTGGTAGATGGTGTCGGCGATGCCCTGGCTGGCATTGACGGTAATGCTTTCGGACTGGTTCCCGGAAAAGGCGAATTGCAGCCCTTCATAGGCCGTCCCCGCGACACCGGAAATGACCGAGCCGGAATATTTGAGGGCCGTGGTGTTGCCGCTGCTGTCGGTCGCCGTCGCACCGGTGATATTGCCGCTGGAATCAGTCGTCACATTGATCGTGAAGGCGCCGGAATAGGTGCTGCTGCCATGGGCAACCAGTTTCAGGTCCGAACTTGACGTGGTGGCGGTATAGGAGAAGAGCTTCTGGACGGCGTCAAAATTCGAACTCAGCGCCGTATTCAAGGTGTCGCTATCGATTTCCAGCTCGTTGTCAGAATTGACCGAGATGCCGATCGCACCCAGCGATGTCGAGCCGATGATCGAGGTCAAAGCAGAATCGATCTGTGTCGCAACCGAGCGTAATGTTGAATCGGCGAACAAGGTGGCGCTGGAGGACGCCGTGCCGTCAGAATTCGTCGCCTGGTTCTGGGCAACGAACTCGCGCCAGGCATTATAGGACTCGACGAAAGTCTCGATCGCATTCGACACGGAAGACGTGTCATTGCCGACTGTCATGGTGATGGTGGTATTGGGCGATGCGGCGGTCAGATCCATGGTCACACCATCGATCACGTCATCGATCTCGTTGGTATCGCGCTCAATGCCGCTGACGCCATCGACCGTCAGGATGGCTGGCTGCGCCTGCTGCAATACATTGGCTGCGGTCGAGCCGTCGGAGCCGGTGATGCCGAGATCCGACAATACCGTGCCGCTGCTGGTCGACATATCGATCGTCTGGTTGGTATCGCCACCGGTCAGCACCAGCTTGTAGGTGGTGCTGGAAACGGCGACGAGGCTGGCGGTCACGCCGGTTGTCGAGGTGTTCTTGTTGATCGCCGTGACGATGTCGTTCAGCGACATGTCGGACGTCACATTGATCGTCGCGGCGCTCTTGCCGGATTCACCGATCGTGAAGGTGCCGCTGTAACCGAGTGCGTTGGTGCGGCTGGAAATCGAACTGGAAGCGATGCGCTCGGATTGTGCGAGCTGGGTCACCGTTACCGTATGGGTGCCAGTTGCCGTACCGGCATCGACGGATACGGACATGACATTCGAGGCCGTGACCGAGGCATCCGACGAGGTCAGCGTCGCCGAGCGCATATTGAAGACGTCGGTGCTGGAATCCAGCGGATCGCGCAAGGCGTCGGCCGCATTCTCGAGATTGGTCAGCAGCTTCTGCATGTCTTCATAGGCAGAAACCTTGGTCTCATTGGTGCTGATCGTGCTGTTGATCGAGTCGATCCGATCGAGATAGGGCTGCACTTTCGCCGTGACGACATCGTCAACTGTCAGGCCGGAACGATCGACCGAAGAACTGCTTTGCGACGACGAGACAGTCGCGGATGAAGTCGAGGAAACGGTAGCCATGCGGTTCGCCCCCAGCCTTTAGTCAGCTGCACCTTGATGAAAATCCCGGATGAAAAGCCCCGGGAGGAACAGTGAGGAGGGCGAGCCCTCCTCACTGCTGCAGGCTTTACGACTGCAGGAGAGTCAGCAGTTCCTTCGGGATCTGGTTGGCCTGCGCCAAGGCGGCGACGCTGGCCTGATACTTGGTATCAGCCGAAGAAAGCTTCGACTTCTGGGCCGCCACGTCGGCGTCCATGATGGTCGATTCCGCGGCCGAGGTGTTTTCCGAAGACGTCGAGATGTTCTGCGAATGGAAGTTGAAGCGCGATTCTTGCGCACCAATCGTCGCACGATCCTTGGTGATGGTATCGATCGCCGAGGACAAGGTGGTGATCAGGGTCGTCGCCGCGCTGGCGGTGGTCAGCGAGGTGCCGGTCAGGCTGAGGGCCGACGCATTGGAGGCACTGATCGTGACAGTGATCGTGTCAGCCGCCGAGGTGCCGACCAGGAAGCTGACGCCGCTCGCATAGCTGCTGGTACCGTCGAGCAGCGAGTTGCTGCTGTAACGGGTACCCGTAGCGATGCTGTCGATTTCGCTTAAGAGCTGCTGATATTCCGTATCGATGTCGTTGGTACGCTGCGTGTCCGTCACGTTGCCGGACGCCGCTTCCGTCGCGAGCGACTTCATACGGGTCAGGATGTCGGCGATGCTCGAGAGACCGCCATCGGCGATCTGCAGAATGGAACTCGCCTGCGACGCGTTGGTCGACGCCTGGTTCAGCACCGAGACGTCTGAGTTCAGCTGCGTGCCGATGGCGAGACCGGCGGCGTCATCCGAAGCCTTGGTGATGTTCGAGCCGGAGGCCAATTTGGCCAGGGCGCTCGACTGGTCGGCTGCATTGATATTGAGGTAACGCAACGCCGTGTTAGCGGCGGTATTGGTGGAAATAACTGGCATTTTCCCATCTCCTTGAGAAGCTCATTGCCGGGCGAAAGGGCACATGCAATGGCCTTTTGGCGGCCAGCTGACACGGCACATTCAGTCTTTCAACGAGCAGGTTCCGGAAATCGGGCGGAAAAAGAGTCGCGCAGAAGCGCTGTCGGCCGGGGATGAAAACTCCCGGCAAAGCCGTGAAATCTTTACTAAATTGAAATGGTTTCGGGCGTTTGCTGCGCGGTTAGCGTGCGCCCGCGTTCTGCCCGGTCAGCATCTAATCGTCCTCAAGCAAACGCCTCACATCCACCGCCGAACGCTTCAGGATTTCGCGCAGACGCTGACGCCCGCGCTTCAACAAGGCTTCCGTGGCGCTGACCGAGATCCCCATCACATCGGCGATCTCGGCATTCGACATGTCCTCATAATAAGACAGCAAGACTGCCGTCCGCTGCTGATCCGGCAGGCGCTCCACCGCCTGCTCCAGCCGGCCATAGACTTGCTGCCGCTGGATCGAGGTGACACTGTCTTCGGACTCATCGATCGGCTCGGGCGCATCATCCAGCCATTCATTGCGCGGAGCCCGCTGCAGGTCGATGCAGCGATTGACGATGACGCGGTAGAGCCAGGTGCTGAACTTGGCCCGGCCGGTCTGCCATTTGTCGCGATTGATCCAGGCTTTGACGAAAGCTTCCTGAGCGACGTCCTCGGCATCGGCCGGCCGCCGCAGAATACGCAGCGCCAGACCATAAGCCCGGTCGATATGACGCTCGACCAGCAGCCGGTAGGCATGTTCATCGTTCTGCCGCATGCGCTCGATCAGATGATCGTCCAGACTGGCTATCGTCACTTCTGGCGTCGCCTGCGGTGAACTAAACAGTATCGATGTCATTTTGCGCCCCATCCCTGGTCGCCGGTCGTCCGCCTCACACCCCACAGCGGATCGACCCTGAAAAGTATCGTTCGAGAAATTATACGCGGTAAGAAGAAAATACCGTCACAGTTTTTGCCTCCTGGCAAATTTTTCTGAATAAAAAACGCATACAGGGCAATATTTTCACTGGACCCGGCATCTTTTACTTAGTGGCCGGCAAAATCTGCAGCCTGAGCTGCAAAACTTGCCGAGCACCGCTACAAAAACGCTCCAGCTACACAGCAAACAGCGGCATGATCGGCAAAGACCGGCCAAGAACCTGGACTTTCCTGGGTGAGCCGCCGCCCCCATCGCACCAATAAAGCCGCCAATGCGGCGTATGAAAGGCGAAGTTCTAGGGCCTCAACAACGGAACCGAATCCTGCGACCCGTCAGAAGCTTTCTCATTTTTACTTTGGACATCTATATTTTTTACTTCTTAAGTAATCATTTATATTCATGAAACTGAAGGGTTACGAAATCGAATACTTTACGCTGTTAATCGAGCTGGATTGCCCGACGGCATTGCCGGCAAAAGAAGCCGGGAGCTGCCGCCCAGCCAGTCGTCCATCGCGCGCTGTCGCTTTGCCGCCTGAAATCTTTCGATACACCGTATCAAGGGCAGATCCCTGAAAGAGTTGGGACAGATTGCGGATGTTTTCGCCGTTCCAGGCGGCAAGGAGAAGATCACCATGAGCTCATCGGTCGGCAATTCATCGCTGCTCAATCTGGCCCTCTTGAATCAGCTGCTGCAGAAGGCCGGCGCCGAGACGACAGACGCCGGCGGCGCCAGCGACAGCCAGGCGACGCAGGATTCCAGCAGCGGCATGTCTTTCAGCACCCAGGCCGACGCCCTGATCAACGCCCTCGATACCGATGGCGACGGCAAGCTCAGCAAGGCGGAATTACAGACCGGCTTCCAGAAGCTCAGCCAGGACATGCGCTCCTTCCTGATCGGCCAGCAGAATATCGGCAGCGACGGCGGCGCCGAAAGCCTCGCCGACACAACCGTCAGCAGCCTCGATACCGATGGCGACGGCACGCTTTCCCAGTCCGAGCTGGAGGCGGCCTTCTCCTCAACCGGGACCACACAGGGCAGCGACACGACATCCGTGAGCAACGCATCCTCACAGGGCAGCACGCTCGGCACCGCTGAGAATTGGGATGCATGGATGCAGCAGATGCAAGGCAGCAATACCGGCGATGTCGCCAATCAATCGGCGATGAACAGCCTGCAACAGAGCACCAAGATGGACAACACCTTGACCCAGCTGCTGCAGGCGGTCGAGAATTATCAGGCGAGTGCCAGCGGGGCGGTCTGACACAGGCGATCCCAGGCGACCTCGCTGCCACCCGGCGCCGACACTATCCTGCAGCAACGACGTTTCAGAACGGCGATGGTCGCGGCCGGACCGTCGCCCGCATGCCGTCTCCATCCCAGCACCAGCGCTGCCATCGTCGATAGCATCGACAGGGCTCCTGATAGCGCCGCGGCCGCTCGGCTGGCGTGATGCGCGACAATGTCGCGAGAAAACTCCGGTTGTGGGAGCCGCTGCTGACCCGCTAAAAATAGGGTCTCGCGGCGATCTTGCCGCGTCTCGTGCTTTCCCCGCATCGCCCGCAAGATAGGCCCGATCGATGACCGAGACCGAGTCCTTCGCCGCTGCGCCGGCATCGCATCCCGGCCGTGGCCTCACCTTTGCCATGGCCGCCGCCTGCGGCATCGCCGTGGCCAATATTTATTACAATCAGCCGATGGTCGGCATCATCCAGAACGACTTCGCCAATCCGACCCTGGCGGGTCTGGTGCCGACTTCGGCGCAACTCGGCTATGCGATCGGGCTTTTCCTGCTGGTGCCGCTCGGCGACATGATGGATCGCCGGCGCTTGATCGTCGGACAATTCCTGGTTCTGGCCGTCGCCTTGCTGCTGGCAGCGATGGCCCCGACCATCCATGTCTTGCTGCTGGCAAATCTCCTGGTCGGCATCGGTTCGACGGTCGCGCAGCAGATCATTCCCCTTGCCGCGGCCTTGGCGATGCCGCAGCGGCGTGGTCGCACCATCGGCGCCCTGATGAGCGGTCTGCTCGGCGGGATTCTTCTGAGCCGCACCATTGCCGGCCTCGTCGCCGCCCATGAGGGGTGGCGCGCCATGTTCTGGCTGGCCGTGCCGCTGGCACTCGCCGCCTCCGCCTGGATGGCTGTCATCCTGCCGCGCAACCATCCCCATGCCGGCATCCGCTATGGCGCCGCCTTGGGCTCGCTCATCCATCTGTGGCGTGACGAGCGGTCACTGCGCGGCGCCGCGCTGAAACAGGGCAGCCTGTTTGCCGGCTTCACTGCCTTCTGGGCGATCCTCGCCTTGCATCTGGAAGAGCCACGTTTCGGCCTGGGCGCCGATATCGCCGGTCTGTTCGGCATCGTCGCCATGGTCGGCGTCTCGGCCGCCCCCTTGGCCGGGCGCCTTGCCGACCGGCGCGGACCGCATCTGGTGATCGCGCTGGCAGCGGGATTGGCACTGCTCTCCTGGATCCTGTTCGGCCTGTGGAACAGCGTGCCGGGATTGATCGTCGGCGTGATCCTGCTGGATTTCGCCGTGCAGAGCGCCATGGTTTCCAACCAGCATATCGTCTTTGCGCTGCGGCCCGAAGCACGCAACCGGCTGAACACCATCTATATGACGAGCGTTTTTCTGGGCGGGTCGCTGGGTTCGGCCGGCGCCACGGTGGTATGGCATCACGGCGGCTGGCTCGCGGTCAGCGCCTATGGCGCAGCCCTCGCCTTGTTGTCATTGGGATTGGAAGTGATCTTCCGCGATACGGCCCACAAATAGGACGGGAGAAAAGCAGGATAGACGGGCCGTCCATCGCCGCTCTCTTGCCGATCATGGTTTACGAATTGTTGCGATCCGCCAGATCGCGCCGTGCGTCAGTTCGCAGGAAGCGCCATTTCGGCGCCAGGGCCA
>Ga0207856_1000287_pt1 | contig 10778 bp, 10 predicted proteins | sample LuqExpMetageno21_FD_187779 | JGI IMG/M metagenome (GOLD analysis project Ga0207856, IMG submission 187779) | Tropical forest soil microbial communities from Luquillo Experimental Forest, Puerto Rico - Sample 21 (SPAdes) | ecosystem: Environmental > Terrestrial > Soil > Tropical forest ... | reverse complement strand
TAATCTTGCTTGCTATCGCAGTTAAAATATTCAGTAGCAATATCGGTGCATTTGGCAAATAGCTATTCAATAAAAGCAATGGCTGATCACTTATAGTGATCCATCTTTTACTTCCATATAGGTTTGGCAAATCCATAAATCAGGGATAATAACACCCAACTTTTTTACCATTAAAACCCCTGCATCCCAAACAAAGGATGAAGCCACAATGCCGTGTTTATTAGATAACAGGTAGGTTAGGTTGTTCTCCTTCGCATCTGAGAGTAAAATGCAGTATTTATACTCTGGGTGCTGTTGTAAAGCCTGTATAAATTTACCCTTATCACTGATAACTTCTATATTACTATCATACTTATTCTCAGAAAGGAATGCATACCTAAGCCCACTCTCCGTTTCATACGGAGATTGTTTAAAGCTCACTATATGATCATTTTTTTGCAGCCCACCATTTAACGCTTTAATAAACAATACAGGCTGTTTATACGACTGAAAGCTTAGTAATAACACCAGAAAAATATTTAATCCAATAGAAAACCAGGTTCCACCCCTGATCAACCAACCTATATAGCGATGTCGCCAGATCAATTTGGCCTTCTGCGCCCACACAGGCGATTGCCTGTAAGCTTCTGCAGCCAGGTATACCATAATCAGCACTATTGGGAAAATAAACCGTTCTTCTTTATGCCCTATTATGCTATGACCAATAATAAAAAACAGGCTCCCTAAAGCAAATGGATTTCTGTACAAAGTAACCCCTTTGGAAAAAAAAGAAAATAACCATAAACTCCCCAACGGTATACCTATCAACATTAATATAACGACATACATCCACCATGGAGAAGTACCAAAAGAGTTGGCTTTCCCTTCTATTATATTAGCATAAAAATAACGGTAAGGGGTAAATACCCATTCGTTATAGAATACTTTGTCAAGATAAATATTCAACGCCATCCCAATAAGAAAACCAGCTAATACAGGAACTGCTTTGCTCCAATTATTACCAGGTTTAAGTATAAACCAAATAGCCAGTCCGAGCAAGGCAAAAACTATCTGGAAGCGACAGTAAAAAGAAAAAGAAAAAAGAACCCCTGTCAGCAGCAAAAGAATAGTATCTCCCTTCTTTGTTTTCCGATCTATCAATTTTTCAAAAGCAATCACCCCGGCTATCCAGAAAAAAGCGCCCATGGCTTCTGCAGAATATTTGCATCTCAGGTATGGAATTAACCAAAAAAAATTGTTGAGCCATAATAAGTGAGGTAGGTATTTCTGTTGCCTGAACTTATCAATTATCAGGTAATTACTCACCAGGAAAAATGCAATCCCTATCAATACATATAAGAGAGAGACTATTACAAACCTGTCCCTGATTCCTATTGTAGTCAGGCATTCATAAAAAGCACCAAATAAGTGTACCTGGAAGGTGGGTCTGATCTTGGCGGCAAATTCCCAGGGTAATACATTTACAGGCCCTACATGGTATTTATACGATGCAAACTCAATAATCTGGAAATATTCGTCAGAGTGAAAGAAAAAGGAGTCCCACGCTGTAGCAACCTGAACTACCAATCCGAGTATTAAAGGGATAAGTATTACTCTCTTTGTTAGCATAAATTGTAGTGGCCTTGTCAGGAATCGAACCTGAATCTGGAGCTTCGGAAACTCTTATACTATCCATTGTACTACAAGGCCTATTCGGCAAAAGTAATAGAAACCGCTTAATTATTTGCCTGCCACCAGCTCAGTATCTTTGAAAAGGCAATCTGAAACCATACAGTAAAAACTTCTGGCTGTTTTGTCAACATCTCTTGTATGGTATCCATTGAATAAAAAGTATAGCTTTCTACCTCTTCCTTATTGGGGTGTAAAACGCCGTCATAGTAGCCCACAAATACATGGTCAAATTCCCATTCGGTTAACCCATTGTCAAAAGTTGCCCGGTAAGTAAAATCAAATACTTCCCGCAATATGGTATCAAACCCCATTTCTTCCTTTAAGCGGCGTTGCGCAGCCTGTAAAGTATTCTCTCCCGGCCTCGGGTGGCTACAACATGCATTTGTCCATAATCCCCCGCTATGGTATTTATTTAGGGATCTTTGTTGCAATAACATCTCTTGCCGGTCATTAAAGATGAAAATACTAAACGCCCTATGTAAAACGCCGGTTTTATGCGCATCCATTTTCTCCATCCTGCCAATCACCTCATCCTTTTCGTTGACTAGTATTACCTCTTCCATGCTGTCGACATTTAAAATTTGAGTTAAAAAATCATACACATGACATAAACAGAAAATCCCGCGTTAACGGGATTATATTTCAAAGCTTTAGCCATTTATTTATTAACGTTTCAGCTTCCGGAGGTATTCACCATAACCACTCTTTGCATACCTGTCTGCAAGTGTCAGCAATTGATGATGATCAATAAAGCCCATACGATAAGCTACTTCTTCTATACAACCAATCTTCTGACTCTGGCGTTTTTCAATTACCCTCACAAATTCACAGGCATCACTTAATGAATCAAAAGTACCTGTATCCAGCCAGGCAGTGCCCCGGCTCATTACACCTACTTTTAGTTTATTCCTTTCAAGGTATATCCTGTTTACATCAGTAATTTCATATTCTCCACGTGGAGAAGGTGCAATGTTTTTCGCTATTTCTACTACATCATTATCATAAAAATATAATCCGGGTACTGCATAGTTCGACTTAGGCTGCTTTGGCTTTTCTTCAATAGAAACAGCATTAAAATTTTCATCAAACTCAACTACACCATACCTTTCAGGATCATTTACCTCATAAGCAAAAATGGCGGCCCCCTCAATTGTATTAAAAGATTGTAATAGTTTACTTATGCCACTACCATAAAAAATATTATCTCCTAAAACCAACGCCACTTTATCGTTGCCAATAAACTGTTCACCTATTACAAATGCCTGTGCAAGGCCGTTGGGCTTCTCCTGTACAGCGTACGAAAAACTACAGCCCAGTTCATTACCATTACCCAACAGTCTTTGAAACTGTGTACTATCCTCTGGTGTAGTAATAATCAATATTTCATGAATACCCGCCAGCATTAAAATAGACAGTGGATAATAGATCATTGGTTTATCATAAATAGGCATCAATTGTTTACTAATACCTTTTGTAATAGGATATAACCTTGTTCCACTGCCGCCTGCGAGTATAATACCTTTCATAGTATTTAAATATTAAATGGGGAAAGACCTTCTTACTTATTTCTTTAAAAACCAACTGTATGCTTTATCTCTTCAAATGTAGGTAATGATTTGTCTTTATCAGATAACAGTATGTCCGACTCATCGATCTGCCAGTCAATATGAATGGATGGGTCATTATAAATGATCCCGCCTTCTGATGCCTTGTTATAAAAATTATCACACTTATAAAAGAACACAGCCTCCTCACTTAATACTACAAAAGCGTGTCCAAAGCCCCTTGGCACAAATAGTTGAACATTGTTCTCTCCCGTCAATTCCACCGCTACATACTGGCCAAAAGTGGGCGACTCTTTTCTAAGATCAACAGCCACATCCAGTACTTTACCTTGTAATACCCTTACCAGTTTTGCCTGTACATACTCTCCTTGTTGAAAGTGGATACCTCTTAATACACCCCGGGTGGATTTTGATTGATTGTCTTGAACAAACCTGGTTTTGATCCCCGTTAGCTGCTCAAACCGTTGCTCGTTAAAGCTCTCAAAAAAATACCCGCGACTATCCCCAAATACTGTATCATGAATAACGAAACAATCCTTTAGTTTGGTTTCCTCTACTTTCATCTTACCTGTTTATATACATAGATTCATAATAATTTTGATACGCCCCACTCGTTACGTGTTCCAACCATTCTGTATTAGCAAGGTACCAATCAATCGTTTCACTCAAGCCTTCTTCAAAAGTAACAGTAGGCTTCCAGCCCAATGTTTGATTAATCTTTGTTGCATCTATTGCATAGCGCCTGTCATGACCCGGTCTGTCCTTCACATAGGTGATCAGTTGCTCGCTTTCACCGGCTATTCTACCCAACTTTTCATCCATCTGCTTGCACAATAGTTTTACCAGGTCAATATTTTTCCATTCATTAAATCCACCGATATTATAGGTATCATTTATCTCTCCTTTATGAAAAACAAGGTCTATTGCCAACGCATGATCCTTTACATACAGCCAGTCTCTTGTGTATAGTCCATCTCCATATACAGGCAATGGTTTTTTATTAATAATATTATTAATAAAGAGAGGAATTAACTTCTCCGGAAAATGATAAGGGCCATAGTTGTTAGAACAATTAGAAACAACTGTTTGCAGGTGGTATGTTTCTGCATACGCTCTTACAAAATGATCAGAAGACGCTTTGCTCGCAGAGTAAGGTGAATTAGGATGATAAGGTGTTGTTTCAGTAAAAAGGCCCTCTGCACCTAATGCGCCATACACCTCATCTGTTGAAACATGATAAAATAAATGCTTGCTAAAATCAGGCGCCCATTGTGTTTTTGCTGCATTCAATAAATTCACGGTACCTACCACATTGGTATATACAAAATCCAATGGAGAGCTTATGGAACGATCCACATGGCTTTCAGCAGCCAAATGAATTACATCGGTTATTGCATGTTTTTGAAATACCTGTTTCAAAGCATCACCATCCATCAGGTTCACTTTCTCGAAATAATAATTCGGTGAATGCTCTATATCCCTCAGGTTTTCCAGGTTACCTGCATAGGTCAAAGCGTCCAGGTTAATTATGTTATATTGAGGATACTTTGTTACAAATAAGCGAACTACATGTGAGCCAATAAATCCTGCTCCACCGGTAATTAATATCTTTTTTGACATATTTTATTTTGTTTAGAGCAAATACACTAAGATTAGAATTTGCTTGATAACGCCCAATTAACTAGTTTTACAGGTTGCAAGTTTATTCCATTCCCATAAAAGAATAAAATAAAAAATTGTACCCTTGCTATAAATCAATAGAATAAAATTTAACAACCTGCAATAGCTCCCACCTGAGTCTTGTTAAGCACATCTCAATGAAAGTTTTACATGTAATTACTGAATTAGATAAAATGTATGGAGCACAAAGGCATGTCGTGGAATGTATAAAGAACCATGTGCATAATCACCATGAATGCCTTGTAATAACAGGTAAAACAGGCACAGCCACTACCGAAATCAATCTGCTGGGCGTATCAACCATTCTTGTTCCCTCCCTTAAAAATGTTAACTATAGCTTCTTTAGTGATATTAAAGCCATCCTTAAAGTCGCAAAAACGATTCAATCATTTAACCCCGATCTTGTCATTTCTCATTCCACAAAGGCCGGCATTGTCACCAGGATAGCTTGTTATATAAAAAAGACCCCCAATATTTTTACAGTACATGGATGGTCTTTCGAAATTGGCGCACCCTGGCACCAGCGCATCATGGGAAGGATTATTGAATTGTTAATAAAATCTCTTTCTGATAGTTATCACTGCGTTTCCCATTACACAGCCGAATATGGAAAACGGATACTACACCTGCAACAGGAAAAAGTGTATGTATGCCCCAATATGCACATGCAGAAAGCCGATACGGGTATAAATCCTACGCTATATAAAAACATCCTGATGGTTGCAGGGTTTAGAAAACAAAAAGACCATTTTACTGCACTCAGAGCGCTGGAATATATTCTCAGAACAAAAAGGAATGACCTTCATTTTACTTTTGTGGGAGACGGCCCCAAAAGAAAAGAGATAACAAAATTCATCTATAATCATCACCTGGAAAGTCATATTACAATTGCAGGAGAAACAATGGATATCGATGCGTATTACCAAACCTGCGATATCGTTATATTACCTACCTATTATGAAGGATTACCCCTCTCATTAATTGAGGCCATTCAAAGCAAAAAAGCGGTGATTGGAACAAATGTCGGAGGAGTCAATGAAATAATACACGACAATGTAAACGGGAACCTGATCACTGTTGAGGATCATATTACCTTAGGCAACTTAATTGTTGCTTATTATGAAAACAACAAAGTCATTGAACTAGCAGCAAACAGTTTCAATATATACAACGAGCTGTATAGTTATGAGAAGGTCAGCCATCGTTTTAATCTTATGCTACAGGAGGCCATACAGAATTCAGCCTACCGCAAAAAAGAAAAAACGCATAAAGAGTAAATTGTTTTACTTTCAATGCTATGCTAGCCCCACTTATTCTTCTAATTTTTTATTATAGCCTGTTTCTATTCCTTTTTTATTGGCTCAGTAAAACCGGGAGAATATCTCTGTCCTTTCAACAAGCGTCCTTGATCTTTACCCTTAAGTTCCTCTTTGGGTGTTTATATGGTCTTCTTTTCCTGAAATTGTACAATGGAGATGATACATGGAAATCTCATTATGAATCACTAACAGAATACAGCAAACTAAAAAGCAACCCGCTTACTTTTTTTACTGAGATATTTCACAATGGATATGCAAAAAGCCAGGCATTGACTTTTTTCGATAGCAACAAGTCTTACTGGAAGAATTTACCCGAAAACCTATTATTCAAACTACTGGCAATCTTTAACCTGTTTAGTAACAGCAATTATTATGTCAATGTTCTTTTCTTTAACCTGATCACTCTTTGCGGACACTACTTCCTGTACAAAATTTTCCTTAGGTTCTTCCCATTAAAACAGGCCATCGTATTTACACTCGTATTCTTTTTCCCTTCACTAATTTTCTGGGAAAGCGGTATACGAAAAGATGGAATTTCGTTTACGGCCTTAACAGGTTGCCTGTATTATCTTTTACAATATACCTACGAAAGAAAAAAGGTAATCTCACTTGCAAAAGCACTATTCTTCTTTATCCTCCTCTTCCTATTCAAGAATTTTATTGCATTATCGCTCATCCCTCCCTTTATTGCATTAAGCATTGCAGTAAAATACCAGAAAAAGACAGGGATCACCTTTGCTACTACTTTAATAGCGTCACTTGTTCTATTCTTTTCAACGTCACTGGGACCAGCACAATTGAATCTTCCCCAAAAAATGGCTGAAAGACAAAATGCGTTTTTGCAGTTAGAAGGAGGGTCATATATGCCTATACCGGCATTACAGGGAAGGATACAGTCTTACCTGGCTGTTTTCCCAATTGCCATTAATCACTCTTTACTAAGGCCTTATATCACTGAAGCAAGAAACCCGTTGAATATTTTCGCAGCTCTTGAGAATATCCTGGTAATAGGCATCATCCTACTTTCTTTTTACAGGTTCCGCAGCCTGAAGGCGATCATAAGCCAGCCAGGCATTGCGTTACTACTGTCTATTGCCTGTATCAATTACCTGATAGTAGGCTATACTGTTCCGTTTGCAGGGGCAGTCATCCGTTACAGAGCAATGTTTGAGATACTGCTACTGGTTCCTTTACTGATTGCTATCGATAAAAATGAATGGATAACAAAGCCACTCAATAAGGTGTACAATTATCTTGTTTGAGCGCCTTTTATTCAATAGCTATTGCCATTGAATATCTTTTATCTGTTCGTATACTTTTTCTATCCCCTCATGCAAAGTAACAGATGCCTTCCAACCAAAACCATTTAGCTTGGTAACATCCATTAACTTACGAGGTGTTCCATCCGGCTTGGAAGTATCAAATCGTATTTCTCCTGCGTAACCAACTATCTTCTTAACCAGTTCCGCAAGTTCTAAAATGGTAACGTCTTCACCCCAGCCTATATTAACCAATCCGTTCTCATTATAGGTATCCATTAAAAACAGGCAGGCATCAGCCAAATCATCCACATACAAAAACTCCCTGCGTGGACTACCGGTACCCCATAACTCTACAAATGCCTGGTTATTCCTTTTCGCAGTGATAAACTTGCGAAGTAAAGCCGGCAATACATGCGACTTCTGCAGGTCATAATTATCATTAGGGCCATATAAATTAGTAGGCATTGCCGAAATAAAATTGCACCCATATTGTGCCCTGTACGCATCACATAATTCTATCCCGGTAATCTTTGCTATGGCATAAGGCTGATTGGTCGGCTCCAGGTATCCAGATAACAAGTACTCTTCTTTCAAAGGCTGTGGGGCCAGTTTAGGATAGATGCAGGAAGATCCCAGGAACAATAGCTTTTCTACTTTTGTTTCATACGAAGCATGAATAATATTAGCCTCGATCATTAAATTATCATAGATGAAATCTGCCCGGTAAGTATTGTTTGCTACAATACCTCCTACTTTAGCCGCAGCTAGGAAAACGTACTCCGGCTTCTCTTTTGAGAAGAATTCATTTACTGCCTGCTGATTGCGTAAGTCCAATTCAGCAGACGTTCTGGTAATAATATTTGTATACCCTTCTTTCTCTAACTTTCTTACAATAGCGCTTCCTACCATCCCACGATGCCCCGACACATATATCCTTGATTGCTTATCCATTATTCAAACTCATTTTTAATATTAAAACCACTTTCTTTTAAATGCTTCTCTTTTTTAAACAATTCAAGGTCACTGGCTACCATTTCTTCTACCAGCATGGGCAATGTATATTTCGGTTTCCATCCCAGTTTTTGATGGGCCTTGCTTGCATCACCAATCAAAAGATCTACTTCTGTGGGGCGATAATAACGTGGATCTACTTTTACCACTACCTTACCAACCGGCAACTGGTAATCACCTTTCACACTCACTACAAAACCTTCTTCTGTTTCGCCCTTACCCCTGAACTCCAAACCAATACCCACTTCATTAAACGCCATCTTCACAAACTCACGTATTTCTGTTGTTATCCCTGTTGCAAGTACAAAATCTTCTGCTTTCTCTTGTTGCAGAATCAGGTACATACCTTCTACATAATCTTTCGCATGACCCCAGTCTCTTTTTGAATCCAGGTTACCCAGGTATAAAGTATCCTGCATACCCAATGCTATCTTGGCTACTGCACGTGTAATCTTCCTTGTAACGAATGTTTCACCACGTAAAGGAGATTCATGGTTAAAGAGTATCCCGTTACAGGCAAACATATTATACGCTTCACGGTAATTCACCGTAATCCAGTAAGCATATAGCTTTGCTACCGCGTAAGGAGATCTTGGATAGAACGGCGTTGTTTCACTTTGTGGAACAGCCTGAACCAGTCCATATAGTTCAGAAGTAGAAGCCTGGTATACTTTTGTTTTATTAACAAGTCCTAATAATCTTACTGCTTCCAATATTCTCAAAGTACCAATACCATCTGCATTAGCAGTATATTCAGGTGTTTCAAAGCTAACATGCACATGGCTCATAGCAGCCAGGTTATATATTTCATCGGGCTGCACTTCCTGTATAATCCTGATCAGGTTAGTAGAGTCTGTTAAATCACCATAGTGCAATATCAGGTGCCTGTGTGGAACGTGAGGATCTTCATAAAACCGATCAATTCGTTCTGTGTTAAACATCGAACTACGTCTTTTTATACCATGTACTTCATATCCTTTTTGAAGAAGTAGTTCTGCAAGGTAGGCACCATCCTGGCCTGTAATACCTGTAACTAAAGCTTTTTTCATAACCGCTAATGTATGTATTTAGATGAATTCTTAAGTGATCTGAAATAAAATTTATCTAATTAATTAAACTGGGATAATATTTTCCGATTAACCTCTTTTCTTTCTTTGTCAAAAAACCAGCCCCACTTATTGAAATATTTGATCATGTTCGTAATGTGTATATAGAATAGTTTAATATTCTTATACGATCCCTGTTCATGAACATGAATGATCTGAACGAAAGGATAAAACATCGTCTTATACTGCTGGTGCATTCTCCTGGTAAGGTCAATATCCTCGGGGTACATAAAAAAACGCTCATCAAATAGTCCTACATTCTTTAATGCCTCAACACGTAAGAACATAAAACATCCAATAAAATAAGGAACTTCCATTTCTCTATTGTATCCTGTAAAGATCATCCGATACTTATCCATCCGCTTTTTTATCCATTTAAATGGAATAAACCGCTTTAAAATAAGGTCTGTTGGAGAGGGTATTAACCTGCAAACATATTGTATTTTGCCTGAAGGATAAACAACCTTTGGCAATACCAACCCCACCTCAGGCTTCTTTTCCATGTATTCAACCAGGTTCGCTATAACATACGGCTCGAATAACACATCCGGATTAAGAACAAGGTGATACTTTGAAGTTTCTATTATTTTTCTTATCGCAATATTATGTGCGGCACCAAAACCAATATTCGATTGGTTATGTATATATGTTACCCTTTGGTTATGTAGCACATTTTGTAGCCGGCTCCTGAAAATATCTGTGGGGGAATTATCAATTAAGAACAACCTGATATCCATTGGCGTATCCAATACGCATTGAATGGTCTTTAAAACCTCATCATCGTTTTTATAAAGAACTATCGATACCGTAACAAGATCAACTGAATGCGCGGTCATTGCTTAATGTATCATTTTTTATTCATTTCATTCTCAATAGCCTCTATCATAGTATTGCCAAAGTTTTCCCAGGTATATACTCTTTTTACCATTTCTCTTGCATTCGTTCCTATTGTGTCATACAAAGAAGGGTTACGGCAAACCTTATTGATCAAATCAGCCATCAACTCCGGGGTATCTGCAATCAGTAAATGTTCCTTGTCTTCAGCAAAATGAATGGACTCTGCACCTAACGTGGTGGTAATATTCACTTTCCCCAAAGCCATACCCTCCAATATCTTGTTTTGTACGCCCCCTCCTGTTTGCATGGGAGATACCACTGCCGCAC
>Ga0207856_1000283_pt1 | contig 10827 bp, 6 predicted proteins | sample LuqExpMetageno21_FD_187779 | JGI IMG/M metagenome (GOLD analysis project Ga0207856, IMG submission 187779) | Tropical forest soil microbial communities from Luquillo Experimental Forest, Puerto Rico - Sample 21 (SPAdes) | ecosystem: Environmental > Terrestrial > Soil > Tropical forest ... | reverse complement strand
GGCTTCTGGAGGTTCTCCCACACCCGCCGCGAGCTGACGACGGCCTCCTTGATCTGCACGGTGACGATGCGGAGCCCGAGGCCCTTGTCGGTGTCGCCCTCGCCCTCGGCGACGCTGCGCAGCCGCGCGGTCAGCTCCTCGATGATCGGCTGCTTGTCGGACAGCACCTCGTCGATGCCCATCGTCGCGACCTTGTCCTTGATTGCGGCCTCGGCCTGCTCGCGGAGCTGCACGTTGACGACGCGCATCGGGTCCTCGACGTCGCTGAAGTCGAGCTTCTTGTACGCGGTCGCGAAGTCAGCGACGATCCACTGCACGTAGCCCTGCACGAGCAGGCCCTGCAGCTCGCGGCAGATGCAGTGCGCGTTGATCAGGATCGTCTGCATCGTCCCCGGCACGACGAGGAACGAGTCCTTCGCCGGGTTGAACGCGAACGACACGCCGAGCCCGATGTGCAGCGGCCTGTCGTGCCCGCGGCGCGTGTGCACCACGTGCGCGTTCGGCGGCACGATCACCGTCTTCCACCGCCACCAGCCGGTGATCTTCACCTCGACGCTGGCGGCCGGCGCGACCGATTCGGTCGGCGCCGCGCCGAGCCGCATCGCGCGGAACCGGCCGGTGTCGTCGGCGCGCGCCTCCTGCGCCTGCGCGGCCTGCACCGGCATCACCATCATCCGCGCCTTCTTCGCGCGGAGGTCGACGGCGACCTGCTGCTGGTTCGCCATCACCTGTTCCATGTAGTCGTTGCTCTCCGATGCCATGCGCGGGCCCTCCTAGGCCGCTCTATCATGCCCTCGCTCGGTCCGCGCCGCCGCTGCTCCGGAGCGCTACGCGCGATCGGCGGCGAGGCGCGCCTCGGAGTCCAGCGGGACGGTCACCACGAACCGGGCGCCGCCGAGCGGGCCCGCGTCGCACCGGATCGCGCCGCCGTGCGCCTCGATGACCTGGCGCGCGATGTACAGCCCGATCCCGACGCCCGCCGAGGCGAGCTCGCTCTTGCGGGCGTGCTCGATGCGAAAGAACCGCTCGAACACGCGCTCGCGATACTCGGCGGGGATGCCGGGCCCCGTGTCGCTCACCTCGATCGACGCCAGCCGGCGGTCGGCATCCACGGCGGTGCGGACCGCGATCCGGCCGCCGGGCGGGGTGTACTTGACGGCGTTCGACAGCAGGTTCGACACGACCATCACGAGCCGCGCGCGGTCGCCGTCGATCGACACCGGCGGCGCGGGCGCCGGCTCGAGCTCGAGCGCGATCCGCGCCTGCTCGCAGGACGGGGCGATCGCCTTCGCGGCCTGCTCGACGACCTCGCGCACCGAGATCCGCATCCACTGCAGGCGGAGCTGGCCCGCCTCGATCTGCGTCAGATCGAGGAACTCGTTCACGAGCACCGACAGTTGCTCGACGCCGAGCATCGCGGTCGCGACGAGGTCGCGCGCGCGCGCGTCATACGAGGCGGCGCGCTCCTCGAGCATCGACAGCGTCATGCGCATCGTCGTGAGCGGTGTGCGGAGCTCGTGCGATGCCACGGCGACGAGCTCGAGCCGCATCTCGTCGAGCCGGGCGAGCTCGGTGACGTCGGACAGCACCAGCACCGCGCCGCGCCGGCCCGGGATCGGCACGATCCGCGGGAGCAGCCGGCGGGAGCGCACACCGACGGGGAGCTCGATCGTCTTCGCGAGGTCGACGGCCGCCTCCGGCTCGCGCAGGTTGCCCGGCCACGCGTGTGCCGCGATCGCACGCGCGGCGGCCTCCGAGAACTCGAACGCCGGGCGATGCTGGCGGGCCGCCGCGTGGGCGAGGTAGTGCTGCGCGAGCGCGCGGACGTCCTCGGGGCGCTCGCGCAGCGGCGGGATCACGAGGGTCACGACGTTGAGCCGGAACAGCAGGTCCTCGCGGAACTTCCCGGCGCGGGCGTCGTCTTCGATGCTGCGGTTGGTCGCCGCGATCAGCCGCACGTCGGCGTGGCGCTCGCGGGCCTCTCCGACGCGCTCGTAGGAGCGATCGTTCAGAGCCGCAACGACTGCCGGATGCCGGCGTCATCATCGACGACGAGAGCGGACCAGCTCGCCATGACCACGAAGGGTAGTGCGGGGTCGTCGTTCCGGGTCCCCGGCCGTCACCGCAAAATGCGGCGCACCGCCGTCCAGGAGACCCGCGATCTGCGCGGACACCGTCGGTCAAGGCCGCGGCCGGGCTCGTCGCGGTCCGGATCTCCGCCGATCGCACGGCTGGCACGGAGCGTGCTGTCGCCCGCCTCGGCATGTCCGATCGCGATCTCGACCGGAACATCTCCGAGCTGGAGGCGATGTCGCTCTCACGGCGACGCGGGCGCTGGCTCGCGCTGTGCTGGAGCTGCGCGCTCGGATGCACCGGCGGCGGCGGCTCCTCGGCCGCATCCGCCGAGGAGGCGGCCGTCGAGCAGATCGTCCACGATGGTGCGAAGGTGAGCGTGCCCGAGCGCTCGCCACTGCGCGGCCGGCTCAAGATCGAGCCCGCGCGCACGAAGGCCGTGACCGAGGTGCTCCAGGTGCCGGCGCAGGTCGAGACCGATCCCACGACGACCGCGAAGATCACGCCGCCGGTCGCGGGGCGCGTCGTCGCGCTGTTCGTCCACGTCGGCGACACGGTGACGCAGGGCCAGCCGTTGCTCACGCTGGACGCCCCCGACCTGGTGACCGCCCAGAGCGACTACCTGCGCGCCCAGAGCACCGTCGCGCAGGCCGAGAAGACGCGCTCGCGCCAGCAGGACCTCAAGGCGCACGGCGTGGGCTCGGAGAAGGACCTCGAGCAGGCGCAGACCGACGCCAGGCTCGCTCGCGAAGACCTCGAGCGAGCGTCGATGCGGTTGAAGCTGCTGAAGACGGATCCGGGCCAGCTCGGCAAGCCGCTGACCGTGTTCGCACCGATCCCGGGCCGCATCGTCGATGCGGCGGTGGCCCCGGGCGAGCTCAAGAACGATCCGAACGTCGTGTTGATGACGATCGCGGACCTGTCGAGGGTGTGGCTGACCGCGAACGTGCAAGAGAAGGATGTCCGGAAGGTGAAGGTCGGCGAAGCCGCCAGCGCCACCCTCACCGCCTATCCCGGGCAGGTGCTCGAGGGGCGCGTGCGGTCGGTCGCCGACGTGCTCGATCCCGACACGCGCACGCTCAAGGCGCGCATCTCGATCCCGAACGAGGGCGCGCAACTGAAGCCCGGCATGTTCGCGCTCGTCACGTTTCACGGCCATCCGATCGAGGCCGTCGTCGTGCCCGCGACCGCGCTCGTGCTGCTCGGCGACAAGACGGTCGTCTTCCAGGAGCTCGCGCCGTGGACGTTCGCGCCGCGCGAGGTCGTGCCCGGGACCACCCACGACCAGGACGTCGTGATCGTCAAGGGCCTCACCGGCGGCGAGCGCATCGTCACCGCCAACGCGGTCATGCTGCAATGATCGAGCGGTTCGTCGCGGCGTGCCTGCGCAAGCGCTGGCTGGTCGTCGCCATCTTCCTGATGATCGGCGCGCTCGGCGTCTACTCGTGGCGGCAGCTCTCGATCGAGGCGTACCCGGACATCTCCGACACGACCGCGCAGGTCGTCACCCAGTTCCTCGGCCACGCCGCCGAGGAGGTCGAGGAGCAGGTCACGATCCCGCTCGAGCGCGCGCTGAACGGCATCCCGGGCCTGCACGTGATGCGGTCGAAGAGCACCTTCGGCCTCTCGCTCATCACGCTGGTGTTCGTCGACGGGGTCGAAGACTACTGGGCGCGCCAGCGCATCACCGAGCGGATCAGCGGCGTCGAGCTGCCGCCGGGGGCGTCACCCGGCCTCGATCCGATCACGTCGCCGATCGGCGAGATCTATCGCTACACGCTCGAACGCCGCCCGCGGCTCGCGTGCGCGCACGAGGTGCTCCCCGAAGGTGCGCCGCGCGGTCAGCGCGAGCTGAAGGAGCTGCAGGAGTGGATCGTGATCCCGACGCTGCGCCAGATCTACGGCGTCGCGGACGTCACCAACTTCGGCGGCGAGACGACCCAGTTCCAGTTGCTCGTCGATCCGGTGCGCCTGGCGCAGTACAACCTCAGCCTCAAGCAGGTCACCGATGCGATCACGAGCAACAACGCCAACGCCGGCGGCTCGATCATCGTGCGCGGCGATCAGGGGCTCGTCGTCCGGGGCATCGGCCTGATCCGATCGCTCGACGACCTCGGCAACATCGTCGTCACGCAGAAGGCGGGCACGCCGGTGTTCGTGAAGAACCTCGGCACGCTCCAGCTCGGCGCGCTCGAACGGCGCGGCATCCTCGGCAAGGACCGCAACCCCGACGGCGTGTCGGGCATCGTGCTGCTGCTCCGCGGCGTGAACCCGTCGCTGGTCCTGGGCGGCGTCCACGCGAAGATCGAGGCCCTGAACACGCGGTGCGGCGAGGACGGCACGGTGCGCCATGGGCTGCTGCCCGATGACGTGAACGTGGTGCCGTACCTCGATCGCACGGAGCTCGTCCACACGACGCTCCACACCGTCTCGCACACCCTCGCCGAGGGCATCGGCCTCGTCGTGCTCGCGATGCTCCTGTTCCTCGGCAGCGCGCGCGCGGCGCTCATCGCGGGGATCACGATCCCGCTGTCGCTGCTGATCGCGTTCGTCCTGATGCACGTGACGAACATCCCAGCGAACCTCCTGTCCCTCGGCGCGATCGATTTCGGCATCATCGTCGATGCATCGATCGTCGTGATCGAGAACATGTTGCGGCACCGAGAGGAGCACCCCGGCGTGCCGATGACGGAGGCCGATGCGCTCGCATCCACCACGCAGGTCGCGCGGCCGATCTTCTTCGCGAAGGCCATCATCATCACGGCGTACCTGCCGCTGTTCGCCTTCCAGCGCGTCGAGAAGAAGCTGTTCGCGCCGATGGCGTACAGCGTCGGCTACGCGCTGATCGGCGCCACCGTGATCGCGCTGGCGTTGATCCCGGGCCTCGCGCTCGCGGCGTACGCGAAGCCGCGCAAGGTGTTCCGCAACCGGCCGCTCGAGTGGCTGCGCGTGAAGTACGAGGCGGCGCTGCGGTCGGTCACCGGCCGTCCCGTGTGGTGGCTGCTGCCGGGCATCGCCGCGGCCGCGGTCGCGGTCTTGCTCGCCGGCGCCGTCGGCAAGGAGTTCCTGCCGGAGCTCGACGAGGGCTCGATCTGGCTCCAGGTCCAGTTGCCACCCGGGCTGTCGCTCGACAAGGCGAGCGAGATGGCCGGCGAGGTGCGCCGCGCCGTGCGCGAATTCGAGGAGGTCTCGACGGTCGTGACGCAGCTCGGCCGCAACGACGACGGCACCGATCCGTGGACGCCGTCGCACATCGAGGCGTTCGTCGGGCTGACGCCCTACGCCGCGTGGCCGGACGGCGAGACGAAGCACGACCTGATCGCGAAGCTGGCGAAGCGGCTCGATCAGGTCCCGGGCATCACCGTCGGGTTCTCGCAGCCGATGATCGACGGCGTGAACGACAAGATCGCGGGCGCGCACAGCGAGCTCGTGCTCAAGGTCTACGGGCGTGACCTCGGCGAGGCGCGGCGGATCGCCGTGGAGATCGTCGAGGCGCTCGGCCACGTGCCGGGCGCGGCCGACGTCGCGATCGATCAAGAGCCGCCGTTGCCGCAGCTCCAGATCCACGTCGATCGCGAGGCCGCCGCGCGGTTCGGGATCAACGTCGCGGACATCGCACAGCTCGTCGAGGTCGGGATCGGCGGACGGGCGATCGCGCAGGTGTTCCTCGGCGAGCGCCGCTACGACATCGCCGTGCGGTTCACCGCGGCCGCCCGCAGCACGCCGGACGAGATCGGAGATCTCACGATCCAGGCGGCCGGTGGTGCCCGGATCCCGCTCGCCCAGCTCGCGACGATCGAGGTGCGCGCCGGCGAGAGCACGATCACGCGCGAGACCAACCGCCGGCACCTGACGGTCAAGATCAACATCCGCGGGCGCGACCTGTCGTCGTTCCTCGAGGAGGCGAAGGGCGAGATCGCGCGGCGGGTCCACTACGATCCTCACCTGTACGAGCTGGTGTGGGGCGGCCAGTTCGAGAACCAGCAGCGCGCCCAGGCGCGCCTCGCGCTGGTCGTCCCCGTGGTGCTCGGGCTGATCTTCCTGCTGCTCTACGGCGCCTTCGGGACGCTGCGCCATGCCGCCATCGTGCTGGCGAACGTCCTGCTGGCGTTGCTCGGCGGCATGGCCGCGCTCTACCTGCGCGGGATGAGCCTCAACGTGTCGAGCGCGGTCGGGTTCATCGCGCTGTTCGGCGTCTCGGTGCAGAACGGCGTGATCCTCGTGTCCAACCTGAACCGGCTGCGCGACAGCGGATCGCCGCTCGCCGAAGCGGTGTGCCGCGGTGCCAGCGAACGCTTCCGTCCGGTGCTGATGACGGCGACGGTCGCGGCGCTCGGCATGGTGCCCGCCGCGCTCGCGCACGGCATCGGCAGCGACGTGCAGCGCCCGCTCGCGACGGTGGTGGTCGGTGGCCTCATCACCGCGACGATCTTGTCGATCTTCGTGCTGCCGGCGATCTATGTCGTCGTCGAGCGCTGGGTGCAGCGCCGCCACGCGGGCTGGGCCGCGAAGGAAGGGAGGCCCGCGTCATGAGAGGCATGCACGTCATCGCGGCCGTGGCGGCCCTCGCGACGAGCGTCCGCGCCGATCCGGACGCTGCGACGGAGCTCGATCTCGAGGCGTACCTGGCGGCCGTCGGTCGCTCGAACCTGTCGCTGGCGGCGCAGCGCTACACCATCTCGGCCGCGGAGGCGCAGATCGGGGTCGCTAGGTTGTTCCCCGAGCCGCAGCTCACGGCCGGCGTCGCATCGTTCGACCTCGCGCGCAGCGGCGCGCCGACCGTGCTGGAGCTGGGCGCGTCGCACACGTTCGAGCTCGGCGGCAAGCGACACGGCCGCATCGCGGTGGCCGAGCGTGCGGTCACCGGCGCCAGGCACGATCTCGATGACTTCCAGCGCACGCTGCGGGGCCAGGCCGCGGATGCGTTCGTCGACGCGCTCGGCACGCGCCTCGTGATGGGCAGCAAGCAGCGGACGCTCGCCAGCCTGACCCGCCTCGTCGAGAAGAACGAGGACCGCCATCGCTCGGGCGACATCGGCGAGCTGCCGGTCACCCAGGCGCGCGTCGAGGCCGAGCGGTTCCGCGGCGACGTGCTCGTCGCGCAGAGCGAGGTCCACAACGCGGAGCTGGGGCTGGGTGGGTTCGCCGGGTCGGCGCGGAGGATCTCGCCGCGGGGCGACCTCGAGGCGCTCGCATCGCGTGCCTTCGACGCGAGCGCCCTGATCGAAGCTGCGAAGGCGCACCGGCCCGACGTGCGGTCCGCCCGGGCGGCGGTGGAGCTGGCGCGCGCGAAGCAAGGGCTCGCGATCGCGAACCGGCGGGCCGATCTGACCGTGGGGATCGGGTACTCACACTCGTCCGAGGCGGCGGGGTCCTACGCGACGATCGCGCCCACGCCGTCGACCGACATGGTCAGCGCGACGCTGTCGGTGCCGATCCCGATCGCGCGCTGGAGGTATCGCGGCGAGCTCGATGCCGCGATCGCCGCCGAGGGGCAGGCCGAGGCACAGCTCCGCGCCGCCGAGCTGAAGGTGGAGGTCGAGATCCGCCAGGCGCTCGCGCGCTACCAGGCCACCGTCGATCGACGCAAGCTCTACACGGGCGGCATCCTCACCGACGCCGTCAAGGTCCTCGACGCGACGACGTACAATTACACCCGTGGCGGCGGGACGCTGCTCGAGGTGATCGAGGCCCAGCGCACGGTCGACGACGTCTACCTCGCCTACTACCAGGCGCTGGCCGATCACGCGCACGCCCTGATCTCCGTCGAGCTGGCGGCCGGGATCTGGGACCTCAAGCTGTGATCGCGGCGACCGCATCAAGCGGCCGCCGCGGGTGGAGCGGGGCGCCGCTCAGAGGGTGTCACCCATTCGGGTGACCCCCTCTGGTGATCGCCTTGCCGGTGAGGACGCCGGCGGCGCCTGTACGAACCACGGCTCGCGAGGACGCTCGCCTGAGCTCGTGTCGATCAGGTCGGCGGCGGCTGCGTGCCGCGGCGGCGGGCCGCTTCCTCGTCGGTCGATGGAGCCGCGGCGGCGCCGTCGCCCTTCTTCCCGTCGGCCCCGCCGCGCCCCTTCTTGCCATCGGCCGCGGGGGCCGCGGCGGCGGCGGGCGGCGCGACCGCGGCGGCGATCGCGGCGTCCTTGTTCGGCTCATCGCCGACGGACAGCTCGCACTCGCCGAACACGACCTCCATGCCGCCCTTCTGCGTGCTCAGCGACACCTCGAGCGAGCGGGCGCGGATCACGGTCCTGTCGCGCACGCGGCCGGAGATCCGGACGGTCTCGGCCTCCACCTCGCCGGCGACCTCGCCCTCCGAGCGCAGCTCCTTCACCTTGACGTTGCCGGCGACGACGCCGGTGGTGCTGACGTGGATCACCGGGCCGGCGACGTCACCCTCGACCTTGCCCATCACGACGATCGGGCAGTTCGAGGACATCGTCCCCTTGAACTCCGTGCCCTCCTCGACGAGGGTGTGCTTGCCGGTCGGTAGGCCGCTCTTGTCGCTCATCACTTCACCTCGTTCCTCTCGGTCGGTTTAGGGGGCACGATCCTCACGCGGAGCTGACAGCCTGGCTCGAACGCGAACCGCGTCGCCGCGGCGTTCTGCGCCACCGACGACACGACCGCGCCGCGCGCGCTCACGGCGAGCACGCGCGGCCCGACGATGCCGGGGCTCATGCGCTCGAAGAACTTGCCGTGGACGGTGACGTTGCCGGCGCCCACGATCTCGCAGTCGGCGAGCACGCCGGCCGGGCCGATCACGAGCTCGGTCTCCTCGCCCAGGTTGATCGTACAGTTCTGGAACAGGCTGTCGATCTCGATGCGCGCGCCGGCGTCGAACTGCAGGGTCGCGTTCCGCAGCACGTCGCCGTGGCCGAAGTAGCGGCGGCGGGTCTCGTCGGGCCGCGCGAGCGCGAGCGCGCCGGCCGACAGGATCGACGGGATCACGCCGTTCTCGACGCGCCCCGAGCCATCCCCCGCGGGGCTGAGATCGAGCCACGTCACGTCGACGACGCCGATCGGCGCTCCGGTGCCGATCAGGCCGGCCGCCTTCGCGCCGGTGAGCTTGGTGTTCGCGAGCACCGCCTGCGCGAACGTCGCGTGCCGCAGGTCGGTGTTCGACAGGTTCGCGCCGGTCAGGTCCGCGCCTTCGAAGTCGCTCTTGACGAGCGATGCGTTCGCGAGGTCGATGTTGCGCAGCACGGCGCCCTTGAGCGTCGCCTCGTCGAGCGTGGCGCCGGGGAACCGCGCGTCCTCGAGGTTCGCGCCGACCAGGCGCGCGTTGCCGAGCCGCGCGCCGCCGCCGAGCACGCCGCCGAGGTACGCCTCGTCGAGCTCGGCGTGGGACAGCACGGTCTCGGCGAGGTTCGCGTTGCCGAGCTTGGCGCCCGCGAGCTGCGCGTAGCTGAGCTGCGCGCCGGCGAGGTTCGCGCTGGTGAGGATCGCGCCCTCGAGGTTCGCGCGGGTCAGGTTCGCGCCGGCGAGGTTCGCGCGCTCGAGCTTGGCGCCCTCGAGGTCGGCGTTCTCGAGGTTCGCGCCGCTGAGGTCGGCGCCGACGAGGTACGCCTCGCGCAGGCTCGCGCGCTTGAGCGACGCCTGCGTCAGGTCGGACGCCTCGAGGTTCGCGCCGTCGAGGTCGGCGCGGTCGAGCGACGCCTTGGTCAGGCGCGACTTCGACAGGTCGAGCCCGCGCAGATCGGCGCGGTCGAGCTTCTCGCCGCGCTGGATGCGCTTGAGCACGTCGTCACGTGTGGGGGCCGCCATCGATTCTCCTTCGCGTCTTAGGTGGACGGACGCGCCTGCTGAGAGGACAGGTACCGATCGATCATCGCGATCCGCTCCTGGAACGGCAGCTTCTCGAGCCGCTGGAGCTGGTCGCGCTCGCCGAGCCGCGCGAGCGCCACCTTGATCTGCTGGAACGTCTGCTCGCGCTGCTTGCGCAGCAGCCGCTTGCGCTGGGCCGCGTCGCTCGACCACTCGCTCGACGCCTTCTCGAAGTCGTCGTGCTGGATGCTCAGCATGATCAGGAGATCGCCGAGCAGGCGCCGCTCGGCGGTCGGATCCGGGGCGGCCACCGTGGCGGTCGCGCTGGTGCGATAGGTCTTGAACTGCGCGACGATCGCGGTGGCGAGCTCGAGCCGCAGGCCCGACACCGCGGCGACGTCGCTGGCGTTCGCGTTCATCAGCGCGTCGAGGCGGTTCAGGCCCACCGCGAACAGCTTGTCGATCGTCGGCCGCTCGACGCCGTCGATCTGGGACAGCAGCGCCTCCACGATGATCGGCTCGCGGCGGTCGCGCTCGGCGTCGAGCTCGAACGCCTGCGGGATCAGCTCGACCAGGCGTGCGTAGCGGCGGAGCAGCTCGGCCTTGTCGTCATCGGTGATCGAGCGGCTCTGCACCGCGCCGTCGACCGCGGCGCAGAACTCGTCGAGCGCCTCGCACAGGTCGGGCAGCTCCATCTGGCCGGCCATCGCGCGCAGCGAGCGGAGCGCCGGCCCCGTCATCTCGATCCACTTCGGGTTGGCCTCGCCGTAGCGCAGCTCGAGCATCACGTCGCGGACCTGCGCGACGTGCGCGACCGCGACGTCGTGGAACAGGCCGCGCACCGCGGCCAGGTCCTCGGCCGTCGAGGTGCCGTGCTGGACGGAGGTCGCGGCGCTCGCAAAGGCGGCGGCCTCGAGCCCGAGCACGACCTCATCGAGCGTGTCGGAGCGCGCGCGACTGGAGGGCGAGGCCGGCGCTGGCGCGGCC